>ERZ1026848.2057-NODE-2057-length-10474-cov-4.035896_pt1 | contig 10474 bp, 10 predicted proteins | sample MGYA00380154_ERZ1026848 | MGnify/ENA primary metagenome ERZ1026848 (study PRJEB33269, sample SAMEA4719790) | human gut metagenome | biome: human-associated habitat; feature: organic feature; material: feces | place: Cameroon | collected 2013-10 ...
GCGTGCTGAGTGCGGTATCATCCATGAAGATTCCATACTCTCTGAACGCATCCTTACCGTTTATTATGAGTTGTCCTTTAGGCATAACTTATTATTTTAGCTTAGACCCACTTGGTTTTCGCTGTGAACCTCTTTTCCTATTTGTGAGTATAGTAATAAGGGTTGGGCAGCGAAAAACCGTTGTAGGTCAAATTTCCTTTAATCGTTTATTCATATCATCTATCTTAGTACCGAACTCGTTGTATGTGAGCTTAGCGTATTTAACGATGTCTTCAAGGTAGCTGTTGGTCATTATCATCATGTTACGGATTTCTACGACCGCCCCATTTGTTGATATTCCAGTTGCCACTATTGTTTCCATCTGTGCTACGGTGGTTACCATGTTAGCGGAAATGTTCTCTCCTGCAATCTGTAGGGCAGTGAAACGACCATTTAGTTCATCAGCCGTTTCTTGTCCCATTGACTGCCATCCTCCGCTTGTAGCCGATTGTGATGATGTTCCAGTGAAGCCTGTCACCTTAGACCATTCATCCCTACGTTTCAAGCCCTCCGAAACGATGTCTTCATAGCGTTTGTTGAAGTCTTCTATGTCTGCATCAGTAAGCTGACCGTTTTTAGACTTCATGAGAGCTGCCCAATCATCATATAGCTTCTTCAAGTCACCATTGATGAGGTCTTCCATGGAGTAGGAGAGAAGAGCCTTCTGCATCATTTCTGCGAAATCGTCTGCGAAGTCTTGTGCTGACTTATTCATATCCATGAGGTCAGAGATAAAGCTTTCCTTCATGCTGTCAAAGGTAATCTGAGTAAGATTCTCCTTCATCTTATCTGTCAGCTCCTCTAACTTACCAGCTTGGTCTATATAGTCATTCAGCTTATCTGTCAAACGACCGCCATAATTACCCTTACCAGTATTCTCTATGTGTTCCCAAATAGCGACGTTTCCACGGAGAAGTTTCATCTCTTCTGGACTGAGGGAGAAGAGGTCGCCATTGAAGTCAGACTTGACGTTCTTCTTGATCCACTCCATCTCTTCACTACTGAAGCCACTCCAATAAGCGTTCCATGAATGGTGAGAACCGTGATAGCTTGCTTGTGCCTTTGCAATGTCGAGGTAGTTTTGATTGGTCTCTTGCTGATTCTTATAGGCTTGCTCGTAGTATGAGGTTGCCTTGGAGCCATAGGAGTTTTCCATTGCATCAGTTAAATCCTCGATGGATTGTTGCAGTAGTTCATTTCGGTCTGTAAGCCTTTCGATGGTGTCATTGACCTTCTTGGCATTTCCGTCTCCACCGAACAGACTATTGAAACCACCGAATGAAAGCGTGTTGAGGATATGAGAAACGTTGTTCCCGATGCTCTTCAATGGCTTCATAACGATGTCACCCGATAAAGCATCATCGAGGATGCCCGTTACTGCGCCAAAGACCGTGTCCATGAGGTTGCTTATGAGTGTTCCAAAGCCATCTTTGAGAATATCGAGGATTCCAAGTATTGCTGATATTATCTCTCCTGCCAAACCGCTATCCCCTAAAGCTTGCGTCAGAACCTTTGCAGCATTGCTGTCCTTGCCGAGCAAACCTTGAATACCCTTAGCAATGGTATTGGCTGTATCCTTCTGCATACTACCACCAAAAAGCTTGTCAAGGCCAAGAATGGAGTTTCCTATGCCTTTGAGTGAGCCAGAGGTAAGACCCTGCAAGCCATCTTCAAGCTGTTGGAACTGAGAGGCCGCCTTCTGAGCAGATGTCTGTAAGTCTGAGGTTGCTTTCTGTACTGTAGAACCGAACGTTTTAACATCGTTCGATGCTGTAGTAAGATTCTTTTGTGCTAAGGCAAGATTTACCTCTGACTTGTCTATCTTTGTTATGTCTCCACTCTTCTTTGCCTTTGCGAGGTCTTTTTGGGCCTTGGTGACTGCTTCTGTTGCTTCTTTCTCACGTTTCTGGGCATCAATATAGCCTTGCATGGCTGACTGATAGGAATTGATATCGTCAGAGACCTTCTTGAAGATGTCGCTATCCCAGACGGTGGCAGAGCCTTGTAGCTTAGTTATAAGCTCCTGTATGGTCTTCTGTTCGTTGACATCTGTTGTGCTCTTGGAGAACTCTTGTAGCTTCTTGATAGTTGGCTCCAGTTGATCCTTGAACATAGCACCGAAGTCTCCGAAGATGCTTCCCCAGTCAATGTTCTGTCTGATAGCGTTTATCTCGATGGCTTGGAGGTCCTTTTTCCTCTGCTGCTGAAGGGAGAGCTTTTCGCCTTCCGTCTGAGCCTTGGCAATCTTCTCTTCATATTCCTCGGCAATGGCTTGCTTCTGCTGATAGAGAGAACCATACTCCTTCAAGTAGTCGCGCATAGAGGTGAGGGCTTCCCTGTTGACCTCATCAAGCTTCTTGTTGTATTCTTGGGTAGCGAGGTCTCTTGCCTTACCGAGAGCATTAGACTGAGCAGAAGTAAGGGCTTCTTTCTTGCCAGCTTCCTTGTTCTTCTTCTTGAACTCGGCTTCCTGCTTGCCTATCTCAGCCAAACGCTTTTTGTAGTCGTTGTCTATCTCCTTAAGCTTCTTTTCTGTTCCCTCTCGCATGAGGGATATGGTGTCGTCTGTATTCTTTTGAATGAGTTCTTTCAATTTCTCGTTAATCTCTTCCTGAGCCTTACGTTGATTTTCGACTTTCTTCTTAGCATTTGAAAAAGCTTTGTTTGCCTTGCTACTTGCAGCAGAGATACTACCCCAATACTTTTCGTATACCTTCTTTTTTTTATCGAGGTCTTCTTTCTTTTCCTCCCATCCCTTGTTAGAACCTTTCCTTGCCTCCTTTTCTGCCTTTACGGCTGCTTCATAATCTATCTTGGCTTGTTTCTTAGCGGCGGCATATGACTCGTCTTTATTCGCTTGTTCATATTTACCGGTAAGATAGTTGAAACGTCCCTTTGCTTTGTTGGTCTCTTCTTCCAACTTCTTCATCTTGAATTGGATCTCTACAGGTATAGTAAACGTTCCTTGCTTCCATGCTGTATTTCTCCAACTTTTTATATCATTAAGCAGTTCTTGGTATTTATCGAGAGCTTTTTGCTTGTCGGCAGTGAACTGTATAGGGTTGTCTTGTTGCTCTTTCCTTAGTTCATCGGCCTTGCTTTCCAATTCAGATATGACCCGGTCTGCTTCTCCACCATCGAATGGGACTTTTGTAGGATTTCTCTCTATATCATTCTTCATCGCTAATGCGAAGTTGGATAGATAATCAAGACTTTCCTTGCTTTGTTTATATTCATTTTCGGCAAGCTTTATTTCTATTTCTGTTGGCGTGGACAATTCATCTTTGGCTTTCTGTATCTTTCCGAGTTCACCTTCAAGCTTTGTTATGTACTCTAAGATGGAATCGTTAAGCTTGTCTGCCTTATCAAGTGACCAAGTGACCTCTATACCATAGTTGTCTTTTAGTCCCTGGACGGCTGCCCGTCTTGCATTTCCTGCTTCTGCTGATGCAGAGACATTTTGAAGTGCCTTGGCATATTCTTGAAGCTGCCTTATTTGTGCTTTTAAACCTTCTTCACGTTCTCTGTCTGACATTTCATTCAGTTGACTGTTAAACTCTGAAAGGTCGGCACCTTGGAGCTGTTCTACGCTTTGGTATATCTTACCTAATTCTGGAGCTATGGTTCCCAATTCATCGAATGCAAGTTGTTTTTGCAGTTTCGTAGAGCTGGCATCTTGTATTGTGTTAACAAGCTCCTTTATCTTTTGCTTACGCTCTTCTGCATTCTTGTTAAATTCGTCTATACTCTTATTCCATGCCTCTTGGGCTATTTCTGCTGCTGAGGCTGCTGTAGAGAATTTGTAGATGGCATACACAACGCTCGTTATTGCAGCTGCCAATAGTACATATGGGTTAGCAAGTGTAGCCATTGCGGTTTCTTTTAACGCTGCTGTTAGGCTTTTTTGTGCTAATGTCAAGAATTTGGTTCGTGCTGCCGCTACCGCTTCTGCATTGGAAAGGTTTATACCGGCTGCTGCTGCAAGTGTTTTCTCTACTACGGCTTGTTGGAGTATACGGTTATTGAGTGTCTGGAGAGCAGTTACTGTCATGAGAACAGCCTTATATGTTCCGTATGCTGTTGCCGCCACCATTACTACCTCACCAACCTTCTGCCAGTTCTCTACAAGAAAGGAAACACCATCAAGGCCTTTATTGATTATGCCCTCTTGAGACTTTCCAAGCTCATTGAACTTCTGCTCAATTGCATCTTCAATATTGCTTATCTGACCTGTTATCGAGCGACTTTGAGCCTCCATAAGACCGCCGAATTTACTTCCTTCCGATGTCATATTCTGCATAGCCTTAATAAAGATGTCACTTGTTACTTTGCCTGCTGTAAGCTGCTCTTTAACCTCTGCTATTGCATTGCTAACATCAAGACCCATAACCTTTGCAAGCTCATCTGCTATAGGGATACCACGGTTAAGGAATTGGTACAAGTCCATTGTGTCCATCTTCCCTTTTGCTATGGTAGTACCGTAAAGCATTACCAAATCTGATAAGTTCAAATTCATGCCGGCTGCTACATCACCAAGCCTTATGAGAGTGTCGTTCACGTCTTCCGCTGCCACATTGAAGGCAAGAAGCTGCTTTGCTCCCTCTGTTACGTCCTCTACACCGAAAGGAGTTATAGCTGCTGTATGTATTATTTGCTGCATTAACTCATTCGCCTTCGATTCACTCTGTAACATTGTCTTGAATGCTATCTCAGTTTGTTGGAATTGCCCTCGTACCTGAATCATCTGACTGACGAACTTCCCTATGCTCCATCCTCCAACTGCCATATTAGCAGCATTCTGTATTTTGTTTATAAAATCGTCTATAGATTTACCTTCTGACTCAACTTTCGCTGCTGTCTGATGAACAGCATTCTGAATATCCCTAAAACCTGATATTACCTTAAAGGTTTCTATTGTAGTATCAAACTTAAGACTTCCCATAGTGTTCTAAATTTCCTTGGTTTTTCGGTCTAACCCCCGTGATTTTTGAGACCAGTGTTCTAAATGGGAACAATCTCACGCCTGTGCGCGTAAGAGGTCGGTTATTCGGGGTTCTCTTCACTTTCTCTTACCGCTCTCATGACAGCTTCTCTATTGTTACCATCTATGTAATCCCCACTTGTTTGTGGTACTCGGCATCTTCTTAATTCGTTGTCTGACAGATAGATGGAGGTTACTTTATCTTTCATCATAAGAGTTAGGTTTGCGTATGATATTTCCCATACTACGTAATCGAATGTCCATCCGTACCTTTCACACGCGGCATCTATCAAAGATCCCCATATAGACATTCCTCCGAAGATATATTGGTTTTTGGTGTCTTTCGCTTCTGATACCTTAGACATTCTCTCTAATTCCTTCTTTATTCCAGTATGTTTTAGAATGTCTTCAAGCGAGTTGTCTTTTAGTATTAGAATTAGGAGTGTTGATATATCTTCGTCGTCTGTCTCCTCTATTGTTTTCTGCAATGTATCTATATGCTGTTTGTCTAATACCTCATTCTTTCCTTTTGATAAGTGATAGGCTATTATTCTACAGCATGTCTGTCGTTTATTTTTCACTAATCTCATTGTTTCGAGTAGTGGGTTTTCCGACAAGTGTTCTTTATCTATCTCCAGTGACTCTATAAGCTGTGACGTTATATACATCACACCGAGTGTTTGAGGATATAGACATAAACGTTGATTGCCAATAGTGCATCCTATTGGCATATCTGTTAATACGTTTGCTATGATACTTCCTAATTCTTTCATGCACCCAAGGCAGGACTCGAACCTGCGTCTCTAAACCATCTTTTAAAGGTCATGGATTTTTGGATGGGTTGACCTCGCTCTAACCAACTGAGCTACTTGGGTAAGTCCGACTGAGGTTATCAGTCGGGAGGAAATTAAACACCGGTGTACGTTTCTGTTATGTCACCTTGCTCCTTGGCTCCTGCTGGATGCTTGAATGTCAAGGCATACTTACCGCCAGTTGCTTTCTGTGCTGTGATAATACGCCATCGGTAAGCGCAATACACGTCCTCGTTCTTCTTGTTGGTGGTCTTTGCTACTACATCGCCATCTGGGATGAGTGCTGAGTGTGTATACGTGATAAGAGCGCCATCAGCTGTTGTGTAGGCTTCCTCTGCACCTACTGTGGTGTTGCCCATATATACTCCAGGCAATTCTGCGTCTTCCGGCTGTACGGCTACCCTGTAGTTACCTTCGACAACACCGTCTATTGTTTGAAATGGTTGGGCCACGTTCTTTTTGATGAACATCTGATAGACCAACTCGTAGGTGGACTTCTTTGTCTTACGGTCTACCGTTCCACCTCCTTCTTCGGTCTGTGTCATTGTGTCACCCTTAGTTGGATTTACCTGTGTGGTATCCTCCTTTGGGGTATCGAGCTTGTCCCACTCATTCTTTGCTGAGCCGACAGGCTGAACGAAAATAGAGCATTTGCCCCATGATGTTACTGACATATTGTTAATCGTTTATAGTTTTATACTTGACTTGATTATTTATAACATGTTCCCCACTATTGGTTGGGTATACACGCTGGCTTATTGCGCGTGCTACATACTGGTCCGTGCGGAACGATTCCAAGAGATTCCAAGACTCTTTACATAGCTCTTCAACTCTTAATGTTTTTTCTTCGAATTGTCCTTCTACATCTTCGTCTTGAACGTATATGTTCACATTGATTATCGCTACTTGTGTCTGTACTCCTTCGTTGGATAGTATGGAAATTATGATGTCTTCCGAATGCGACTTAGCAGGGCGTCCCTTTTTGCTGAGAACACCGGACACATTATTTACCAACTCAGAATCTTTCATGTAGTGATAAATGTCTGTTCTAATAGCTCCGTCTGACTTCATAATTTCCATGTGTTTATTTCTCTTACAGTTGCATCTATAGCTGTCTTCACCCTCTGTTCTACTTGCGCTAAAGCCCATGTCTTAGTTGAAGAAAGGACATCTTTGCTTTCCAAAGCTTCTACTTCACCTGCGTATTCCATAGCTGCTACTACAACAAGTGCATATACCCTTGAATACTCTTTAGCTAAGCTATCTATCATCTTTTTACCTTTAGCAGTACCTTCTGTGCCTAAAAGCACTTGGGGAAAAGTAGATGACATAAATTTACGGCCTTGGTCAAATACAGAGTAACCAATAGAGCTACGTAGATTGCCTGTATGGTCTATCCAACTTTCTTTCGAGGAGCGGTCTCGTATTCTGACAACACATTCTTCTCCAAGTTTTGTTAAAGCTTTCAATACAGACTGCTGCAGCCGCTTTGCTGCTCTATCCAAGAAAGACTGTAGATCAGAAGCTTTGGTTGTCATTCTTATACCCATAGTTTACACTGAAGTTGATAACGATGAAAACCTTTTACTTTCAATATGACTTCATTTTGTCCTAATACATTGAGTTTCACAAAGTCTCCATACTCAAACTTCTTTATTCCAACAGGCATGTTATAGACACTATATGAATAGTAATCCATCGAACCGTCAGGAATAACAATTTTGTTTGCTTCTCCTGCCGGCACCACATCACAGTCACAGCAATACTCCCACTGTAATGTTCCTGGATGGTAATCACCATTTTCGTCTGTGTAACCACTTGTCTTTTTCTGGCGATACAGCTTTGATGCGCGGAAACTTAATAAACTCATCAGCAATTTATATAAACAGTTGGTTTGGGCTTTAAAGAAACTTCTTCTTCACCTATTGACAAATACAGTCTATTAGCTTGAATCAATATCGCCTTTCTTTGGTCCTCTGAAAGCGAACCAATTGACTTGTCTGATTCTGAGAAGCTTACGGCTTGAACAAGAGAAAGAAGACAGTCGGCAAGAGCACCTTTGTAAGAGTCGCTTTTGGAAACTTCGCTACTGAAATTATCTTCCATCTCAAGCTCGCGCTTTATGCAGACATTCTCCACATAACCGAATGGAATCGGTATATGTATCTCGTCAATAAGTGCTTGTCCGATTGTCTTCATATTCTTAAGTTGTTGGTGTTACATTTGTTTTGAATTGCCCTTTCTTTACAGGCGGAAGCTCGTTATATGCTTCCACAATGTCAGCATCTGAGGCATCAGAAGGCAAACTTGCACCCAGGGCATTAAGACCAGTGATAGCTTCATCCTTTTTGTAGGTTTTGTCGCCTATTGTTACTTTCTCGTCTGATGTGTCTTCTGCTTCCTTGTCTTTGTTTACCTCGACATGCGGGTCTTCGACTGTAACGTCAATCTGATATATTGTATCAACATCTTCAATCACAGGTAGACAGTAAGCCTGAATTGCTGTTGTCTCCATTAGTGGGTCGGTTGTAGAATACTGAGATATGAGCTTATAATCAATCTGTTGATAAACAACACCATTGACACGGTTAGTGGCTTCTGCTACCTGGCCATAAACGAGAGCTCCAATCATCTGATTACATACACCGATAACCATGTTCTTATTCCAAGGCTTAACACTTCGGCGTACACCATCCTCTTCAAGACGAACAGTACGGTTGATAATTCGGAATGTAACACCTGTCTCATCAGTAAATGCTTCTTGGAACTTAGTCGATGTAGGAGTTGGCAACTTGGTTGTTGAATCATATGTCTGACCATTGTATGTGGCTACAAGCTCCTTGGCTGAATCAGTCTTCTTTAGTGCGTCAAATGTGGTTTTTGCTATCCAGAACTGGATAATTGAATTTCCATCATTTGAAGCTCGCTCTATTGCTGCCTTCAAGTCGTCTACTGTTAGACCGATTTCTTTATTCGCAATGCCAAGCTTATTATCTTCAAGATAGTTATAGCGAATACGTAGCAATTCTTTTGGGTTGTCGTCGTCACGTACGGCTACAAATCCGTTTGAAAGGCCATATAGGAGTGCGTACTCATTACGCTCGTCAACACCCACAGAACAAGCTACTGGGTCTTGAGCAAGCTTTCGACGGATTTCTGCTACTTGTCCACCTTGTGACTCCATGATACGAAGAGCAAGTATTTCCGACTCTTTTAGGTACTTCTTCATACCCATCTTAGGCAGCTTTCCACTCGCTACAGAGATTCTATCTCGTGATTTCAGTGGAACTGGTGAATCAATGGCTACATAATCAGCGGCAACAAAACTTGTATCTACTGTGTCTGTCTCCCATTTATTGTCCGTACTAAACACTCTGCGTAGAATTGAAGTGTCCTTATGAAGATAAGTCATTTCGTTCTTACGCTTACCGTTGATCTTTTCAATGAGCGCCTTCAGTTTAGGAAAGAAGCTCAATACATACTTTAAAAACAAAGAACTATGCATAGTTATCCTATTTTGTCATGTCCCCATTGTATTGTTGGAACCGCTGTTTTAAAGGCAGACTTTATAGATTCCACAGAATAAGGCACTGCCTTGTCATTAACCTCTCCTGCTGTCATTACTCCTACATGTGGAGTGTCTTTGGGTGCCGTTGTCATGCAAATACCCACGTATTCTGCATCAGATGGTAGGGATGAATATGCACCTGCGCTTATAGGCATGGGCTTATACTCTCCATCAGTGGTGCTTCGAATAATTACATGTCCACACTTGATAAATGGTTCGTCAAAACCTGTCATATCAAGAATTACACCTCCCGTGATTCCGTTAACGTAATTGCGAATTACGACAGACTCTTTGCCAGAATCAAATACTTCTGCGTTACTTACTCCGTACATACATTTTTAATTTTTAAAAAGTTTCTGCTAATTCTTCTATGTCTTTGTCACTTAGAACTTCTGGCTTGTCTTCTTTATCTTTGTGAACTGTCTGAGCTGATGATGCTCCAAGTTTTGCAAGACCAGCATTTGCTCTCTCTTGATTAAGAGCGGACAAGTCTTCAGTTACACCATCATAGAAATCGTCAAACTCTGATTCGTTCTCAAAACTCATTCTGTCAAAGTTTTTGAGGACGTATTTACCGAAAACACCTGTATCTTTGAGCAAGGCCTGCAATTTTGCACGTCTTCCGTCTGATACACGTTCAGACTTCAAGCCTACTAATTCTGTCTGTATGGCTTTATTCTGCGCAATGAGTGCCTGAGCCCATGTGGGTATTTTATTGGCTTCTTCTGATGGCTTATTTGACTTTCCTTCGCCGGCTTTATCATCGTCGTTATTTTCGTCGTTATCGCCGTCGTTGGATTTGTTATTCTTATAGTTCTGAATAACACGATTGGATGCCTTTTGGGCAATTTTAAGATAAGGAACTACCGAATCTACTTCCGCTGAAATCTTTTCGTTAATGTCCTCTTCTGAGGCTTCTTCGTCAAGTTCAAGGTTATCGGCAATGTCTGCGGCAATACCCTCCAACTCACTTGAATTGAACCCTAACGCCTTACATTTAGGTTTCAAGATACTTAGTACCTGCTTTGTTTTCTTCTTCATTTAATTTTGATATTTAGTGATTAACCAATAAAT
>ERZ1026848.2066-NODE-2066-length-10448-cov-3.590109_pt1 | contig 10448 bp, 7 predicted proteins | sample MGYA00380154_ERZ1026848 | MGnify/ENA primary metagenome ERZ1026848 (study PRJEB33269, sample SAMEA4719790) | human gut metagenome | biome: human-associated habitat; feature: organic feature; material: feces | place: Cameroon | collected 2013-10 ...
GTGCATGGTGTAGATTTCGAGGATGGCAGCCACAAGAAGCAACAACACCCACTTGTTGTAGATGAGCTGCAGATAGGTGATGCAGTCGGTGAATGCGTCGCGCAGACACATGTAGGCGTTGTCCACCATGAGCAGTCCGGAGAGCACGAAGAAGAAATCAGCAAGAGTCATAATGCGCTTCAGGCGCTTTATTGTCGGGTCAGTACCTTCGTATGTCTGCAAAGCCTGCATGGTGGCGAACAACAATGCTCCCACAAGGTATATCCAACACACCACTTGCTGCTCGTAAAGGAACGCGAAGCATCCTGCTCCGATAACCATCAGCACTCCACCGATAAGGAAGAGCGCACTCTGTGTCTTATTCAGCTGTTTCATCATTGTCTGTATTTTCGTTATCTGGTTTGGGGTCGTCGCTGAGTACGTAGATATCCTCGTCGTCCGTGTGCATGAAATAGCGTTCACGCGCAATCTTCTCTACGGCGTCCGGACCTTGTCCGAGTGCCTTGAGCTGCTTCATGTTCGCCTCATTCTGTGCGTTGTATTTCTCAATTTCGCTTTCCAAGTCGCTGATTTGCATCTCCAGTTGGGTGCGGCGCATGAAGCTGTTCTCATCGACAAAGCCGACGAGCAACACGCAAATGATGATGGTTATAGCATACTTGTAGTGGCTAATGAGGTCAAGGATTGGTTTTAAACGACTCATCTGTTTTATTGTTTTGACTGCAAACTTACTACAATTTTTCCGTTTTCTTACACGAAAGTATGAATTTTTAAGTACTTTTGTATATAGAAAACCATCTACAACAGTATTAGCATATCATTATATGGAAGACTATATCGTATCGGCACGCAAGTACCGTCCGATGACTTTCGACTCCGTTGTGGGACAGGCTTCGCTTACGACGACGCTCAAGAACGCCGTGAAGAGCGGCAAGCTGGCGCATGCCTACCTGTTCTGCGGACCGAGAGGAGTGGGAAAGACTACGTGTGCGCGAATTTTCGCTAAAGCCATCAACTGCTTCAATCCTACACCGGACGGCGAAGCATGTGGCGAGTGCGAGAGCTGCCGCGCTTTCAACGAGCAGCGCTCGTATAACATTTTCGAGCTGGACGCAGCCAGCAACAACTCCGTGGAGCAGATAAAGTCGCTCATGGAGCAGACTCGCATCCCGCCGCAGGTGGGCAAGTACAAGGTGTTTATCATCGACGAGGTGCACATGCTGTCCACGGCTGCATTCAACGCGTTCCTCAAAACTCTCGAGGAACCGCCAAAGCACGTCATCTTTATTCTCGCCACCACCGAGAAACACAAGATTCTGCCTACGATTCTATCACGTTGCCAGATTTACGACTTCGAGCGTATGACGGTGGAGAACACCATCGCACACCTTAAGATGGTGGCGCAGAAGGAGGGCATCACTTACGAGGAGGAGGCGCTGGCGGTGATAGCGGAGAAGGCTGACGGCGGCATGCGTGACGCTCTCTCCATCTTTGACCAGACAGCCAGCTTCTGCCAGGGCAACATCACGTACGCCAAGGTAATAGAAGACCTCAACGAGCTGGACGCAGACAACTACTTCCGCATCATCGACCTTGCATTGGAGAACAAGGTGAGCGACATTATGCTACTGCTCAACTCTGTAATAGAGAAGGGATTTGACGGCGGAAACCTCATTAACGGACTTGCATCGCACGTACGTAACGTGCTCATGGCGAAGGACGAGCCGACCGTTAAGCTGCTGGAGGTGAGCGAAAGACAGAAGACGCAATATAAGGAGCAGGCTAAGAAATGCCCGGTGAAGTTCCTCTATCAGGCGCTGAAGATAATGAATCAGTGCGACCTCGCCTACCGTCAGAGCAGCAACAAGCGTCTGCTTGTGGAGCTGACGCTCATTCAGGTGGCTCAGCTGACGCAACCGGAGGATGCGGATGGCGCGGGGCGTAGCCCCAAACAGCTGAAAATCCTGTTCCGACTTCTTACTCAAAAGCCCCGGAATAAAGCGGTCCAGCAGGTGGCTGCTCCGGGTGAAAACGTTCAGGGAGCGGCGGATAATGCTGCTTCCTCAAATGCTGCATACCCGCAAGGGGCGGCTGACAACGCCAATGCTACACCACAAGAGGGCGCAGCTGCAACCAATTCGGGCAGCGCTCAGACATCAGCTTCTGCCGCTTCGCACTCGCCAATGGGCAGACCGCTGAAGCTTTCCGGACTCGGCGTAACCTTCCAATCGCTGAAAAAGAAAGAGGAAAGGACTGCCCAAAAGGAAGTGGAGGTGACCAACAAGGACGAGAACGAGGAATTCTCGCAGGACATGCTGGAGCTGCAATGGCTGTCGATGTGCAACCGTATGCCGAAGAAGATGATTGGTCTGGCGTCGCGAATGAAGAACGTCACGCTACACATCAGCGCCTTCCCGGAGATAGAAATCGTTGCGGACAACCAACTGCTCCTTGACGAAATCAACAATATAAAGGGACGTATCCGCGCTACGTTGGCGCTGGCGTTGCATAACGGCAACATCCAAATAACTCTCAGACTTGCTGCGCCGGAGGAGATAAAGAAGCGTCTGACGAAGAAAGAGGTGTTCGACGAACTCTCAAAGCAGAAGGAATTTGCAGCCTTCGTCGAAGCGTTCGGCTTGCAAATGGTTTAGGAAAAAGAGGAAAATGGAGACGTAACGGTTAAGGAAAGAACGTATAAGAGAAATGGAAAAGTCAGAAACAGCGATGGTCAGCAAGAGAAAACATTGGGTGGACGTTGTGCGTGGAATATGTATGACAGCCATCCTGTATGACCATACGGACATCTATTATTCAGACACCAACGTCCTGCCCTACGAACTGTATGTCCCCAATGCGCTTACCACCTTCTTCATTCTGTCGGGGTATCTGATGTATAAGCGGGCAGGATTCTGCCTGAAGAATAAGGTGAAGTCCATAATGAAGGGACTTCTGCTGCCTTACCTGATATTCACAATAGCCATGGCGCTACCCAAATCGTTAGCGCACGGACTCAGCTTCAATATTGCTGACATGCTTATCAATGTGTTATCGGGAAAGGCTTCGTGGTTTGTGGCGGCGCTGTTCATTGCCGAAATGCTGTTCAGCATCGCCATACGGCTGACGAAAGGCAGGACTTTGGCGCTGTTGGCAGTGGGAACCATCGGGCTTATCGCTTCCACTCTTATGCCTTATGCGGGCGAGCCACCCTTCCCTTGGCAGGCAGACAATGCCCTTCAAACCATGTTCTATCTCAGCATCGGCTATGCCTATCATAAACATGAAGAAGCTATAGACGGCTATACAAGCAGCCCGCCGCTTGCCATAGGGCTGCTGTCGGTGCTGTTTGTCGGAATAAAGGCATGGGAGATGTATTACAATGTGAGCATGACAGAATGGTATATCAACATAGACTGCTATCCTATGTTCCTGCTCGACACCGTCTGCGGAGCAACATTGCTGATACTTATATGCAAGCGTCTGCCAAGAATGCGCCTGATGGAGTGGACCGGAATACGCTCGCTCGGCTTCTATTTTCTCTGCGGCGGCGTGCCATTGACGGTCAGCATGGCGCTTCAACGCATAGGCTTTGCATACAACGGGTGTTATCTGACCGTTCTGCCGGTCTTCCTTATTGTATATATACTGACGGCAATACTCGTCTGGGCATTATACAAATACGTGCCGTTCGTATTCGGAAAATGGCGTATTAAAAGCTGAATAAAATGGGATATAAAGCAAAAGAGCAGGAGTTTCGGACGTTTCCGAAGCTCCTGCTCTTTTGCTTTTATCCATTAGTCTTCCTTCTCAATAAGCACCACAGCGTATGCAGAGATGCCCTCCATACGTCCGGTGAATCCAAGTTTCTCCGTTGTCGTGGCCTTGATGGATACGTTGTCAACGTCAGTATGCATCACCTCAGCCAGACATTGCTGCATCTGCGGAATGTGGGGATTGAGCTTTGGACGCTCGGCACATACCGTGGCGTCCACATTTCCGAGGCGATATCCCTTTGTGGCGATGAGGTCAATGGTCTTTGCCAGCAATATCTTGCTGTCCACGTTAAGCGTCTCGGCAGCTGTATCGGGGAAGTGATAGCCGATGTCGCGCATATTGGCAGCGCCAAGCAAGGCATCGCAGATGGCATGTATGAGTACGTCAGCGTCGCTATGACCGAGCAATCCCAACTCATAATCGAGCTTTATGCCGCCAAGCCAAAGCTCGCGACCTTCCACCAGCTTGTGGACATCATATCCGAATCCTGTTCTTATCTTCATGATTTTTATCTGCGTTTAAAGAGATCCTTTATGCCGTCCATATCGAAGGACAGCGTGAAACGTAGTGTCTGGTCGAGCGGGTTAGACTTTGCCGTGGCTATAACGTAACCAGCATCGAGCGAGAATACGTTCATCTTGAATCCTGCACCCACGGTGAAGTACTTACGATTGCCCTTGTTTTCCGACTCGTGATGATAACCGGCACGCAGCGCGAACTTGTCATTATAGACGTATTCGGCACCTACGCTCCAACGTATCTCCTGCATCTCCTCGCTGAATCCGCCCGGCGCATCGCCGAAACTCTTGAAGATGCCGCTGATGGACGACAGGTCATAGTAGTCTTTCTGCTTGCGCACCTCAAAGTCTTCGTCGCTCTCATTGGCGCCCTTGATAGGCATGGTGGGGACGAGAGGCTTGTTGGCATCGGCTGCGATGGTGAGGCGGTTGTACTCATCAATGGGAATCATCAGCGATGCACCGAGACGCAGGTTGGCAGGGATGAACTCCGAATTGTCGTCACCGCCGAAGTTGATCTTCGAACCGATGTTCGAGATATCAAGACCCAAACCGAGCTGACACTCGCGCTGTCCGATATTGATGTAGTTCTGATAATATGCGGCAAGGTCAACGGCGAACGCTGATCCCGGCGATGTGTCGTCGCTATAGTCGTATGTAAGGTCTGAATAAATCCAACGCACGGCAGCTGCAATGGAGAATTTCTCGCTAAGCATAAGCGAGTAAGCCACGTCCATCGACATCTCGTAGGGATTGATGGTCATCGAATTGTCGTTCGTAGAGCCCGAATTGGTGTAGACTTCACCGAGCGAGAAGTAACGCAATGACGCCGAAACGGCTGAATAGTCGCCGATGCGGTAATATCCTGCGAGATAGGCAAGGTCCATATCGCTGACAAGCTGACGAAGCCACGGAGTGTAGTTGAGCGCCACTCCAGCACGTGAGATGCAGAATGGATACTTGGCAGGGTTCCAGTACTGCGACACAACGTCAGGGTCAGTGGCAGCACCGATGTCGCCCATACCGCCTGCTCTTGCGTCAGGCGCTATCGACTGTGACGTCACGGAAGAGTTTTCCGGACGGAACATATCCTTCTTTTCGTCGGCTATCGATGGCAATGCCATCAAGGCAAATAGCGAAATGGCCGCGAGTCTTATGTCTTGCTTCATTCTTATTTTGGTCTTTCTTGTTTTATTATAAAACGTACTTATATATTATTTATTGCCTATCACAACAAGTTTCTTGGCTTTCGACGTTGTGGTGGCACCGTCAACGGTGAGGAGCACACGATAAAGATAGACGCCGGTCTGGAGCTTTGCGCCTCCGTCGAGGTCCAGATCCCAGTTCATCGTGTAGAGCGAACCTGTGCTTGCGCCGCTCTCCTGTCGTCTGAGGAGCTGTCGTCCGCTCATGTCGAACACCTCAAGCGTCACGCTGACGTCGCTTCCGCTATGGTCGTGCGCTATGATGAAGGTGGTGTTGTCACGCGCCGGATTGTCTGTGCAGCTGACGGAGAACGTCGGCTTGATGCCCCTCTTCACCTCAAACTGCAGCTCTGACGTCGTGACATTGTTGAGGATGTCCCACACGCGGAACTTCAGACTGTGCTTTCCTACCGCGAGTTCGGGGATGACATAGTAAGTGGTGCCTGACGTGTACGAACCGAAATCGAAGCTGAAGTTGTCGTTCAGCGTGTATGTCTGCGTCTGCTTGCCGTCGATGATGAGCAGCATGTCGTGTCCGATTCCCGAACCAGAGACGTTGATGCCGTCCTTGTCCGTTATCTCCGCCACGAAGTAAGGCATGGGATTGACGGCTCCTCCGTTTACGAAGGAAGGCGAATTGAGATAGCAATATACTGACGGTCCCACGGAGTCGTTGGCTGCAATGTCGCTGCCGCCAATCACCACGTTCTCCGAATAGCCGTTGGCAATGAGTGTGCGGTCGTCGTTGATAGCAAACGCATTGATGAGTCCGGTCTCGCCGGAATAGTTGATGTCCTTCGGCACAGCGAAGGTTATCTGGAATCGTCCGTCCTTAACGACATTGTCGCCGGAGAATATCTTCTTCGTACGGTCGGTGTATGTGAACGGTCCTACATAGTCTTTCTCTGAAGCAGTATTGCCTCGTGTGACGATTTTCTCAAGGTTGTCGCGAACCGTAAGGCTCACCATACCGCTGAAATCGTCATTATCGACAATGTGTCCTGTGACCGTTATCACCTGTCCTGCCTTTATATGCGCATTCTTTCCGTCCGTGACATCCACCCCTGCGATGGAGTCGATTGCCACTTGCGCAGTCGGCAAGTTGAGTCGCATGGCAGGATCGCCGAACAGCGAGTACTGCAGCGAGTTCTTTGCAAAGCCCGAATCCGAATTCATATTCTTGGCTCTTCTTTGGGCTTCGCCGATGGTAATGGGGCGTCCGTCGTCCTCATAGGTGAGCACGTGCTTCATAAACGCGAGGTTAAGGCGGGTGTTCTGGCTGGCATATACGGTACGTGTGGTGCCGTAGAACGCCACTGCTCCACCCTTCTCGTTCAGCACTGCCGTCTCGCCGATGGTTTCGTCCACGCCGTCGAAGGGCATGATGTCGCACGACGCCGTCACCCAAAGCGGCAGATTGGTGTTGGTGAAGGACTTGAAGTCGTTGATTCGCAGAACCTTCTCGTGCGATATCTGAATCTCCGAACCGTGTCCGGCATAGTTCATGATGAGCGCTCCCTGCTCCTGCTGCGCCTTTACAAGCTTCGTAACTTCAGGATATGAATTGCCTGACGCAGTGGTCTCACGGGTGTACGAGTCCCACATAACCTTCTTGACATAGAATCCTGGATGGACTGATATAATCTGGTCAGCCACTCTATTGGCGTCTTCCATGTGCTGATTGCTGTCGCCGTCGTCGCCCATAACCATTATGGTATTCTGCCATGCGCCACCATTCTGATTTGCCTCGTACGCCATCATCTTGTCAATCATCACCTTCGCTTCCTCCACAGTATTGACGGGGAAGCGTCCTACAGCCACGTCCAGCTTGTCTACAGAGAGCGGCTTGGCACCCTCTCCGTCGTCAAGCATACATGAGAAGCCGTCGTCCATATAGCAAGTCACCTTATTGAGTGAGTTCTCGCTTTCGAAAACGAGGAGGTAATCGTCCGGATTATAGTTGCGGCAGGCAGACGTCAGCATGCGATTGTCCCAGACGCTGTTGCCCAAAAGCACAAGATAACGTGGCTGGTCGGCTGCGGTGGTGGCGCGGTCGTAGAGCATCTTCAGATAACGGCGGTACGCCGACACGTCCGGTGTGCCGCTGCTGAACTCGTTGTAAAGCTCGTCAGCCGGCACAATGTTCACTCTCAACGAGTCTTTCTGCTCACGGTAAGCCTTCAGCCTCTCTGCCTGCGGACGGAGCTTCTGCGATGTGGGGATGATAATCACCATGTCTGCCTGCGGATCGGCATGATGGTCCTGATTGGTTATGCGATATACATATTGTGGTGTGGGGATGTTTGCAGCTTTCAAATCTGGAGCCGGCAGTGGATTGTCGTAAGCCAACGAAACGTAATCGAGGCGCATCGGTGACGATGCCGACTGTGCGGAAAGTACGGTTAACTTGACGATATTCTTCTCATTGGAGAGGTTCTTCACCTTATATATGGCAGCTACTTCGGCACCGAAATCATAGTCTGAGTTGCTGATTTTCGGCGAAATCGTGCCCACGATGGAATCGTTGAAAGCCACCTGCACCTTACATCCAGTCTTCGTCGAGACGTTCACGGAAAGCACTGCCTGACGCGCGTTGGGGTTGGCGGCAAGCTCTGCCGTGTAAGTGCCACCCACAGCGACGGCTGTTGGATCATAAAGATTGCGTCCGCCTGAATACCAGGCATGTCCGTCCTTCTCGTAAAGGTCGTGATAAAAATAAGGTGAGGGATAGAACGAGGACACGAAGGATGCCGAATCCACCTTCAACGGATCGCCGTCACTCTCCGTAAGGAAGTAATATCCATAGTCAGAAAAATAGTTGCGGGTGCGGCGTTCCGACTTGTTGTTCTCCCACGAAACGGGGCCGAGGGCATAAAAAAGGCGCTTTCCGCCCACGTCGCACGTTGCCACTTCCTTGAGGTCGTCTTTCTCAATGAGGTCTGAAGGAGTGAGCACCTCGCTGTGAAGATTGCCTCCATATCCGTAAATCTTCACCTTTGAGGGATTGGAGAATCCTGCCTGACGGATGAACGACTCCGTAATCTGATAAACTCCCGTGGACGGCACGCGTATCTTTGCCCAGTTGCCCTTGCGCAGGACGCTGTGTGCAGCGTAGCGCTTGGCATTCGCGATGGTGTCTGCTCCTCCTGTGGACGAAGCCTTTGCCTCACGACGTAGCATGAAACTGGTGAGCACCTGATACCTGCCGTCGCGGAAAACCACGGGGCAGAACGACGTATAGAGCGACGGCCTCTTGCGGTCGTACGATACAGCAGTATGCAGACAGGGCATCTCGCCGGGCTTCAGGGCGTTATGACGAAGATAGTCGGCGGCTTCCTGCGCAGTCATGTCCCTGAACTCGGGATACACAATGCTGACCACATACGATGAGTCGCGCCACGCTCCGTCAAGGGGTGTGGTCTGCGTGTAGGACGGGACGCTCACCGAGTCAATCCGTAGCTCCTCGTCAGTAAGATGTATGAACTGCTGCGACATGGCGTGCATGGCGGTCATGACCAGCGTAATCAGCATTATGGCTTTGCGCATAGTAGTGTGTTTCGTTTTGTTCTGATAAAAATAAGAATTGTAGAGGAGCGTTACTTGCAGTTGAACTGCAGCACCTTACGGTCCTCAACGTAGCCTTCCAGCTTATCGTCAATATGGACCGGACCCACTCCTGCCGGCGTTCCCGTGTAGAGGATGTCGCCCGTCTTGAGCGTGAAGTACTGTGAGATGTAGGCGATAAGCTCGTCCACCTTGTAGAGCATGTCCGACGTACATCCCTCCTGCACCGTCTTTCCGTTTATGTCCAGATGGAAATGTATGGCTTGGATGTCGCGGAATTTCTCCACCGGCACCCACTCGCCGATGGCGGCAGCTCCGTCAAATCCCTTGCAAAGGTCCCAGGGCTTGCCTTCCTCGCGCAACTTCTGCTGCAGCTCGCGCGCCGTAAAGTCGATGCCAACGGTGACGGCGTCGTAATAGCGATGTGCGAATCGCTGCGGGATGGTCTTTCCCAACTTCGATATTCTCACCACCAATTCGGTCTCATAGTCGATGCGTCCGAGGTGGTCAGGGATGAAGAAAGGCTTGTGGTCCTTAAGCAGAGCCGAGTCCGCCTTGAGGAAAATCACAGGACTCTCCGGTTTATATAACGCTCCATGTAGCTCTTTATTGTGTTCGAGGTAGTTCATACCTACAGCAAAAATCTTCATTTCTTCTTTCAGTAATCGGTTGTACAGGATATATTTAAAGAAAAAGCCGTGAAAGAGTTTCCACTCCTCACGGCTCGTATAATGATTTGTGTGTAATTACAAGAATTACTCAGCAGCGAGAGTGAAGCGCTTGTAAGCAACGATCTTCAGCTCCTTGTCCTGCTTCTTGAGGTAGTCAGCAACGCTCTGCTTGTCGCCGTCGCCGAACTGGAACTCCTGGCAAACGAGGCAGTTCTCCTTGAGGAACTTGCCTACACGACCCTTAGCGATGTTCTGGATCATGTTCTCGTTGAGGTTAGCAGCCTTCTCTGCAGAGACAGTCTCCTTAATCTCGCGGAACTTGGCAACGTCCTCAGCTGTGATCCAGCCCTTGCCCTGGTTTGACTCGATGTGGTCCTCAGAGTCGAAGTGGTTAGGATTGAGACCAGCCTTCTTAAGAGCTACCTCAACAGCCTTCTCTACCTGCTCCTCCTTAGTCTTCTGAACAGCAACCTTGTACTCCTCTTCCTTAACTGCCTCAGGAACTGAAGCCTCGTCGAGAGCGATAGGCTTCATAGCAGCAACCTGCATAGCTACCTTGTGACCTGCGTCCTGATTGTTCTGGTTGAGCTGTACCATTGTGCAGAGAGTGTGCTTGCCCATGTGGTCATAAACCTCGATGTTCTCACCCTCGAGTACCTCATAGCCGTCGAGCTCCATCTTCTCGCCAGTGATACCAGAGCGCTGTGTAACAGCAG
>ERZ1026848.2070-NODE-2070-length-10425-cov-3.813115_pt1 | contig 10425 bp, 13 predicted proteins | sample MGYA00380154_ERZ1026848 | MGnify/ENA primary metagenome ERZ1026848 (study PRJEB33269, sample SAMEA4719790) | human gut metagenome | biome: human-associated habitat; feature: organic feature; material: feces | place: Cameroon | collected 2013-10 ...
ATGTTGTCTTTTTATATTTCTGCGTGTATTTGAAATCTTGAACCAGAGTCAGGTTAATCGTTCCTGAATTTTGAAACAGTTTCTTTTTCTGAGAAATCAGTTTTTTGTTTTCGATACCGGCATTCTCTGCCGTTGAGAATTCCCGGTATCCGTAGTAAGAACGGCAGCCGTTGGTGAGCCAGATGCCTGCGACGAGGGTTCCGCATAAGAAAATTTTCTTGTTCATAGCGATTCCTTTCCTTTTGTTGTTTGTTTTTTGTCTTATGAAAGTCGATTCAGGTGAACATGACATCATCGGCATCTTTGTCTATGATGCAGATTTCAATTAACACCCAAATACAGACAGCAATCAATGGAAAAATAAGCCAGAAGGTAAAGAGCGTAATAAGCAATTGTGCTATTCCACGCCCCTGATATCCCGCATAGAAGTTGTGGATCCCGAATAAGCCGAGGAATAGAGCCAGCAGAATATATGTGGAGCGGCTTTTGGCGGGCTGGAGACCGATGACCATGGGCTGTGATTTAACATTTGCTTGAGGATCGGCTACAGATACCAGAATTTGCCGTTCTCCAAGTATTCGCAATGCCGGATCCAATGTTTCTCCGCAGAAACGGCATTTCTTTGCACGGAGATTGATTTTTTCCGCGCAATACGGGCATTCTTTCATTTCTTCATTTTCCATGATATCCTCCGATATTTAACTTGCTGCTGTTGCATGTATAACAACAGCACTCCTGAAAAGAAGACTCCGATACTGAAAATCTGCGAAGGTGAAAAAACGTCACTTATGAGAGAGCCCCGATTGTCTCCTCGCAAAAATTCAAAAAAATAGCGTCCGGCAGCCATGAATATCAGGTAGCAGCCTGCGCGGAATCTGAAGCGGATGAGCGTATATAAAAAGATGGCAAGCAGAATGAGATACCCGCTTTCCACAAGCTGAACAGGAAACAGAGGGGTGTTCCCATACATACTGTAAGGATAACTGCCAACGGGGAAAATGACGCCGAACTGATATGACGGTTTCCCGAAGCAGCATCCTCCGAAAAAACAGCCGATTCTTCCTAACGCCTGGGCAAGTGCGAAAGAAGGCAGAAAGAGATTCAGTAAGAACTTTAGATTAAGATGGGATATTTTTGCATAAATGCAGTAAAAAATAATGCAGCCCAACAGCCAGCCATAGAATGTAAAACCATAACTGAAAGGCTGCAGCAATGCCTTTATTCCTCCGTGAAGTAAGATGTCGGAAATATGTCCGGTCAATGTTCCGGCAAGCAGAGAGAATGGAATACAAATCATGACTTTATTCTCGAATTCATCGTTTGAATTGAAATGTTTAAGTTGAAAAAATACGCAAAAAACAATAACAGCCAACCCCAGTCCAACGCATAAAGGGAATGTGCCAATTCTCGTTGAAAAAAGATTGATATATTGGCACATTTTTTGCGTTCTTTTTATGCGATGCGTTTTGCGTTTACAATGGACATAATTCCGGCAATCAGATAAAGAATTCCGGCAGCTGTTCCAAAGAGAGCAGAGGCATAGACAAAGGACAGCAGGAAGATGACTGCTCCTCCAAGAATCAGCATGACTCCCGTTGCAATGGAACTCTTCGATTTTCCGAAAAATGAGAGAATAAAGCAGAGAATACCGAGTATAGCCAAAATACCGATAACAGTTGCAAAACCGTTAGTGGTTTGGTTGACTTCCTCGGTCGTAGCTTCTCCTCGTTCCGCTAATGCGGATCCGAAGCCTGTAACGAGGCTAGCACAAAACGTTGCCCATAGAACATTGGGGATGTTCAAGATAAAGGCGATGAGGCCAAGTATCCACGGCGCGTTTGATTTTTTCTGTTGCGTTGTTACTGCGACTTCTACATTTGCCATGATGCGTTCCTTTCTTTAGTTTTTTATCCTTCATGTATTGAAGGGGTGGCTTAAAATTTCTAATTCTTTCTTTTCCCTGATTTCTTCCGGATTCTCCAGAAGGTCTATCCAACTGCATCCCGGAAACGCTTTTGCATAATTGATCGCTGTTTCCGGTTTTTTTATGCCAAGTTTCTCCATGCGCCCAACCGTTCCGGGACAAATCTTCAAAATCGTTGCAATGTCCCGAAGTTTCAGCCCATGGGCTTCCCGAAGTTCTTTTAGCTTGGTCATAATACCTCTTGCTTAATCGTATGTTGCGTTTAAAATAATCGTTTATTACGTAATTTCAAGAGCGAAACGATATTTTTTTCAGAAAAAATTTGAAAATCAGGGTTAGTAAAACTATTTTAATAAAAAAGTATTAAAACGAAAGTTTGGCTATGACAGAAAACGATGTTCTAAATGCAATACGCGAAGCGGTTGCACGGATGAAGACGCAAGGGGCGCTTGCCCGGCAAACAGGCATTTCGCAAAGTACGATCTCCGATTACCTCAATGGACGCTATGCGGTAGGAAATATGAATCTGAATACTCTGTTTAAGCTGTTTCCAGCACTGACAATTGATTTCTTCGGGGATTCAGAATCCGCTGCCCGGGAACTCAACCGCAAGCAGCTTTTGAAGCTGTTCGCCAATTTGTCGGCCGAGGAACAGCTTGAGGCGATCACGATGATCGCGGCGGCATTCGGAAAATCTTCCCGCGAAAAGAAATCCTGACCCTTGATTTTCCACGCCGCATCGTGTATTGTTTCCGAAACACGGAGGAAAAATGGAAAAGCCGGTCTTGAAATTCTGGTCGCATGACCTGAACCGTCCGCTCGTCGACAAGGTGCATACGCATCCGTACTGGCAGATGGAGTACATCATTCGGGGCGCAGGCACCCGCGTGTTCGACCGGAACGATATGCCCGTCGAACTGAAGAACGGAATGTTCGTCCTGATTCCGCCGCTTGTTCCGCATCGTTTCTCCCGCATCGGGACGGGAACGGAGACCTGTTCATTCAAGTTCACTTTCGCCGGAGGGAATCCGCAAGGAGATATCCTGTTTTATTCCGGAGAACTTCCGTTTTTCCGGTGGACCGGAGGAGAGGTGGAGCGTCTTATCGCCGCACCGCTTCCCGTGCTGGAACGGAACCGGCTGCTCGAATATCTGCTGATGAACATTCTCGACTGCACCACTGCGGCATCGCCGGAATCCGAGGACGAAACACCGCTGCTTTCACGGCTTCGTGACCTTGTCCATTCCCGCGGTCGCGAACTGAACGTGTGCGTCGCCGCGGAGGAGCTGAACCTGACCGTGTCCCAGCTGAAGTACCGTTTTGCCGGAGAGTGTGCGAAGGCCGGCTTGCCGGATCGCTCGGCCAAGCGCTATATCGACCGTCTGCTGACGGAACTGATCGAGAGCTATCTGGAGTATTCCATGCTCTCGATCGGAGAGATCGCCCGCGCGACCCGCTTTCCCGACATCTACTCCATGAGTCATTTCTACAAGCGGCTGCGCGGGCGTTCTCCCGCGAACTGGGACCGGCGGAGAGAGCCGCCGGTTTGATCAGCGTTTCTGTCCGTTTTCAAAATAGCGCAGCAATTCCTCCGGGAGGGGAGGGATTTCCTGCGGGATGTTGCCGTTCCGCATCGAGAGATGAGCAAGGCATCCGGCGGCGACCGCATTTCTGGCGGCGACCGGAGAAATTTCCGGAATGACATCGTTTGCCGCGAACTGCCGGAAGGCGTTGAGAAGGCGGCTGTCGGCTCCTCCGTGCTCTTCGCGTCCGCCTTTGAGATTGTAGACGATATCGGGTTCGCGGCGGTTTCCGCGCGTGGTCCAGACATGGATCTGGCAATTGCCGAAATCGCCGATGTTTTCGACGCGTCCGTGCGTTCCGATGAAGGTGTAGTTGCGTTCGGAATCCGGAGCGTACATGCACTGTTCATAGGAAGCCTGGACGCCGTTGTCGAGCTGCATGAGCATCATGCTGTGGTCTTCGACGTCGATGTGCGGGGCGAGTCCGGTCACATCCAGGGGCGGCCAGCATTCCTGAGAGAAGGAGATCTTCCGGTCGGGCTTTTCCCCCGGCGCGAGACGTTTTTTCGTGCGGTTGTAGACCGAGAGGCGTCCCATTCCGGTTACGCGAGCCGTGTATCCGCCGGCCAGCCAGTGGATGACGTCGATGTCATGTGCGCCTTTCTGGAGGAGGAGACCGTTGCAGGTTTCCCGCTCCGCGCAGAAGTGGCGGAAGTAGCAGCTGCCGTAGTTGATGAAATGGCGCACCCAGACGCATTGGATGTCTCCGATGATGCCGGAGTCGATGATTTCCTTCATTTTCCGTATGGATGGCGCGTAGCGCATGTTGTGTCCGAGAAAGAGCTTTGAACCGGATTCGTATGCGGCGCGGAGGATGTTGTCGCAGCCTTCGATGGAGATTGCCATCGGTTTTTCAAGGAAGACGGTTTTTCCCTCGTTGAGGGCGGCGACGGCCATTTCTTCATGATACTGATCGCGGACCATGATGAATACCGTGTTGACTTCGGGGTCGCGGAGAAGATCGCGGTAATCGGAATAGTCGCGACATTTTTCTGCGGGGAGCTGTTCGTGAAAGCGGCGGAGCATTTCGGGATCGCGGTCGCAGATCGCGACGAATTCGAATTGTCCGGGCGTGCGGTTGCGGAAGATCATGCCGGCGCGCAGCGAAAGATCGCATCCGATGAGTCCCGCCTTGATTTTCATGTTCATGTCAGTTGCCTCCTTGAATTCCGAGCCGGAATTCGTGTGCGTTTTTGTAGAAGAATTTTTCCGTTTCAGCGGGGGAACCCCACCGGTAGTAGACGGAGCCGATGAGTTCAAAGAGAAGGGACCAGAACTGCTTGAGTTTCAGAGCGCGTCCGTTCTCTTCCGGAAGACCGTAGAACTGGTCGGTTGCGAAAAGGAGTTTCTGGTTGAAGAAGCGTCCGGAACCGTCGTGCGTCATTCGGTCGAGGTTTGCGAGAAGCTCCGGGATGGCGTTGCGGTATCCGCTGACGTCATGGACGATGTTCGGGCAGTAGTAGAGATTGTGGAAAGTCTCCTCCATCCACGGGTAGCCGAGGTGACCGCCGATGATTTTCAGTCGGGGGAAGGCTTCGCTGACGCCGGCGAGATACGCGGGGCGCATTCCGTCGGGACCGTAGCCTCGCCCGGGGGCGCGGGTTTTGCGCCATGCTCCCGCGGCGACCGCCATGCCTGTATGAAAGAGGATCGGCATTCCGAGCTGTTCCGCGCGTTCATAGTAAGGATAGAACTTTTCGTCGTTCCAGTTCGTGTCGGGTTTGTAGGGCTTCAGACCGATGAAACCCTGTTCGCGCAGGCGGTCGATCCGGTCGACTTCTCCTGAGAAGTCAAGATGTCCGAAAGCGAAGACGACGCCCGGATGCGCTTTCACGGCGTCGAGGATTTCGCTTGTCTCCGCGACCTGGATGCCGCCGAGGTTGTATCCGCAGAGATCCATGAGCCAGATTTCATCGAACGCGCCGGAGTCGGCGAGTTCGTGAAACCCTTTGTGATTGTGGACCAGATGCGCATGGGCGTCGATGCATTTCATGACAGACCCCGTCAGATGTTGAATTTCGGGGCTGCCGCGGTGGCGCGGTCGGTCGCGATGACGCAGTTGGAATGACGGCGGCAGTAGGTGACCGGGTAGTCGTCGCCGGGCTGTCCGGCGGCGGCGATGCGCAGAATCGTGTTTGCCCAGAGGAATTCAGTGGATTCGTTTCGGGTCATGAGGAGCATCCGGCGCGCTCCGAGACACTGTCTCATGCCGAGCGTGATTGCGCGGCGCGGGAAGTTTTCGAGGTTTCCGCCGACGCCCTTATGGCGAGTGGAGTCGATCGTGCGCGTGAATTCGTTGATTTCGAGGATGCGCGGATCGGATTCCGCCACGCCGGGTCCCGGCTCGTTGAAGGCGACGTGTCCGTGAATGCCGATTCCGCCGAAGCAGACTTCGATTCCGCCCGCGTCTTCGATCATCTTCGGGAGGTCCTGAAGAATCTGCGGCTGCGGAAAGATGATCTGCTCTTCCGGCATGAGCAGCTCCGGTCGGACGCGGTCGAAGAAGAGGCCGCCGATCTGACCGCGGAAGCTCAGCGGGCTGGTGATCGGAATCAGTTCGTCGCGCTCATCATCCACATATTCATCCATGAAGAAGAAGCGGACATTTTTGAGCGAGACGCTTTCGCGGTTGATTTTTTCCGCCATGATGCGGTACGGCTGAGTGGGACCGACCGGCATGATGAAGTTGATGATTCTCGCGCCCTTTGCCGCCTTTCGGAACTCGGCGACCATCTCTTCGGCGAGATACTCGTAGAGTTCATCGAGGGTTTCCGTGACTTTGAGTTGACCTTTGGACTCCGCGATCAGTTCTTCGGTTGAGAGTGAAAGCAGACGACGCACTTCTTCTTTTCTGTTCATGAAATTTTTCCTTTTTGCTGGATTCCGTGTTTGTCTTTTTTCAATATAAATGCTATATTGTCAAAAGACAATGCAAAAAACGATGAAACTGTGCTGAATTTGACGAAAGAGGGCTGTTATGCGGAAAATCGTAAGCCGTCCGGATCCGTATGTTTTGCCGGAACTTCCTATGCCGGTGCATATCCGTTCCGCCGGTTACAATGAAGCTGAATTCGGCTGGAGCGAGTTCGAACCGAAAGAGGAAAAGCCGTTTGTTCAGCTTTTCTGGTGCATTCAGGGGGCGGGAGAGATCCAGCTTGCGGACCGGACGGTGATTCTTCATGCGGGCGAGACATTTCATCATCTGCCGCATGAGGATCATCGTCATCGTTCCTGTGATCCGGGACATGAGTGGCGTTATTGCTGGTTTACGCTTGACGGTTCCGCCGCCGAGGCGTTTATTGAAGCGTACGGCTATCCGCGGGAGGCGGTTTATTCGGGCGAGTGTCCGATGAATCTGTTTCTTGAACTGGAAATGCTGGTGCGGAAACATACGCCTTACGCCCAGCGTCATGCTCTTTCGGTTGCGGCGGAAATACTTGCTCTCGCGGGGGGAACCGATGAAAGCAAGCCCACTGAAGGACTTGTGAAACGCTTTCTTGTCCTTGCGAACGAATCCATGCGGGATCCCGGGACGACAGTGGAAGTTCTGGCGCGGAAACTCGGCGTTCACCGGACCACGCTGAATGCGCATTTCCGTGCGGCGATGGGACTTACCCCTGGGATGCACCTCGACCGTCTCCGGCTTCAGCATGCGCTTTCCCTTCTGCGGGAAACCGACATGTCGGTGAAGGAGGTCGCAGAACATGCGGGATTCGCGAATGTGAGCTATTTTTGCAAACTGGTGGGCAAGGCAACGGGGCGTTCACCGCGGGAATACCGGAGTTCCGTCCGGAAAACAGAGTGAATGCCAAAACGGAAAAAGCCGTCCGGACCGGACGGCTTTTGTGCGGATGAGGAATCCGGCGAAAATTATTCGCGGAAAGAGCGGTTGCCGAAACCGCCGCGTTCGCGTCCGCCGAAGGAGCGGGGACCGCGGGGACGGTCTTCTCTCGGCCGGGCTTCATTGACGACGAGTTTGCGTCCGCCCTGTTCGGTTCCGTTGAGAGCGGCGATTGCGGCGTTTGCTTCGGCGGCGTCCGGCATCTCGACGAATCCGAATCCTCTGGGTCTGCGGGTTTCGCGGTCGATGGCGAGGCTTGCGCTTGCGACGTTTCCGTGAGCTTCAAAGACGCTTCTGAGTTCATCTTCCGTCATTGCGTACGGCATGTTTCCGACGTAAATCTTCATTTTTCTCTTTTCCGGGTCATGGACCCTGTTTGTCCCTCAGGATACAGTTCGTTTGCGTTTCTGTGTTGTGTTTTTACGACTGCGTGGAGACAGGAGGAACATGACTGTCTGTCCGGCTGGCGTAAAACCGCAGGTCTTGCACTGTTTTCCTTCGAATAGTATAGATCAAAGATGCATTCCATATAAGAAACGAATCAATTATTTATATATTTTCAGAGACACTGCACTTGCTCGCACCGTCCGTCACCCGGCGGGCGGAATCACAAAAACTGGTATAAAATTACACCGTCAACGGCTAAATGCAAATCTGTTTTTGAAAAAAAATGAAATTTTCAGGGAAAGACAGGGAATCGTTTGTCCACAGACAAAAAACGGACGGCGTGGAAGCGCCGTCCGTCGGGGAATGATGGAAGAATGTGCTTACGCTTTCGGGAAGAGTTTCTTCAGCACGATATAGACGACTGCGGAGGTGAGCATTCCGTTGATGGCGGAGATGCCCCAGTTCGTCGTGAAGAACGCCACGGCGCCGCCCGCCGCCCAGGCGATGACGGCGGCAAAGCTGATCTTCGAAGCGTTCTTCAGTTCGTCCAGCGGTTCGTAGTTTTTGCCGCACTTGCGGATGACGAAGAAGTCCGCCGCAAGGACCGCGCCGACCGGGGGAATGAAGGTGTTCAGCATCGAAAGGTAGCCGCAGAAGTTGTTGTAGAGGTACAGCGCGAGAACCGTTCCGAGCAGACCGTTGAAGAGCACGATGTAGCGCTTCGGAAGTCCGGTGATGTTGGAGAGTCCGAGTCCGGAGGTGTAGAGCGCATTGTCGTTCGTGGTCCAGATGTTGAGACCGAGGACGATGATTCCGGGGATGAGGAGACCCTGTCTGACGAGGACGACGGAGATGTCGTTGGTGTCGTAGAACATTCCGCCGACTGCGCCGAAGAGGAACATCAGAGTGTTTCCGGCGAAGAATGCGATCGCGGTTGTGATGACTGCTGTTTTGCGGGTCTTGGCGAAACGGACGAAGTCCGGAGTGCAGGTTCCGCCGGAAATGAAGGAGCCGACCGTGAGGGCGATTGCCGCGCTGAGAGTCAGCGCTTTGCCCTGGTCCGGGGTGAAGTGGAGCAGAGTGTTCCAGGCGTCCGGATTGTCCACGAAGACTTTGATTGCGGAGAATCCGCCGCCGATGGCGATCGCGGGGACGGCAATGACGGAGACGATGGTCAGGGCTTTGATTCCCCAGTATGCGGAAGCGGTCATGAGCACTCCGGCGATGATGATCGGGATCCAGATGTTGCAGTTGTATCCGCTGCTTTTGAGGAAGGTCTGGACGGGGTCTGCGAACATGGCAATGCCGACGCCGAACCAGCCGATCTGCGTAATTGCGAGCAGGAGGGAGGGCAGCGCCGATCCGAAACGCCCGAAGGCGTAGCGGGAGAGCAGGTGAATGGAGAGTCCGGTGGAGCCCGCCATCCATGCGAGGATTGCGGTGTAGACGCCGAGGATCAGGTTTCCGACAAGAACCGCGATCCAGAAGTTCGTCAGGGTGAGTCCGCTTCCGAGGTTTGCTCCGGTCCACATGGAGGCGGAGAAGAAGGTGAAGCCGAGCATGACGGCAAACATGCTCCAGAATCCTCTGCGCTGGTGTTCCGGGACGGTTGTCTGTTCAAAATCACAGTGTTCCGACATAATACTCTTTCCTTTGTTTTAATATAAGAAGGGTTTGATTCGTTCAATCTGGCGCAGGGCGAGTTCCTTGAGGGAGATGTCGCCGTAGCGGTTCACGTCGAGTTCGGGGAAGCGCTCCTGAAGATAGTCGCGGAAGGAGATTCCGCGTTCGGCGAGGTGGAGCACCTGTTCCCAGTAGGCGCGGACGTCGGTTGCGTATTCGCGAACCCAGAAGGCGCGGGAGCCGGCGTCGTAGATGACGCAGCGTTCGAGCGGGAAGGCCGGGTCTTCGTACTGGGATTCGGAAAATTCGGGCGCCATGATAGCGTCGCGGCGAACCAGGTCGGTTCCTGTGAGGCGGATCGTGAGAGGCGCGGTGGTGTCCGGAACTTCAAAGCAGCCTTCCAGGTAGATGAGGATGGTGCGCCGGTAGTTCGGGAAGATCTCGCGGCAGCGGGCGTCGATCTCGCGGAGAATGACGTCGGCATTGTGTCCGCCGAAGGTGAAGAAGATGATGTCGCGGATGGAGGAACGGGCGTCTTTCGCTGCGCGGAGGAGTTCTTCAAGCGCATAACGGAGGCTGGTTCCGGTTGCGACGACGTCGCCGATGATGAGGGAGACTTCCGGAGGGAAGTAGACCTTGCGGTAGGCGTTTTCGGTGATATGCCACTCTTCGGAGTCGGCATTGTCGCGGGCGCGCTGGGCGCTGATGAAGCAGGTTGTGTGTTTTGTCCATCCGAACGCGTCGTTCAGGGCGTTGCGGAGTCCGAAGTTGAGTCCTCCGCGCAGGATGTTGATGACGACCGAGGAGGTTTCCTCAAGGGGCAGTCCGGAAATCTTGAGTATTTCCGCGCATGCTTCGCGGAGCTGATCGGTGTACTGGATTCCGGCGACCTGCGGGTCGTTGCAGATCGAACGGGTCTGTTTGGTTGAGGCGATCCAGCGTTCATAACCGCCTTCGTTTCCCCAGCGGTAGAGGCTGGCCTTCGGAGACGAACTGAAAAGTTTCAGCGCGTCCGGTGCTCTGTCTTCTGACATAAGTGTGTCCTTCCATCCCGAAAAGTATAAAAC
>ERZ1026848.2071-NODE-2071-length-10420-cov-15.571056_pt1 | contig 10420 bp, 11 predicted proteins | sample MGYA00380154_ERZ1026848 | MGnify/ENA primary metagenome ERZ1026848 (study PRJEB33269, sample SAMEA4719790) | human gut metagenome | biome: human-associated habitat; feature: organic feature; material: feces | place: Cameroon | collected 2013-10 ...
AGCAAGCAAGCAAGCAAGCAAGCAAGCAAGCAAGCAAGCAAGCAAGCAAGCAAGCAAGTTAAATTATGTCCTGAATCCGGTTTTCTGGCAACCCCTTCTTTCGCGTGACGCGGTGTAACAGCTGCTTCACATAGAGGATCTTCTCACGAAAGGAGGGAAACCAACATGGAAAAGTATACCAAGGCTCAGATGGAAGTCATCGAGTTCGAGAACGAGGATGTTATCACGGCAAGTGGCGGTGAAATCGGCGGTGGCGGTGAAGACTTTGGCGACTGACAACTTTTTATAAAGTTGGCCGGTTGTCAGCCTTTTATCGCTGAATACGTTGGTAATTCCCCGCAGGGCAGGCAGTTTTTGGTTGCCTGCCTTCTTTTTGTATAGAAGAAAGGACGACACGATATGAAACTGAAAGATACCTTTGTGACGCAGGAGATGGACGGCGAGCAGGTGATGGTGGAAGCGGACGGCGGCTTTGCCGGCATGGTGCGCAGCAATGCCACCGCCGCCTTTATCATCGACCAGCTCAAAGCCGAAACCACCAAGGAAGCCATTCTGGATGCCATGTGCAAAAAGTACGATGCCCCCCGCGCTGTGATGGCTGAGGATGTGGACATGGTGCTGGCCAACCTGAAAAAAATCGGTGCGCTGGATGCCTAAGCTCACACTGGAAGAATGCCTTGCGGAAAATGGCTTTCTGACCTACCGCATCCGGGGCGTAAGTATGCAGCCGATGCTCCGGCAGGGCAGAGACCTGTTTACCGTAGTCCCAAAAGGCTCGGAACGCTGCAAAAAATATGACGTTGTACTGTACCGCAGGCCGTCTGACCCGTATGTGCTGCACCGCATTATTGAAGTGCGCCCGGACAGCTATGTGATTCTGGGTGACAACTGCATTGCAAAAGAATACGGCATCCGGGACGAGGACATTTTGGGCGTGCTGACTTCTTTCCAACACAACGGCCATACGGTGTCCGTGTCCGACTGGAGGTATCGGCTTTACAGCCGTGGCTGGGTCTTTTTTCAGCCGGTGCGCATCTTCTGCAAGCGTGTGAAAGGAAAACTGCACCGATGAAACAGAAACATACCCTGCAATGGCTCAGCGCCGTCACCGGCCGTGCCAAAGGGCTGGTGGGGCTGCTGGTAGTGGTGCAGACCGTGCTGAGCGTTTCCAGCATCGCCTTTGCCTTTATTTTGCGGCGCATCATCAATATGGCCGTGGACGGGGTGCAGGGCGGTTTTTGGGCATCGCTGGTGCTGCTGGTGGGCATCCTGCTTGGGCAGATCGTGTTGAGCGCGGCGAGCCGCTTTTTGAGTGAGTACACCAGCGCCACGGTAGAAAACCGCTTCAAGCAGCGGCTCTTCTCCGCCCTGCTTACCGGCGATTATGCATCGGTCACGGCGGTGCACTCCGGCGAGTGGATGAACCGCCTGACTTCGGACACCACCATCATTGCAGGCGGTGTTACGCAGATCGTGCCCGGCCTGATCGGAATGCTGGTGCGCTTGTTCGGCGCACTGGCAGCCATCTTATGGCTGGAGCCGCGGTTTTTCTGGGTGCTGGTGCCCGGTGGCGCAGCCATGCTTGCACTGACGTATGGATTTCGGAAAATTCTGAAACGCCTGCACAAAAATATTCAGGAAGCGGACGGCACCCTGCGGGTCTTTTTGCAGGAGCGGCTGGAAAGTCTGCTCATTGTGCGTACCTTTGCAAAGGAGCAGCAGACCGCAGCGCAGGCCGCCACCCTGATGGAACAGCACAAGGCCGCGCGGATGAAGCGCAGCAACTTTTCCAACCTGTGCAACATCGGGTTTGCCGGTGCGATGAACGGCGCATATCTGCTGGGCATCGGCTTTTGCGGATATGGTATCCTGACCGGAACGATGAGCTACGGAAACCTGATGGCGATCATGCAGCTGGTGGGGCAGGTGCAAAGCCCGTTTGCCAACATTACGGGGTATCTGCCGCGGTATTATTCCATGCTGGCCAGCGCCGAGCGCCTGATGGAAGCGGAAGCCTTTGCGCCAGACAGCGAGCACCCGCTTGCAGAGGAAGAAACGCTGGAGTTTTATCGCACCAAGCTGACGGCACTCCGGCTGGAGCACGTCAGCTTCACCTACCAGCCGCCTGTCCGCGCAGAGGAAGAACAGTCACCCATGCCGGTGGTGCTGAAGGACGTTGACCTGACCATCCGCAAGGGCGAGTATATCGCGTTCACCGGGCCGTCCGGCTGCGGCAAAAGCACGGTGCTGAAATTGCTGATGTGCCTTTACCCGCTGGATGCCGGTTCACGCACGCTGGAAACTACCTGCGGCACACAGCCGCTGACGGCGGCGTGGCGCAGCCTGTTTGCCTATGTGCCGCAGGGCAATCAGCTGCTTTCCGGTACGATCCGGGATATCGTTTCCTTTGGCGACCCGTGCAAAGCACAGGATGATGCTGGCATCCTCCGTGCCCTGCGCATTGCCTGTGCAGAGGATTTTGTGCAGAAGCTGGAAAAAGGGCTGGATACCGTGCTGGGTGAGCGCGGCGCAGGTCTGTCCGAAGGGCAGATGCAGCGCATCGCCATTGCCCGTGCCGTGTTCTCAGAGCATCCCATTCTGATGCTGGACGAAGCCACCAGTGCCTTGGACGAAGCAACTGCGCAGCAGTTGTTGGAAAATCTGCGCCGTATGACTGATAAAACGGTGCTAATGGTCACGCACCGGATGAATCAGGCAAATTTCTTTGATAAGGAGCTGTCTTTTTCCAAAGATGGCATCCGACAGAAAAACAAAATAGGATAGCATTATGAAATTTTGGAAAAGCAAGACCTTTGCGGTTGGTGTGATCATTGTTTGTTCTGCGCTCCTGATCGGACTGTCATGGATGAACCGTCAGCAGGAACGGCGGAGACTGGCACAGCTGCGTGCCTTGCAGCAGCAGGCTGCCCCTTATGAACAGGAGATCCGAGAGATCCAATCCGAATTAGACAAGCGGGAGAAGGCAATTTCCACCAACACGGATATATCTGGTGCGATCCCCTGCTTCAGGATATCTTCCGTGAAGGATATTGAGGTTGTAAAGGAATTGAGTGCAGGCCATGCCTTTACCCCGACGATCCTGCTGAATTGCTCGCTGGATAAAGAGGTTCTGCGGGATATCATCAAAGCAGCTGCTGCAGAAAATTTTGATTTTGTTCTGTTTATTCGTTCCATGCAGGATGATACGCTGGACACCGTAGCGGAAGTTCAGGAAATGATCGCAGAATACACTCCAGTATGGCAGCCTGTTGTTCTTTTGCGGAATCCAGAGGATACAGATGCAAATCGGGCGTTGTTGGCACAGCGCGGATACCAGACGTTGTTCCGATACCGTACCGAGCTGGACGATGGAACACAGGACGAGATACTTTATCTTCCGTATGGGTTTATTCTTGCCACGACCTCCAGCAGCCGTTTGACAACTACGCTGGTTTCTGCGCACACCAGCATGGCAATTTGTTTTGACCTTGATAACCTGCACGATAATACGTTGGCAGAAAAGGACATTACAGATTATCTGAATGTGTTGGATGAATATGTATCCGAAAAGAAGCTGGAATATCGTGATGCTGATGCAGCCTTTTTGGTTCTGGCACAAAAAGAAGGACGGACGGAACGTGCCAATGCAGAATTTGACCGCTATGAACAGCAGCAGAAAGCTCGGATAAAAGAACTGCGGGATATTGTCAGCGAGATTTACAGCCATTGGGATGAGTATTGAGGATTTGCAACATGAGTACAATAACTAGAACCAGTGAGCAACTGCTTTATTTGATGGCGTGTGCGCTCCAAGGTGTTTCTGCGCGAGAAGAAGTTTTGGCTGATGCGGATCTGAAGCAGCTTCTGATCATGGCAAGAAAGCATTCGGTCGCTTCCATGGTCTGCATGGCATTGGAGAAAACAGCGATTTTTGCAAATGCCGATGAAGCCACAAAGAAGCAATGGATCGATGCCAAAAATAAGGCGATCCGAAAAAATATGCTGCTGGATGCCGAACGTAAGACCATTTCACATGAGTTGGAAACACAAGGCATCTGGTATATGCCCCTGAAAGGCAGCATTCTGAAAGACTGGTACCCGAAGCCCGGAATGCGGGAGATGGCGGATAACGATATTCTTTTTGATGCCTCCAAACGGAAAGAAGTAAAAGCGATTTTTCAGGGCCGGGGATACACTGTAAAAGGATATAACAAAAGTAACCACGATGAGTATGAAAAACCGCCAATCTATAACTTTGAAATGCACGTTGAGCTTTATCATAAGATATACGATACATTCAATGAAAAGTATGCTGACGTAAAACAGCGATTGATTCCGGATGCAGAAGTTCCGTATCGGCTCCATTTCACACCGGAAGATTTCTATGTGTTTGTCATCGCGCACGCCTATAAGCATTACAGCAGTAGCGGCACGGGCATCCGCACTCTGGCAGATATTTACATCATGAACCAAAAACTTGGTGGAACCATGAACTGGGAGTATGTGGATTCGGAGCTACGAGGCCTGGGCATCTTTTCTTACGAGCGCGAAAGCAGAGAACTGGCTCAAAAACTGTTTGGAATCGCTGAACTGCCCACGGAAGCCAATTTGAGTGAAGCTGAACAGCAGATGCTTGCATACTATCTGGGGGCATCTACCTATGGAACGATTGAAAATCGGACCCTGAATAAAATGCGGAAATTGCAGCCAGATGGCGGGGCTATCACAGCGCACACAAAGCGGAAATATCTTCTCTCGCGTATCTTCCCCGGCAGAGAATGGTGCGAAGCGTATGCACCCACTGTATATAAATACCCTGTCCTGCTGCCGTTTTTCTGGGTTTGGAGACTGGCAGTAAAGGGCGTGAAGCGGCGGGATATCGCAAAACAGGAGTTGGAGGCCATAAAGCGAGAAAGATAACAAAAATTACATAGGATAAATTTTGACGGTAAGGTTTACTTTGTTCGACCTTGCCGTTTTTCTTTTTGAAAAATGTGAAAATTCTAAAATTCCAAAAAAATTGTATATGAAACTGTCCCTGCGGATTCCTATTTGTAGTGGGAGAAAAATCCGCTAAAGGTCTTTCTATTGCGAAGTTTACAAAAAGTTCAGAAAGAATCCTTGCGAAATGGCCTCTCCCAAATTCTATAGGTGAAGGGCATTGCCCCCACAACCGTGAACCTTGACAATTTCATAGTCGGCTGTAAGCAACTATGACTTTCCGGAGAAGTGCCGCCACGACAAGAGCGCACCAAGGAAAGCTAGAACGCCGGAGGGTATCGGGCAGGAACAGCTTGTGGAGTGAGCGACATAAAAGCTATCGTAAAAAAGCCGGACAAGCAAACAGCAGGGATTCGCAAATCTCTGTTGAATGGTTGTTCGGTGCAAGGTGCAGGAATGCAGTGCCTGCCGGGGTTCAAAGGGGCAGAGTCCCTTTGTCGGGTCAAGGGTGAAACGCCTTGCCCAGTGATATGATGCTGTGCGTCATATCCTACTGGGTATTATCTGGCGCACAGAAGGCGGCAGATTTGCAGCTTCGCTGCACCGCGTTGCCCCTATCCCGCGCACGGCGTTTTCTGCGTGAACCCAGAAAGGAGAGATGGTCGCTGAAACTGACCCGACACAATGGCCGAGCCGGAAAGCACGGCACTTATAACCCGAAGCACAATGACCGCAGTTTTGAAATTACCAACAGCGAGCATATCGACCCAGAGCGTGTCCAGCAAAACATCTATTGGGATTGTTATAACGGCATCCGTTCTGCCCTGCAGCCCAAAGATGCGGATAGTCTGGCTGACACCTTTGAAGAAGTCGAAAAGCTCTACTACAAACTGCATTACACCAACTTCACCGAAAAGCAGAATGAGCGCAACGCCAAAATCCGGCACACGGAACGAAACCGCTCTGCTGAGGATTTGCTTGCCAGCAAGAAGACCTGTCCAGAAGAAAGTATCTATCAGTTGGGAACGCTGGAAAGTCATGCTTCCCCGAAAGAAATTTTTCAAATCGCTACAGAATTTATGGATGAGTTCCACGAGCGTTTCGGCAAGCACGTTCACATTCTGGATTGGGCTTTACATCTGGATGAGGGAACGCCGCACATCCACGAACGGCATGTGTTCGATTGTGAGAACAAATATGGTGAGATTGCTCCACAGCAGGAAAAGGCGTTGGAAGCACTTGGCTTTGAACTGCCAAAGCCGAACCAGCCCCTTGGCCGTTATAACAACCGCAAGATCACATTCGATGCAGCCTGCCGCACGATGCTATTCGAGATTGCCAAACGACACGGTCTGGAACTGGACGACGTGCCGGAATACGGCGGACGGGCTTATCTGGAAAAGCAGGATTATATCATGGCGAAGCAAAAGGAACAGCTTGCCCAACAAGAAAAAACCGTGCAGGAGCAAACTGTTCAGCTTGAAAATTTGAAACAGGAACATGAGAATGAACGTCTTCAACAGGTTCGCCACACAACATATCAGTCTTTGACGATTATGAGCAATGACAAGAAGATTCAAAAGCAGGAAAACCGATTAGATGAGCTTTCTCAGCAAATCGAAGATTCCGAAAATTTGCTGGAAGAAATCTCTGCTATCGCCTACGACAAAGCTGTTGCCGTTGTTTCTGAAAAAGCTGCAAAGGATGCGCTGAGAGAAAGCACCGCGCAAATTGATTTGTATTTAGACTGGCTGCGGAAACCAGAGCGAAAAGCATCCAAGAGCACCTTGGAATATACACTCAATCAGTTTACCACCTTGCGAAAACGTGTTGTCAATGCGGTGAATCAGCTTGCATCTGGCTTTACAGCATCGCTCACAAGGCCAGAAATCAAAAGGCCGGCTATCGAGCAAATCAAAGAAACCGCTCGTCCGTCTGTTCTGCAAAAGCTGCACCAGCGGCAGGAAGAAATCGCACAGCGTGAGCAGACACGCACAAAGTCGAAGAAGCGCAGTCATGGCATGGAACTGTAAAGGAGGAAAATCTTCAAGAACAACAATTTATTTGAAATCGTAAAGCTGAATGTTACCGCCCGACAAGCCGCAGAAGCCTATGGCTTTCGTCCAAACTGCAGCAGCATGATTTGCTGCCCATTCCATGCAGACCGTAATCCCAGCATGAAAGTGGACTCTCGGTTTCACTGCTTTGGCTGTGGAGCGGATGGTGATGTAATCGACTTTACCGCAAAACTGTTCCAACTGTCCTTGCGGCAGGCGGCTGAAAAGCTGGCCGCAGATTTTGGGCTTTCTGCAACAGATAATTTTCAACCATTTTCCTGCAAGCCAGTGGAAAAGCCGCCTAGCTCAAAAGAGCAATTCTATAAAATCTTGTGTGGCTATCGTTCTCTGCTGGCAAATTGGCGCATGGCCTATGCACCCCAAAATCCAGAAGAAGCCGTGCATTCTTGTTTTGTCGCAAGCCTGCACTACGCAGACCGTGTGCAATATCTGCTAGATATTCTTTTGCAGGGAAGTCCACATGAAAAGCAACAACTATTGAATGGAAAGGAAGTGACCGCCCTTGGAGAAGCAATCGAACGATGCAAAGAAACCGAAGAAGCAGCATAGCGCACCCGCCCGGAACTGGGTGGGTGATAACGGAAAAATCATTGAACCATTGTTTGCAGATTACTTTTTGAGCCAGCACCCCATGCGCTGCTTTCAAGGCAGACTGTTCACGGTGGACGGCATGGTGGAAGAGGAAGCCCCACTGAAAAAGGAAATCTATGAACAGATTCGCTATTACGCCACCACCAGCGTGGCACGGCGCATTGAACATATCATGCAGGCCATCAAGCTGGCCTGCGCATCCGAGCCGCCAAAGATTCAGACAGACCGCATCCATGTCCGAAACGGTACATATTTTGCAGACGGTCACTTTACCCCTGAAAAAGAATACTGCATGAACCGTCTGCCCATTGCCTATGTGTCGGACGCACCAGCACCAACGCGCTGGCTGCAATTCCTGAACGAACTGCTGTACGAAGAAGATATTCCAGCCTTGCAGGAATACATCGGCTATTGCCTGCTGCCTGTCACCAAGGCACAGAAAATGCTGCTGATGGTCGGAAAGGGTGGCGAGGGAAAATCCAGAATTGGACTGATTCTGCGCGAGTTGTTCGGCAGCAGTATGTATACAGGAAGTCTGCAAAAGGTAGAAACCAACCGCTTTGCCCGTGCAGACTTGGAATACAAACTGCTTCTGGTAGACGATGACATGAAAACCGAGGCCCTGCCGCAGACCAACAACATCAAGACCCTTGTTACGCTGGAAGATAAAATTGATATTGAGCGCAAAGGCCAGCAGAGTGTACAGGGTACGCTGTATGTGCGGTTTGCCTGCTTCGGGAATGGCAGTCTACACGCTCTGTATGACAAGTCCAACGGCTTCTATCGCCGCCAACTGCTGCTCACCACCAAGGAAAAGCCAGTTGGCAGGGTAGATGATCCTTTCCTCATCGACAAGATGCGGAATGAAAAAGAAGGCATCCTGCTTTGGGCATTGGAGGGGCTTCATCGGCTGATTCGGAACAACTATCAGTTTACCATCAGCGAACGCACTGCCGCAAACCTGAAAGAAGCGATGGAGCAGGGCAACAACATTCTGGGCTTTCTCAAATCCGAGGGTTACTTTGAAATTCGGCAGGGGACCAAGTGCAAGTCTACCGATTTCTATAAAGTCTATGAACGCTGGTGCCTGGACAATTTGGAAAAGCCGCTGGCCGCATCCACCTTTATCCACCATCTGAAAGACAATCAGAAAAGTCTGGGCATCGTCTATGATGATAAGTGCATCGGCACAAACCGAGGTTTTCACAATGTGGATATTGACCTGTTTTTGCCTGTCGATGTTCCAAGCCCGTGGGATTAAAAAATAAGAATCAACTTGAAAAAGTCCTGCTCAGCCTGCTCACAGTGCGCAAAAAGTGCAGGATGAGCAGAGTGAGCAGGCAATTTTGAACTTACATCAAAAATAAAACATGGAGGTTTTGCTTATGGGTTACGCCCGAAAGGACGTTGAAAGAACAAAAATGAACGCGAAAAAGTTTGTCCGCTATCAGGAAGGTGCTGAAAAATACAGCCTTGGCCTGACAAAGTTTCAGGAGTTGGCGAAGGAAGCCAAAGCCGTTTATAAAATTGACAAGGTAGCGTTAGTCAACTGCGAGATTTTCGAGCGGTATTTGGAATCCTTCCGCATTGCATAAAAATAGGCCGGAGGAAAATCCCCCGGCCCCAGACCGCCCACAGTGTTGCGCTGCAGAGCAGCTCGTGGGAGAAGTCACCTTTATTCTATGCAAAATCAGAGCCTTTCTTTCCAGTCATCCCGGAAGCCGTAATAATCCATTCGCACAAACGGATATTTTTCCGTCAAAGCAATGACGGCTTCTTTCATCTCTGCAAAGTTCTCGGTAGGCAGAAGCCTTCTCATGATGAGGAAGAACCCGAAGAAATGGGCATTATCCATTGTGCCATCTTCCCGGCGGATCAGCAACGCCTGTTCTTTCTTGTTGAGGGAAGGCTTTTGTTCAAAGAGACGGTTATAAATGCGGCTTCCATGTGCGCACAGATTGCGGATGATCGTCATGCTGTGCATATACTGCCCCAGAATTTCCGGGCCGCGATTCATGGTAAGCCCGAACCGATGGGCAATTGTTTCTTTTATTGGGCGTTCGGAGATGGAGTACAGGAAAGAAATGTCAGAGATCGTCAGCAAATCAACGTAGGCCCAGAGCGGAATCTCTTGGTGCAGGTCGTTGATGAAGTGCTTTAAGTAGGCTTCGTGGGCCAGCCGTTGTCGCTTCTGCTGGTTAGCTTTGTCGATGATTTCTTTATGTTTTGCTTGGTTGGAGAAATTTGCGGCATCCAGATAACCCAGCGGCCCATATACCTTTGTGAATTCATAGGCATAGATGGACTTCATCTGCACTTCAATGGTTTCGATGTGGTGCAGGATGATATGACGGAACTCATGGTCGAAGTTATAAATATCTTCGATGTTCTGGAACATGGCAGACTTCGCAAAAACATCATTCTTACGGAGCGTCAGAGAGTAGCCGCTGATACGGTAATAATTGTTCCGCAGCAGAAAATCCTTCGCTTCGGCTTCATCCTCGATGGTAAGGCCGCGTGAACGAAGAATATCAATCTGCTCATCTATCGTTTTGAAGTCCTTGTCTGCCATGAAAAATCTCCTTTATAAGCAAAACGCCCCCAAGTGTGCATACGCTATGCGCAGAGGCCTGGGGGAGTTGTTACCATTATAATAGCAAATCAAGGACGGAATGTCAATGAGCAGAGTGTGAATTTTCGATTTTTCGTAAAAATTTCAAGAAGGACTTTTTACAGCTTGACTTCCTGTCACACGGAAAGTATACTGGTGCTGTGGAGGTATGAGAGCAGCTATGGCAAAGATGGGACGA
>ERZ1026848.2073-NODE-2073-length-10411-cov-8.087099_pt1 | contig 10411 bp, 10 predicted proteins | sample MGYA00380154_ERZ1026848 | MGnify/ENA primary metagenome ERZ1026848 (study PRJEB33269, sample SAMEA4719790) | human gut metagenome | biome: human-associated habitat; feature: organic feature; material: feces | place: Cameroon | collected 2013-10 ...
ATTTAAACTGAACTATTATGAAACAGAGAATTTTTAATGTATTACTGGCTATAGCCCTTGTGTTCTGCGGCACATCAGTAGCTTTTGCTCAGTCGAAAGCGTTGGCAAAGGATGTAAAGAAGACCTGCAAAGAGTGGAAGAAGGCAGGTTGGTCATTGTATGCCACAGCTTCTACAATGGAGTACGCATTGACAAAGTATCGCACATACGTTGAGGCTGACCCTGACAACCACCTCGTGCTCACAGGTCTTGCTGTAGGCAAGAACCCGAAGATAGGTCGCGATAACGCCATGATGAACGGCATCACAAGCTATGCAAGCCGTGCAAAGGCTCAAGTCGTAGGTAAGATGAAGAGCATCATGTCTGCTGACGCAAGCGAACAGTCGGGTATGGAGATCGACAAGTTCGGTGCTGCTTACGAGTCGGGCGTCAACACAAAGATTTCTGGTCTTGTAAAGGTACACTTCATGCTCGTTCGCGAGAAGGGCGGCGTTAAGGAGTTCCAGGTTTACATGACTCTCGACGAGACTGCTGCAAAGAAGGCTCGCGAGGAGGCTGCAAGAGAAGCTAAGAAGAAGGCAGCCCTCAACGACCTCTCAGAGCAGGTTGAGGAGTTCATCGGTGAGCCGGTACCGGCAGACGAGTAATTTCTAAGAGATGTTTTATCCAATCCGGGGAAGGGTAGACCCGTCTGCTCTTCTTCGGATTTTTTAGATAATGATTAACTAAACGAAACCCGTACAAATGAAAAGATTGATATTATTTGCTTTAGGTGCAACGTGTTGTATGGGGACTCAGGCACAAGTTGTAGACGACGATTTCGACAGCTTCATAAAGACTGAGGTGCAGTCGTTCGACAAGTTCATTGACGATGCTAACAAGCAGTTCATCAGTTTCCTGCGCAATCCTTGGAAGGAGTTTGAGGCAAAGAAGCCGGTGGAGAAGCGCACCAAACCGGAGCCGGTGAAGCCGGTCGTATACGACGAGAAGAAGGACCCGGTGGCGCCACCCGTGGAACTTGATATCGAGGACATCCTCGGACAGTCTACCGGCGAGAGCAAGCAGCGACCGCAGGGCAAGATTAATGACGGCGAGAAGGTTGGCTTTGAAAAGCCGCAGCCTAAGCCTGCTACCCCTACGGCTAAGCCTACTGCTCCTACGGCTAAGCCTACTACTCCTACGGCTAAGCCTGCTACTCCTACTGTCAAGCCTACGACTCCAGCTCTCAAGCCTACGACTCCAACAGTTAAGCCTGCGACTCCGACAGTTAAGCCTACGACTCCAGCTCTCAAGCCCGCAACTCCAACAGCTAAGCCTGCAAGTCCTACTGCCAAGCCTACAACTCCTGCAGCCAAGCCAACGACTCCTGCAGCCAAGCCTACGACCCCTGCAGCCAAGCCGACACCTCCAACTACTCCACCAGCAGTGGTGCCGGTGCCAACCGCTAAGCCTTCTGCACCTACAAGCGCACTCTATAAAGAGTCGTCAGAGAAGCAGATGATTAACTACTGCGGACAGAGAATTTACGTAGACAAGTCGCTGAATGGCGTATGCTCTATAGGCAATATGCGCGAGAAGGCTGTTGCCGATGCTTACGAGGCGATGTGCAAGGCCGACTACAAGCCGTTGCTTGCCGACTGTCGTCAGCTGAAGAAAGACCTCAAGCTCAACGATTGGGGTGTGTTCCTCTTTGTTCGCGACGTGTCTAATGCCCTTTGTGCCGATGCAAATGCGTCTGTTGTAATGCAGCAGTTCCTACTCAACGAACTCGGATATAAGTCGAAGATGGCGCGCCGTGCCGACCGCGACCAGATGCTTCTCTTCGTAGCGACCGACTGTAAGATGTATGGTCGTCCTTATTTCACTAAGGACGGACTCAACTATTACAACCTCACAAGCGACGAGACCTGCCAGTTCTATATGTGTCAGGAGGATTCGCCAAAGGCAAAGAGCAGTATCGACATGCAGATAACTAACGCTCCGCTGCTCAATTCCGGAATGGTCAACTCCGTACACAAGAATGGTGCGGGCACAGTGGCGGTATCTGTCGACGTTCCCAAGTCGCTGATGCTGTTCTACAAGAGCATGCCGCAGTGCGACTATAGCGTGTATGTGAATGCGAAGGTGAACCCGGCTGTTGCCGATAGATTGCTCTCGTCGCTTGCTCCGATCGTTGAAGGCAAGAGCGAGACCGAAGCTGCCAACCTGCTCATCAACTTCGTGCAGACCGGCTTCAAGTACGCCACCGATCAAGAACAGTTCGGCTATGAGAAACCGTTCTTCGTAGAGGAACTCTTCTACTATCCCTACTGCGACTGCGAGGATCGTGCGGTGCTCTATTCATATCTGGTGCGCAACCTGCTGAAGCTCGATGTCGTGTTGCTCGATTATCCTAACCATATCGCCACAGCGGTATGCTTCAACGAGAATGTGTCGGGCGATTTCGTCACCGTAGAGGGAAAGAAATACATAGTTTGCGACCCTACTTACATCGGTGCATCCATAGGAAAGGCAATGCCGCAATTCAAGCGTGTGGCTGCCAAGGTCTTGAAATACTAAGACTTTAAAACATGCAAAAACGGCATATCCTTGTTTTTTGGATATGCCGTTTTTGCATGTTTTGTTTACTCAACGATTTCTGCTTCTATCCAGCTGTCGAGCAATGCTTTTGCGTCTTTTTCTGCCGTAGCGTCGTCGACGTCGTATTCCTCGCAGAGCAGATGTTTCAGCGTCTCAGCGTCGAAATCCTTGTTCTTAACGCTTTCCCAGAGGAAAGCCGAACTCTCGTTCATGCTGATAATCTTTGTGAAGTCGATGTTCTCTTTGCCTTCTGCAACGATAATACTCTCGCCGCAAATGTCCTTCAGGACGAAACCTTTCTTTATCTTCATATTTCTTGGTGTTATTAAGCTGAGCCAGGCCTTTTTTGGCCTTTCTAAGCCTTAGCTAAATCTTTTTACTCTTTTACCTTTCTACCTTTCTAACCTGTTTACTTTTCTATATATGTACAGCAAGTAGCGGCGTATGGGTAGCAGTCGGGTCCAGATGGCCGAATAGATGCGCCATTTGCGTCCTGAGGTATAGTCGGGCGTGCTGCGTCCTTTGCGGTAGAACGCAAGAGCGATGCCGCGTATGTCTGCCAGCGTACACTCCTCGGTGCCGAGATTGCCGTCGCCGCGCAACGTCACCTTGTCGCCGTCGATGCCTACGATGCGGTGCAGCACGTACGTCTTCGGACTTATCTCTGCCAGCACAGCGTCGCCGCAACGCACGGTGGTGTGCTTGCCGAGTATCGCTTTGTCGCGTTCGTCTTCGAGGAATGGGCGCATGCTGAAACCCTTCAGCCTGAAGGTGACGGTGTGCCCTTGGTTTATCATCTCCACGAAGTGCGGAATCAGTTGCGCGTTGTCGAACTGTCTTATTTCTTTTTCCATGTTGAGATAGGGTGGTGGTGAGATGTTGAGATGTTGAGGTGTTGAGAGATGTTGTGGTGGTGAGGTGTTGTGGTGGTGATGTGGTGATGTGGTGATGTGTTGTGATTTTACTGATGGGGTGCTGTCAGCGTCTTGAAGCTCACCTCCGCTGCCTCTTTGTTGGGCAGACAGTGCAGCGCATAGATGTATTGTGCAGCCTCAATGAGTCGTATCACGGTGTTGTATGTGTTGCGGAACACCACCTTGTCCCACTTCATCGTAGAGCAGGCAGGCAGAATGTATGTGAACGCCTTTGTAGGTGCCAGACGCTCCACGCGGTTCTCCTTCGCGCGCACTATCTGCGTTAAGGCTCCGAGCGGCGCCTTTATGTTGCGGTAACACGGCGTCTTGCCGCTCCACGGACTGCCGTAGATATACGCCTTGCCGTCGATGACGCGCACCACGGGGTTGTCGTCGTTCATCAGGTCCGATCCCGGTATGTTGTCGAGCCAGAGCTGCGTGTGTGTGCTCTTGCCCGTGCCGCTCTTTGCGGTGAACGCATAGCCGTAGCCGCCGTTTCTCACGAGCGAAGCGTGTATGAGCAGCGTGTCGAAGAAACTGCCGCGGAAGGCGTAGAGCATCATCAGCGCGTTGTTCAGTCCGAACTGGCGCATACGTAAGTCGCCGTTCAGCGCGCATACGCCCTCGCTGAAGTCCTTGTTGGTCTGCAGCAGACAGCAGCTGCGTCCTTGTAAGTCCTTCACTATATACTGGTAGCCACCGTTGTCGAGGAGGTCTACTACGGTGTCGCCGTTGCCCGTCTCGAACGTGTCGATGCGCTCGCGGCGGTCCTTAGCCACGGGAGGCAGCGTGTCGTCCACGCGCAGCGTAAAAAGAAAATCGTCGTTTGAGCCTTCCGTCTTGAAAGGCTCGAACGACGGTAACAGTTCGGTGTTGTTCTTTCCGTTTTCGGCAAAGACAACCCTCACGTTATGTTCTGCTATGCAATAGTCTGCTATGATATCCATTATTTCTTCTTCGACTTCTTTGTCTGCAAATCGGCACGCTCGCTGTCGTCTGGCGTGAGACAGCTGTATGTAAAGTCGTTCTTTGTGACGTATTTCACGTTGTAGTGTCCTCTCGTTGCGTAGCGCTTCTTTATAGCCACGTATTTCTTCTCTATCTCCTTGCGTGTCTTTGCGAAGTAGGTCACGCAGGTGGGGTTGGCGAATCCGTTAGCCTTCAGATGGTCGCGCAACTGGAACGAGTAGTTGTTGCGGCTGTAGAGAAAGCCCGTCTTGGTGTCTACCCAAGCCGAATCGAGCTGCTGAATCTCTGTGATGTACACCGTAGAGTCGTTGAACGATGTGGATACACCGTAGACGTAGAGTCGCTCCTGCTTCTGCAGTGCGAACATAAGCGACGGCATGAGCAGCAGTGCCAATGCCAGTAATGTGCGAATTTTCATTTCTTTCCTTGTTTTCTGTTGTTTCAGCGGGCTGTCCGTTGTGGTTGCGTCGCTGCTTTATCTGCCCAGGTAAGCCTTGAGCAGCTTGTTCTTTGTATTCTGTTTCAGCTTGCGTATAGCCTTCTCTCTTATCTGGCGTACACGTTCGCGTGTGAGTCCGTACTTGTTGCCGATTTCCTCCATCGTGCATTCGGGCTGGTTGATGCCGTAGAACGCCTCTATCACGTTGCGTTCGCGCTCGTTGAGCACGGAGAGAGCCAGCGCAATCTCCTCGCGCATCGACTCCATCACGAGCTGGTTGTCGGTAGACGGTTCGTTCTCGCTCGGCATGAAGTCGAGCATGCTTGCTCCGTCGCTCTCGGTCATCGGTGCGTCTACGCTCACCTGTCGTGTGTCTACCTTCAGCACGTCCTCTATCTTCTCGTGCGGCATGTCGGTCTTTTCGGCTATCTCGTCGATGCTGGGTCGGCGTTCGTTCTCCTGCTCAAACTTGTTCAGTATGCGCTTTATCTTGTTCACGCTGCCCACCTGGTTGAGCGGCAGACGCACCACGCGACTCTGCTCTGCAATGGCCTGCAGTATGCTCTGTCTGATCCACCATACGGCGTACGAGATGAACTTGAAGCCGCGTGTCTCGTCGAACTTCTCGGCAGCCTTCAGCAGTCCGATGTTGCCCTCGTTGATGAGGTCGGGCAGCGAGAGACCCTGGTTCTGGTATTGCTTTGCAACAGAGACAACAAAACGCAGATTCGCCTTTGTCAGCTTCTCAAGAGCCTTGCGGTCGCCGTTCTTTATGCGGTGGGCGAGCTCCACTTCCTCTTCTGCGGAAATCAGCTCTTCGTGGCCAATCTCCTGAAGATACTTATCGAGCGAGGCGTTCTCTCGATTTGTAATCGATTTGGTTATTTTAAGTTGTCTCATTAAGTGTTGCTTTTTTTGATATTATTTTATTGTTAAAAGGGCTGGCGCGTTATACACGCATCATTCTGCAAATTTAACCATTTCTCTCGGTTGTCGCAAATTTTAATCTATTTATTTTCGGTTGCGGGTGCAATTAACAAAAAAGCGGAGGTCTTTAGGGCCTCCGCTTTGTATCTTAGTAGCCTACGACATTCCTGTCGTAGACATGGCAATCAGTAGTGTTGTTTTGCGGTGCCTACGGCAGGAACTGAAAGTCAGCGGCGCGTAGCGGAAAGCTAATGTCGTAGGCTCCTGTTGTTTAGTCCTCAAGCGGCACTGCGAAGTAAGCCTTCTTGCCGGTAGGATAAACGCCCTGGATGTAGAGCACGGGGTCTTTGCTTGTAGAAGCATCCTTTACGGCGTTCTGCAGATCCTCGATGGTCTTCACTGCGCTGTCGTTGACGCGCTGGATGATGAAGCCCTTTGTGATGCCGGCGTTCTTCAGCTTACCTGCGTTCACCTTCAGCACCTCCAGACCGTAGCCGATGTTCAGCTGCTCCTTCTGGGCGTCTGTAACGGCGCGGAAGTTGCCACCGAGCACGTCGAGGTCAGCCTTCTTTACGACCTGTGTGTTGCCCTTCTCGTTCTTCAGCGTCAAGGTCTTTGTAGCCTTCTTCTTGTCGCGCAGATAGGTAACGGTCACCTTGTCGCCCGGGCGTTTCTTTGCGAGCACCTCCTGCAGTTCTGCCATCTTGCCCACCGGCTTGCCGTCGATAGCGGTGATGACGTCGCCTTCCTTCATGCCAGCCTCTTCAGCCGCACTCTCCTCAGAAACCTTGGCTACGTAGATGCCCTCCATTGTGCCGAGGTCTACGTCCTCGCCCTTGTCCTTCTTGGCGTCAACATAGTTCTTCACGTCTTGACCCTGTATGCCGATGAGCGCGCGCTGCACTGTGCCGTACTGCTTCAGGTCGGCTACCACCTTGTTCATGATAGAGGTAGGAATAGCGAAGCCGTAGCCGCTGAACGAACCTGTCTGCGAGTAGAGCATGGCGTTGATGCCGATAAGCTCACCGCGAGTGTTGACGAGTGCGCCACCCGAGTTACCTGGGTTGATGGCAGCGTCGGTCTGTATGAACGACTCCACGCCGTTCTGATAGAGCGAGCGAGCCTTAGCGCTCACGATGCCCGCCGTAACGGTGTTCGTGAGGTTGAACGGGTTGCCCACGGCGAGCACCCATTCGCCCACCTTGATGTCGTCGCTGTTGGCGATGGTGATAGCCGGCAGGTTCTTGCCGTCGATCTTGATGAGCGCCAGGTCAGACGCCTTGTCGGTGCCGATGATGCGAGCCGAGTATTCCTTGTTGTCGTTGAGCGTAACGGTCAGTTCGTCGGCGTCAGCCACCACGTGGTTGTTCGTTACGATGTAGCCGTCGGTAGAGATGATGACGCCCGAGCCCGAGCCCTGCTGCTTCGGTGTGCGCACGCTGCGCTTCTGCTTACCGCCGTTGCCCTGCGGGTTGCCGAAGAAGCCGAACGGGTCAGAGAAGAAGTCGGAGAACGGGTCGCTCTCCACCTCTACGGTCTGCACCTTCGAGTTCTTTGTGCTGAGGATATGCACCACCGACGGCAGCGACTTCTCTGCTGCGTACGTCAAGTCGACGGACTGGGCAGGCACGGCAGCCGATGTAGCCGGCGTAGCGTTCACCTTTAGTAATGTTCCTGTAGAGAAGGCAAAGGCAAGAGCGCTCATTGCCACAACAAAATACTTAGAATACTTTTTCATAGTTCTGTTTATTTTCTTGTTTGTTATTGTTTTCTAATCGTTTGCGACTAACTTAACGCTGTCGTCCGGTTTGACACATTGCCGTTCGTGTGGGTCGAGCGGTGTTAAAACAACAGCGTTTCTGTTTTCGTGGTTGCAAATTTAGGCGCAAAAATTGTTAATCTGACAAATTGACATGCATCTTTATCCCATTTTAACACTACAATTTAACATATTAACGGCTGTTAGAAAACAAATGCTCGTTTTTTACTTTTGTTTTATATCTGCCGCCTCCCTGCGTCTCATGTTGGGGAAATAGCGCAGTGTCAAGTAAAGTGTAGCAATAATACCGATAGCTCCGCCAGCATAACCTATATATTCTATAGATAGTCGGCTCACCACCAGTCCGCCTATGTATGCGCCGCTGCCTATGCCGAGGTTGAAGATGCCCGAAAAGATAGACATGCCTATCGACGTGGCGTTCTCCGGCGCAAAGCGTATGGTGTTGTCCTGAAAGGCTATGTTGAACGCCGTAGCCATGGCTCCCCACAAGATGCAGACGGCGAGGATGCACGCCATGCCCGTAGCCGCAGCCTGCAGCAGAAGCATGCACAAGGCAGGACCTAACGTGACGGCAAGCATGAAGCGGCGGCGGTTAGACATATAGTATTTTGAGAAGGCTATGCTGCCGAACATGCCCGAACCGCCGAACACGATGAGCACCAGCGTCACGGTGTCGGGCGCCATGGCTGCCACCTTGCCCAGAAATGGCTCGATGTAGCTATAACCAGTGTAGTGGGCTGTAGCGAAGAGCACCGACATAATGAACACGCCAAGCAGTACGCGGTTGTGCAGCAGCGCCGGAAGCTCCTTGAAGGCGAACTTGCCGCGGCTCTGCAGTTTGGGAAATACCATGAGTATGAACACGAAGATGAGGGCGGAGATGATGGCGATGCTCAGAAACGTCATTCGCCAGCCTACATAAAGTCCGACCACACGACCCAGCGGCAGACCTACGACCATGGCTACCGACGAACCGGTGGCTATGGCGCTGAGCGCAAGGGCGCGCTTGCCGTCGGGCACGGTGCGCACGGCGAGCGGCGGAGCTATCGACCAAAATATAGAATGGGCGCACGCCACACCAATGCGCGAGAGCATCAGTGTGTAATAGCCTTCGGCAAATGCCGATGCAACATGGCTCACAACAAACAGGGCTATAATGGAGAGCAGAAGCCGCTTCAGCTCCATCTTCGACACCATTATCATCAGTGGCAGCGACATTATAGCCACCACCCATGCGTACACCGAGATGAGCAGACCGGCGCGAGCCTCGCTGATATCAAGGTCGGTGGCTATGTCGGTGAGAAGGCCGATAGGCATAAACTCGGAGGTGTTGAACACAAACACGGCAAAGGTAAGCCCTACAAGGGCAACCATCTGGTAAAAGATTCTTTGTTTTGCATCCTAAAAATAAAATGTATTACTTGTTATCCTTTTTTACGCTGCAAAGTTACGCAATTAATAAGGTATAACTGCAACATGTAAACGTTTAACGTTGCAGAACGTGATGCAAATCAAGCGAAGGCCGCAAAAAAATCTTTCCCTAAATTCTTAAAATGTGGCAGAATAGGGATATTCATAACATTTTATAGGGAAATTTCTCTTGTCGTTAGTCGAATTTATCGTAAATTCGCAACATTAATCAAAAACACATAGAACAATGAAGAAGTTTTTAATGGCAGCCCTGGCGCTGCTTACATCGGTGCTCGGCGTGCAGGCGCAGGGCTATCAGGACTATAGAGACCATAACTACGGCAGCCGCCGCGACTACTCCATGTATGCCAATCGCTACGACCGCTTCGGCATCGACGGCGTGTATATGGGCATACGCATCGGTCCGTCGTTCACCACCGTCGATTCCGACGACAAGGCGCTCGACGGCGGCAATACGCAGACCGGTCTCAACCTCGGCGTGTTCGGCGGAATGCAGCTCTCGCCGAAGGCTCCGGTGTTCATCGAGAGCGGACTGATGTATGTGGAGAAGGGCGGCAAGAACCTCTATGAGGGCAAGAAGGTGACTTACAGCCTCCACTATCTCGAGATACCGATTGTCGTGAAGTACGCCATACAGCTCAACGAGCACTTCTCTGTGCAGCCGTTCGCCGGCGGTTACTTTGCGTTCGGCGTGGGCGGCAAGGCTAAGAACTTCGGCGACCGCGAGGTGTCCAACTCCTTCTCTCACCACTACTTCAAGCGTTTCGACGCCGGTCTGCGCTTCGGTTGCGGTGTGACGTACGACCTCTTCTACGCCGACCTTACCTACGATGTCGGACTCTCTAACATCTGTCACGACGAGTTCGACACATCGCACAACCGCAGCCTCTCGCTCAGCTTGGGCGTCAACTTCTAACATTTTATAGTGCATTTGTAGCCTATTAGTAGCGGAGGTCTCCGGCCTCCGCAGCACCAAGTCGAATAGTATTTTCAGCTTGCTGCGGAGGCCGGAGACCTCCGCTACTATTAGGCATCAAGTCGAATAGTATTTAAAAAAAACAACCGATTATTGCTCAAAATGCACAATTTTCAGTAACTTTGCAGTCTGTTGGAAACAGTGTCTCGGTTCTGTCGCTGCTGTGCATAGGCGCAGGAGAGGAAAGTCCGGGCAGCACAGGGAACCCCACTTCCGAAAGTAGAAGCTGTCGGCGACGGCAGGTGTCGGTAGAAGAAAACAACCGCCACGCCTCGTGTGTGGTAAGGGTGAGAAGGTGGTGTAAGAGACCACCAGCCGGTGGGTGATCATCGGGCTGTACCATCTGGGGGCTGCAAGTTCATGTATACCATCGTTTGAGGGCGTCCCGTCCGACC
>ERZ1026848.2074-NODE-2074-length-10410-cov-4.656494_pt1 | contig 10410 bp, 6 predicted proteins | sample MGYA00380154_ERZ1026848 | MGnify/ENA primary metagenome ERZ1026848 (study PRJEB33269, sample SAMEA4719790) | human gut metagenome | biome: human-associated habitat; feature: organic feature; material: feces | place: Cameroon | collected 2013-10 ...
CTTGTATATCATTTCCTATTATATATACCAAAATGGACAAAATAGAATAAAGAGGACGATTGCCTTTTGGCAGTATAGCAAATTTTAGCGAACTTTGCAGCCGAAATGAAAGAGTCAAAAAAAGACATATTATTAGCAAAGATTAGAAACGGAACACCTGTAACGCGCACACAGCAGCTCCACCTCGCTGCCCTATTGAGTGTGCCTGCCATTATGGTGCAACTCTCATCTATCATCATGCAATATATCGACGCATCGATGGTGGGACAATTAGGTGCCAACGATTCTGCTTCGATTGGATTAGTGGCGGCGTCGCTGTGGCTTTTCAGCGGCATCTGTAATGCTGCCACAGCAGGCTTCAGCGTGCAGGTAGCACACTTGATTGGCGCGAAAAAGACTAAGGAGGCGAAAGACGTATTTCGTCAATCCATTACCTGTATTCTCATTTTCTCTGCCACTCTTTCAGCCATCGGCATGGCTATTAGCGGTCATTTGCCTGTATGGCTAAGAGGCTCGGAGGAAATCCGTGAGAGCGCAAGCACCTACTTTCTGCTTTTCAGTGCGTGTATTCCACTTCTTGCGCTTGAAATGCTGGCGGCAAGTATGCTACGCTGTACAGGTAATATCAAAATACCGAGTTTGCTCAACATTCTGATGTGTGTGCTCGACATGATATTCAATTACCTGTTCATCTTCCCCACTCACGATGTCACGCTGTTTGGAATGGTGATTACGATTCCTGGTGCGGGATTGAGGGTGCAAGGAGCAGCCATCGGTACAATTATTGCGGTAACCATCACTTCGGCTTGCATGATGTATTACGCTTGCTTCAAGTCGAAAGATTTGCAACTCAACACCGTAAAAGGTTCGTTCAAACCCACACGCCTTTGCATCAACAAAGCGTTGAGAATCGGTTGCCCGATGGGATTGCAGCACTTGTTCATGTGCTCGGCACAAATCTTTATCACGGCGATTGTGGCTCCATTGGGCAGCATTCCGCTTGCAGCCAACTCGTTTGCGGTGACGGCAGAGAGTATTTGCTACATGCCGGGTTACGGTATTGCCGACGCTGCCACCACGCTCGTTGGTCAAAGCATCGGTGCATCACGCAGAAAGCTGGCGAAGCAGTTCGCCACCATCACCGTTACGATGGGCGGCATCATCATGGGCATTATGGGCGTGCTCCTTTATATGTTCGCACCGCTAATGATGGGCATACTCACGCCTGTGCCTGAAATCATCGCACAGGGTGCCGCAGCATTAAGGATTGAGGCTTTCGCTGAACCTTTCTTCGCCATTGCCATCGTGTCATACGGCGTGTTTGTGGGCGCTGGCGACACACTTATCCCATGCGGCATCAATTTGGCAAGCATGTGGGGTGTGAGAATCACCCTCTCGGCAATGCTTGCGCCAACTATGGGACTGCAAGGCGTGTGGACAGCCATGTGCATCGAACTCATATTCAGAGGCGTGATGTACTTAATTCGACTACGTTCGGGAAGGTGGATAAAAATTAAGGAAGCACAACCAGCCACATAAACACTAAAATATTCACATCATTTCAGCCTAACGCCAAGGAATAGCGCAAGCATTGGAGCTGAATGGACAAGGAAATGTGAAATAGTTTTAGTAACTTTGTAAGAAGCAATTATTTATAACACTCAACCATACAAATTAGCATGGCAACTGTTGACGACAAAAAAATCATTTTCTCGATGGTGGGTCTGAACAAGACTATCAAGCAGACCAACAAAACCATCCTCAAAAACATTTATCTATCATTTTTCTATGGTGCGAAAATCGGCATTATCGGTTTGAATGGTGCTGGTAAATCCACATTGCTCAAAATTATTGCCGGCATCGACAACGATTACCAGGGCGACGTGGTTTGGGCACCAGGCTACAGCGTGGGCTATCTGCCACAGGACCCACCACTCGACGACAACAAGACCGTACTTGAGCTCGTGAAAGAGGGCGTTCAAGAGGTGGTCGATGCACTGGAGGAATATGAGGAAATCAACAAGAAGTTTGGACTTCCAGAATATTACGAGAACGAGGACAAGATGAACGAACTTTTCGCCCGTCAAGCCGAGGTGCAGGGCATTCTCGACTCTACCGACGCTTGGAACCTTGAAACTCGTCTCAACCGTGCGATGGCAGCGCTCAATCTGCCACCAGCCGACCAAAAGGCTGAGCACCTGTCAGGTGGCGAACGCCGCCGTGTGGCTTTATGCCGCCTACTGCTCAAAAAGCCCGATGTGCTACTGCTCGACGAACCTACTAACCACCTTGACGCAGAGAGCATCGACTGGCTGGAGCAACACCTCAACCAATACGAGGGCACAGTGATTGCCGTAACCCACGACCGCTATTTCTTGGACGATGTGGCTGGCTGGATTCTCGAGCTTGACCGTGGCGAGGGTATTCCATGGAAGGGCAATTACTCATCATGGCTCGACCAGAAGTCGAAGCGCATGGCTCAAGAGGAAAAGGCAGCAAGCAAGCGCCGCAAAACTCTTGAGCGAGAGTTGGAATGGGTGCGCATGGCTCCAAAGGCACGTCAAGCCAAGGGTAAAGCGCGTCTGAACTCCTACGACCGACTTCTCAACGAAGACCAAAAGGAAAAAGAGCAACACCTTGAAATCTTCATTCCAAACGGTCCACGCTTGGGCAACAATGTGATTGAAGCGCAAGGCATCTCTAAATCGTTTGGCGAAAAGGTGCTATACAAGGACCTCACTTTCACGCTGCCACCTGCTGGCATTATCGGTGTGATTGGCCCTAACGGTGTGGGTAAAACCACCCTGTTCCGCTTGATTATGGGACTTGAAACGCCCGATTCTGGCACATTCTCTGTGGGCGAGACTGTGAAATTGGCTTACGTTGACCAACAACACAAAGACATCGACCCAACCAAGAGCGTTTACGAAGTGGTGAGCCAAGGCAACGAACTGATGCGCATGGGTGGCCGTGAAATCAATGCGCGTGCCTACCTCAGCCGCTTCAATTTCGCCGGTGCCGACCAAGAGAAAAAATGCGGTGTGCTTTCAGGTGGTGAGCGCAACCGCTTGCAACTGGCACTCGCGCTGAAGCAAGAGGGCAACGTGCTGCTGCTCGACGAACCAACCAACGACATCGACGTGAACACACTCCGTGCGCTTGAGGAAGGTTTGGAAGCATTTGCTAGCTGTGCTGTGGTCATCAGCCACGACCGCTGGTTCCTCGACCGTATTTGCACCCATATCCTTGCATTTGAAGGCGATGGAAATGTGTTCTTCTTCGATGGCAACTATTCTGATTACGAAGTGAACAAGGCTAAACGCCTCGGTATTGAAGAACCAAAGCGAATCCGCTATCGCAAATTCGACGAACAGTAATTCAGCCTCTGCACAAGCAAGCTAACAAAATAAAAGGCTGTGCCACATCATGAGTGGCACAGCCTTATTTATTTGATGTAATTTGGGTTACTTGATTTTCATACCCAGATTTTTCATCATGAATGCGTAATAATCAGCGGCTTCGTCGATGATTTTCGAGATAGGTTTGCCGCTGCCGTGACCAGCCTTGCTGTCGATGCGAATGAGTTTTGGCTGGTCGCCAGTGTTGGCAGCCTGAAGAGTGGCAGCGTACTTAAACGAGTGGGCTGGCACCACACGGTCGTCGTGGTCGCCTGTGGTCACGAGGATTGCAGGATATTTGGTGCCATCGTTCTTGATGTTGTGGAGTGGTGAATATGCACGCAAATATTCAAACATTTCCTTGCTGTCGTCGCTACGGCCGTAGTCGGGAGCCCAGTTCCAACCCACGGTGAACAGGTGATAGCGAAGCATGTCCATCACGCCCACCTGAGCGATAACTGCACGGAAGAGGTCGGGACGCTGGTTGGTGACCGCACCCATCAGCAAACCGCCGTTTGAGCCACCTTGAATAGCGAGTTTTTCGCTTGAGGTGTACTTGTTGGCGATGAGATATTCTGCTGCTGCGATAAAGTCGTCGAACACGTTCTGCTTCTTCATCTTGGTGCCGTCGCGATGCCATTTGTCGCCATATTCTGCACCACCACGAATGTTTGCCACCACATACACACCTCCATTTTCAAGGAAAGGAATGCGGTTCACGTTGAACGAAGGTGTGAGGCTGATGTTGAAACCGCCGTAAGCGTAAAGCAATGTAGGGTTCTTGCCATTGAGTTTCATGCCCTTCTTGTGGGTGATGAACATGGGCACACGAGTGCCGTCTTTGCTGGTGTAGAACACCTGTTCGGTGATGTAGCGATCGCTGTCGAACTTCACGTTGGGCTTCCAGAAGAGTTTCGACTTGCTTGTAGCCATATCATAAGAATAGATAGAGCCTGGAGTAGTGTAGCTGGTGAAGTTGTAGAACACCTCATCGGTGTCCTCCGATGAGCTAAAACCAGCGGTACCGATGCCAGGAAGCAGAATTTCGCCCAAATTCTCGCCTTGCATGTCGAGCAGATAAGCGTGGCTTGCGGCATCTTTCTCATAATTCACGATAAAGTGATTTTTGCCTGCCATTTGGAGCGATTTGAGCATTGCGTCGCCCTCGGCAATAAACTCACGGCCTTTACCCAAGCCCAGATTGTCGATGTCGAACACAAGCACCTTTGCCATAGGGGCATTCTCGTTGGTGTAAATATAAATATGCTTATCATCGTTACCCACGGGGCTGAAATTGTAGTCGTAGGAGTTGTTGAGACGAATGAAGCGAGGGTTTTCGCTCTTAGTGTCTTTCACCAACAGCACATTGCCATCGCCACCGCTCTGATACATATACACAAAGCGCTCATCTTCGCTCACATAAGCCATGTGGAACATCAAAGGTTCCTCAAAACTACGGAACACGAGTTCGTCTTGCGACTGTGGTGTGCCAAGTTTGTGGTAATACACCTTCTGATACTCGTTTTTGCTCGAAAGTTCGCTCTTTGGCGCATCGTAGGCACTGTAATAGAAACCGTCGCCCTGCCATGAGGCATTGGTGAACTTCGCCCACACGATATGGTCGTCGAGCATTTTGCCCTCCTTCATATCCTTCACATATATCTCATTCCAGTCGCTACCGCTTCGCGAAATGGTGTAAGCCATATAGCGGCCATCTTTCGAAAAGTCCACCGACTTCAGCGCCACGGTGCCATCGTCGGAGAGTATGTTTGGGTCGAGCACCTCACGAGGCGTGCCATCGAGCGAGTCCATTTCATACAGCACGCTCTGATTCTGCAAACCATTGTTTTTATAGAAGAAGTATTTACCGTGATGCTTGAAAGGAATGCCCATCTTCTCATAGTTTTGGAGTTTCATCATCTTCTCTTTCAAGGCATTGCGGAAAGGAATCTTCGAGATGTAGTCTTGGGTCACCTTGTTTTCGGCTTCCACCCAAGCGGCGGTTTCGGCAGAATTGTCGTCCTCCAGCCAGCGGTAAGGGTCAGCCACCTTCACGCCAAAATACTCATCTACTTGGTTCACGGTCTTGGTTTTAGGATAAGCAATCGGTGATTGCGCAAAACCTTGAGCAGCAATAGCAGCCATCGTCAATAATAAAAGTTTCTGTTTCATATTTATCAGTATTAATTTTCTCCACTAAGTTACCAATTTTTCCCCACATAACCCGAAAATCCCACACGAAATTCAAAGCCTCACACAGATCTCGCGGATCTCACGGTTTTTGCTTTAGTGAGTGAAAAATCTCACAGAATTTTTCCGCACCTTTGCTCAAAGGGCTCACACAGATTCAACGAGATTCAACAAAACAATGATTCGTGCGATTCGTGAAATTCGTGGTTAAAAACCTGCCACAAATTATCACAAATTTCCACAAATTATTTTTGAAATCTGTGTGAGTTTTGGAAATCGGAGTACTCGGAGCACTCGGAGTACTCCGACATGCCCCACGACCTATCTGCCAACCACCGTGAGATTTAACATCAGGCGTGCAATTCAGTGAGATCTGTGGGATCTGTGTGAGGTTCAGCCCATTAGCAGCCATTAGCAGTGGGATTTGTGTGAGCACAAAAAAAAGGGCTTGGATTAAAAAAATCCAAGCCCACACAGGAAAACATTTTAAATATTATCGCTGGTTTTGCTCATCACTGGGCTACTCGCAGCATTAACAATTAACAAAATGCTATAGTTACTTTACAATCTTCTTTGATGACTTAGTGCCGTCGGTGTAAGTGGTCACTACCACATTCACACCCTCGAATGGACTGTCAGACGATACGCCAAGCAGGTTGTAGTAGGTCACACCAGCCACGGTCTTTTCAGCGTCAACATCTTCCACACCGGTAGTGATTGTTGGGTCCTGAACGATGGTGTGGCTCACCTTGGTGATGTAGTAGTTAGAGTTGCTGAGATCGTTAACCGAAGTCACGTCACCGTTCACCAAGTAGATTTCCACAGTCACCACGTCGCTGAAGGTCTCGCCTTTTTCGCAGATGCCAGCGAAGGAGATGTCAGAATCCACCTTATACCATGCACCATTAGCGCCACCTTCTACAATGCTTCTGCGAACAGAGGTTGCCTTAGGCTTAGAGCCGCCCACTTCGTAGCTCTTCATACCCACAGCCTTTGGATAGAATTCACCACCACTGTAAGCATACCAGTTCACCACGCCTAAGCAACCGTTAAATGCAGAAGTGATATTGCCATAAAGAGCTTGGTTAGCGCCATTCACCACATAGTAGTTTGGCAGATAAGCATCGTCCTTCTTCACACGGATAATTGCATTGAGATACTTGGCTGCACGCGAGTCAGGAACCAAAGTAACGAATGCGTCAAGACCGTAGTTGAGGGCTTGTGGGTAGGTCAAGCCTCCTTTAGCGGCATTACCTGTACCACCAATGTGCGTATTGTCTTGCTTTTCAGCAGCAGGAATCACGAGGTCTTTTGCGTGCTGAGTACCACCTACAGCGCCCTGAATTCTTTCCACATGATCAGTATCTGTGTTTGGAGTCTAGTATGAGTGATGGCTTTCATATTTGCCACGAACCACGCCATTGTTGTATTGAGTGTTGACACGGGTTGAGAAACCAGCCTCCACCTCGTAAACAGCATAAATCACAAGACCTACACCATCCACGTCGTTGTGGTTGTCGACCAAATCTGCAACAGAAGGAACTGTGAAAGTGATTTGGTGCTGAATACCTGACACCTCATTGTAATTGTCAGGGAGTTTTTGACTCAATTTCACTTGCTCGTTGGTTGACCCATTCATCTTATACTTATAGTAGAATCCCTTAAATGTGAATGGATAGAGTGCAGGAGCATTGATTCTCACTTCTTGACCAACGCCCACGGTCAACCATACGTCAGAACCAACGGTGTTGCCTTGTGTAGAAAGTTCGGTTTTTGATGCACCACTGGTTGGCAAACCAATCACCTTGATGTTTCTTACAGGGTTGGCGAAAGTGTAGATTTTAACATCTTTGTTCGAAACCACAGCTGAATTGGCATCCGACACGCAGTAAGCACTCACGCGCAAATACCAGCCCTTCTTCTGATAAGCAGGGTCGTCGGTGTAGCCCATGGCTTCATACACTTCTTTCCAAGTGAATGATGCTGATTCAGTTTGGAAGCTATTAAGATTCACTTGCTTCTGGAGCACACCTTCAGCATTGAAGAATTCAAAGTCGTAGAGGGTGTTCACCTTGGCAGTTTCCACATCATAGATGTCGGGATAGTTCACATAGTTTTGATGTGAAATAGTGATTGTTGGGCGGTCTGCTGTTTCGTAAGAATCGTAAGTTGAAGAATTTGGAGAAATCACAGGAGCTTCAATCTTCACAGGGTCAGGTTGCTCTGCGCCGTCAACAATGTCGCCAACACGAAGGTTGATGCAGTATTGAGCCATCACCCAGTCGCCCCAGTGACGACCGTAAGTGGAAGATGCTTGATCTTTATGACGAATAGCATAAGGATAAGCCTCCATCAGCACAGCGATGGTGCCGTCTTCTTGCATAGAGAGCGAGCTGTATTGCGCAGCTTCGTCCATAGCGCCAATACCAGTTCCTGTATTGCCTCCATTAGTATAATCAAATGGGTCGAAAAGGTTGAGGCTTCGAGTCCATGTCAAATTGCCTGATGTGGACAATTTGGTGTAGTAAGCCGAAAGGCTTGTACGACAGTTATCACTGCCATATATCATATCCTTTGGCACAGTGTGGAGAATATACTGAGTACCGTCTTTCGCTGCATACTTGATAAGGTCGCCATTACATGGATTGGTCAAGTTCATGCCATTTTGCGAAATCAATGTGGCAGTAGCTTGGGTAGCAGAAGTGAATGTCAAGCGATAGAACAAGCGATTGCCTGACGCATTTGAGCGTGCAGAAAGAATGTATTGGTCTTTTGCCACCTGTACGAATTGCACTTCATCTAAGTAATTAGTAGTGTTTTCAAGATAATCTTGGGCTGATGAATATCCATTCCTAATTCTTACTCGTGTCCATTCATTCTTATCTGGGTCATAAGTCAAGCAGTAAATGCGTTGAGCGCTAGGTACTTTAGAACTTGAGTTTTTGTTTAGAGAGGTGCTTGTGCGCAAGCCCACCAATGCTTTACCCTTGATATAGCCATCGTTAGCCACGCAGATGTTACCTGGAGAGATATTACCACGAAGACCACCAAAGAGGTTTTGGTCCATTGTGTATTCAGAGCTCCAGCTCTTGCCGTTGTCGCGGCTCACCTTCCATACCACATCAGTGGCAGGATCATTCCTGTCGCCTGCAAGACCGAAACCGTGGATAGCTGTAGCCATCACAGTACCGTTAGCGAACGAGGCAACAGCAGCGTCGCCATAACCCTTCCAGTATTTGCAGTCTTCACCACTTTGCGAACCTTGGAAAATCACCACATAATCGCTCCATGTCTTACCATTGTCCGACGAGCGGCGCGAAACCACGTCAATGCTGTTGGTCACATCGTGAATGTGCATTTTGCGGGCATCGCTCAATGCCACGAGCGTACCGTCGGAAGCACGGGTGATAGCAGGAATACGATAGTACATTGAATACTCTTCTGAGGTAGCAAATGCCTTGTAGCGTGGAGCATAGAGCATCTTGAAATTAGGCACAAGTACACGGCCACCACCTTCGCCAGAGTAGTTGTTCACGGTGTTGATGGTTTTATTCGACACCTTGTCAATCACACCACCCACACGAGTGTAGTTGGCTTTTGCGCCACCAATCAATGGCAAATTCTTCAAGCCACCAATCTCTTCAGCACTTCTCACGTTGGCTACAAGGTAAATCACATATTCGCCAGCAGGGAGCTTCAAGTTGCTGGTGAAAGTGGTCACTTCGCCAGCAGCTGGCACTTCATGAGTAGTTCCGAGGAAAAGGGCACCGCAGTTCTTTTCAGGGTTGCGGTAGTCGAAAATATGAGCGAAAGTGTTTTCAAACTTTGCATAACTGCCATCAGGTGTGTAGTCTTGACCTGTGTCGCGCATACGGGCATACACGCTGATTGCGCTAAGGTAACCAGTATGACCAAACAAGCGGTAGGTGAGGGTTGGAGCATCTTCGGCACTTACACTTATGCAAGCCATAGCCAACACTTGATTCTTGTTACCCAAACCGATATAACCCACTTCCTGGTAGCCAGCATTGGTTTGCCAAGCCTTCAACTGCTTGTGAACAGTTTGAGCACCGTCACCAGTTGAGCCAGAAGTTTCTTGAGTCACCTCATAGAAGTGCCACCTTGAAGTTTCGGGGGTTGATGAAGATGTCACAGTCATTGCACCATTTTCAAAAGCCAAATAACCTTTTACAGTAGATCCATTCCAAGCGGTGGTTTTATAATACAATTGGGTATAATTCGACTCTGAGTTAACAACAAAGCTCGTAGGACTTGTGCTCCATTTGAATGAAAAACCAAGAATGTAAGAAGCCTGTGGACCATAAGAAGCACTGTTGACGAGAGCAACGGTAGTACCTGTCTTCTTTACAGTGAAAACATAAGCTGCATGATCGGCATCGGTGACAGCTTTTTCAGTTTTGGCTACTTCACCATTGTTGTAGCCTACCAATTTACTTGCGCCAATGTTGTACATCACAACTTTAGCGCCATTTGCAAGGTTTGCCAAATCAGCGGGGGTGTCCGAGACTTTGTAAGTCGCGGCGTTGGCGCTGAAGCCAAACAGCAACGTCAGTAACGAAAGAAGAAACCTGGTTCTCCCTGTCGGTTTTTTGAGTTTTTTAAAATAGCTCATAACATTTTGAATGTTAATCTCACTTTCCCATAGTGAGAGTATTAAAAATAATAGTGTTAATAAAAAAGTTTTCCTTTTAATCTATGCTATTCACAATTAACGCTTTCCTGTAGCGATTAAGATGCTGGTTAATTCACACTTAATCAAATGAAGGTTAGGTGAATACTCAAATATCTGTCTCTTATACAC
>ERZ1026848.2077-NODE-2077-length-10398-cov-6.796191_pt1 | contig 10398 bp, 9 predicted proteins | sample MGYA00380154_ERZ1026848 | MGnify/ENA primary metagenome ERZ1026848 (study PRJEB33269, sample SAMEA4719790) | human gut metagenome | biome: human-associated habitat; feature: organic feature; material: feces | place: Cameroon | collected 2013-10 ...
ATATTGACGATAAAATACAGATTCAGATAAACTCTACTTAAATCCCTTACCGCAACCCACTCATTTGAACAGAAAGGAGTCCTGCCATATGATGTATATTCATTACTGCAAGAACTGTAACCGCATTTATATGCTCAACGGCCATAAGTTAATCTGTCCCCGGTGTACGGAACCGCTTGCCGAGCTTCGTATTTCTTATCTGGATTATATCGATCTGAACCTGGAACAGCGTGCCTCATTTCTAAAATCCTGTGCTGACGAAAGCCAGTTGTGTAAATTAAAGACCAATTACCGCATGTACAAGTACAGCAAGTGGTATAAAGAGTTACAGGCAAATAACCCGGATCATCTTCCCGTCACCACACTGCTTGCCCAACAGGTCAACGGTGATAAATAAAAATCCCCGCAAGAATAATGACCATTCCAAACAGCTTACGCTTCGTTATTTTTTCTTTAAAGAAGAAATAACTGAGGAACATTACCATTACATAGCCCAGTGATTCAATCACAGGAACATTGGTAAAATCCAGCCCGCTGTAGGAGGCAATGGTCATAAACATGGAAAGAAACATGAGGCCATAACCACAAATGACATACAAATTCAAGTACTCACGGAGCGGAGAAGCATAGGTCTTCTCCGCACTTTTTTTCAATAAAACCTGTGCAAAAGAAGCTATCATTACAGAAACAATCAAGATAATCAGATAACTATTCATTCTGTGCTCTCCTTTCCTGCAGCTTCCTGATGTTCTGCTACGTCCTGGTGATCCTCCATTTTCGGGCATTCTTCCGTGTTCAGCACGTAAATCCCAGCCATGACAAGCAAAATTCCAATCACTTTCCCCGGGGTAATCTCTTCATGAAAAATAAAAATTCCCCACACCAATGCCCATAAAAGTGTAATGGCTTTATTTGCGTAGGCAACCGACAATTCGAAACGCTTAATGACCTGCTGCCAGAGCAACGCATAAACACCAAGCAGCAATACCACAAGCCCCGCTGACAGAATCAGTTTCCAGTTAATGAGCTGCTGCACCAGTTCTTGCGTTGATCCTGCATTTTGGGGCAGAAAAGAGGAAGCCAGCTTCTGTGTCAGACTGGTAAAGCTGTATATCAGAAATACAACCTGAAGCATCAGGAAATCTTTCCATTGAATTTTCTTTTTCATGGTCTGTTTTCATCCTTTTCATTACTTTTATTTTTTGATATCGGGGTTAAAAGCCCCCGACTTTGATACCTGTTTTGTATTGCTTACTTTGCATCCTCACTCCAGGCCTGACGATCCTGCATGCCCTGTAATGTAAATTTCAAATTACTGATTCCACAACTCGATTTTTTCATGCAATGTATCAAAATCATAGTGATCGACAATCTGTCTCATCTCTTCGAGATATTCATCAATCGTTTTTTCTTCCGGCTGTTCATTTGTTTTCTGTAAATTCTCTTCTGTATTCCGCAATGCTGTCTGTCCGGCTGTTTCCGTTTCTTTTTCCTTACTCACTCGGTAGCTGCCAGACGCAAAGCATTCCGTCATAAAACGGTTGAACCTCGGATGATAATGGCTGTAGTCCGCATAATGGTTCAGATCACAGATAATATCCTCACATGCCGGGAAAAAGTACACCGTCACATTATCATAAGCATTCAACCTTTCGGTAATATAACGATACTCCTCGAGGGTTGCTTCCAGATGATTCTCTTCCAGTACATCATTCCAGTACAAAATACTGTACGGCGGAAAGAAGATCACAAACTCAGTATCCGGATTGGCCTCAATATAAGGGCAGATATTGGCAGAAAGATTGGCTTCCACCGGTGACACATACTCGTCCTTTAGAGTTTCCGTTTCCACCTTCTTGGGCTGCTCATAATTACGCAGCACCCAGTCCTCATTGTAGTACTCTTCTGTCCACCAGCTTGCATAGATATGGGACCAGTTCGTCGGTTCAGGGTCTACCAGGGGACGAAGCACATACTGCAGAAGCACATCTTTATTTAGAACATATTGTACATCATTCAGCAGCTGATCGTCATAAAGATATTCCGGAATCGGATATTTCGTCTGTTCCACATCCCCGGTATAGGTAATGACATCCACGCCTAAAAATACCTTCTTAACCTCCCGTTTCTCTCCATTCCACCTACTGTTAAAAATCAGCTTCATAATGTTGGACTGATCCTTCGGAAATGCCCCGCTGTAACTGAGCTTCGCTGTTTTCAGTCCCATCAGTTCCTCAAACCAGTCGGTTTCAAAGTTGACCGTCATGGAGGAGCCCAGAATCACACTGTCGTAGGGAAGGTGCTCTGCCATTCCCGGATTCTGCGTCAGCTGATTATCCACTACATAATTGAAATTTTTTAACGGCTTATGATAATGGAAAAAGGGATCCACACAAACAACAAGTGCGATCATCAGCACAAATACCGTAAGCACGAACGCAACAAATAATAGCAATAATTTCCTGTACCTTTTCGTATGACCGCCTCCTTAGATATATATTGCTTCGTCTATTCAGAACCCAATTCGTAAAATTGCTGCTCACGCAGCTTTCCTTTTACTCATTTGGTTACCTCGCCATATAAATCCTGCCAAATATGAACCGGAATGTAAACATTCCATTCATATTTTGTCAGAATTCGCATGGCTCTGAACAGACTAAAAGTTAAAATACAAAAACGTGCTGACTCCCGAGAAGGAAATCACACTCCACACAAACAACACTGCTGCAAGCAGAACCACTGCGGCATTTAATCTGCACTTCTTTGCAATCTGCACGGTATTGGGAGAAAACCAGATGAACAGCAGGCACACTATGAGAAACAGTACCATCACATAAAAATAGCTGTCCGGCAGCCGATCCAGATGAAATACTTTAATCACATACCAGAATTCCTCCAGGTTAAAGGCCTCTGCAATCGAACGGCTCACCTTTCCGGTTCCACCCGTCAGGAGCCTGCGAAGGAACTGAACCCCTTCCTTAACCGAGGATGCCCGGAAGAATACCCATGCGATATTGACATAGAGGAAGGTCAGAAGCACGCGCACTCCACGAGACAGTCTCCGAAGCATTCTGTGGTTACGGTTATCGCTATTGATACAGCTTTCCCTGACCGTTCTTCCTTCAGCCACCTGTGCCTCTTTTTTCCTGCTGTAGCCTGAAACAGCACGGGTAATGACGTAAAGTGTGCCATGCATCATGCCCCAGACAACGAACTGCCAGCCGGCGCCATGCCAGATCCCGCTTACTAAAAAGACAATCAGGAAATTCACATACATCCGGAAAGCACCCTTCCTGTTTCCACCAAGTGGAATATACACATATTTTGTCAGGAAATCTGTCAGTGTCTTATGCCAGCGTTTCCAGAAATCCATAATATTCACTGCTTTATACGGCGAATCAAAGTTCAACGGCAGGTCATAGCCGAAGAATGCCGCAACACCCATGGCAATGTCACAGTAACCGCTGAAATCAAAGTATAGCTGCAGGGTGTAGGACAGCATTACAACCCATGCATCCACTGTGAGAAGTGCCGCCACATTTTCAAATCCTGCCGCAACAGCCTGTCCCAGGGTATCTGCCAGAATCACCTTTTTAAATAAGCCAAGGGAAATCAGAATCACATTACGCAAAAGCTTTTCCCACCACTCATCCCCGGTTTGTGCAGACCGCAGGGCGAGATCTTCAAAAACTGCCCGTGTCCGCTTTTTCTCTCCTTCTGTCAATTTTTTATTACTTCGCTGCTCTATGGACTTTTCATCACTCCTCTGTGCCTGAAAATCCTCCGGCAGCATAATCGGACCCTGCATCAGCTTGGGGAAAAAGCTTACATATAACCCATACTCACTCATTCCCATCGGCACAATATTCCCCCGATAGGTTTCCACCAGAAATGCAATCTGCGTAAACGTAAAGAAGCTGATTCCCGGTGCATCCAGCTCTATTCCCTGAAGCGCAGGAAGCAGCCGTGCATATTTAAAGAAGCCCAGTACTGCCACATTCAGTACAATTCCGGCTCCCAACATGCATTTTCTCCTTCTTTTGAAATCATCCGGCACCGAACCGGTTTTTGCTACGGTCTTTTCTGCGTTTTTTTCTACTGCCTTTCCCCTTGCTGCCTTCGGCTTCTTCGTCAGATCCCTGTACAGAAAACAGCCCCATACGTAATTGACGATGAGGCTTCCAAGCAGAACCGGAAGACACTTTGGATAATTCCACCCATAGAAAACGAGAGAAGCCACAATCAGACAGACATCTGCCCACTGCTTTCCCAGGTATCTTCTGCTCACCCAAAACAGAATGAGCACAATCGGTAAATATGCAAATAAAAAGGAAAATGAATTAAACACCATATGTATTTTTCCACTCCGTAACAATCTCTGTCACTTCCGGATCTTCATAGATTACATAGCCATCCAGCCTTACTCTGCAAATCAGTCCACAGGCTTCCGGCGTCCGGTCCATCTGCTGATCCTCCCGGAAAACCAGATACTGACAGTATCCCTTACGCGTTTCTGTCAAAAGCTCTTCCATCGGAAGCACTTCGTTATTCTTAATAATGTCATGCACCGGCTGATAATAGCCCCACTGCTCCACCAGCATATCTCTTCCATAGGGCATACGGATCGTCGCATCGTACTGGCGTACGAAGTGAATCATCTCATCCGGAAACAACGCAGTAACCATATCATCTGCATCCTTATTTCCAATATAATCGCATACATGAACTACGGAATCCGGAATGTGATACGGATTCTCTGCTTTTGAGATATAGGTTCCATGATAAACGTATGTGCCAAGCAGAATAATACATGCTCCGATCACAACCGTTCCGGTCTTCCGGAAACGTGCAAACAGGGAACACCCGCCATAAACCGCTACCATTCCCATCGGGATCGTCCAGATCACGCGGTAATAGGTCTCCCCATCCAGGCCTGCTGCCACGAAGAGCTTCCGGCTCAAAGGAAACAGAAATACAATCAGAATTAAAATCGGTGCGTAGACAAATAAAGCCCGGATCGTCCTGTCCTTTTCACGGAACAACAGATAAATCCACGCAAGCAGGGAAAGCACAAACAATCCCCGGAGTCCTGTATACAATTTAAAAATCACAAGGCTTTCCATAAAAATTCCAAACATGTGCGCAAACCCTTTCCATTTCTATACCTCTAACCGGCTGATATGAATCCAATCAAGCCCTGATCATATGTTTACATCCAGTCATTCCTGTCATAGCTAGCAACTATTCAGATCCGTGCAAAATTGCTTTCTACAAATGTTCCTATTCATACAAAACAGCAATTTTATATAGCAAAGTGACCACATGCATATAACTTAATCTGTGATCAGCAACTTTATGAATGAAGTTCCGAATCATTGCCCAACTTACAGCATCATATACAACAAAACATAAGCACCACCCAGTGCGCAGCTTAATCCTGCATAAAGCAGATTCCGGAACCTGCGGCTTCGGATAGCCAGCAGCACACCAAGTCCCACCGTTAATGCACAGCTGAGCAGTACCGCTAATGAGCTGCTCGCCCCTGCCGCCAGATTAAGCAATGTAAGTATCATCCATAAACCGGCATTATTCCATCCCTGAAGCTTCTTTTGATTTTTTGTTTCAGAAGGAGTTTTCGCCGCCAGACCAATCCTTTGCCGGTTTTCACGCTCCTCTTCACGGAAAAGGCAAAGAAAGATCCAAAACACCGCGGGAATAATGAAGTTACCTGCAAAGGACTTTCCCTGCCAGGTACGCGTCAGGAAAAAGGTCTCCGTTGTGTAAATCGACACATTCCCAAACATCTGCCAGAGTGCCATCAACACCATAAACATCGGAAGCAGACGCTTTTTATTGCAGAACAGTTCACGCCCGATCTCATAATAAATCAGATACGTCAACGGAATCAGAAGCAGGGGCGCCACACTATGCGCCATAATGGTTGCATGAATGCCGCACATGGTTCCGACATATGCCTCCCAGATGGGAAACAGTGCCAGTGCATGCCGGGCATCCAACGGCATACTTACTCCGCGGTTCGGATCGATCCGGTACAGCGTATCGGTCTGCTGTGCGGTCAGCGCCTGTACCACATAATAAGCGTCATCTCCGTCAAATGAAGCCCTCGTAAACGCCATGTAAAGCTGGAATCCGACAAGAAGCAGGAACAGTACAAGAAAGATCCTTCCTTCCCAGCTATCATAGGGAGCTCTTCGAAGCCATAAGAAATGATCTGTTTCCTTTAAGGCACCGGACAGGTTCGTTTTCCGTGTCTTCTTCCCCCGGTATATCCAGAACCCATAACCGGCTCCTGCCCCTAAGATCTGCAGAGCTGCATACAAAATCACCATTCTGGAATAGCCATGATAAACAGATAGCAGCATTATCGGAATTCCAACGATCTCCAAAAGTGCAAACAATAATAAATATCCAATTAACAAAGTCACACCTGCTGTCTGCAGCTTCTTTGGCAGATGCTCCCGTTTAGGCGCCTTCCGGAATAAAAGCCCCAATCCCACAGGGATCACCAGCAGCCAGAATAGCAGACCCGAGATTTTCAGTATGATCATTCTTCCTTCTCTCCATATAACTCATCCCATTCCTCACGGGGAACCGCCGTTACCGAGTCCACATGATAATAGAACTCATAAAACCGGTTGATCCAGAAATCCGGATCATCTGTCATATCTGAATCATGCGCCGGGCTGTAAGGATTCTGAAATTCTTCACGGAACCGGGGAATCACTACGCTGCCGTTTCCCCCATTGTCCTCACTGGCATTGACAATCAGTTCAATACGCTCGTTATTTTCGCGATTGATACGCCACAGGTTAATCATATTATCAAAATAGGTAAACATGAGCCACAGGCACAGTACCGCTGCCAGTCCGTAACGCAGTAAGGCCACCGTGAATTCCTTCTGATCACAGTCCCGGATTGCCTGGATGCAGGCAATGAAAAGAAACACTCCCACTCCATAATAAGCCCTTGGTGTCGGAGGCGGGATCACAATTAAGGCATAGCTGGATGCCAGTGCTACCAGCCCAAAGATGATCGACTCATTTGACACAACCGCTTTCCAGCTCTTCCACTTCTTTTGTAACACCAGAATCACTATCGCTATCAATAAAAGAATCAAGACTTCACCAAACAATTCCTCAATGGATACCGTAATCTTGTAAAATCGGGAAAGCAGCTTCGCCAGCCCTGTAAAAGTCTCATCCGTATCATCCACACGGCTCCGGATTCCAGGGCACAGCACCATTGCCAAAAGCCCGCAGGCAACTCCTGCTCCGGAAGTAATCATATATGCCTGCATTCCTGTTTTTAACCGTGTCAGCCAGGATTCCCGGCTGTCGCCTTCCATAGTATCTGCGTTCCGATTCATCAGATAAATCCAGGTAAAGAAAATCCATGCCAGGAAAATGCCTCCTGAGGTGTTCTCATTACACCATCCGGCTGCAAGTCCGAACACAAAGCCGATAATTGCCGTAAGCACCGGGTACTTCATGGTATTCCCGGTTCGTTCCAGCTGATGGCGGTACCATACAAGGAATCCGATCATAATGACACTTCCCCATAAATAATTACAGGAACCGCACAGCCAGAGCATGGTTTCTCCAAACCGCACCGAATATCTCCACACAAAAGCAAGACTTAAAAGCAGGACAAGGATATCATGCTTCTTCTTTCGCTTTACGGAAGCATAAATCAGCAGAACAAGAGCCACAAACATCACACTGTTTGCAATATTAAATACCCATTTATCCATCGTCAGGAACACACGCAGATTAAACTGTCCGATCACTCTGCAGTTATGATACATGTATTCTGCGTACTGCTGCTTTATAAGGTCCCACAGGGATCTCGCCTCCTGTACCTCTAGTGCATACGCATAATCATCCGTATAATAAGGAGTCAGAAAATTATAAATGAATATCATCAAAAAGGAGAGTAGAACGGTACCTGCAAAAATCCCTTTCCGATGTTTTTCCCAAAAAGAAGTCATTGTCTTTTCCTCCGCAATATATCAGTCTATTTTAGCACGACTCAGGCCTTTATTGCAACGCTATTAACTTGACGCCCCATAAAATCAATGTTAGGATATAACTTGTATCAGAACAAATTTCAAAAAGATCCAAAGAGGAGATTTGACATGTCAGTAAAATATCATAATTTTGGTGGAGTCATTGGTTGGAATCTTCAGAAATATTTCCCCAACCTTTCTTCCGACAGCTATCTGAAGCTTCAGCGTTCCACCAGAAATAAATTACAGCAGGAATATATCGATTATTTCCTGTCTACAGACGAGCCGCCGATGCCGCTCGTGGTTAACCTGGAAACCATCAATCGCTGCAACAGCACCTGTTCCTTCTGTACTGCAAACAAAAATGCGGAAAAGCGCCCATACAAGCGTATGGAGGATTCTTTATTTTACAATATTATTGACCAGCTTGCTGACTGGGGATACACCGGCCACCTGACACTTTATGGTAATAATGAGCCTTTTCTGGACACCAGAATTGTAGAATTCCATAAATATTGCCGTGAGAAGCTTCCTCACAGCTTTATTTTCCTTTCCAGTAACGGACTGCTTCTTACCGTAGACAAGGTAAAGGAGATCATCCCCTATGTAAATCAGCTTATTATCAACAACTACTGCAGAGATATGAAGCTGCATGACAATGTGAAAGAAATTTATGAATATGCAAAGTCCCATCCGGAAGAATTCAAGGATGTCGAGCTGCTGATTCAGATGCGATATATGGATGCCGTATTGAGTAACCGCGCCGGAAGTGCACCGAATAAAACGAACGACGTTAAAATTATCAGGGAAACCTGCCTGATGCCTTACACCGATATGTTTATTTTCCCGGACGGCCGCATGGGAATCTGCTGTTGTGATAACTTCGAAGCAACCACATTGGCAGACCTGACAAAGACGCCGTTAAAGGAAGCCTGGAATTCTCCGGAATACCGGAAGCTGCGCAAGGATATCCGGACAAGCCGTGCGGACTATGCTTTCTGTAAATACTGCGATTTTATCGATGCCGGACTACGTATGGATACCGTAGATGATACATTACATCACAGAGAAGCCAATCATGGAGCAAGACAGTCCCTGTTCCGTAAATAAGAACAGACATTGAAATGAAAGAACCGTTTTCTTAAAACAACAGACATTAAAATCCCCGATAATCTTTTGATTTATCGGGGATTTCTTTATCTCTTTACATAAAAATGTAAGATCGGGCAAATCTCTGTACTCTGATATTCTGCAGGCAGGTTCTGTTAATCGACCTCAGCTTCATTTCCTTCGTTATTCGAGGTTTCATGATATTCCTGTTCGGTATTGACACTCCAGATATTCTTCTTGTCCCTGCTTCCGGTTAAAATATTCTTGACTGCTTCAAAGGACGTAACCATAGAGTGGTCAATATTGTTATAACGATGCTGACCATTACGTCCAACACAGTACAGATTCTCAATTGAGCTTAAGTAATCCACCAGCTTATCCATCTCATCATAGGTATCAAAGTATGCCGGATAAGCTTTCTTCACCTTCTCCATATGAACATCCAGAACCACATCCGGACTGTCAATCAGACCAAGCTTAATCATTTCACTGACACCGATCTTCGCGAACTCTTCCTCGGTCATGTTCCAGTATTCATCGCCTTCATTGACAAAGTACTCAAGACCGATCCATACCGTATGCTCAAGATCCTTAATCATATAAGGAGACCAGTTATTGTAAATCTGGAAACGTCCCAGCTTCACATTACGATCCTGTACATAAACCCAGCAGTCAGGAACAATATTGTTCACCGTCCTGATATTGGTTTTATTCACCAGATTAATCTTCGGAACCAGAACACCAAGTGTCATATAATCACGATAAGGAAGGCCTGCTGCAATTCTTGCCGCATCCGCAGGTACATCGTTCATGCCGCCAACCAGATCTCTCACCGGCATGGAGGAAATGAAATAATCTCCTTCCATGGTGAGCTCCTGTCCATCCTTTTCATAGGTCAGGGATGTCAGCACATTATTCGCGTTCTTGTGGACTCTGGTAACCTTCGCATTCTTAATGATTGTACCGCCAAGCTTCTCCACTTCTGCTGCAGTCACATCCCATAGCTGTCCGGGACCGAGCTTTGGATATTTGAATTCCTCGATCAGGGAGGTGTTGACCTTCCGGTTCTTTACCTTGAAAAGCTTGCCAAAGAAATCCTTCAGGATTCCCATAATGGAAAGTCCCTTGGTTCTCTGTGCACCCCAGGAAGCATCGATCTCACTGGGATGACGTCCCCAGAGGTTCTCTGTATAGTACTCAAAGAACATGGAATACAGCTTCCTGCCAAAGCAGTTAATATAGAAATTCTCCAGATTATCCTC
>ERZ1026848.2091-NODE-2091-length-10350-cov-10.914619_pt1 | contig 10350 bp, 12 predicted proteins | sample MGYA00380154_ERZ1026848 | MGnify/ENA primary metagenome ERZ1026848 (study PRJEB33269, sample SAMEA4719790) | human gut metagenome | biome: human-associated habitat; feature: organic feature; material: feces | place: Cameroon | collected 2013-10 ...
TCATTGTCATCATCGCTGCTACAAGCAGTGAAGAAGCCAAGGGTGCAAACCATGGCCATCAAATAAATAAACTTTTTCATTTTTCTTCTCTTTTTTTGTTAATGAATAATTGTTGTTTTTTATCTTTTTATCTCTCTTTGGCTATATATATTAATGTACGCGTACATTATTATATAGATAGCTTCAGCAGAATATGATCTGTTACTTCAGCTGATACGTGATGCCGATGCTGCCGTAGATAGGATACATCATCTGCTCGATGGTCTCGAAATCCTTCTTGAAGATGCCGTTCAGACCCCAGCTCAGATCAGCACAGATGCCCCAACGGTTGTTCAATCGCCAGTCTATTCCGAAATCTACGCCCACCTGCCAGTTGCGCATATCATCGCTGAAATCGTAATCACCACGCTCGCCTTCCTTTTCGCCCAGCATCACCTTCTGTCCCGTAGGGTCTCCCTTGGGATGACCCTCCTCCTGGCGGCGGAGATAACCATTGTATGCCCAGCCCTCAAACTTCTTCGAGGTAACATAGCTTACGTATGGACCCAGCTTGAAGCGGAGATTATCGCAGACATCGTATGTTGCCAGAATCGGAACGGTGATGAGACTCATGTCCACCTTGGTCACTACATCGCCCGTAAAGATGCCCTGCAGCTCCTCGCCGCCACGAACTATCTTCATATAGTAGTTCTTAACGCCCGCATCGGTCTTCATGCTCTTGTTCTCGAAGCGGATTCCTCCCACGAAACCCCAGTTTCCGGAGAGTGGGTGATAGGCATCCACGCCCAGACTGAAGTTAGGGCGTAGGGTGTAGCTGTGAAGCGTGCGGATGGTGGCAGGCATGCCGATAGGGGCTGTGCCGCCCAGGTTATACGCCACGCGTGCCTGATACTCATAGCCGTGGAGATATTTGTTCCAGGCACTATTCTTGTCTCCTGCCCATGAAGCAGCGCTGCATGCCAGCAGGAGTGCCAGTACTGTTATCTTTTTCATTTTTCTTCTTATTTGCAAATCAGTTTGAAACTATCCACCCAGAGGGTACTGCCTACAGCTCCCAGGAAGTTGGCACCATCAGAACTGGATGAGCAGACGATGGCCAGACTGTAACCGCCATTCTTCAGCTTCACGGGGTCGATGGTCTTGCCGTAGGATTGATAATCGAAATCTACGCTGAAGTGATGCCATTCCGGTGTGTTGCCGATGGCTGTCTTTCCGTTGTCGTCGCGGGTCTCGCCTACCAGTGCGAGAGCTACTATCTGCTTGCTGCTCAGTACGTTATCGCCATAGAGCACTACTGCATCTCCATTCTCGTCGATGTTCTCGTAGAGCACGGCGTAGATGGTTCCGTAGTCATGTCGGTTCAGTTCGTTCATATCCTTGTCGGTGAATTTCTCGCCAGGCTGATACTTGTACCAGCCTTCCAGCTTTTCCGGTTTGGCGCTGAAGCTGAATGGGCGACCGAACTTGGTGGCTTTCATCGCATCGCGCAGGGCATCGGTGGCATCAAACTGTCCGATGAAGAGGTTGCCGGCAGCGATAGGCTTGTGTACCATATCGGCGAGCTTGCTGGTGCGCTGGGTGGTGAGCTTCACGCCCTTGTCCTGATAGCCGTCTTCTATCATCACGGTAGGATATTCCTCCGGTTTTGCCGATGGGTTGCTGATCTTGAATCCCGGGTTTCCTGTTGCCCAGATGTCGAGTTTATTGCCGTTCCAGTTCTCTTGCCAGTTGTAGTATCCTTTGCTGAGGTATGCGTTTTCGAAATCGAATTCAATCTCGTTTGGCATGGTGGTCTGACCCTTCTTGATGCTTACCTGATAGGTGCGACTCCATTGCTTGTCTTCCGATGTAACCACGTATGTAACAGGACCTTTGGAGAAATCGTGCACGCTTCCGCTTTCCGGCAGGATGGTGGCTCCCGGAGTGAGTCGGAACATCGGTGCCTGCTTCTTGAGGCTGGCGAATGGCTTCATGGTGAATTCTATCTTGTCCTGGTCGCTCTGTACGTTGACGAGCGTATCCGATGCGTTTGTGAACCACAGCTTCAGCCAGCTTCCTGGGTGGATGTATGCCTGCTCGATGTCGCATTCGGCATTGAGGGGTTCATCCTTGAAGCATGAACTGAGTGATAGGGCGCAAACCGTCGATAAAGATAGCGTTATAAATTTTCTAAAACCCATTGTCTTCATATCCTTTCCTTTATTATATTAAAAGCGATATCTTTTTGGGATATCCGCTGATGATTCAATTTTCTGGTTGCAAAGTTACGCAGAAAACTTGAAAGCACCAAACATTTTCCACTTTATTTGCATATTATTTATGTTTCTGATTATTTGTTAGATGGGGTAGGAAAAAAAGAAGACTGGGCATCCCTTTTGGAATGCTCAGTCTTGATTTTAGAAATTTACATTGTCGCCTCCGCCGCCTTCGCCGTCTCCGGTGTTATCCTTTCCGGTGTCTCCTGATGGGGTGTTGCCGCCGCTTGGGTTGTCCTTGTCGGTGCCGCCGGATGTATCACCGGTATTGTCCTTATCAGTTCCACCAGAAGTTCCACCGCCTGCAGTGCCGCCTGAAGTTCCGCCGCCATTTTCCTTGTCTTCGATGCCGTTGTACTCGGTCATCTCCTCCATCTTGATGCCACTGAGCATCGGCTTTACTCGCTTGCCCTGGTCCATGACAGAGTAAGGTGAGTAGATGATGTACATAGCCTTGATGTTGGCTTGGGTGAACTTCTTGGCGCTTACGGCTGGGGAAGTTCTGATGCCGAGCTTGAAGCTTCCGAAGTTGTCGAGCACCACCTTGTTGCCTTCGGAGATGTTGGCTGAGATCTCTGTCATCAGGGCGTTGATCACGGCCAGGATGTCCGGTTCGGTAACGGTGCATCGCTCGGTAATCTTCTTGGCGATGGCTGAGGTGTGCACCACTCTGTTCACTACTGCTCTACCGTAGATCATTCCCCTGGTAGGGGAGTTCTTGCGGTTGTTCTTCACTTTTCTGAATTTTGCCATACTCATTTAGATTTAAAGGGTTAAACAATCATTTTTTTTATTTTTTTTGTCACGCAGATTTCGCAGATGACGCAGATTTCTCTGTGTTAGCTACTCATGCACGAGGTTACCCCCAGGGTGGTGGCAATCGCCGTGAGAATAGAAATCGCAATCTGGATAACGGTTTTCCATGTGTCTTTCTTCATTTTGTATCTCCTTTCTGTTTATTTTAATGTTATTAGAAAAAATTCATCTCTTTTTATCAGGTTATTAGAAAATTTTACATCAATACCTGCTGACGGTTCTTCCGCCGCATGGTGTAGCTTACGTGCAGCCAGCGGTGCTTGCCGGGAGAGGCGCCGCGAGGCTCCAGGATCAGCTGGTCGAAGGTGCAGCTCGATTCTATGAATTTTCTGTACTTCGCCAGAATCTCCTCGTTCGGGATGAAGATGTCGGCAGCCTCGCCCAGGGTATGCTGACTGCCCGGTACGCCATGCACGGCGAGGTTGAGCTGCGGACAGCGATACCCGCTCGTGATGGTGATGATGCCGCAATGCAGACGAAGTGGTTCCAGCACCTGCTCGCACAGCATCATCAGACGGATGATGACCATGGAACTTTGTGGAGTGTTGTCGATGCCATACTTGATGGCGGTGCCCGAGCGGAGAAACTCTCCGAGGGCGAAGTGAGTGGAGAGGAGCATCTGCTGCATCCTCTCCAGTTCTAACATTGTGTGTGTTTCCATAAGCATTATTGATTGGTTTACGATGCAAAGATACGAAATTTTTTCGGGTTTGTCAAGGGTTTGGGGGTTACTGCGAGGGTTACATTGAGGGTTACCGCATTTCGGAATACAATAGAGCCTCTTTTGGGTCAGAAATGAGCCTAACGTAACGTTTGTTTTAGGCTCATTTCATCGCCAAAAGAGGCTCTATTGCAGGGTAAAAGAGCCTCAAATACAGGGTAAAAGAGGCTCTATTCCAGACCAATAGAGGCTCTTTTCAGCTTTCTCCTCCTTCCATGATCAGCAGCTCGATGATTCGGCAGGGAGGATTCTTCTGCAGCTGCTCCATGTAGAATCTCGTGATGCTGTCGGGGTAGATGCTGTTGCGCTGCTCCATGCCTCTGAGCTTGCTCAGCGCCTTATCCGGATGATTGGGTGGGGGGATGCAGCTCTTCTGGAAGAACTGGCGGTAGAGCTTCTGCAGGGGGATGGGGCGCAGGAGAGCATCGTGCCACTCATCGCCCACGTCCTCCTCGCCGCTGCTCCTCACCATCACATAGTCGCTTACATCGTGTACGAACTCGATGATCCATCTCTTGGGACATCGCCACTCCCGGATGCCCGATTCCTGATCCAGCATCCACTTATAGTCGTCGAGCATCTGCTCGTGGGCACGTGCTCTCAGCTCGTTGTACTCTTCTCTTGTCATAGGCGTATCGTTTTTTGAAATTCACTATCTCCAGGGTTCATCGTCCTTCGCCAGCACCTTGCCCTGCATCGCCTCGGCTATGCAGTCGTTCTCCGATTCCCTTTCGTCGTATCTGCCGCAGGGCTGGCGCACGTAGTACACCTTTCCGGGATGACAGAACTCCTGGTCTCTCACCTTCAGCATCTCTACGATGGTAAACATCTTGCCCTCTTCGGGCTTCGAGATTCGGTTTACGGTGAGCAGAAAGTCGGCGAGGTTAGCCCACTGCGCACTGCCCGCTACGGAGTAGATATCCAGCGGCGGAAAGGCCTCGTGACCGTCCTTGTACTGTATTCTCGGGTGAGCCACCACCACCGTCCAGATGTGGCGCGTACGGCTCCATGCCTGCAGCTTCGTCAGCATCAGTCTCACCTTTTCCGTCTCCGTGGCACGGCTGCCGCCCTCGGTCATGTTGATGAACACATACGGGTCTATCACCAGATAATCTATCTTCTGCTTCTTGCGGTTCATCATCGCCTCCATCATTCCGATGATGTAGTTGCTGTCGGGCAGACGGGTCTTCGTGTCGAAATCCACCATGTGCTCCGACAGAAAATCCAGCACCCTGCGGTTCTCCTGCCTTGCCTCTTCGGGCGATTCTGCGCCGTCCATATTCTCCGTGTTCCTCACCCCCAGGGCTATGCGGGCTATCTCCCTCACGTGCTTGCCCTTGATAGGTTTCTCGAACGAGAAGAACGCCACGCGCTTCTGGTTGTGGTACATCAGATGCGCCATCAGACAGTTGAGGAAATCCGTCTTTCCCGAGTTCGGGCGACCGGTGAGGATGATGAGTCCGCCATCGGAAGTGGGGTGGAAGATGCCGTCGGTGAGTCCGCCCATGCCCACCTCGTAGCCACGGTCGTAGTTGCCCATCATGATGTCGAGGATGTCTTCCTTGTGCTCCGAGAGGTCGTAGATGTCGGCATCGCTGATGCCCTGAGCCTCGGCTATGATTCGCTGCACCTCGTGGCTTCCGAAGGCATCATATACCTCGCTGATGTCCTTCTTGCCCTGCGGCAGCGTGGTAACCTTGGCGCGGGTCTGGTATTGTTCTATCAGGAGTTTTACCAGTCGGCGGCCCGGGCGGTCGGTATCGCCGCAGATGATGATCTCGCCCGCCTGCTTGATCCACTCATCGAAGGCCTCGTGACTCTCCTCGATGTTGGTGCTGGCGCCGTTGGCGATGCTCAGCACGTAGGGGAATCCGCAGGTCATCAGCGTGAGTCGGTCCTTTTCGCCCTCGGTGATGATGAGCTGTCGGATGCTCTGTGCGTCGGGGCGGAGCAGGTTGATGCTGTCGATGCCGTAGGGGGCGCAGGGCTTGGTGGGGGAAACCTGGCAGAAGAGCTTGCTCCACTCGCCTGTGACGGGGTGCTGCTGCACGGAGCGGAACTTCACGTTGATGATTTTTCCGTCCAGGTAGTTGCAGTAGGCGATGGCAGGCACCATCTCCACGCCTTTCGGGTCCTCGCTTTTGGTGTCATCCGCCGTCTGCTTCATCCATGCGCACATCACTCCTTCCTGGACGATGATGTCGGGCGAGAGCTTCATCGCCTGGATGTATCGCTGCACCATCGACTGGAGCGAAGCGAGTTCGGTGGCGGTAATCAGGGGACGGGCCTTGGGATGGCGCGAGAGGAGGTTGGCGGGGTGGAAGTGGTCGATGAACTGCTGCTGCTCTTCCTGGGTCTTGAAGGGGTAGATGGGGTAGAGCCAGGATCGGGTTTCGGCATCTATCTCGCGGAAGTCGTCGGGCAGCATGGGCACGTAGTCCTTGGACTTGTGTTCATCCTGCTGCTTTTTCTGGGCATTGGCGTAGTAGTTTCCGTTCACCTTTCCGCTGCCCTTTCCGAGGAGCGATTTCATCTCTTCCAGGTATCCGCTCCAGTTGCACGACCAGCAGTGGGTCAATCCGTTATCTACCTTGATGAAGCAGTGACGCTTTCCGCATTTCGGGCAGGTAACGCGGATGTCGAGCTTTCCTCCAGCCATCAGCTTCATGGTTTTCTGGCTGATGTTCTTCAGGTGATTGAGGAGATTCTTGGGGGATGGAGCATCATTTGAAGGAGATGATGAAGCTGATGAGAATGCATCATCGTTTGCAGGAGCTGATGAAGCTGAATCAGCAGGGATGATGCCGCTCAGCATTTCCTTGTATCTCTCGAAGAGCAGCTTCTCTTCATCAGAGAGATTTTCCTTGATTTCATTGAAGTCGGTAGCATAGTAACGTGGCTTCTCATTTTTGTTTTGATTTTGTTGGTCTTCTTCCATGTTTTTAGTAATTTTATGTTGTTGTTTTATTGTTTGTTTGACTGTGGTTTACTTTGGAACAACCCAGGTGTGCGAGAATTTGTTCCAGGCAGCGTTGCCGGATGGTCTCGGCGCAGCATCCTGTGGTATTCGATGCTGCTCCTGGGTTCCATCACTTCGTGTCGTATCATAGAATCTCTGCTTCGACACTTTGTCCTGATACTCGAAATTCGAGATCGGTCGATACTGCCGCATCATTTCTGCCGCATGCAGCTTGAGGTACTTGGTGGCATCATTCACGGCACGCATGATGTTCTTCTGCATGAAATCGTATTTGATGAGATTGGCGAGCCAGCAGCTTTTGCCCACCGGGTTCTTGATGTTCATCATCACCTTGCTGTTCTTGAGCAGATAGGGATACAGATAGTCGTTGAAGAATGTGTTTGTAGCCATGTTGGTAGGGCAGGCTTCCTCCGGATTTATGTAGAGATTCGGATTAAGCTTTTGCGTTATTTCATTCACGGGCTTTACCACCTTGGCGTAAGCATCCGGGTCGGTTCCGATGTAATTGAGGAGCGCCTTGGCTGCAGCTTCCACTTCCTTCTCGTGCTCAGCCGAGCAAGTTTTGCACCCCGTTACATTCTTGCTTAAATTTTTCTTTTTATTATTTTTCTTTTCAATATATATATTATTATTAATAACGGGGTGCAAGGTTTGCACGCTTGAGTTCAAATCGGGGTTGTTTCCCATATCTTTCTCGTCGCTGACATGCCAGATAGGAGTGTAAAACGCCATGAGATTCTGGTCGGTATGAGGCTTCTCATCATTTTTCCAGATGAATCCGAATCCTGTGCATCTGAGCAGGATTTCCACGAAATCATGTCGGCTATGGAATCGCAGTCCCTCTACGATGTCCTTAAATCTATAACTGTCATACAGTTTCTGCTGGTTCATCCATGCCGGTTCTCCGAAGTAGAGCATCAGCATTTTGCGGATCTGCGTATCCGTCAGCCCGCTGGTATGCCAGCTGGCGATGAGTCTTCGCTCCGTCCTGATATCGATGCAGGTGGTGAGCGGCTGGATGGTGTAGCAGGTGTCATTGCTGGTTGTGTTGTTTTTCATTTCAATTTACCATTTACGTTAGTGAATTTGTTGAAGTAGAATACATTCAGTTCGTTAAGCTCGTCCAGGCTCTCGATAGAGTGTGTCAGATGATAACCGAACGTTCCGAATACTTTACGAAAATCCTTTCTCATATCTTCGATATTTTCATCACTCATGTTGGCAATCACCCCACGGAAGCCTCCTTTCTTTTTCTCGCAGTCGGCTTCAAATTCTGGGTGTGCGTTGAGGGGTGGCTCCAGGAGGAGGATGCATACGGCAATGCGCTCGATAGCTTCCGTTGACAGGCTGCAGTTGTCGGGTACGTTCAGGTATTTGTTGAATACCTTGTTGTGTATTCCACTTGTCTCGTGAAAGGCTGATTTCGTAATCTTGTATTGCTCATTCAACTCTCGGATGAAGAGGCTGATGTTCAAGGTTTCCTTTCTCTGCATTTTCCATCTTGTGGTGTAACCAGTGAATTTTTCTGCCTTCTCTGCATCATATTGAATGTAGATGGTAGCCTTGGGTCTTGGTCTGTTTTCTGTGTTCTTTTTCATTACTTTTGTTTAATGCAAAGGCGACATTGCCTTACGCATTGCAAAAAAATGAAAATTCCGTGACATAGCCAAAGAGATGAATACTTCGTGACTATAGTAGATGAAGTGATAAAAATATTTTTTTGCCACTTAATACTGCGAGATTTAACAGAAATAATTTGGTGGTTTCGGATAATTGGCGTATATTTGCAGGATAGGAGTTAAAACAATTCTTTCAATTAATAAATAGTAAGTTATGATGGTATATGTTGCAAATCCACTTTATGATGCCGTGTTCAAATACCTGATGGAGGACGAGCGCATCGCCAAGACCATTCTTTCGGCACTCTTGCAGAAGGAGGTGCTGGAGGTAAAGATGCGCCGCAACGAATACAGCAATATCAATCGCAATGCCATTTCCATGTTCAGAATCGACTTCGCCGCCAAGGTGAAGGAGAAGGATGGTTCACAGAAACTGATTCTTATCGAACTGCAGAAAACATGGCTTGAGACGGAAACTTTACGCTTCCGCCAATATCTCGCCTTGCAATATAACAACAAGGAGAATATGACGAAAGAATCTGACAATAAGTATGCTCTTCCTACTGTTGCCGTGTATCTGTTGGGTCATCGTGTAGGTGAAATCAATGAGCCTGTGGTCTATGCCCAGCATCGCATTTACGACTACGAGGGGAAGGAGGTTGTGCTTGATCAGCCAGATCCGTTTGTGGAGAGTCTGCAGCACGACAGCATTATCGTACAGATTCCTTTGCTAAGAGGCAAGGTGAATAATCACTTGGAGAGAGTGCTGAGTGTCTTCGACCAGACTCTTGCTTACGAGGAGGATAGGAGAGTATTGAGAGTAGATGAATCGCAGTATGCTGGTGATGGTGAAATGGAATATATTGTTCATAGACTTCAGTCGGCTGCCGCTGATCCTGAAATGCGTTATCAGATGAATGCTGAAGCTGAGTTCTTCAAGGCTTTAGAGGATCGTGATACTGCGATTATGGAGCAGGCAAAACTTATTGAAAAGAAGGATGCCGACCTTCTAGAACAAGAGAAGGCCATCAAGCAGAAGGATGCTGACCTGCTAGAGCAGCAGGAGATGCTGAGACGTATGGTAGAAAATCTGACTAAGAATGGTATGGATGATGCCACGGTGATGAAAATGACAGGATTGACCGAAGAGCAGATCAGAAAGTTGAAATAATCCCTTAGTAGCCATACACGATTTAAAAAAGATAAGATATGAATAATAACATAGATTTACTTAGGGAATACGCTTCTCTTGCAGGCAAGGAAGACGAAAAGAGCGAAGCTCGAAAAACTGAGATTTTAAACTACATCAAATTAAATGCTGATGATAGTGATAGAGAGGAGGCGAAAGTTTTTCTCAACCAAAAGATCGAGCAGCTTCAGAGCGAAGTTCTGGCATTAGCTCTTTGCAGTTAGCATAGAGTTATCTATTCACACAACTCTGTCCCCGGCACGATTCCGTGCTAAGGACTTCATTTAAGCAATTTTTATATGAAAATTATTAAACCAAACGATGATCAGACCAAGGATAGCGCTGTAAAGCAGCGCATCCAGGATATTCAGATGCTCGTGTCGTGGCGAGAGATAGCACATACATATTTCGGCAAGTCGTCATCATGGCTTTATCACAAGCTCGATGGCATCGATGGAAATGGTGGAGTGGGAGGTTTCACCGAAGAAGAAAAAGCAAAGCTCCGTGGCGCACTCTGCGAGGTGGCAAACCGCATACGTGCAGCTGCAGACAGAATATAAAAATGAGGCTGGGGATTTGCAATCCCCAGCAATCAGTTCCGGCTCATTTGTTATTGGGGGATTGCAAATCCCCTGGTTCATAAAAACCCCCATCCCGCTTGAGAAAGTAGGATGGGGGATTTCTTGTTAATGTTAAAATCATGAAAAGTCTTGGTAGTTTTATATTTTCGTCGTATATTTGCAGAAAAATATGTAAACCTGTCTCTTATA
>ERZ1026848.2106-NODE-2106-length-10307-cov-6.125634_pt1 | contig 10307 bp, 12 predicted proteins | sample MGYA00380154_ERZ1026848 | MGnify/ENA primary metagenome ERZ1026848 (study PRJEB33269, sample SAMEA4719790) | human gut metagenome | biome: human-associated habitat; feature: organic feature; material: feces | place: Cameroon | collected 2013-10 ...
TAAAATAATTAGGTATAAAAAATAAGAGCATTGGCCTCGTCAATGCTCTCGGGGCAAAGGAACAACCTTCGGGCTGGCTTATGTCCCCTAACCAATTATATTATATGCAATTTTCGCAAAAAAGTCAATATGTCCACTTTATCGAGCATCACGCTTATAGCAAGGTGCTTTTTTAATGCTGTTTTTCAGCTTTTTAGCTGTTAAATATAAAAATCACGGGACAAAACCCGTTAATCAAATGAGATAACTGACTCATCAGTTAAAAAGGAGTTTATTATGCAAGATTTAATTGATATCTTGAAAGAAGAAGGTATCGAAGTACCGGAAGAGAAGAAAGACGGTTTAAGGCAGAAGCACAGTAAGAATTACAAGGCTGTAGCTGAGTTCGAGAGAAAGGTAAACTTTCTCACAGACCAGCTCACAACTGCAAACGCAACCATTACAGACTTGAAAAGTAAAACGACCGATGTTGATGCCCTTAATCAGCGAATCAAAGATTACGAGAAAGCCGAACAGGACAGAAAAGATGCCGAAGATAAGGCGAAGAAAACTCAACAGCTTAAAACTCGCTTTGACGCGCTGAAAGGAGACCGTACTTACCTCAACGAAGGTACCGAAAGTTGGATGTTCTCGGAATTTCAAAAAGCTCTTGCAGCCCAAAACAACGCAAGCAAGAGCGACAGCGAAATTTATGAGAACATTACCAAAGACAAAAACATTTTCACACCGAAAAACGAAAGGTTCAAGAATCCGTCCGCAGGTAACTCACATCATCAAACGAGCGATGAAGCTTACCTTGCCGAGTATTACAAGAACAACCCGTTTTTCAAGAAATAATTAAAAGGAGAATTACTTAAAATGAGTATTATTTACGGTTCGCTCAATGTTGACGAAAGGTATTCCTCAATCGTTGAGCCTAATCTTTATTATGACAGAGTATTCGTGCCCGGCGTAACTTTTACCGACAAATATGAGGAAGGACCTGCCGGAGCAATCTATGTTCACAAACTTACAGGTTCGGCAGCAGAACCCGGCACCCCCGGCAGAGACTTTTCAGATGAAGCAAGCCAGGATACGCTTATACCGATACTTCTGAACAACAACTTCCAGAAGTCACGAAAAATATACGGCGTACAGTCTAATGCTGTTTCATTTGCTGTTGCAAATGAACAACTTGCAGGAGTTATGAACGATATAGGCGAAGGCTGGGGACAGTCCGGTAATGCTTGTCTTGTTCAGGAAGGCACCGCTTCTGCCGCAACTACAGCGATAACAAAGTCAAATGCGGTCGCTGCCCTTATAGCCGCTCGCAAAGAGCTTTCCGAAAAGAAGGCAAAAGCCAATACAGTTCTTTGCTCCCCTGCATATTATGCAGCACTGCTTGAAGCTGCAGGCGATAAATTTACGCCCGTTCTTAACGACAATGTTGCGGCAACCGGCGCTATCGGCAGATACCTCGGCTTTAATATCATCGAGGATAACGGTTTATCGGCAGCCAGTGCAAAATATTACGACAAAGCCGGTACTCTTAAGACCGTTGCATTTGATAAGGTTGATTTCATCATGTATAACTTTGAAGCGCTCTCTATCGTTTCAAACCTTGAGGCCTTCCGTCTTGTTGACAGCGAAAACTTTGTCGGCTCAAAGGCACAGGGCGAAATGAACACAGGTTACACGGTTACAAATGCCGATGCAGTCCTCGTTCGTAAGCACGCAGCAGCTTAAAGAAAGGTGGCGGTTGAATAATGTTGTTGACATTTGAAGAGTACAAAACTATGGGCGGTACGCTCGCTGAAACAGATTTCAACCGCCTCTCTTATAGGGCGGAACAAACTCTAAACTCTTACACATTCGGCAGAATCAAGGTTCCCGACAATCGTGTAAGATGGTGTATGTTTGATTTAATCAGTTGTGGAAGCTCTCAATCTGCAGGTGTAAAAAGCGTTTCAAATGACGGATATTCTGTAACATACCAAAGCGCAAAAGAGGCAACCGAAGCGGAATACGATATTATCTATCGCTATTTCGCTTCTACGGACATCCTCTATCAAGGTGTCGATGGAATCGGCGAGTATGAGCCGGAAAGCGAAGATGGTTACGATTATCTTATGGTTAAGGTCGATAGCGAGAGCGAGGATTTTGACCGTTTGAAGGTGGTTAAGAATGCTTAATTATTGGAATAAAACAGTTACTATTTACAACAAATACGAAGACGGTGACGGACTGCAACACTATTACAGGCGAGTCCTTAACAACTGCTTCTGGAAAGAAACAAATAATAAAGTTACTGTTTCCAATGTTACATTACAGAGCAACAATCACATAATCAGAATACCTCAATCAAGTGATTATATCTCCCCTATCCAGTGGCAGAAATTGACTAACAAAGCAGATAAATTCACACTTCAAACGGGTGATATTGTTATCAAAGGCGATGTATCATTTGAGATTAACGAACTCGAAGACGGACATCGCCTCAATGACTTCTTGGCACAATATAAACAAGGAATTGCAACGATTGTCTCTATTAACGATAATACGGACCTTCCAAACGCACACTATTTTGTGAAAGGAGAATGACATGGATTATATCACACCATTTATCAAATGGCTTTTGACATGTCCCTATGTCCGCCAAAACAAGGTATTCGCAAACGCTATGCAAGCCCATAAAGATAACATCGAGATTGTGACGCAGCAAATCTCACGCTCACAGGATAAATGCTACATTGACGGCTCTGTTTTACACCGTATTGTTTTTACAGTATTTGATTACAAGTGTATCTCTTTTAATCAGCTCGTAAAGACAATGGTTGATAAAAACGAAAATGTCGCAAATCTCCTTGAGACAAGACAGCTTATAGATTGGATTGCAACACAGAGGAAAAGTGGCAATTACCCAGATTTCGGCACAAATTGCATTGTTCAAGATGTTTATACGGAATACTCATCTCCAAGCACGCCGAGCGTTGATAATTCTACAACTCCGGCAATTGCACGATACTCGCTTCCTATAATATGTGAGGTGCTTTGTTATGGCAACTGAACAGAATGTTTCGTTCTATATGGAAAAAGCTTTGCAAAAGGCGACCTCGCCCGATGTAAAGCGTTATTTCTTAACAGAATGGTACAGAAAAATGTTCCCTTATATTCCGTTCGTTACGGGGACACTTGCCAGTACTATGGATTTTGAAGATGGTAGGCAAATCCACTTAACCGAGGCGGAAGCAATGAAAATCGGACGCGAAAACATTGAGAACAGCGCGGATATAAACATACACTTTAAGGCTCCGTATGCTTCTAATATGTATTACGGAGACGGATTTAATTTTACCAAAGACCAACACCCTTTGGCTCAAGCAAGATGGGCGCAAGTTGCCGCCGAACTTCACGGCCAAGAGTTAGTTGACAGCTTAAAAGAATTTATACGAAGGGAGAGTCTTAAATGACTGATGCACAGTTAAAGACATTTCTTGATAAATTCACGCACAACGGCAGCGGCGACGTTAAGCGTGAATTATTTATCATTTTCGGCAGAAAAGGTAGTACAGGCGATTTCATCCCGCTGGGTTACAAGCAAGAAAGCGCTGCTATTGAAAACAACTATAACGAAAACTCTGTAAGAGACGTACTCGGTCAAGTCTATAACGACATTATTTCAAAAGACGAGCAGATTTCGATGAGCGAATACCATAACAATCCGAGCGCCTCGCCGTTCCTTGATACAGCGTGGATGTATACTCTTGCGGGGCTCGAAAGCGAGCTTGAAGACTATGAGCTTCTCATGGTTAGCGCTTGGCTTGTTAACGAAAGCGGCGAGTTCTTCGCGAGAAATGTATCCGGTGTTCGCCTTAAGCTTGATAATATGGGCGGACAGAGCTATACAATGGCAGATGTCACCTTCTCAGGTATTTCAAGAGGAAAATTCGGTACTGTATCGAGTTTGAGCAATCCTGAGTTCAAGGAAAATGTACCTACAGCATAAATCCAAATACTTTTGGCAAGGATGGTGTTGTACCGTCCTTGCCGAATTAGGAGTAATAAAATGGCAAATGTTATAAATTTTGATATATCCGACAACAGGGTCGAATATCGACTCGGTAAGAGCGACCGAACAATTCTTATAGATACGGGCGACATAAATCTTCCCGTTCGTTTATCGGCTGCTATGGACTCACTCAACTCATATTTTACAAAAATGAACAACAAATTCGGTGTGAAAACACTTGAAGATATAGACAAGGTAAAAACAGGCAACATTGAAGACGATGTTGCCTTGCTTAAGCAAACGGATATAGATGTCCGCAAAATCATAAATGCAGCGTTTAACACTTGTAGCGAAAACGAACCCGATTTTTACGATATATGCAAGGCCGCATTTGGCGAAGCAAACTGTTGTTCAGTTTCAAAGAAGAGTGGTAATTATTATTTTGAGGACTTTTTGGTCGCTTTGTATCCGGTTATCGAAGCGGAATACAATGTCCGAGTCGATAAGCTCAAGAATAAGGTTGCTAAATACACGGCTCAAAAGGGAAAGTATTCAAAGAAAGGTAAATAACAATGGTTTTTGACCTTCCTAAAGAATTAGAAGTTAATGGCGTCAATCGCTCGATTAACAGCGATTTCAGGGATATTATTGAAATAATATCCGCACTCAACGACCCCGAACTCTCCCCAAGAGAAAAAAATTATATACTCTTAACAAATTTTTATGAAGATGATATAAGCGAGCTCGGTGACCTTGAGGAAGCGGTTAAAAAGGCTATATGGTTTATCGATTGGGGTAAAGACTATTCTGAGAAGGAAAAAGCACCATCCAAGCTGTTAGATTGGGCTAAAGATTATAACTATGTGGTGTCGGCAGTAAATCGCCGTGTAAAAACGGTTGAAGATGTCCGAGAGCTTCCATACCTACATTGGTGGACTTTTCTCGGATACTTCGCTGAGCGAGGACAATGTCAGATTTCATATATTATAGAAATTCGAGATAAAATCGCAAGAGGCAAGCCGCTTGATGCAGCGGACAAAGAATTTTACAAAGCTAACAAGACAGATATAGACCTCAATAACGAAAGGGATACTGAGCTTGAAGCTGTATTGTGGGGTGATATAAATGGCTGATTTAGTACTTGATGTTGATTGGGATATAACCGAGGCGGAAGCGAAGCAAAGGAAACTCAATCGATTATGGGAAGAAAGCAAATCCAAAGAAGAGCTTGTCAGAAAAGAAGCTGAACGCATTAAAGCACAAATCGAAGCCGAAAAACAAAAACAAGTTGAAATTAACGAAGCTCGCAAGGAGCAACTTCGCATAGCGAAAGAAACGGAAAGAAAGCTGTCCCTCATAAAAAGCGGTAAGGCGACACCCGACCAACTTATTTCGTGGGGCGGAAAATCATCTGTTGAATCTCAGCTTGCGGCTCAAGAGAAAGAAGTTAAAGCACTTGATGAAGCTCGAGACAGAGCATATAACAACGAGCGAAATCTTACAACTACACTCGATAAACAAAATCTTAAACTTCAAGAACAAAAAGATAAAACCGCTGAGGTCGGAGACCAAATAGCATCTAATTCAAAAAAGACCGCCGACCATACAAAAAAGACGGATAATGCTTTTACAAAGTTGGCAAAGCGTATATCCGGACTTGCCAAGAGTGCACTTATTTTTTCCGTTATAACCAAAGCTTTAACCGCACTGCGCTCAATAGTTGCAGATAAGATACTTAAAGACAATGCCCTAAGCAAATATCTGGCAAAGATAAAGGGAAACCTGGCTGTAATAGGCGAAACCTTATTCCAAACCGCAAAGCCTGTTATTGAATGGATTTTGCAAAAGGTTGCAATTCTCACACAACTCATTGCCGTTGTGCTTGCAAGGGTTATGCATAAAAATGTTAATGAGATGGCAAAATTTGCGAAGCAATCTCAAAAGGCAAGCAAGGAAGCAAAAAAAACACTGGCTTCATGGGATACATTACAACAGATAAATTCCGATAAGGATACAACTACAAGTAATGTTACGCCGGATTATAATCAATTTGACGCGGCTTCTTGGACAGAAGATGAGCTGCTTAAAATAGAGGCTATCGCCGCAGGAGCACTCCTCGCCCTTGGTTGTATTCTTGCGTTTTCGGGTGTTAACATTCCTCTCGGGCTTGCTTTAATAGCGGCAGGTGCTGTCATTCTTGTCCGTGATGTCATTCCGAATTGGGATAAGATGAGTGACGAGACAAAAAAGACGATACAAACCATACTCGGTATCGCCGGCGCCGCGTTACTCGTTATAGGAATCATATTATTGTGCTGCGGAGTAATACCTCTTGGCATAGGAGCGATAGTTGCGGGAATATCCGTTCTCGGCATTGCCGCCGCCACGCTTGACTGGACTAAAATCGGACAAGGTGTAAAGGATGTTTTTGCAAAAATCATTGGAGTATTCGCAGGCTTAGGCATGGTTGTATTAGGTGTTATCCTATGCTTGACCGGTGCGGGAATCCCTATAGGTCTTGCGTTGATTCTTAACGGTATTTCCCAGATGTGTACCGGGGCAACTTATGACTGGAACACTCTTGTCGATAAAGTCAAAAAAATAAAAGAGGACATCCTGAATATTGTGAGCGACCTTTGGACGGGCATTAAGACCGGAAATAAGGATATGATAGTCAGCGTTGTAAACAGAGTCATTGACGCGCTCAACGGACTTATAGATAAGGCCAACGGCATGCTTCAAGGGTTGTTTAGTAAGCCCTGGGCCCAGTCGTTTTTTAGTTGGGCGGGCATTGATACTTCTAATTACGGTATCCCGCATATTCCGCATGTATCGTTTCTCGCGAGCGGAGCCGTTATTCCGGGCGGCAAGCCCTTCCCCGCTGTACTCGGAGACCAGCCGAGGGGCAAAACAAACCTTGAAGCGCCTGAAGACCTTATCCGCCAAATTGTCCGAGAAGAAAGCAATAGTAACATCACGGTTAACTTCACAGGTACAATGGCTCAACTCGTCAGACTTTTGAATCCCGAAATCAAAAGAGAGCAAAACAGAAGCACATTATGGGTCGGAGGCAATACATGATAACAATAGACGGTGTTAACTACAAAGCTAATTGGATTGAAAGCTCCTTAAAACGCAAAGCGGAAATAATAAACGGAGATGCTTCGGGAAGATTGCAGAAAACAAAAGCAATGTACTTAGATTATGTCGGCACTTTTTACAATTATGCAGGAGACTTGCGAAGAGATAAAGGCTGTTCCGATACTGAATGGGAGACTCTTTACATAGTGTTATCGAACCCTATTAACAATCACTCCATTTCTCTCCCCTTCGGAAACGGAACTATAACCAACGACTATTACATATCTTCCGTTGAAAGTAAATTGGTAACTTCGGAACGTGGATACAACGAATGGGATAAAGTATATTCTGTTACTTTTACAGCCATGTCCCCACAGAGATTGGCAACCTCGCCAAACACAATAACGGGGGTGTCAAATGGTTAACATAAGATATTCGACAGGGTCGTCAGAACTCAAAAATATAGGTTTCGGAATTTACGGTCGGAGTCAATACAAGTGTACCTTAAGTGATGCAGTTTCAGCATTCAATAAGACAACGTTCCCAAGCTCTGATTTTACCGGATTCAAAGCGCATATAACACAAAGCGATGGAGTGACGCTTAGTTTCAATCATCCTAATGACGGATGGGATATAAGCTGCGGTATTTTTTTTATATTTACAAAATATGAAAATGTAACCATAACTCCTAAGTTCGACAAACAAGACTCTTCTTGTGTTCAAATGTATTATGAAGACGAAACGTGGCAAACATCGTCAAGTTACGTAATACAGTCCCCTATTATTAAATTGATACCTAAAGCCGCCACTTCAGCTAAAAAAATATCAATCAAATTCACTTGGGACGGAACTCCGCAAGACGTTCAATTTACATCAGTAATAATAGGCGGAGAGCTCATTCAATTCGATAAAATATTATCTGCAGACTTAATCGAGGAGATGAACATTCTCAGCGATGATTTGCCTATCAACGAATTCGATTTTTCAGTAGTGAGTCAGCAAGACCTGGCTCCGGGAAGTAAATTAAGCGTTTATTCGAACGATGAATACTTTGGTACATTCTGGACAGATAAAGTGGATAAAATCAGCCAGAATTATTCCGGAGCTGAAAAGGTATACACCCTTGAATGCGTTAATGCCATCGGAACCCTTGATAAGTGTTCTTTCGATGATTGTGACATCTCTTTTTTAAACGGGCCATTTGCGACTTGGTCTTCTTTAAAAAACGAGCTCAAATCCAAAGCAAAATTGGAAATTCAACTGGAAAATGAAAAGGCCGATCCGAATTATGGCGTGTTAGGACTTGTGCCGGCTCAATCTCTCCGTTTCTTTCTTTGCGAATTTGCTTGGGCCATATGCCGATGGATAAGCACAGCGAGAAGAGATGATATATATATGCGGAGCATTCCGAGTGCTGTAACGGTTACAATTCCCTCTGATTACATTATCGGAAACGCAATATATCAGAAACACGATATAATAACGCAAGCCTATTGGACTCACCCTGTAGAAAATATAGATTGGGGCGCAAGCAATGTGCTTGGAACCATAACTCTTCCTTCCACTTCAACACTACGCAAGATATATTATGGCACTCCCCCTGCTTGGGTGGATATTAACAACGAAAAATATAAGAACGTAAAGTGGAAAGCTAACTATTTCGAGTATCAATCGCAAGAAGCAACAGAAGCAACATCAAACATATCTGTATTCGGCAGCCAGAACTTAACCGAAACTACAGAAATACTCTCTCCCGGCACTCGCACAACCACAACAGAGCGTAGTCAAGAATATAACAAGTTCGCTTGCGTCGGACTTAAAAATTTCGAGGCAAAGACAGCCAAAGAAATTGGTCTTGATTCAACCCATAGCTTCATCTTTGAGCTCATTAAAGCCGGGACATACAATTCTTCAACACTATCCGGAGAAACCATTGACAGTGCTAACCTGATTATATCTCAAAAGGTATCTGACATTCAAAAGTACATCCAAAGTACAGGGATTGTAACTGCGACAATCATTCTAAAAGATAATCTTAAAAATCTCCAAGCCGGAGATATGGTTACCATAACAACAGCTTATGACGGTCAGATAACCGGTATTATAACCAAGATGGAAATAAGCTTCGGATATAACAATACCGCACAAGTCGAAATCCGCGAAAGCTCAGCATTCATTGCTTAAAATAAGGAGATGATAGAATGTCAATAAAGCTTGAAGCGACAGCAAATGATATCGAGCTCAAGAAAAATCGCATACAAGATCTCGAAAATGTTAATTCACATGATGAGGGCTATCCAACTGCTCTTGCGGCCAAGCAATATGCAGATAGTCTCAAAGTAACAGTAGATACCGAGTTATCAGACGAATCGGATAATCCATTACAAAATAAGGTTATCACAAAAGAACTCAAAAAGCTTAAAGAGTTAGGAGAGACTCAATCAGATTGGAATACAAATGACAACACAAGTCCGTCTTATATAAAGAATAGGCCATTTTATACAGATAAAGTGGAATCTGATGTGTGGGAATTTGCGGTTCCAATTACGAATGAAGCAACAGGCGAAGGAATTTATGTTGCTGTTCCAATGCCTGATGCTGATTTATCTCAATTTACAGACGGACAAGAGTTAGAATATGAAGTTTATGACAGTGGAGAACTTCAAAGCTCAGGTACTAATGTATTCTTTAAATCTGTAAATGTAAGAGAAATGTTTGACGGGTTAACTGTAGACGCAGATGTCCCTAATGAGTTAATGGGGATGGGAGAAGATGCAGAAAATGTTGGCATTGTATTTGGTATTACATTAGAGATAACTGATATAGAACAAGCTATCGGCGTTGTTCACAATACTCCAAACTCTTGCTTTGTAATTGGACCGGGATATGGCGGAAATGAAGAGTTTGTAGCCCAGGTAAAATTCAAAAATTTCAAAAATAAGGTAGAACACGTAAACCAAATTCCAAGTAAGTATATAAACTGGGATGATTATGTCAACAATAAAAAGTGGAAATGGGAATATCACACATCTGCAATGCCATTTGATACTCAACCTACTATTGTAACAGGTAATGTGAGTAACCTCCAAGCAGATACTTTCTATTTTATCAAGTATACTGATACTGCCGAAACAAAATTTAAGTTGACCTATGGTGGGGACATACTTGTTGATAATACATTAGAATTTAATCGTAATAATGCTTGGAGTAATTCGGATAACTATAAATTCATTCATTG
>ERZ1026848.2118-NODE-2118-length-10283-cov-14.126222_pt1 | contig 10283 bp, 7 predicted proteins | sample MGYA00380154_ERZ1026848 | MGnify/ENA primary metagenome ERZ1026848 (study PRJEB33269, sample SAMEA4719790) | human gut metagenome | biome: human-associated habitat; feature: organic feature; material: feces | place: Cameroon | collected 2013-10 ...
AGAAAAGAATTTTATTATATTCCGCTAAAGACAAAAATCACAAAAAAAAGTAGAATCGACGCATGAAAAATTCAATAAAATCAAAATTACTTAATATCATCTTGCGCTCGTTTATGACTGGAATCGCAATCGGAATCGGCGCAACAGCATTTCTTTCGTGCGAAAGCAAAATCGCAGGTGCGTTTTTATTCGGAACAGGGCTTTTTATAATCCTGAACTTCGGCTTCTATCTTTACACGGGAAAAGTCGGCTACATTGTTGAAAAAAAGCCTTCATACATCGCAGAAGTCGCATTAATCTGGCTTGGAAACTTTGCAGGAACATTTGTTTTTGCCTCCCTCATTCTTTGCACAAGAGCAAGCTCAATAGCACAAAAGGCAGCCGCAATGTGCGCGGTAAAATCAGCAGACACGCCTCTAAGCCTTCTTGTTCTATCATTTTTCTGCGGAATTCTCATGTTCATTGCCGCGGACGGATTCAAGACAATTGAAAATCCAGTTGGAAAAGTTCTGGCGATTTTTCTTCCTGTAATGGCGTTCATTTTAAGCGGATTTGAGCACAGCATTGCCGATATGTTTTATTTTTCAGTTTCCCGCACTTGGACAGCTCACAGTTTTCTTTGCCTGATTATAATGACATTAGGAAACGCATTCGGAGGAATGCTAGTTCCGCTCGTAAAGAAAGGATTTTTACAGAACACAAACTAACTTGAATTCAACTCTACAAAAGATTTATAATACTTTCGTTCTATAAAAACAGGAGTTCAATATATGAAAAAATATGCTAGCGGAAAAGTCCGCGAGGTTTACGATTTGGAAGATGGAAGAATGGTCATTGTCACAACGGACCGGATCAGCGCGTTTGACGTTATTCTTCCAACTATGATTACAGACAAAGGCAAGGTTTTGAACGCTCTTGCGAATTTCTGGTTTGACTACACAAAAGACATTGTGAAAAACCACATGATTTCTTCAGATTTAAAGGATATGCCGGCTGAATTCCAGAAGCCTGAATTTGAAGGAAGAACAATTCTTGTAAAAAAACTTAAGATGATTCCTTATGAAGTTATTGTCCGCGGATATATGTTCGGTTCAATGTACGAGGCGTACAAAAAAGGCGAGCCGTTCCTTGGCCACAAGTTTGAAAAAGAATACCAGCAGGCGGAAAAACTTGACGAGCCGATTGTAACTCCTTCCACAAAAGCGGCGGAAGGACACGACATAAACGTAACTCTTGACTACATGAAAAAAGACCTTGGCGAGGAGCTTGGAACAAAGATTGAAAAAGCCGCCCTTGCGATTTACAAAAAATGCTACGAGCACGCATACAAGAACGGAATCATAATCGCAGACACAAAATTTGAATTCGGATTGGACGAAAACGGCGAGCTTGTGCTTGGCGACGAAGTTCTGACTCCGGACTCAAGCCGCTTCTGGGATTTGAGCAAATACAAGGTTGGCGGAAGTCCTGCTTCCTACGACAAGCAGTTTGTGCGCGACTGGCTAAAAGAAAACAACCTTGCCGGCGACCCGAACATCAAGGAAATCCCTGCCGATGTTGTTGCAAAGACAAGCGCAATCTACAAGGAATGTGAAAAAAAGATTTGCCATAAATAAATTGCAAACAGAATAAATGTAAATCCCGCATTAAGCGCGGGATTTTTTTTGTGTTTTACCTAATCCAAAAGGAATACTTCCTAAGACCTGAAGTGAGTATTCCTAAAGCCCTAAGTAAGTATTCCTAAGACCCTGAGTAAGTATTCCTAAGGGTCTTAGGAAGTATTACTCAGCCTCTTAGGAAGTATCTCTACGGCTCTTAGGAAGTATTACTTAGCCTCTTAGGAAGTATCCCTTCAGTTTTTAACAGTTTTATTCCTAAAATATTGACTTTACAAGTGACTTGAACTTGTCGCCGCGGTCAAATTCGTTTGAGAACATTCCGAATGAGGTTGCGCCCGGAGAAAAGACAACCGGCAGCCAAGTATCAGAAAAAACCTCACCATAGTTTCGGCTTGCGTTTTCAGACATAAGACAGGTTTTAAGAACGTCAAGAAGAATCTGCAGGGAATCAAACGGTCCTTCATATTTTACGCCGCGCTCATCAAGCATAGAAACAAGTTTGTCTGTTCCAGTGCCGGAAAGCAAGTAGATTTCGTAAGGCGGAAACTTTGTGTTGTTTTCCGGATCAAGACATCTTGCAAGCGGAAGAAAGTCCAGTCCTTTGTCTGTTCCGCCGGCAATAAGAACAACGCGCTGATCAAATGACTGGCTTGCCGCGGCGCACGCTTCTGGAACTGTTGAGCAGCTGTCATTATAAAAGACAACCTTGCGTCCGTCAGAAGGACTTTTCCAGTCGTAGAATTTTTCAAGGCGGTGAGGAATTCCTTTCCACTGCCCCATCACGGTGCAAATCTGAGCCGGAGCAACTCCCATAAGGTACATAGCAAGACTGGCATTCAAAACATTAGCTCTCATGTGCTCGCCCGGAACTTGCAGACTTTCCATTACAACTTCTTCAAGAACTGTTTTTTCCTTTAGACTTGGTTTTACAAATTCGGAAGGAACACGCGCAACTCCTTTGTAGGAAGAACCGCTTTTTTCTAAATAAGCTCCGAAAATTCCCTTTGGCAAAAGGAGCTTGCTGTATCTAAGAACTTTGGCTTTTGTCTCGCTTGCAAATAAATCGCCCCAGCAGCGACAGCCTCTTTTTGGAGAAGCAGTTTCTTTAAGGTAGTTATCTTCGTCAAAGTCAAGGATTGTAAAATCATTCTTATCTTGATCGGCAAAAATCAGCTTTTTGTCTTCCACGTAGCTGTCCATGTCGCCGTACCAGTTCTGGTGGTCTGGAACAATCTTTGTGATTATAGAAATCTTTGGCTTTAAAAGTTTTCTTCCGCGCAAATCCGCAAGCTGCCAGCTAGAAAGCTCAAGAACAACAGGAGTAGTTCCATCTGTTTTTTCAAGAAACGAAAGAGGGCTTACTGTAATGTTTCCACCCAAAAAGCATTTAAAGCCAGCCTGATTCAGTCCGTAGGAAAGCGCGCTCACTGTACTGGATTTTCCCTTGCTTCCTGTAACTGCAATTATAGGAGCTTTTGTAAAGCGCAGAAAAATGCTGATGTCTGTTTCAATTGCTTTTGCAGCCGCAAGAAACTGATTGCCTTCAATTTTTACGCCGGGATTTTTTATAACGCAGTCCGCATTGGAAAAATCTTCAATCTTGTGTCCGCCCAAAACAAAGCGAAGCCTGGACTTGTCAAGAAATCTGTCTTTTGCAAGAGACTCAAGAGTTGGCGCAAGCTGTTCAGCAGTCTTCATGTCGGTAACGGTAACAAAAGCTCCGTGCCTTAAAAAAAAGCGGACGCAAGCCTCTCCACCGCCGTTAAGACCAAGTCCCATTATTGTAATTTTCTTACCATTTATTTCATCAAGCGAATTAAAATAGCATCCATGCGGATAAATATGCGGCATTTTTTTTCCTCCCGGTTTAACTTTTCTATCTTGAAGTGCAAAGGCTTTGTTTCGCCTTGAAATTTTCAATTCCCTCTTTTAGAAGATAATCAATAAGCTCAGAATATTCCAATCCGTCTGCATCGCACATTTTGGGGAACATACTGATTTTTGTAAATCCCGGAATTGTGTTTATCTCGTTCAGGTAAATTTCGCCAGTCTTGCGGTCCACAAAAAAATCCACGCGGCTCAAACCCGATGCGTTTATTGCTGAATACGCTTTTTTTGCAGTTTCCCTTATGAGCTCAAGCTTGTCATCTGAAAGAAGAGCGGGAATTTTTAGCTCAGCTCCGTCCGGGTCGTTGTATTTTGCATCGTAGTCATAAAAATCATGCTTTGGAACAATTTCTCCCGGTCCGTAAGCCTTTAAAAGCGTGCAGTCAGATTCCGAAGTCGCTGTTACAGAATTTCCAGTTACAGAGCATTCAACTTCGCGCGCGTCAATCGCTTTTTCAATAAGAACTTTGTTGTCCCAGCTGAATGCTTCCATGAGCGCAAAAGAAAGCTCTTTTTTATTCCGGGCAAGACTTGCTCCGTCGCTTGAACCTGCAGCGCATGGCTTTACAAAAAGCGGAAACTCAAGTTTTTCAATCGCTTCTTCAATAAGCTTGTCATAAAGAGAACTTGAATTTATCTGGCTTCTTGAAATGCACATATATGGAACAACTGGAATTCCTGCGTTCTTTAAAAGAATTTTTGTAGTTTCCTTGTCCATTGCCGCGCTTGAAGCCAAAACTCCGCAGCCAACGAATGGAACGCCAGCCATTTCAAATACTCCCTGAACAGTTCCGTCTTCTCCGTAAGTTCCATGCAGAACCGGGAACACAACATCGCATGGAATGTAGTTTCCGCAGGCAAAAAACACATTGTCTTTTCCACGCCCAAACGAAACTTTTACTTCACGGCTTTCATTTTCATGAACACAAAGAGCGGCTTCGGGATTGTTTCTTATTTCCTTAAAAACTGAATCGTCTTCAAGATACCATTTTCCGCCTTTGGAAATCGAAATGAGAGAAACGTTGTGCTTTGCGCTGATGTTTCTGATTACAGATGCGCATGACAAAAGTGAAATTTCATGCTCGCCTGATTTTCCACCGTATATTAAAACCACATTCATTTTGCAAACCCCATTTCTTTTAAAGCATTCTTTGCTTCTGAAATTTCATCGTACTTTATAGCATTGTCGGCGTAAATTATAGAATTTTCATGGCTTTTTCCAAGCAGAAGCACAATGTCGTTTTCCTTTGCCATGCTGAACGCTTTTCTGATTGCCTGCGGACGGTCTGGAACAAGGAACAAATCCACGTTGTCTTTTTTGCCTTCTTTTCTTGCACCCAAAGCAATCTGCTCAATAATCGTCATTCTGTCTTCCTTGCGCGGATCTTCATCTGTAAGAATCACAATGTCGCAGAAGCGGGCGGCAATTTCACCTTGAAGAGGACGTTTTGTTGTGTCGCGTTCACCGCCAGAGCCGAACACGCAAATCATCTTGCCCATAGCGCGGTTTTTTAAAGGCGGAAAAATCGTTTCAAAACTCGAAGGCGTATGGGCATAGTCCACAATCACTTCAAAAGGCTGACCTTCGTCAATTACAGTCATGCGGCCTTTTACACTCGTAAGTTTCTGCGCACGCAAAGCAAGTTTTTCTATTGAAATGCCGGTCGTTCCGTGCACAGCCAAAATCGCAGCAGTTATATTGTACGCATTGAACGCTCCAGGAACAGAAGCCTTTACATGGACAACAGAATTTTCGTTGTTAAGGGAATCGTGTGTTTCAAAGCGGTGAATGCTGAATGCAAGCCCGAATCTTGCCGAAGCTATATTTCTGCAAGAAAAGTACGGCATATCTTTTGGAATTTCTGGAAGCGGAGGAGATGAAAGTCCCAAAGCAGCCTGCTTGCCTGCTTTTCCTTCCGTAGTGAACCCTATGGTTTTGTGCTTGGTGCAGGAAGCAAAATAAGACGCCGCAGGATCTTCCAAATTCACAACTCCGAACGCAGGAATTTTGGTCGCAACTCCGGCAATTGTTTTTTCGTGATTATGCAAATCCAAAGCGCGGAACAAGTTCGCCTTGTCGCTTTTGTACTGCTCGTAAGTTCCGTGGAATTCCAAATGCTCAAGCGTAACATTCATAAAAACAGCGCAGTCAAAAAGAACATTGCCAAGCCTGTTAAGCTTTTTGCTCAATCCGTGGCTGGAAGATTCCACAACAGCGTGAGTACATCCGTTGCAAACCATCTCATAAAGCTCGCGCTGAACAACAGGAGCTTCCGGCGTTGTCTGGTGCTGCGGATTGTCTATAGCGTCTCCTCCAAGAGAATACTGCACTGTGGAAATAAAACCCGCCTTGATTCCGTTCAGGCGCAAGAGCTGCCATATAAACGAAACAGTGGAAGACTTGCCTTCCGTTCCTGTAACTCCGTAGACAACAAGCTTTGAAGAAGGATTATCATAAAAGCACGAGCTTACAGGCGACATTGCAAATCGTGATGAAGGAACTTTTACAAACACAACTTTTTTTGAAGAGGAAGCCAAAGCCTCCTTGATTTGCGAATGCTCTTCCTGCGTAATTTCATCCTGAAAAACAACTGCGCCAGCCCCGCAAGCAACAGCCTGCGCTATAAACTTGTTGCCTGTTGTATGAGTTCCGGGCAAGGCAAAAAACAAATAGTTTTCTTTTACATCCCGGCTGTCAAAAGCAAGACCTTCTACACAAGCATCTGTATTCTTTGGGGAAGAAATTCCGTCTTCCGCCACAATCTTATAATCAGTTTCTTCCGAGCCAAGCGACTTCAAAAGCGCGCACAAATTCTTTTCCATAATGCGTCATTCTACCACTTTAAAAAGAAATGCACAATGAAAAGTAATTGCCACACGGATTGGAAAAGCCTAACGGCTTTTTACAGCGCAGGAGATTATCCAGTCAAGCTGGACAATGACAAAAGGTTATTCTGGCAATGACAGAAAAAACTATGTCATTCTAATGGCTCACACCACACCATTAGAATGATACAAATACTATCATTATGCTGATACGCCCCTATCATCATGCTTGCGAACTAATCTGCCTTTACTGCAAAAAAGTTGATTTTCCGCGCGTAGAGCCGCTCGTTTGTGTATGGGTCTAAGACAGCGAATCTTTCGAGCAACGTAGCCGCAGCCGGAATATCTGGTATGGCAAATGGCCGCCAGAAGCGCTCGTAATAGCGGTATTCAAGCAGCGTTCCCACCACGCCGTTTTGCAACTGAAAGTCATTTTTAAATGAAAATCCAAGCTTGTCCACATTTGACGGACCGCTCTGATACCAGCCGATGTTAGGCGCGTCAAGGCTGTTGTTCGCTATTGCCAAAGCCTGCTCAATTGTGTAAGCATTTTCTGCCGGAGAGAACTTTGTGCTGGTTTCGCCTTCAACAAGTCCAAAAGCGTCCATAAACGCCACAGCTTCTTTTGCCCAGTCTGCAATCTGCGCGCTGTCGGAATATCGAGACAGCTTTGACTCATAAGGCGAGTATCGGACATTTTTATTTTTCTTTGCGTACATTAAAGCCTGATAAAAGAAAGTTGCAAGCTGCTGACGGTCAACCGCGCCGTCCGGGTTGAATTTGCCATCCGAAGCTCCGCCATAGATTCCAGCCCCTGCCGCCTTTAGCGCATATTTGCTTTTTGTGTCGGAATATGTCTTTGACTTTGCAGACGAAACTGATTTTCCCGAAAGTTTTTCTGCAAGAGTTACCGCAATTGCGCTGGCCTGCAGACGTGTAAGAGGCTTTGTAAAATCGTCGCCTAGAACAGACTCGTCCACCAAGCCATTCCGGGCAGCCCAGTAAACTCCGTTCTGAAACTCTTCGCTTATCTTTGCTTTTACGTCCTTGCTTTTTGAAACAGCAAAAGACCACGGATTTAAATTGACTTTTGTTGAAACATCCAGTGCCTGTTCGTAGTTTTGACCGCCCTTCTTCCAGCTGTCTTTTTTTTGCTCCATGTACATATTGTACGCCGCTCTAACTTCCGGGGTATCCTTGTGTCCAGCACCATAACGAAAATACTCATAAGTAAAATCTGCCAGATCAGACTCGCGCTTATTAATACCGCACCATCTGCATGAAAGATAGTAGACATTTTCTCCCTGCTTGTTTTTTCCGGCAAAGTTCTTGTCGGAAATGTCAAACCTTGCAAAATCGTGGACAGGAGACTTAGGCACACCATCCGAGAATGTATGCTTCGGATTATACTCGCACTTTCCGCACCATTTGCAAGAATAATACCACTCATTTGGCTGCTGGCATGTCATGTGCTGCTTCATACGGCTTGCGGTGTAGGCTTTTCCAGTGTAGTCGTGACCGGGACACCATTTCCTTGCGGCGGAGTCTCCTTTCTTGAATGCCTCGTACACATCGCCGGAATAGACTTTTACAAAATAAACTGGCGACAAAGGCTTTGAGCTGTAGCTTAAAAGACCTTTAGGCAGTTCACTTTCCGGCACGTAGATAGTGCAATAGCCGTTCATCATGCCACTATCAAACATTAATCTATCTTTATATTTTATAAAGTCGTCCTTAGTTCCTGCTTGATATTCATCTTCAATAAACTCAGACTGCAACTCATCTATAAAAGCCCAGGCGTCAACTTGCGGACTGAGCCAAACTTCCCTGACATTTCTAAGGCAGTCATATCTTCTCTTATATAGTTGATGCAGATAGCTGGCAGTTGCTGAAGGATAATCAACAAGCAATCTTGTGATATAAAGGGAATCTTCTTGCCACAGTTTTGATTCATAGTATCTGTCGCCCAAGTCATCGTATTCCTCAATAGGAGTCAAAATCATTTCACGCGCGTTCGTCTTCCACCATAAGGAATCCGCCTGCTTTTCGGTGTAGATTTGATTTTCTACAACTTCTTTATATGCGTTATTTATATATGTACTAATATCTTTTGCTGGCGACCAGCTCACAAAAAAGCCCATAATCAAAGTTGAAAGCGCGGCAATTTTAAAAGTCTTTTTCATAGAATTTTCCTTATATAAAAATTAAGCGGCTATTTTTTAATAGATTTTTGAAGTTCTTTAACTTGAGAAAGCTCAAGCCCCATTATGGCTGCAACTTTTTTCGGAGGAATACCGTTTAATAGATAACTTTTTGCCGTATTCAATCTTATTTCTTCCATAGAAGCTATCCTAGATTGCGGCTTCTGCTCTTCCTCGTGAACTTTTCTCTCCGCTTCTTTTTGATTTACTACTTGCTTTTTATGCGCCTCTGTAACAGTGCTTGTGTCTGTGCGCACTACGCGGAATCCAAAGCAGGCGGTTGCGTATTTATATGGTAATTTATAGTCTTTGTCTAAAACATAAAACTGTTCGGGAACTGTCCATCCAGGATCCATGCTCTGCAAAGTCATAATACCGTCCTTTCCATTGCCAACCTTCCAGTATCGTCCATTTTTAACGCCCCAGTATCCGCCGTGAAGATTGCTGGCATAATCACAACCTTCGTTTCCCCAGCACCATTCCTCCACGTTGCCGCTCATGTCATAAAGTCCAAAAGCGTTGGGCTTTTTCTTTTTTACTTCGTGAGTCTTATTGCGGCTGTTGCGGATGTACCAGGCGTAATCACCAAGTTTTGACTCATCGTCCGTTCCGCTGTAAACATCTTTATCTAAATTGTATCCTGCACTTGCGGCGTATTCCCACTCCGCATTCGTTGGCAGACGGTAGCCATTCGCGTTCCAGTCGCATTCAACTTCAAACCAGGTCGACGTTGAGCGGGTATAATTGTACTCTTTACTGATTGTCATTGTAGGTTTTCTGCCCCATTTACCCGTGTCCGCCGTGGGTTCTATGCCCCATTTGCTTGTGTCTGTGCTGTCGTTGGCTTTGTAGCAAGGCATAAGACCTTCTTTTATGGAACGCTTGTTGCAGTATTCAATAGCGTCAAACCAGCTTACCCGCTCCACAGGGCGGTTTTCCTGAATCTCGCCTTTGTCCGGATTAGCTTTGAATTTGCTTGGGTTTGCTCCCATTATGTCCTGATATTCCTTTTGCGTTACCTCGTGGTCGCACATATAGAAATCCCTTTCAAGGGTAACAGCCGAAATTCTCACAAAATCAGAACTTATATTCTGCGCATACACATTGACTGCAAGCGCAAGCACCATAACCGCAAACACGGCAAAAAGTTTTAATTGTTTTATTGCTGCTTTCATAATGCGCCATTTTACCACCTAAAAACAAAATGCACAATGAAAAGAAAGATTGCGGCACGGATTGGAAAAGCCTAACGGCTTTTTTACGGGGCTGTCCTAGAAGTTAATAGAAGTTTTTAGAAAATTATTGTATAGTTTTTTATCATGAGTCAGCCAACTCTTTTTGATATAGATGAAAATCATACTGTAGAAAGCATCTCTAATCCAAAAACATATAAAGGTATATATGCTTTTCATAAATATTGGGGCAAGAAACCTATCGAGAGTTTAGATTATTGTATAGAAAATTGTACAAGTAAAAATGATATTGTTTTAGACCCATTCTTGGGTTCTGGATTAATTTCTAGAGAAGCGCATAGTTTGGGAAGACGTTTTTTAGGAATTGATATAAATCCATTTTCGATAGAACATACATTGTTTTTGTTGTCATTGCCCAAAGCAGAGGATTATAAAAACGCAATAAACTTAATAAAGAAAAATATTTCATCTAAAATTTCAGAAAGTTATGCATTAGAAAATGGCTATATTGCTACACATTTTTTATGGAATAGGGATATTCTTCAAGAAGTATGGAC
>ERZ1026848.2122-NODE-2122-length-10269-cov-3.784609_pt1 | contig 10269 bp, 9 predicted proteins | sample MGYA00380154_ERZ1026848 | MGnify/ENA primary metagenome ERZ1026848 (study PRJEB33269, sample SAMEA4719790) | human gut metagenome | biome: human-associated habitat; feature: organic feature; material: feces | place: Cameroon | collected 2013-10 ...
ATGTGTATAAGAGACAGGGAATGATAAAATATATTTTTATTTTATCACATTTCAGAGGCTGCTTCGATGAAAATTCCACTAAAAAGGACGCGGATGTATTCCGCGTCCTTTGCCAGGGAAACGCTGATTAAATCGTTGTCAGATTTAATCGGAGTTCCCTAGCTATAGCCATTAGCAGGGAAGCGACTCCTCTTCCGCGATTCTCTTGACAGCATCCTCTGACTGTCTGGTGATTCTCACGATGATTTCCAGCGGCATATGATCTTCCAGCATGCGCACCGTGATTTCGCGCTGATTTTCCTCTTTTCCGAGCCGCACACCATCTCGTACGCCTTCCTGTCTACCTTCCTGTCTACCAAGAAGATATCCTTTGTCTACGCCGGCTTTTGCGATACCTACGCTGAGATTGCACGTGATGTCCACCATCCCTTCTTCTGCAGAACCAGTCCATTAGCAGGAAAGCGACTCTTCTTCTGCGATTCTCTTGATATCATCCTCTGACTGCCTGGTGATCCTCACGATGATTTCCAGAGGCATATGATCTTCCAGCATGCGCACCGTGATTTCGCGCTGATTTTCCTCTTTCCCGAGCCGCACACCATCTCGTACGCCTTCCTGTCTACCAAGAAGATATCCTTTGTCTACGCCGGCTTTCGCGATACCTACACTGAGATTGCACATGATGTCCACCATCCCTTCTTCCGATTCATTGAGTTTGATCTGATAATCATTTTCCAGCGTCTTCATTTTCCCTGCTGCGTTGTCATCGGATTTGAAAAGCTCATAGAGAAGACGCAGGAGGCGATTCCCTGGATCTCGCTTTTTGCTGCTGATATAGACCATGACAGCCTGCGCAAGGTCGTAGTGTTTTTCTTCTTCCCCGATCATGCCATACTTGAGATTCTCCTGCACGCGATACTGCGTGATACCGCTTTCGTCGCCAGGAGGATCCATGCAGAGCCAGATGCTGTAAACTTTTCTGATCTTTTCATAGTGTGATTTGTCGAAGTCCACATCGTGCTGCGAGGAAATCAGGCGGCTCACATAGTAGAGCGCGCGTGTAACGAGTGGATAGGAAACGTTGGCACTGTGCTGGGCTTCGACATTGATGATGAGTCCAAGGGCGCTGCCATCCGGGGTGCTGGCTCGGAAGCGAATGTCAAAGGTAACGGTCCCCTCGGTCAGCGTCTTGTCTTCTGTATTTTCTCCGAGAATGCGGGGGAGCGGGCGAGCATTGGTCTTGTCTGGCATGACGGGTACACTCGCCACTTCTGGCGTCCCTTGGATGTAGATGTCTCGGATGTCTTCGATGGTACTGTCCTCAAATTCCGGCACGCAGTACTTCAAGATCCATGCCAGGATTTTTCGGCTGGCAAGCAGTTTCTTCGCATTGGCATCGTACTCCGGATTGCGCCCAGCCAGATAGAGGTCTTCGAGTGTCTCCATACGCGACCCTCCTTTACTTTTATTGTATCACAGTTCGTAAAGAGAATATGAGAAGTCCGGTATTCACGCAGCTGATATGCGGTTAAAAGGAGTTTATGTTTCTCGCTACGTTTCCCTAAGTCCATAGAACCCATTGCTTCTATTTTTCTTTTTCAAGTGCTTTCAAAAGCTCTTCGCGGCTGACGGCATAGGTACCGAGCTTGGCGACTACGACACCGGCAGCAAGGTTTGCCAGGCAGCAGCTGTTCGCGGGTGCGATACCGCCGGCGATGCCCATAGCGAAGACGGCGATGACGGTATCCCCTGCGCCGGAGACATCGAATACCTCCTGCGCTTTGGTCGGGATATGCTTGATCTCTCCCTCGCAAATAAGAGAAAGGCCGGCTTCGGAGCGGGTGACGATGATGCTACCGAGATGGAATCTTTTCATCACATCGTGGGCAGCCGTTTCGACAGGCTGATCTTCATTGCGGATGGGATCGGGGAGAACCGCATTGATTTCCTTGAGGTTCGGCGTGATGTAGTCAGCGCCGGCGTACTTCATCCAGTTCGTCCCTTTCGGATCCACGATGACCGGCACGTGGTGCGCCTTACAGGCAGCGATGATTTTCTGGCAGTTTTCTTCGGTGCATGCCCCTTTGCCGTAATCTGAAATAACGAGACAGTCCAGTCCCTCATCCAGCTTCTTGTAGATACCGGCAAGGAAATGCTCTGCCTCTTTTCCCGTCACAGCGGCGGACTCTTCAAAGTCGAGACGCAGCATCTGCTGATGACCGCCGATCACACGCAGCTTCGTCGTGGTCGGACGATCAGTCGGAATAAGGCCGGCTCCATCGATCCCTCTGGCGCGCAGTTTTACAAGCAGGCTCTTTCCGTGATAGTCCTTTCCCACAAAGCCTGCAATGCTGACCTGACAGGCAAGGCGCGTCAGATTGTGCGCCACGTTTGCTGCGCCTCCCAGCGTTTCCATTTCCGATCGCACGTGCGCGATCGGAACGGGGGCTTCCGGGGAAATGCGGGTCACTTCGCTGTAGTAGTATTTATCGAGCATCACGTCACCTGCGACAAGGATCCGGCACTGGGATGTGCGCGTGGCGACAAAGCTATAAAGTTCCTTCTTATCCATAAGTTCCTCAAATTCCATCATATAACCGAGCTGCCCTTAGAATGATAGGGCATAAATACCCTATCTGCTGCAGGGACTCTCTATTGGCTTTATTTTATCACATTTGAAGGTCCCCTTCGATGAGAATACACGGAAAATAGCGCAGGCAGCGATCTCATAGTTGGAAAAGATGTTATACACTCTCGGGTTTTCCTCCATCAAAGAAGCATTTACAGGAGAGAACATAGCGCTCTCTAGTCGCCAGTCACTGATCGCACGCAAAGAAAAATTCCCCGGGAATAAATCTCGGGGAATTCTTATCATTCTTATTCTGTGACGACGGAGACGTGGACGGTGCTGGTGACCTGCTGGTGGACCCAGACCTCTACGTCATATTCACCGACGGTCTTGATCGGCGCTTTGAGACGGATATTTTTCTTTTCGAGCTTGAATTTGTACTGCTTCTCGAGGGCTTCGCTGATGTCCTTGCCGGTGACGGAGCCGAAGATGCGGCCGTCTTCCCCGCTCTGGACTTTGATGACGACCTTGACGGCCTTGAGCTGGGAGGCCATGATGACGGCTTCGTCTGCTGCGACCTTGCTCTTGAATTCTTTCGCTTCCTGACGCTGGGAGGCGGTATTGAGGTTTGCCTTGGTGCCTTCTACACCGAGGCCCTTGCGGATGAGCACGTTGCGGCCATACGCATCAGCGACTTCGATGACGTCGCCCTTTTTTCCCATTTTCTTTACGTCTTGCAGTAATACGACTTTCATTCTTTTTCCTCCTCTACTTGTTTACGGACTTGGGTCAGAATGACCTTTTCCGCTGCTTCTTTATTTCCATCTTTGCCCAGCTGGCAGCCTGCCACGGTGAGATGACCGCCGCCGCCCAAGGCTTCCATGACGACCTGTACATTGATCGAGCCGTCGGAGCGGGCAGAGAGACAGAGTCCATTGTCTGTGTGATAGAAAAGGAAACTGGTCCGGATCTCCTTCACGGTCACAAGGTAGTCTGCGATCTGTCCGGCGAGTACCTGGGAGTCTTCTGTCCCCTCCGGACACTCGGCGATCGCGATATAGTTATCAATGAGCTTCATATGGGCCAGGATCTCGGCCTTGGTCTTGATGAAGTGGATGTCCTCTGCAAAGAGCCTGTGGACGAGCTTCGTATCTGCCCCGCAGCGGCGCAGGAAGCTCGCCGCGTCGAAGGTACGGACGCTGGTCTGGACGGCGAAGTTCTTCGTATCGACGACGATGCCTGCATAGAGGCAGGATGCCTCGAGCTCATTCATTTCTTCATCCCCGCCGTAGTACTGGACGAGCTCGGTCACAAGCTCGGAGGTGGAGGAAGCGGATGGCTCCATGTAGGTCAGAAGCGGCTGTCGGATGATGGAGGCCGCACGGCGGTGATGATCGATGACGACCTTTTTCACGGCTTTTTTGAGGACTTCGGGCGCTGCGACGAGCTCGGGGATGTGGGTGTCGGTGATGATGACGACGGTCTTATCCGTCATGAGCCCCTTTGCCTCGCTCTCGTCAATGAGAAGCCCTTCGGCGGCACCGCTCTTCTGGATGGCATCGACCATCTTGCGGCAGGTGTCACGCTCCTTCGAGAGGACGACATGGGCCTCGACGCGGGAGGCGCGTGCGAGGTGGGCGACGCCGACCGCCGAGCCCAAGGCATCGAAGTCTTCATGATTGTGTCCCATGACGAGCACCATATCTGCGTCTTCAATGATCTCCTTCAGCGCCTGTGCGACGACGCGGACGCGCACACGGGTGGAGGAGACGGAGGTCGGCGATTTCCCGCCGAAGGCCTTCACGTCCTTCCCGAGGCGGACGATGGCCTGATCCCCGCCGCGTCCAAGGGCGAGGTCGAGGGAGACCTGCGCCTCTTCGAACTGTTTCACGAAGGAATCGCTGCTCTGGACGATGCCGATGGAGAGTGTGACCGGGATGCGGTTCACCGTGTGGATCGCGCGGACGGCATCGAGGATCTCGAAATTGCTCTCCATCATTTCTGCCAATGCTTTATGAGAAATGCAGGCGACGAAGTCGCTCGTGGAGTACTGCTTGATGAAGCCTTCCTTTGCGTTGAAGAAAGAGAGGACTTTCTCTGTGACGTCGGAGAGGAGCGCGGAGCGCTCGACATCGGTCATATCTACGGTGACTTCGGAGACGTTATCGATGCGGATGAGGCAGAAGACGGGCCGCGCTTCATCGCACTCCTTCATGGTTTTTTCGACGTCGGTGCGGTCCATGAAGTAGAAGACCATGAAGTGCGTATCGTTCTTCTCTCCGGTGTCCAGGAATTTGTAGAAAACACGGAAGAAGGACTCGCCCGCATGGCACTCGAACCACCCGGTCTTGCCCCAGATCTTGGAGATCTTCTGCCCGGTGATGAGATCCTGAAAACGGACTCCGACCTCGGCTCCCTCTCCGAGCCAGCCGCGGAAGACATTGTTCGCCCAGACCAGCTCTTTCTTCTCATCCATCATCGCGATGCCGACGGGGAGGTTCTTCACCGCATACACCGTACCGGCCGAAACGCCCGAGGACAGGTCATCCAGGTAGCGCAGGAGCTTCTTCTCCTGCCCGTAGTCAGAACGCTTCACGTAGACGATGACTCCGGCCACGATGATAAAAAAGAGCAGCCCCAGCGGCCAATTCTGCGTGGCAAGCAGCAGTGCGGCCAGGAGCAGAAGGCCGATCATGAGCTTCGAGGTCCTCGTATATACCCATATATCGCTCAGCATAGTTGTCTCCTTTGTTCGTTACGAAATCGGGAGGCAGCCTGTCTCACGGGCAGCACCCGCCGATTTTTTCGACGATTCTTACTCTTTATCGTACTCGAAACAGGAGAAGAATGCAAGAGGGCAGAGGGGAGGGAAGCGGGCGAAGCATCCAATAAAAATGACCGAAGGCTGCTTCTCTTTCACCTTCGGTCATTTGCAACAAACTGCACAGGGCGTCCTGTCTGCTATTTTATTTTTGTCCGTAATAGGCACAAGGCCCATGCTTGCGCTGGTAATGCTTTTCCAAGATATAGGGAGGCAGTGCTGCTGACGGATTGATCTGCAGTGTCTTCCATGCCATTTCTGCGATCTCCTCTAAGACCACACCATGGTAAACGGCTTCTGCCGGATCTTTCCCCCATGTGAAGGGACCATGATTTCTGACGAGGACACCCGGCACAGCCAATGGTTCCCTCCCCGTTTCCTTCACGGTTTCCACGATGACACGGCCCGTATTTTTCTCATAGGCTTCCTGCATTTCACCCCGAGTGAGGCTGCGGCTCACGGGGACGGCTCCATAAAAATAGTCTGCATGCGTGGTTCCAAGTGGCGGGATTTCCATGCCCGCCTGTGCAAAAACCACGGCATGGGTGGAATGCGTATGGACGACGCCGCCGATCTCCGGAAAGGCCTTATACAGCTCCAGATGTGTCGGGGTGTCGGAAGAGGGACGCAGCGTCCCTTCCACGATGTGTCCTTCCAGATCGACCACCACCATATCCGATGGCTGCATGCCCTGATACGGCACGCCGGATGGCTTGATGACGACGAGGCCCCGCGCGCGGTCGATCCCGCTCACGTTCCCCCAGGTATAGAGCACCACGCCACGGCGGAAAAGCTCAAGATTTGCCTCACAGACGGTTTCCTTCAGTGCTTCAAGCATCGGCATCCGCCTCGATCACCCAGGCACGATCGGAAGGGAAGGTCACGCAGCAGCGGCCTTCCAGAATGGTGCGCCCGGGGTCAAACATGTCTACGATCCATTCCTTGCCCAGTTCATCCCTCACAAAGTAGCGTACCTTTTCCCCAAGGAACATCTTATTGAAGATCACAGCAGGTACATTGACTCTGCCCTCCACCGGTTCTTTGGACAGCTTCGCACTTTCCGGGCGGATGGAAGCGCAGTAGGTCTTCCCCGCTTTGACAGGATTGCCCGAAGCAAACTGCACGCCGCCATAGAGGACGGTATTCTCCGCTGCGCCTTTGACCTCGATCAGGTTCGTCGTTCCGATGAAGTCCGCCACGAAGGGCGTCTTGGGTTCGAAATAGATCTCCTGCGGCGTCCCCACCTGATGCACGATGCCGTCTTTCAGGACTACGATGCGGTCCGACATGGAAAGGGCTTCGGACTGATCGTGTGTGACGTAAATGGTCGAGAGTCCCATCTTCTGCTGGATATCACGTAGCTCCACGCGGACGCTTTCACGCAGCTTGGCATCCAGATTGGACAGCGGTTCATCCAGAAGCAGGAGTTCCGGATCCATGACGAGCGCTCGGGCGACAGCGACACGCTGCTGCTGTCCGCCGGACATCTGGTTCGGGAAGCGCTTTTCCATCCCGGAGAGCTGCATCAGCGAGAGTGCTTCGGTGACGCGCTTCTTGATCTCCTCTGCCGGTTTATGCTTGACACGAAGGCCATAGGAGACGTTCTCAAATACATTCATGTGCGGGAAGAGCGCATATTCCTGAAACACCATCGCCGTATTGCGGTTGTAAGGCGGTACACGCTCGATATTCTTGTCATTCAGAAGGATCTCTCCGTCATCGGGTTCATAGAAGCCTGCGATCATACGGAGAAGCGTCGTCTTCCCGCAGCCGGAAGGCCCCAGAAAGGTGATGAAGTGTCCTTTTTCAAATTCCAGATCCACATTCTTGATGACATGATTCTTCCCAAAATATTTATTGATCTTTTTCAGCTGTAATACCAGTTCTGCCATTGTTGTCCCTGCCTTCCTTACAGATCAAAGATATTGATCTTATCTCTCAAAATCAGTTTCACGATGCCAAAGGTGAGATAGATCACCAGCATGATCCCCACGGCTGTTGCACTGGCCGTAGGAAGGAATCCCTGATTGGCCAGACTCATGATATTGATTGAGGCCAGGTTCCATTCCGGCGATACCAGAAAGATCACCGTCGAGAGCGTATTCATGGAGCGCATGAATGCGTACACAAAGCTGACAGACAGCGAATTTTTCAGCATAGGAAGGACGATCTTGCGGAATGTGGTGAAGCTGTTCGCCCCCAGATTTGTAGATGCCTGTTCCAAAGAACCTTCGATCTGTTTCAGTCCGGCGACCGCCTGCCGATAGCCCACCGGGAGCTGCCTAAGCGACATGCCAAGGATGATGATGGCGAGTGTCCCTGTCATTTCCAAGACGCCATCATTAAAGGCCAGGATCATAGCAAGGCCGATAAAGGTACCGGGGAGGGAAACAGGAAGCATCGCCAGGAAATCCATGACGGTGCGCCCGGGAAATTTCTTGCGGATGGTCAGGAATGCCAGCGCAATGCCCAGCACGGTCGTGATCGCGGCTGTCGCCATCGAAGCCACCCAGGAGTGCGCCATGACATTCGACTGAAGCACGCCTTCTCGGAAATAATCCAGCGTAAACGTGTAGTCATATCCAAAAGCAGTCGTGAAGGCGAAGAGGATGACGACACCGATGATCATCAGAATGGCCAGGCAGATCAGCATGCAGAATGCCCAGAGCAGTCCTGTCGCCACCGGCCCTGCCGTGACACGGATGAGGCCCGCCACCGGTTTTCCCGTCACGGTCACATAGGAATTCTTTTCCAGATAATACCGCTGTACGAAGAATACGATCAGCGTCGGGATGACAAGAAAGACAGACAGTGTCGCACCCATGGGAAGATCCCACGCGCCGGTGACCTGCGTGTAGGCCTCCGTCGCCAGCACATGATAATTGCCGCCGACCAGCATCGGATTGCCGAAATCTGCCAACGAGTTAATAGCGACCAGCAGGAAGGCGCTGGCAAGGCCCGGTGTCGCAAGGCGAAGTGTCACCGTGCGGAAAAGATACCAGCCGCGAGCCCCCAGATTCTGCGCCGCAAGCTCCAGATTCGGACTGATGCTTTTCAGTACGCCAGAGATCGTAATATACGCCAGCGGGAAGAAGGCGATGGTCTGCGCGACCCAAAGCCCGAAGGGCCCATAAAGATCCACCTTCAGATGCAGGAGCTGCCAGGTGATAAAGCCGCGGCGGCCAAACAGCATGATAAAAGCCAGCCCTGTCACGACAGACGGCGCCATAGTCGGCAGGAGCGCCACCACCTGAAAGAAACGCTTGCAGGGCATATTCGTATAGTTGATGCCGTAGGCAAAGAGAAAGCCGAAAACGATCGCCGTTGCGGTCGCGATCAGAGAAGAGAAGATGGTATTTCCAAAAACCTGAATGAATTCTTTCCCCGTGATCGCTCTCATCCAGTCAGCTGCTGTCGGCACCAGAAGGATCTTGGCAAATGGATAGATGATAAATACAGCAAACAGCAGAAACACTGCCAGTATGCTGATCAGAAGGGGCGGCTCCCTGAGCAGTACCTTCAGCTCCGCCCCCAGGCCGGTATGCTCATGCCCGGCTGTTTTTTCGTTCATAGGTCACTCCTTGTTCAAATAAGGAAGATACCTCCGCCGGAGGCGGAGGTATCTTTTCCTGTTCTATGCCGTATTATTCAGCGAAGAAGGTATCGCAGTTCTTCTGCTTGTCAACGCCGGCTTTGATGAGATCAAATTCTTTGAAAAGCGGCAGCTCCTTGAGCGGCTTCATGCCCTTTGGCGGAGCCACTTCCGGATTGCAGGCTACCCCATGCGTCGTCTTCACAAGGATATCCCCGGCCTCTTTGGTCAGTACGAAATCAATGAAGGCTTTCGCTACTTCATCATTGGCATGATTCTTGATCTTGCCGACCGGGCAGGTGGTCCAGCCCGCTGCATTATAAATGGTGCTATGGAGCTTCTGTCCCTTCGCGCTGACCAGATTCTGATCAGAGATGAAGTTCACGCAGATCAGGTATTCGCCAGCGCCGGCCTTCTGCCCCGGGGTGAAGCCGGACGGAGTGAACTGTGCCACCTGCGGCTTCAGTGCCTTCAGGTAGTCCCAGCCTTTTTCCTCGCCCATCTTCTGGAGGACAGAGCTGATGAAGGTATTGCCCGTACCGGATTTTCTCGGATCTGGCATGATGATCTCGCCCTTGAATGCCGGATTCAGAAGATCTTCCAGTGTTTCCGGCGCTTTCACGCCTTTGGGTTCGAATTCTTCCTTGAATCGTTTTTCATTGTAGCCGATCGAGAGTACTTCCAGATACGTGCCATACCAGTAGCCGTCTTTGTCCTGATATTCCGGCAGGATCATCTTGGCATTCGGAGACTTGTATGCTTCCAAGAGGCCGTCAGCTGCTGCCTTGGCATGTGCATCCGCTGTACCGCCCAGCCAGATGTCGGCTTTCGGCGCGTCCTTTTCAGCGGTGATACGTGCCAGTGCTTCACCGGTCGGCAGACGAATGAAGCTGACATCAGCACCCGTCTTCTTTTTGAAAAGGTCTGCCAATTCCTTTGCCGTGTCTTCATGGAAAGAAACATACATGACCAGTTTCTTGCCTTTGAGGCTCTGCCCTTCCGCTGCTTTGCTGCTGCTTGCCGGCTGTCCGCCGCCGCACCCAGCCGCTGCCACCACTGCCAGACCAGCCAGTACGCCTGCTGCAAGAGTCTTCCATTTCATGTAGAAACATCTCCTCTCTATACTCACGAAAGCCGCCATGGATCGTTTCTGCGCTTTCGTCTTTACATATCTTTTACAATCTTAGCATAAAGCATACACAAATTAAACTTTCTTGCTATTTTGGCATAAGCATTGCATTCTATAATACCTGTCTCTTATACACATCTCCGAGCCCACGAGACGCT
>ERZ1026848.2124-NODE-2124-length-10260-cov-17.488682_pt1 | contig 10260 bp, 8 predicted proteins | sample MGYA00380154_ERZ1026848 | MGnify/ENA primary metagenome ERZ1026848 (study PRJEB33269, sample SAMEA4719790) | human gut metagenome | biome: human-associated habitat; feature: organic feature; material: feces | place: Cameroon | collected 2013-10 ...
GGTGTGGTAAGGGAGGTGCGGTCATGATCCGGGTGGCAGTCGTAGAGGATGACGCGGAGGTGCAGGGGGTATTGCAGGAGTACATCCGGCGGTATACCCGGCAGTACGGGACAGAATTTGAGGTATCGGTCTTTGCGGACGGGGTGGACATTCTGGACAATTACCGCGCCGTCTACGATGTTATTTTTCTGGATGTGGAGATGAAGCATCTGGACGGCATGACCACGGCAGAGCGCATCCGGCAGATGGATGCAGACGTCATCCTGATTTTCATCACCAATATGGCGCAGTACGCCATCCGGGGCTACTCGGTGGGAGCGCTGGACTATGTGCTGAAGCCGGTGCCGTATTTTGCATTTTCCGAGCAGCTGAAAAAGGCCGAGAAAAATTTGGCCCGCCGCGCCAGCCACTATCTCATGGTCCCGGTGGAGAGCGGCCTGCGGCGGCTGGACAGCTCCCGGCTGTATTATCTGGAAAGCGAAGGCCACCGGGTGCATTACTACACCGAGGACGGCGATTTTTCGGCACCGGGCACCCTCAAGGCAGTGGAGGAAAAGCTGGCGGGCTGCCCCTTTGCCCGCTGCAACAGCGGCTATCTGGTAAATCTGGCGCAGGTGCAGGCGGTGCAGCAGAACACGGTGCAGGTGGGACCCTATGAGCTGCAGATCAGCCGCCCCAAGCGCAAGGCATTTCTTGCTGCACTGACCGACTACATCGGAGGTGAGGGCTCATGACCATGCTGCCGAGCATCCCCCGCCTGTACACGGCGCTGGCAGAGGTGTTGGCGGTGCTGCTCTACGCCCGCCGCCTGCCGCGGCGGTTCCACCGGCAGACCGCGGTCACGGTGGTGTGGGCACTGGTGCTGGGAATCTTTTTGCACAAGACCGGCTATGTGCCGCTGGCGTGGTGGGTGCCCTGTATGCTCTGCGCGGTGCTGCTGCTCTACGGGTATCTGTGGGGCAGCCGGGCGGTCAACTGGCTGGAGGCACTGTACATCACCGCCCGGGCGTTTCTGCTGGCAGAGTTTGCTGCCAGCGCAGAATGGCAGCTGCACTGCTGGCTGTTCCCGCACCGGAGCGGCTTTGACCCGCTGGCGCTGGCGCTGCTGGCGGCGGTCTACGGCGCGGTCTACGGCCTGATGTTCTGGCTGGAGCGCAGCCGTCCGCTGCCCGAAAAGCATCTGGACATCAGCAACAAGGCTGCGCTGGCGGCATTTGTCATGGCGGGCACGGTGTTCGTGGTCAGCAACCTTCTGTTTCTGGGGGAGAGCCCGGCGACCATGAACGTGTTCTGCATCCGCACGCTGGTGGATTTCTGCGGGGTGCTGATCCTGACGCTGCAGCACGAGCAACTGCGGGAGAGCGCGCTGCATCAGGAGCTTTCTGCCATGGACAATGTGCTGCACCGGCAGTACGAACAGTACAAGCGCAGCAAGGAGGGCATCGAGCTCATCAACAGCCGCTACCATGAATTGAAGGTCCAGATCGCTGATATCCGTGCCCAGCGGGACCGCGCCAAGCAGGACGCGGCGCTGGCAAAGATGGAGAACAGCATTCTGCAGTATGAGGCGGAGAACAAGACCGGAAACCCGGTGCTGGACATCCTGCTCACCGCCAAGAGCATGGAATGTCAGGAAAAGCAGATCCGCATGACCAGCGTGGCAGACGGGCATCTGCTGGACCATCTGTCCACCCGGGAGATCTGCACGCTGGTGGGCACCGCGCTGGACAACGCCATTGAAAGCTGCGCCGCCGAGCAGGACCCGGAAAAGCGGCTGATCCGCACGGCGGTGTATGCCCAGAACGGCTTTGTGCTGTTCCGGGTGGAGAACTACTGCAAAAAGCCGGTGGAGCTGGGTGCAGACGGTCTGCCGCTGCGCAGTGCCCACGGCGGTTACGACCTGCGCAGCCTGCGGGCGGCTGCGCAGCAGCACGGCGGCAGCATGACCGTGCACTGGGAGGACGGTTGGTTCACCCTGCGGGTGCTTCTGCCGCAGGCGGGGATTCAACAGACCGAGGGCGGGGAGTGATCCCCGCCCTTTTTGCAATATGCACAAAATCAGGGGCAGTGGAATTGTGAATAAGCACAATAAAAAATGAAACCAATTTGAAACTTTTTTCAAATTATGCATCCCAAACGACAGATTGTGCAAAAGATGATAACGATGCGCAAATATCCGTTATAATGGGGTCACAGTTGGGTACGGCCCAAAAAATATAAAAGAATATGGAGGAGACAACACAATGAAGCGCGATCCGAACAACAAAAAGCCCACAAAGTTGCTGACAGCTGTTACAGCACTCTTACTGGCAGTTGGAATAGTGGCAGATGTAGCAATGTTTGGTGTGTTTCCTAGTTCTCTGGACAAGGCATTCCCTGGCCAGAATGGAGACCCGGAATTGCAAAAAACATCTTATGCAAATGGTTTGTCAGTGGCTCAGAAAATCGAGGAGGAAGGCGCAGTCCTTCTGAAAAATGACGGCGCTCTGCCGTTGGCAGGAACAAACCGAAAAATCAATCTTTTGGGCTATGCTTCCGCAAATCCGGTTTATGGCGGTACGGGTTCCGGTGGCAGCAGCTACACTGCAAACCGGACAGATTTTGTAAAAGCCTTTACGGATGCAGGTTTTGAAGTGAATCAAAATCTGGTCAATCTCTACAGCCCCAAAAACAACGAAGGCGGAAATACATTCTCTGTTGATTTTTCCATCCCGGAACTGCCTGCAACCGAGGAATTGGCTAAGGACATGGGTGTGGAGTACCAGTATACTGGAGACTGCTCATTTGAAGCAATGAAGGATTTTTCGGATACTGCTGTGGTCGTGTTCTCCCGCAAGGGCGGTGAAGGCAATGATTTGCCTACTTCGATGGCTGAAAATACCTCGTATGCACCGGATCAGAGCAAGCATTATCTGGAACTGAACAGTGCGGAACAGTCTTTGCTGGAACAGGCAGAAGCGACATTTGATAATGTTATCGTTCTGATCAATTCGGGCAATGCTATGGAACTGGGCTTCCTGAATGATGAAGGCGTTGATGCAGCCCTCTGGATCGGTGATCCCGGTGATGTGGGCACGATTGGAATTGTCAACATTCTGACGGGCGCAGTCAACCCCTCTGGCCGTCTGCCGGATATCTACCCTTATGCAGTAGAAACGACCCCTTCTTACTACAACTTTGATACCTTTGAGTATACCAACTCTAATGACTGCTTCAAAAACTTCGAAAGTCATCCTGCCTACCTTGTAGAGTATCAGGAAGGCATTTATGTGGGATATCGTTATTACGAAACCCGTGAAAGCTACGATTACACTACCCGTGAAGGAGAAAATCTGACGGGACTTTCCTACAATGATGTAGTGCAGTTCCCCTTTGGCTATGGCTTGAGCTACACAAGCTTTGACTGGGAACTGGAAAACACGATTCCGACTACCGTTACCGCACAGGATACGCTGGAGTGGAATGTCAAAGTTACCAATACTGGCAATGTGGCTGGCAAAGATGTTGTGGAACTGTATTACAGTGCGCCCTATTACAGTGCAGCTGAAGGCGGCAGCGGCTTGCAGAAGGCTGGCGAAGTACTGGGCGGCTTTGCAAAGACGAAGGAATTGCAGCCGGGCGAAACGGAAACGGTTACGATTTCTATGCCGGTAGAGCAGATGGCTTCTTATGATGCACAGAAGTACTACACTTCTACCGGTTCCTATGTGCTGGAAGCTGGCGAGTATCAGATTTCTCTGCGTACGGATTCTCATACGGTGAAAGATAATCTGACCATGACCTGCAAGGTTGCTGAGAATGAAGTGTTCCAGGACAGTACGTTTGGCAATGGTGTGGAAAACTGCAAGTATGTCGGCAAGCGCTCTTCGGACGAAGTGGTAGCAACAAATCAGTTTGATGATGCAGCTGGTGATGTGGCTTACCTCAACCGTGACACTTGGCAGATCGTTCCCGGTACCAGCAAGGAAGCAACTGCTGAACAGCTGGAAGCCTTCAACAATGCGCTGTTGGTGGATGATAGCTATGTGGATGCAGATGACACTGCGCCGACCTTTGGTGCAAAGAATGGCCTTACTCTGAAAGACATGGAAGGCCTTGCCTATGATGATGCACAGTGGGATAAGCTGCTGGATCAGCTGACCCTTGATGATATGTACAAACTGCTGGGCGCAGATGGCTGGGGAAGTGCAGCAGTTGATAATATCGGTAAGGGACAGACTTATGAAATGGACGGACCTGCCGCTCTGAGTTATGTGTTCGATGCCTTTATGGGTACCTGCACATATAAGACGGTTACTTATCCGGCAGAAGTTCTGTTGGCGGCTACTTGGAATGTAGATCTGGCTTCTGAATTTGGCGATGCAATCTCGCAGGAAGGAAAGGCGTGGAATATTTCCGGCTGGTATGCACCTGGTGCTAATACTCACCGCAATGCATTTGCTGGCCGTAACTTTGAGTACTATTCTGAGGATGGCTTCCTTTCTGGTTCCATGTCCGCTGCTACGGTTGGTGCGGCAGAGAAAAATGGTATGTACTGCTACATTAAGCATTTTGCACTGAATGAGCGTGAAACCTGGCGTCATTATGGCCTGTGCACCTGGGCCAATGAGCAGGCAATGCGTGAAATTTACTTCGTGCCGTTTGAAAAGGCTGTGAAGGAAGGCGGCAGCACGGCTGTGATGTCTTCCTACAATAATATTGGTACTACTTGGGCCGGTGCAAGTACTGCACTACTGACCAATGTTCTGCGTAATGAATGGGGCTTTATTGGCACTGTGATTACGGATAACAACGAGGAGCATGGCTTTATGGATATTGAGAAAGCTGTCTTGGCAGGTGGTACCAGTCTGCTGTTTGGCTGGGGCACTAAGACCTTCGATAACCTGAGCCAGACTGCTACCGGTCAGCTGAAGATGCGCGAAGCTGCACATCAGTATCTGTATACGCTGGCGAATAGCTACGGTGTAGATGTAGATGCGCCTGTGCCTATGTGGCGCACGCCTGCACTGGTAGGCAGTGTGATTGTCTATGTGTTGGTTCTGGCAGGTGTTGTGGTGATTCTTCGCCGCCGCAAGTATAATAAAACGCTGGCTAATACCAATGCAGGTGCGGATGTGAGTAAGGCATAAGTACTGACCCGTAATCAAAACTGTCTTTCTTCTAATCCCGGAACACGGCTGCATGGCAGTTACGACCTGCAGCCGTGTTCCCTTTTGGAAACAGAATCACGCTTCTTCTCCTTATGCGTGGTCCTGTTTCCAAAGGCAATACCGTTTCTACTGAAAGGAGATTTCCCCGTGAAACATCAGGATATTATTGCAAAACTGAGTCTGGAACAGAAATGCGCCCTGCTGAGCGGCGGCACGGTGTTCACCACCCGGGCGCTGCCGGGCAAGGGCATCCCGGCCATTACCCTGTCGGACGGCCCCAACGGCGTGCGCAAGCAGGCGGGCGCGGCTGACCATCTGGGCCTGAACCCCAGTGTGCCCGCCACCTGCTTCCCCACCTCGGCCACCGTGGCCAACAGCTGGGACCCGGAATTGGGCGAGGCTGTGGGCGCAGCCATGGGCGAAGAAGCAGCGGCACAGGGCGTGTCGGTACTGCTGGGCCCCGGCCTGAACATCAAGCGCAGCCCCCTGTGCGGCCGCAACTTCGAGTATTTCTCGGAGGACCCCTACCTTGCCGGTAAGATGGCGGCGGCCTACGTCCGCGGCATCCAGAAAAACGGCATTGCCGCCTGTCCCAAGCACTTTGCCGTGAACAGTCAGGAGTTGCGCCGCATGGCCTCGGATTCCATCGTGGACGAGCGCACCCTGCGGGAAATTTACCTGACCGGCTTCGAGATGGTGGTCAAGGAGGCGCAGCCCAAGACCATCATGTCCGCCTATAACCTTGTCAACGGCACCTACGCCAACGAGAACACCCACCTGCTCATGGATATCCTGCGCGGGGACTGGGGCTTTGACGGCGCAGTGGTCACCGACTGGGGCGGCAGCAACGACCACGCCCTTGGCGTAAAGAACGGCTCTACGCTGGAAATGCCCGCCCCCGGCGGGGACGCCATCCGGGAACTGATGAAGGCGGTGCAGACCGGCAAGATCACCGAAGCGGACGTGGACGCCCGGCTGGAGGAGCTGCTGGAGCTGGTATTCACCACCAAGGCGGCGGTGGACGCCGCACCCGGCAAGTTCGATGCCGATGCCCACCACGCACTGGCACGCCGGGCTGCTGCCCAGAGCATCGTGCTGCTGAAGAACGAAAACAGCCTGCTGCCCCTTGCAAAGGGGGAGAAGGTGGCGGTCATCGGCGACTTTGCTCAGACGCCCCGTTATCAGGGGGCAGGCTCCAGCGCCGTCAACTCCATCAAGGTGGATTCCTTTCTGGAATGCCTTGCCGAGAGCGGCCTGAACAGCGTCGGCTACGCCAAGGGCTTTGACCGGCAGGGCAAGCCCGATGAGGTGCTGAAGGCCGAGGCGGTGCAGCTGGCAAAGAACGCCAATGTGGTGCTGCTGTGCATGGGTCTGGACGAGATCAAAGAGAGCGAGGGCATCGACCGCGCCGACATGAAGCTGGCAGAGAACCAGCTGGAACTGCTGGCGGCTGTGGCGGCGGCAACCCCCAATGTGGTTGTGCTGCTGAGCGCGGGCTCCTCGCTGGAAAGCGGTTGGGTCAAGGACTGCAAGGCGCTGGTCTACGGCTGCCTGGGCGGTCAGGCCGGTGCGGGCGCACTGGTCGAGGTGCTCACCGGCGCACAGAACCCCTGCGGCAAGCTGGCGGAGACTTGGGCGCGCAGCTACGCCGACACCCCCGCAAAGGCGCATTTCGGCGGCGACGGTCCCACTGTGGAGTACCGCGAGGGGCTGTATGTGGGCTACCGCTACTACGACACCGCCGGTGTGCCCACCGCCTTCCCCTTCGGCTACGGCCTGAGCTATACCAGCTTTGCGTACAGTGACCTGAAAGCAGACGAAAAGGGCGTGACCCTGACTGTCACCAACACCGGCAGCTGTGCAGGTGCCGAGGTGGTGCAGCTGTATGTGGCAAAGCCGGATGCAACGATTTTCTGCCCCGCCAAGGAGCTGAAGGGCTTTACCAAGGTGCAGCTGGAAGCCGGAGAGAGCAAGACCGTCACCATCCCGCTGGACGATAAGGCGTTCCGCTACTGGAACGTCAAGACCGACCGCTGGGAGGTGGAAGGCGGCAGCTATCAGCTGCTGGTGGGCGCTTCCAGCGCCGATATCCGCTTGACTGCCGCCGTCACGGTGGCGGGCACCGGCGCACCCGACCCCTACGCGGGTAAAGACCTTGCCCATTACCGCACCGCACAGGTGCAGAATGTGCCGGACGCGGAGTTTGAAGCGCTGCTGGACCGTCCCATTCCGGAGAACAAGGTACACATCGACCGCAACATGACGCTGGGCGAGATGGGACACGGACGCAGCCCCATCGGCTGGCTGGCAGCTGCCGTGCTGGGCACCCTGCTGCGCCGCAGCATCAAAAAAGGCAAGCCTGACCTGAACATCCTGTTCCAGTACAATATGCCTCTGCGTGCGCTGGCCAAAATGACCAACGGCGCTATCAGCATGGGCATGGTGGACGGCATCGTGATGGAGCTGCAGGGCTTCTGGATCATCGGCCTTGTGCGGGTGATCTTGGAGGCTGTGAAGAATCTCGTGCTGAACAGCCGCATGGAAGAGCGCTTGAAAAACAGCTGAAAGGAAGCAGGCTATGAATTTCTGGAATAACTTTGCGGCAAAACACCCCGCCGCTGCCAAGTGGGTGCGCGAGGGCGGCCTGTTCGTCATCGTGTCCAACCTCATCACCGTGTTCAAGTACCTGCTGCTGCAGTTCCTGCCCAAGGCCTTTGCAAGCCTGCCGGTGGTGGATTTCGGCTGGCCGGGCATTGATATCACCCTGTTCGGCGAGACCTTCAAGTGGAACATTCTGGGCTACGATGCCGCCCACGGCGGCTTGCCCTACTTCTGCGCCTACATGATCGCCATGGTCATCGGCGAGTGCATCAACTTCCCCATCCAGCGCAATTTCGTGTTCCGCAGCAAGGGCAATCTGGCAAAGCAGATCGGCTGGTATGTGCTGGCGTTCTGCGTCATCACCTGCATCGTCAACTCCATCAACTGCATCTGGGTGGCGGTGGCAGGTCTGCTGGTGCCGGACTTCATCTACAACATCGGCACTACGGTGCTGAACGGCGGCATCTCCATGGTCATCTTCTTCTTCGTGAATAAGATCATCTTCCCGGAGGGCGAAAAAGCCGCCCAATAACAAGTCATTCTCTTTCATTTTCTTCTTTTCATCACAAAGGCTCTCGCCCGCTCTGTGCATACGACAGAACAGGTGGGAGCCTTTGGCTTATGATCATCCTATCGCACAAAAGGCAGGATACCATCGTAATGATGATACCCTGCCTTTGCTCGTTCCGGTCCTCGTCCTGTGACCTCCGCCACAAAAAAATCCCCAGACCGAATGGTCTGGTGGCATCTTTCTTGGTAGACATTCCTACGCGTTGGGAACCGCGCACTAATCAAAGCCCTGCTAGGGCTTTGATTGCCTTCGCTGCGCTCGGCACGTGCTGTTCTCGTCCTGTACCGCCCACCACAAAAAATCCCCAGACCGAATGGTCTGGCGGCATCTTTCTTGGTAGACATTCCTACGCGTTGGGAACCGCGGGCTAAGCAACAGCCCACTGGGCTGATTGCTTACGGCACTTCGTGCCGCCGCCCTGTTCGAGCCCTGTACCGTCCTGCTCTGACGCAGGTTAGTGGATGACGCAACAAAAAAGCCCCTGACCGAAGTCAGGGGCTCTTGTTTTGGTGGAGCATTCTCCACAGCAGTCGAACCTTTAAGCAGGCATCTCGTTGCTGCGGTCAGTGCGCTTCAAGCCAAGAAACGGCGGGACATCTGCACGCTTCAACCCCTGCTCATGTGCCTTTTTGAGTTGATACTCATGCAGGGCAACTGCTTCCACAAAGAACTTATCTTTTTCCGAAGCGTGTAGATAATCCACATGGAAGCGTTTACAAACAATGTTAAGCTGGTCAAACAGTTCAATCGTATCGCTTGACATCCGTTTGATTTCAATATCCATAGTAAAACACCTTTCCCCAAAATGCAAAGGGCAAGAACCGTCCCGTAGCCACAAATTTTCAATTCTTGAAAATTTCTTGCCCTTCCGGGACTGCACTTCTGCAACGTTCCCGCGTTTTTGAAGTGCTCTTGTTGGGGCGTGCCTGCCCCAAACCCTGCTTCTAGTTACTGTGGTACAGGACCCAATCCAAAAGCCCCGGCCAACATAAAGGCACCAAAAATCAAAGTGACTACAGCAAAGCTAACAAGAGCAACCCATAAGACTTGGCGGTAGGAGTGTCCCTTGTGCTTTCGGTATAAAGCGTACCCAAGCAGCGCAAGGAACGAGAAAACTGCGACCAATGGGAAAATCACACCCACTACCGTAAAGAGAAAATCATCGAGGTGCCATCCGGTATTATCCAGATATAAAATAAGAAGTATGCTAGCCGTAAGGCATCCAATGATGGCGAGTACGTTTTTTCGCTCTTGTCGGATTTGATTCTCTGCAAAATTTAATGTGTTGTTCACAATTTCGTTGTTCATCGTTACAGATACCTTTGATTCATCTATCCTTTCGGATTTCATAAGTTCCGCAACGCTTACACCTAACGCTGCGGCCAATGGTTCAATGGTATTGATATCTGGAAATCCCACACCTCTTTCCCAACGGCTGATAGCTTTATCTGTAACATTCAGCTTTGCGGCCAGATCGACTTGCGTCATTTTCTTTTCCTTGCGGCATTGAGCAACAAATGCGCCAAATTTCTGTGCATCCATATAGAACCTCCTTGCCTGTACAACATAGCACGGCTGAAATCGGTTATCAAGTGGTAAGCGGTGGTTCATGGCTCAAATTCACTCTATGAATTGTTTACAACGATAATCAGTTTGATTTTGAAACGAACAAAGGCAGGATACCACCTCCATGATGATACCCTGCCTTTACTTGCTCCTGTTTACCGTGCTGCGTACTCTCGCCGCAGAACTTGTCGGGGCAAAGCCCCTCCATCTGCTAACGCAGACCGTTCTGTTGCTCAAACACCCCACTGGGGTGTTTGTTGCTGTCGCAAACGCAAACCTCCGATAAACAAAAAACGTACCCGAACCCTTTCTCATAGAGAATCGGGTTCGAGTACGAACTGTATGGTGGACGGTACAGGACTCGAACCTGTG
>ERZ1026848.2127-NODE-2127-length-10235-cov-28.889489_pt1 | contig 10235 bp, 14 predicted proteins | sample MGYA00380154_ERZ1026848 | MGnify/ENA primary metagenome ERZ1026848 (study PRJEB33269, sample SAMEA4719790) | human gut metagenome | biome: human-associated habitat; feature: organic feature; material: feces | place: Cameroon | collected 2013-10 ...
ACGATATCTAAAGGGCCTTACCCCTTAGGGGGGCATATATTATCAATGAGTTTTTCCCTATTTTTTGTTCTCATTATAGCCTGTCCAGAAGAGCTTTTCAAGTCCACTGGGCAGGCTATTTTTACAAATAATATTCTACTCACCGCTTGCATAAACTACGATAGGCGTGGTATAATGACCATAGCCTAAGAGATTAGCAAAATTCCAGCATAGCGAAAGCCGGGAAGGGTGCCACCTTCCCGGCTTTCTTTCATGCTTAGTTGCCCTTGTTTCGGTCATCAAGCCATTTACAAATGTAAGTGCCAATTACACTTGCTCCGATGCCGATTAAGAGATTGCAAAATGACTCCAGCATAGCATTCACCTCCTTCCCATTACTGGGCCGGAGTTGGGCAACATTGGCATTTTAGCACACTCTGTCGAATTTGAAAAGCCGCTGTTTGATACAGCGGCTTTTCTCATGGCCTCATATCTTTCGGAACCTGTGGTATCGGCTTCTGATGCACCAATATGATGTCCCAAAAGCCGGTCTTCTCCCCTCGCCGTGCCTGATAGTTTGCACGCAGCTGATACCGAACAAGAACATTTTCATTTTCCATTATTTCATTATATTCAAATGGGTCACAGAACTTCGGATCTGGCTTCTCACAAATTCCAATTCTGCTTAACGCCCACTCTTTTCCATCTTCATGCTGCATTAGATCTTCATGAATCTGATATCTGGCCTGTTCTTCAGTGAAATCTACAGAGTAGGGACTCTGCAGCACCGTTTCCCATAATGTGATTGTGTAATAGCCCCGACTGTTCTTTCTCTGCAATTTCTTTTCCTGCATATTCATCACAACATATCCGGTATGCTCTTTTTTCGGTTTTAGTCCTCGATCCGCATTAGCTCTTTCCCGAGAGATCCGCAGCAGGTTTTCATTTAGGTGCCGTTGATATGCTGCATCCTTCTGGGCCTGCGCCAATGCTCCCTGCATTTCTGCGATTTCCTTGACCGCCTGATCTCTCACTTGCCTGATTTGGTATGCAGCATTCTTTTTTTCTTCGTTCATTTGACGGTCAGCATTCTGACGTTCAATGCCGACCGTTCGGATTGCCTCGTCCCTCTCCCGGACAATCTTTTTATACTCGTTCAGCGTCAGAATCACGTGGGTACAATCTGGGTCCGAGCTGCCGCCAGGAACATCTTTATAACCCACTATCATTTTCTTTACAAACTCGCTCACGGCGGCACACCTCCTTACAGGCCCCGAATGTAGTTATCCGCTACAACGCTAATACGGTTATGCCCCAGCGCCTTGCTGCAGATCAGCATAGCAGCCTTGTCCAGCTTCTTCCCCGCTTCATCTTTTCGGCAAGTATAAACCTCGCTTTGATAACGCCGCCCGGTGCCACGGTTTACCCGGTCATAGGGAATCTCTTCGATTGCCCTGGCATGAGCCTTGTAGATCGCCGTGGCATACTCCGCACGATAACCGTGGATGTCGGCGCAATTATGGACGTGCTGCCACACCTTCTCCTCTGGCGGTGTATCAGTTATCCGTTCAATGATCTGCCCCGCATTTTTGCCTATAATCGGGCTTAAACGCTCTCGTCCGCCCTTTCCGTTGCGGACATGGATAAACCACTCCTCTGAGAACAAACGTGCGTCCTGGAGCATTTCAAGGCGCTTTGTGACGCTCGGTGCTCGCTGCTCCTCCGGGATCTTCTGCAGTTCGGAGATCTCCGCCTCAATTTGCGCCCTGGACACCAGATCCTTCCCCCGCAACTCCTGCAATTCCTTTCGCCGCAGACCGGTTCCTCTGCAAAATTTTATCAGTTCATCGTTATTAGTCTTGGAGAAGTGCTTGTCTCGCACCCGATCCCCGCGGCTCCGTTTAATCTCTTCACGGTTTCGCTTGGGCGGCTTAAAGTAATTCTCGTCATCCGGGGAAATCCCATATAGCTTTCCCAACGCTTTCGCTTCAAGCTGCACCGTCCACGCTGAAAGTCCCTGATCCACTCTGGTCTGAAGCCATTCATTGGCATACTTCTTTGCATTCTTCAGCGTGGTACACTCCGGATGCTTCTCCTTGATGTACTTGATAAAATATTTGGTATGTTTCCAGTAGCTCTTATAGGTGTTGAACGCAAATATTTTATCTTTCTCTGTGCCATTGGCTACCGCCTCTTTTTTGCTCTCGCCAAAGGCCTGCATCCCGGTAAGCCGGTCATAGGCTTGCTGGTGCAGATCCTTGAAGTACGCTTTATTTCTACGTCCCATTCCGACTTCCTTTCGTGCATCTATTTTTATATAAATCTATATTTCTATAAAACTACATAACTATTTTCTTAGTTTTATAGACTTCTATATTTTTCGTTCAAGCTAAGCCGCCTCATGCCAGCTCCATTCGGAGACTCGACAATCGGCAAAATACACTTTTTAACGTCTTATGTATGACGGGTTGGGGATTGCTCCCTACACTTTTTTTAATCTGCTTATGTGTGCAGCTCTGTTTTATTAAGATCTACGGCAGTTCAGATTCTGTCGGCTTCTTTGTAGAGGAAGCAGCTCTCCGGAAGATCTACAGTATTCCAGCTACTATCAGAAAGTGGATAGGAACAGATACGTTTTATTTACCGGCACGTTCAAAAGGATTACTAATACCGGGTCCATGATGCGCTTTCCAGTTCACAAAGGTTACTACGGCAAGCCCACGCATCACACAGGTGTATCGTACCTGAAGTGGCTTCTGATTAGCAAATTGCTAAACCCCCGACCGGCAGATCTGCCAGCCAAGACGCTCTGGGCCTAATTACTATTTACCCTCGCCCAGACGAGCTTCGTTCTTCACTTCTGCTGCCAATCACACACCACTCGCAGCCGCCATCCATACCCCCCTTTCTTTCAAGGCTTCGATCCAGCGTCTACCGCAGCCTTTCCTATCCAAGAACATCTTACCATACGTTACGGAGGTTGTCAACATAACCACAAAATTAACCGTATAACGGTTTACCCGTTCATATTATAAACGGGTAAACCGTTATACACCGAGCTGTATCGAGAATCTATATACGCAGTCAGCACACGCCCAAAAGGGGCGTGTGCTGACTGTTCGCTCTTATATTAGTTGAAAGGTGTATCGGAAATTCTCACACTACAAATTCCTTCAAAAGAACCGTCATCCGTCTGGAAGTCGGCATAGTGCTGCACTCCGGCCCTCGCATTGTTTACCACCATACTCTTTGATTTGCCAGCCTGGACACGCATAACAAGACTCTTGCCAGCCGGCATCCCCGTGTAGGTAACAGTAACCTTCATCTCCCGGTTCGTATCATTCCGAACCCAAATGCGGTACGCTGTATACCCTTGCTTCTGATACCAGGTTATTCCATCTTCACTGATAGACTCATTCTCTACAGGAGTTTCACTGGTAACCGGCATAATGCCCGGATCAGAAGTCAAAATCATTTGCTCAGGCTCTTCAGCATTGTACGCTGCCATTGCCATAACGCCACTGCAGCAACTCACAGCCATCATGCAGGCCATTACCACACTCAGGATTTTCTTCTTCATAACAACTCATTTCTCCTCTCAAATTATCTCTGCACTATATAGTTCTTTCCTTGATGGAATCTAATAGTTTACAAAGCCGAAAACATTTACTGTATAACTGGAGTTATTTCTTATTGCAAACGTATAGTTCCCTCGGAGATCTATTCTAATTGTCTGATTGATACTTCCGTTATTTGCTCGTACTGGATAAAACGTCCCGTCAGAATCAATCAGTCCGAAGTCCATACTTGCTGACGCAGGAGTATATGATGCTGTAATCGTAACGGTCTCTCCGTACTCCATCGGAAAACTACTGCTTGCCTTCATAAGAGTTTTCGCCGGAATATCAAAATCGAATTTCCCAGATGCTCTTCTCTCTTCAATTTCTACTTTTTGCTCTTCAAGTTCAGCAGCGGCCACTGGCGTAAAAAGGCAGCCAAAAACTGCAACACAAGCAAGCAAAAAGCACGTACATTTCTTCAGCCACATCGGTATCACCTCCTTCATTTTAACTCCAGTCCAAATTAAATTCTGGTAATTCATGGGGCGTATTCTCTTCCCCTTGTATCTCATGCAAATCTAAAAAAGGTCCTTTTTTCGTACTCATATACCAGAAAATGCAACAAACCGCCAGAGCCAAAATCATCGCTGCAATTACTCCACGCTTAGCCCAAACATGCCTCTTTTCCTTATCTTTACACTCTATATCACATTCTGCTTTTTGACATTCAGGCTTTTCTATTGGGACTTCCTCATTACTCTCATCAAGCAAATCATCTAATTTTACATTATAGAGCTTGCAGAGAGCCTGAAGATTTTCGGTAGATGGTCTCGAGTCTCCGGCCTCCCATCTTGATACGGCCTGTCTGGACACATCTAATTTTTCTGACACATCCACTTGGGACATGCCTTCTTTTTTCCGTAAGCGAACCAATTTCTTCTCTAAGGTCATTGTTTGTATCTCCGAATTTATCTTAGAAGTTAATAAATGTAAACCGCACGCGGTTTACATTTAGGCAATCGCCGATTGCCTTTCCAATTTTCTCGTTCTTTTTACAGATATTTTGTTAATCCTGCACGTAATACATCGTTGATTGACTCAGTCAAATTCTTTCCCTCTTCCAGCGCCTTTCTACGCAATGCCTTATCAATGTCCCGATCTAAAAAGTAAGCTCGCTGCACACGATCCTTGTTCTTCTTCGGTTTTTCGGTTTCCTCCTGCTGCTTCTCTACCGGTCGACGATCTGCGCCAATGATGGACTTGAATGCAGCCTCCTGATCAAACTTTGCTTTTCCTGCCATTATTCCTTAACCCCTTTCAAAAACTCCTCAATAAACGCTTTATAGTCCTCTGACACCGTAGATCTATTTGCGTAGTCAAAAATATCCTGCCGGTTTGCTTGCGCTTCCTCTACTACTACGGCAGATCTGATATACGTCTCGTAAATCGGTGCAGCAATATACTCGCTAAGCTGTTCTGCGAGCTCCTTCATCTGCCGGCTGATATTAGCCCGCGGATTAAATTTCGTAAATAAGATACCCCTAATTTTCACGTTCGGGTTGCAATACTTCTGAACACTGGTAACTGTCTCGTTGAGTTGCGATATTCCTACGGTCGCAAAAATTCCTGCTGTCGTTGGAATCAAAATATCCGTAGCGCAAGTAAAGGCATTCACCGTCAGCACACCCAAAGAAGGCGGCGTGTCAATCACTATAAAATCATAGTCGGCTGCGATCGGCGCCACGGCCTCCTTCAGCCGGTGTTCTTTTCCCGTCTGCGACAGCTCCTGCTCCGCTCCGGCCAACATAATATTTGCCGGCACAACATCGTATCCGCCTTTAGTATGCTGAACTGCCTCCTGAATACTGGCAGCTCTTTTCATGACCTCATAAATCGTCTGGACATTGTAGTTTTCTGCTCCGCAAGCCGTCGAGAAATTCCCTTGCGGATCTAAATCAATACCGAGGACTCGGTATCCCTTTGCTGCCAGTCCTGCAGTCAATGCCTGGGACGTTGTTGTTTTTCCGACGCCGCCCTTTTGATTTGCTACCGCAATAATCATTTGTTCGCCCTCCTATATGTAGTTTTGTAGATAAATATATTTATATTTTACTATATTTATAGACCATAGTCAACCGCAATAAATCGTGCATTATTTCAAACAGGCAATCAAAAATTGCGTCAATGTAAACCGCGTGTGGTTTACATTGACGCAATTTATCCGTACAATTTTAGTAAAAGAGTAGAGGTGATGCTAATGTACTAATGCTTATTCAATCACTAATTCAAAGGAGGAATTACTTTGGAGTGTCCCTACTGCAACTCGGATATGAAAGTCGGTTACCTTCGCGGAAGTCATAGTTACGCAATTTTATGGACTGATAATCCTTTTAAAGTAACACCACTATTATTGGGTGACGATTTCTGGATTTGCAAAGAAACCGACATTAATAGGCCGATAGCTTACATCTGCAATCGATGCAACAAAATTGTTCTAAATTTAAAATAATAAATTATACGGAGGTATACCTATGAAGCGTTTTGTATCTTTGGTTTTAGCCCTCGCTATGATTATGAGCTTAAGCATTTCCGCTTTTGCCAGCGACCACTCGTCCTCCGCCATTGATGATGACATCTCTATTGATGTCTTACCTTCCCCCATCGCCGTTCTTCGAGAAGATCCCAACGAAGCCTGCGGAATTTCCTCACACCGTCCTCCTGCAGGTTACCGTTATGTCGGTTCTACTTCTGGCAATTCTCAAGTAGAGCTTGTTGTTACAGCCATCGGCTGCAACCTTGTTGGTCTCATTCCCGGACTCGGTACCCTTATGTTTGTCATCTCCTCTGGAGTTGCCCTTTCTGAGTTGGAAAAATGTCTCAATGACGATATTCTTTACGGACGCTATTATAAATACGAATGGTCCAACGGCACGAACCATTGGTATCATATTGTGTGGGTAACCGATTATGATCATGATGGCATTGATAACTATGTAACCTGTAAGGTTGAAACCCGCTAATCTATAAAATTATCGGTATATAACAATGTTCATAGTGGAATAGAGCAATTCCACAGGAAAGTTTTAGATAACTACATTTATAGATAAATAGCAAAAGAGAAATGGACGAAAGCAAAATGCTCCGTCCATTTCTCTTTAAATCTTTACAAACAGCCCAACCGGGCAAACTTCTCTGAAACCTGGCGTTGAAATATACCAACATCCGGGTCCATTCTGATCTTCTCTAATCTCCAGCGTAACATCATGCCAACCGTCGGGAAATAGTGCTGCAAAACTATCGCCAGCATGTATGCCTTCTCCATTGAGTGTCAGTCGAGGGTGCTCATCAGTATCTGCCAGATCAGGGAGCTGCAACTGAGCAATGGCTTCATTTTTCATGCGCTCATAGCCTCCTTATTTCTCATCGATTAGTTCCAAGACATTTGAATTTTCCGATGATTGTCCGCGCAATCTCTCAAATAAAGGTTGATCAAAGTCTGATATGGAATTCCCTTAGTTACAGCCATCGATTTAAAGTAATCTATTGTACTGCCATCAATGTTAATCGTAATTTGCTTTTTCAAGCCGCTTGCATAAGGATTTTTTCTTGGATTCAACTCTCGAATATTATACTCGTCTCTCATACAATCACCTCAGATTCCGTCAAGATACGTTCGCTGCTCGGCTCTGGTCGCCCTTCTCGCCGAGATAATACGAACGACGTTCTCGTTGTCACGATAGCAATGGCTCACAATGCAAATTTGTTCTGTTTTAGTCTCACCGATAATGAGGAATCGATCCTCCTCATCAGAGTGGTCAGGATCATCAAACAGAATAGCGAACTCGTCGTAAAAGACCTCCCTTGCTGTCTCGAAAGATAAGCCATGCTTCTTTTTATTGATTTCGTTTTTATTGGGATCCCACTCAAACTTTATTGTCTCCATAATTATATTATACTTATATTGTAATTATTGTCAATGTCATTTCCTATATCATTTTCCCAGGTGCTGAACATCTCCCAGAACTTCATCATAATGCTTTACTATCCCACCATTTGCGGATTGTCTTGGGATCAAGTCCAGTATCCCTATGGCAGTCTGCTTTGCGCCCGTCCGGGTGCTGCTGCCGCCACTCACACACCCTTTTTTTCGCCGTACCACTACCTTTTGGTCTTCCTTCGTTTACAGCTTCTCCTAATTGTTTTTTCAGAGATTTCATAGTATTCATAACCCGAACATGATCGCTTCGTTTGCGCCAATTTCTCTTGTTGACCGGCATAGTCATGCCGGAGAGCTTGGCAATATCGTCCCTCGGAAAGGTTACATAGTCCTCATTGAACATTTCTAAAGCACACACAATATCGTCCCTCGTAAAACGATTGATGTCCTCTACGCTCATATCATCATATCGCTCGAGCAATCCAAATGCGTCCTCTCTCAGCTCATCTTCATCTATGCCACACTTTTTTGCGTATATGGCCAACGTCATAATCCCGTAAAAACGATGTCCCACACGAATCTCATCGGCAATCCGATGAAGCCACCAGTCATAGAGATCCCGTTTCACTGTCCAGCGCCCCCGGCGCTCTTTTTTTACGATACGACGCTCATACCAGTCCGGATACTTTTCCTTAGCCTCAGCCAGTGATAGGCGGCTCTTTTTCATAAGCGCCTGTATTCGCTGCTGCTCCCCATTGCTGTCTGGGATATAGTCCAGCAGCTTCTCCAGATCTACAGCATCCCCGAATCGATAAGCTACCACAGGATAATCTCGCCCCAGCTTTGAGCCAGACCCAACAACACGGAATCCCTGTAAAATGCCCTGCATCTGCGGCTCACGGATGGACGAGGTAAACCTGTTCCATATCTGCCTGGTGAGGGCATACTTCAGTTCCTTCAAAATTTTCTGATTTTGCGGATACATGGGAACCGGCTCTGTCAGCACATAATAGAGATGGAGTCCTGTTCCGCTGTTTACAATGAAGGTCGCTTTGGGAATGATATCCTTGTCCATCTGATGCAGCGTATCCCGGAGCTGCGGCATACCTACACCGTCCAAATCGAAAACGATGGCATAGAGATATCTGGCATTTCTCCCGCTACGCTGCCTACCGAAGTATGAGATAGGAGACATGATCGTAAAATCTGTATTCTGGATATCTCCCAATTCTTCCAACTCGTCCGTAATCAGATGTCTTCTGGCCCTACCGTCACCTTCGATCTCCAGCGCGACCCCATTTTCACGACTATCCTGCTTTCTTGGGACGGTCAGTGCAATAGCATTTCCTTTAGCATCTTCATAGTGGCCCTTCCTCTCGAACGAACCTTCAGGAAATATCTCTCTATAAAACTCAAACGGCTCCACCGGCTCCAAATACTGCCGGAGATGGTCGTTCTTTTCCCTATAAAGCGCCCGCTGCCGCTCCAGAGCGGTCTGCTGATCTATCGTCACAAAAACACCTCCAGTCCAGAAAAGAAAAAGAAGCAAAAAGAAAAGTCCGCAACGCGGAGACCGCCTGCGGGCGGGAAGGGGGAAAAGGGGAGCCAAAGAGCGCCCCCTTCGGGGGCTTAAAGAGAAAGTCACCTCCCCTTTTCCCCCTCGCTCCAGGGCATGGAAATGATGGAAAACCCGTTGGGTTTACCACATTCCCACACCCTTCCGCACACCCCCAATTCCCCACCGACTTTCTCCATTTTCAAGAGAAAAAAGTACATGATAGCTCCCCTGCAAAACCCTTAAAGGGGGGCATATATTATCAATGAGTTATTTCCCTATTTTTACCTGTAATTATAGCCTGTCCGACAACCGATTGCAAGGCCCTTCGGACAGGCTATTTTATCAAATCTGAAATGTCTCTGTGCGCACTAATTTCGTCCCGCTCTCATATCTAAAGGGACAGCAGCCAGCGGCTTCGTATGCAGGAATATCATCTCCCAAAAGCCGGTCCTGTAGTTTGCCTTTAACCGGCGCTCCAGCATCACGTTATAATTGCGATACTCTTCTCTCCAGTCCTTGTCGTAGATCATATTGGCATAGCCTTTTGGATAGTTTTCAGTGATGCCGATTTTTTCAATCAGCCAGTTCCCATCCTCGTCATCCTGAAACAGTTCCTGTATCAGATGTCTAACCTCTTCCACGCAAAAATCCACGGCATACGGCGTCTCCAGCACCGTTTCCCATAGCATCACTGCACGCCAGCGCCCATTTCCATCTTTGTAGCGGTGCTCCTTCTCCATCGATGACACCACAACATACCCGGTATGTTCCTTCTTCGGCTTCAACTTCCGATCAGCGTTGGCTCGTTCCCGTGCGATCCGCAGCAAATTAGCATTCAGCCCTCGCTGCAGCGCACTTTCCTTTTGTTCTGCTGCCAATGCCTTTTCCAGATATTCTATATCTTTCGCTGCATCACACTCCGTAGATTCTATTCTTCTTTGAGCGTCAATCTGTACTCGACGAATCTCTTTATCTGCATCGTACTTTGTATTCCTGACCTCCTGTTCTGCACCGGAGATCTGTTGCAGCAATCTATCATATTCGCCTTCCGTCAAAATCACATGGGTACATTCCGGGTCAGAGCGGCCACCACTTGTCGGCTTATATCCAAATGCAGTTTTCTTTACAAACTCGCCCACGGCAGCGCACCTCCTTACAGGCCCCGAATGTAGTTATCCGCTACAACGCTAATACGGTTATG
>ERZ1026848.2136-NODE-2136-length-10220-cov-3.450566_pt1 | contig 10220 bp, 5 predicted proteins | sample MGYA00380154_ERZ1026848 | MGnify/ENA primary metagenome ERZ1026848 (study PRJEB33269, sample SAMEA4719790) | human gut metagenome | biome: human-associated habitat; feature: organic feature; material: feces | place: Cameroon | collected 2013-10 ...
GGAACGGCTCTCGATCCCGATGTTGCCGATGTTATCGCCGCAACTATGAAGGACTGGGCAGTGGAAAAGGGCGTTACACATTACACCCACTGGTTCCACCCTATGACAGGTCTTTCCGCTGAGAAGCACGATTCCTTTATCTCTCCTACCGATGACGGCAAGGTGATTATGGAATTTTCCGGCAAGGAGCTCATCAAGGGCGAGCCTGATGCATCTTCCTTCCCCTCCGGCGGTCTGAGAGCTACATTCGAGGCAAGAGGATACACAGCGTGGGACCCCACCTCTCCCGCATTTATCAAGGACAGAACCCTTTACATACCCACAGCATTCTGCTCCTACACAGGTGAAGTTCTCGATAAGAAAACTCCTCTTCTCCGTTCAATGGAGGTAATTTCCGAGCAGGCTGTAAGAATCCTTAAGCTCTTCGGCTCCAAGGCTACAAGAGTTACCACAACAGTCGGCCCCGAGCAGGAATACTTCCTTGTTGACAAGAAGCTTTACGATCAGCGTAAGGACCTTATCTACACAGGCAGAACCCTTTTCGGCGCAAAGGCACCTAAGGGTCAGGAGCTTGAAGACCACTATTTCGGAAACATCAAGGAAAGAGTTCACGATTATATGACTGACCTTGATGAAGAGCTCTGGAAGCTTGGAATCTACTCCAAGACCGAGCATAACGAGGTTGCTCCCGCTCAGCACGAAATGGCTCCTATCTTTACAACATCAAACGTTGCTGCTGACCAGAACGCTCTTACAATGGAGATAATGAAGAAGGTCGCTCTTAAGCACGGCCTTGTATGCCTCCTCCACGAGAAGCCCTTCGCAGGCGTTAACGGTTCCGGTAAGCACAATAACTGGTCCATTTCCACAAACGACGGTCAGAATCTTCTTGACCCCGGCAAGAATCCTAAGGACAATATCCAGTTCCTTACATTCCTTGCAGCTATCATCAAGTCCGTTGATGAAAATGCAGACCTCCTGAGACTTTCCGTTGCTTCCGCAGGCAACGATCACCGTCTTGGTGCAAACGAGGCACCTCCTGCAATTATGTCCATTTTCGTAGGCACAGAGCTCCAGCAGATACTTGATGCTCTGGAGACAGGCGAGATGATAAAGACCGATGCAAACGAAGAGTTCGTTATCGGCGTTGAGGCTCTCCCCAACTTCCCCAAGGATACCACAGACCGTAACAGAACCTCTCCTTTCGCATTCACAGGCAACAAGTTCGAGTTCAGAAGCCTTGGTTCTTCCGAGACAATTGCCTGCACAAACTGCATACTGAACACTATCGTTGCAAACTCCCTTAAGGAATTTGCCGACAGACTGGAGGGTGCTTCCGACTTCTCCGCAGAGCTCAACAAGCTCCTCGTTGAGACTATCAAGAAGCACAAGAGGATCATCTTCAACGGCAACGGCTATGATGCAAGCTGGGTAGAGGAAGCTGCAAGAAGAGGACTTCCCAACTATGTTTCCACTGTTGATGCAGTTCCTCATTACACTGATGAGAAGAACGTCAAGATGTTCGAGATGTTCAAGGTATATACCAGAACAGAGCTGGAGTCCAGAACCGAGATCATTCTCGAGAACTACTCCAAGGTCATCAACATCGAGGCTCTTACAATGCTCGATATGGCTAAGAAGCAGATACTTCCCGCAGGTCTTGAATTTGCCAAGGAGCTTTGCGACAGCGTAAACTCCAAGAAGTCCGCAGGTGTATCCGCTGACCTTGAGAAGAAAATGGCTGACAAGGTATCCGCTCTCAACGCAGGAATTTCCGATGCTATCGACGACCTCGACAGCAAGCTTATCGGTGCAGGCGATGCAGGTGATGCAGAGGCTACCGCAAGATACTACAGAAACTCCGTATTCAGCGCAATGCAGAGCCTGAGAGCCGTTGCAGACGAGCTCGAGACCATCACTCCCGAGTGCATCTGGCCCTTCCCCACATACGGCGATCTTATGTTCAGAGTTTAATAACATTGACGGCAGCGCAGCCATTTTATGGGTGCGCTGTTTGTTTTTGTGCAATTCATTTGCCTGCTTCTTTTTTCTGCCGCATACGTCACGTATGCGATATACTCACAGGCGGGCAGGGCTTTTTCCCTGAAACCTTGTCCGCCATCTCCCTGTATGAAATCTCCCTCAAAGCCTTGTTTTGGTTTTGGGGGAGGTTTTGTATGTGTACGGCAATGAAAAAAGCTCCTGCCGATAAATTTTGGCAGGAGCTTGATTTTTATACAGTTTTATTACTCCCACTCAATAGTAGCAGGAGGCTTGGTGGTAATGTCATACACAACTCTGTTGATGCTCTTGACTTCGTTAACGATTCTGTTTGAAGCGGTTGCAAGGACATCATAGGGAATGCGTGAGAACTCGGCGGTCATAAAGTCGGAGGTCTCAACAGCTCTCAGAGCGAGGGTGTAATCGTAGGTTCTGCCGTCACCCATAACGCCTACGGAGCGGTTGTTGGTGAGAACAGCAAAATACTGGTTGATAGACTTGTCAAGACCTGCCTTTGCAATTTCCTCACGGAAGATGAAATCAGCGTCACGGAGAATTTCAAGCTTGTCATCGGTTATCTCACCGATGATTCTGATAGCAAGACCGGGGCCGGGGAATGGCTGACGGTCAACGAGAACATTGGAAAGACCAAGCTCACGTCCAAGTGCTCTTACCTCGTCCTTGAAAAGGAGTCTCAGAGGCTCGATGATTTCCTTGAAATCAACATAGTCGGGGAGACCGCCTACATTGTGATGGGATTTGATAACTGCGGCATCGCCTGCGCCGCTCTCGATAACGTCGGGATAGATAGTGCCCTGAACGAGATAGTCAACAGTGCCGATCTTCTTGGCTTCACGCTCAAATACACGGATAAACTCTTCGCCGATAGTCTTTCTCTTGGTCTCGGGGTCGGAAACGCCTCTGAGCTTGGACATAAACTGTTCCTTGGCATTTACTCTGACAAAGTTGATGCCCCAGTCGGCAAATGCAGCCTCGACCTCGTCGCCCTCGTTCTTTCTCATAAAGCCGTGGTCAACGAAAATACAAGTGAGCTGGCTGCCTACAGCCTTTGCGAGAAGTGCTGCGGCAACGGAGCTGTCAACGCCGCCAGAAAGAGCGAGGAGGACTTTTCCGTCTCCAACCTTTGCACGAATATCATTGATAGCAGTCTTAGCGTAATTGCTCATTGTCCAGTCGCCTGTGCAGCCGCAGACATTTTTGAGGAAGCTGTCGATCATCTTGATGCCGTATTCGGTGTGATTTACCTCGGGGTGGAACTGAACGGCATAAAGCTTCCTTTCCTTGTTCTCCATAGCCGCTGCGGGGCAGTTATCGGTATGTGCGGTAATTGTAAAGCCCTCAGGCACCTTGGAAACATAGTCCGTGTGGCTCATCCAGGAAACAGCCTTTTCGGGCATATCGGAAATACTGCCGAAGAGAAGGCTTGACTTGTCATATATGGTTTCGGTCTTGCCGTATTCCGAGTTGATGCAGGTGGAAACCTCGCCGCCGAGAAGATACGCCATAAGCTGGCAGCCGTAGCAGATGCCGAGAACAGGCACACCAAGGTCAAAAATTTCCTTGCCGATTCGGGGGGAAGTTTCAAGATAAACGCTGTTCGGTCCGCCTGTGAAGATGATTCCCGCAGGCTTTGCAGCCTTTATCTCTTCAATAGGGGTCTTGTAGGACTTGACCTCGCAGTAAACGCCGCATTCACGCACACGTCTTGCGATAAGCTGGTTATACTGACCGCCGAAGTCGAGAACGATAACTGTCTGGTGGGACATTGGCAATACCTCATTTCTTTCTTGTGTAAAATAATACTTATTTATATTATCTCATAATCCGTGCTTTTCTGCAAGCGGCATTTTTATAGAAAAAGTAAATTTTTAATGGATAGTTTTATCTATTACTGCTAAATGTATTATGAGAATATCAGCTGTAACGATATTTACACAGGTCGTGCTGTATCATATAAATAAAGATACTTGGAAAGGGGACAGGTTTATGATATATGCGGCAGCTGATATTGAATGGGTGGGGCTAAATAGTAAAAAGCCTGTCCAGCTTGGGGCGGTGCTCATTGACGAAAACGGACGTGAAATTTCAAGATATTACTGCGTGATAAAGCCGCCTGCGGGCAGCGAGTGGCGCAATATAGAGTTTATGGGGATATCGGAAAAAATGCTTGAAAAAGCAGTGTCGCTCACGTCGGCAGTAAAAGCTTTTTTCAGCTTTACCCAAAATTGCAGCGAAATATACGTCTGGAGCAGGGAATCGGAACTGCTCCTTGACAGCCTGAGAAACGGCTTTTGTCCTGAGTTCAGGACTGAGATATCAGCAGTCCAGGGCAGCCCGCAGTGCGGTATGGCATCATTTGAAAAGACCTGCCAAAAGCTTGATATCACAATTACAAAACAACTCCATAATTCTATGAACGACTGCGAATATCTTGCGGAGATGCTCCGAAGAATGAAGCTGTTGGACAAGCCGTCTGTTCAGAAAACAGGCAGCCCTGTCGGTGAGAGCGTGCTTAAATATGCTTATCGTGAAGAAAACTATGCACCTATATCGGAATGTGAATTTGCAGCGATAAAGGGGAGAACTGTTTTCCATTATCCACAGTGTCGGTTCATAGCGGGCAGAAGCGATGATGAGCTTAAAGGATTTTTTGACTATTTTCACGCTGCAATGAATGGGCTGAAGCCCTGCAAATGTTGCCGTCCGACAAAAAAGCACCCCAAGCCGTCAAGCGCTGCAAGTCCGTCAAAGCAGACAAAAGCCGAGGCAAAATGGAATACGGACAGCATCATACAGAAGTGCGGAACGCTTGGGATAAAATGCACGGTTTATGAGAATATCATTTACATATACACGGGAGTTTCCGAGTGGTATTTTCATCGCAATGTGGGAAAGATACGTATTTATCACGAAAACTGGCTGAGAAAGGAAAATCAGACCAACTGGGCAAGCGGTTTTCACATTCAGAACAAGACATTCAATGACCCCATAGACGCTGTGTTTTACATTTATTGTCACGATAAAAAAATGAAATATGCCAACGAGAAAATGATGCAGGAGTGATAAAATGTCAGAAGATAAGGTGTTTTACGCCGTTAAAGGCAGGCTTGTTTTCCACCGCCCGCAGTGCAGGTTTATTTCAGCCTATGACCCAAGCAGGCTCACCGAGGTATATGACTACGGCAGCGGCATCATTATGGGTATGACCCCCTGCAACTGCTGTCGTCCGCAGGTCAGCGGCGGGGCTGTGCTCGATATTGCCGCAGCCGAAAGCTTCTGTAAAAAGCACGGAATGGTGTGTTCATCTGACGGCGGCGGCATTGTCATAACCACCTGCGCCGCTCTATGGCGGATATACCGCTCAGGCAGCAAGCTCTTTCTTCATCACGAAAAATGGACTTTCAGAGCGGCAAAATACGGCAAGCGTGCGGGCTTTATGATTCGTGACAAGGAGTTTTCGGACATAGCCGAAGCCCTGTTTTATGCATACTGTCACGACAAAAGATACCGCAATACCCGCAGAAATGCCGATGCTATCTCCGATATCCGTATATAAAAAACAGCACCGTTTCATTTTACCGAAACGGTGCTGTCTGATTTTATGGGGTGATCGTCAGTCCTTCATAATAGCCTTGCGAATCATATTGATAGGAATTACAAGGAATGCAAGGACAATGCAGATGAGCCAGGTCACAGAATTCAGAGCCTCGACGCTGAGCACCTCGCCGCCGAATGTAACGAATATGAACTGGAGAACGAAAATGGACAGCATTACATAAATGAAGTTCATATTTCTGCCCAGACCCTCAAAGGGATTCATATGAGAGGTTCTCGCATTGAAGCCGTTGAAGGTTATCGCCATCATAAAGGTTGCGAATACTGCGGAGTTGAGGTAGGTGTTGTCCACGCCGCCGAAAGCTGTGCGGAAGAAGGGAACAAATCTGATGCACAGGCAAAGAGCTGTGATGTAAAGAGCGGAAATTACTATTTCTGTCATCATTCCCTTGCTTATGATGCTTGCAGAACGGGGAACGGGCTTTTCCTTCATATATTCCTGAAGAGCAGGCTCGCTGCCGAATGCAATAGCTGCCAGAGTGTCCATTGCAAGGTTTACAAGGAGAAGCTGAACTACTGTCATAATGGTGTTCTCGCCGAGGAGAGGTGCTATAAAGCAGGTGAGAACGGCTGCAACGTTAACGGTAAGCTGGAAGATAAGGAACTTTCTGATGCTCTTGAACATAGTTCTGCCGTAAAGGATAGCCTTTTCGATGGAGGAGAAGTTGTCGTCCAGAATGGTGATATCGCCCGCTTCCTTTGCCACCTCTGTGCCGCTGCCCATTGCAAAGCCAACATCGGCTTTCTTAAGAGCAGGGGAGTCGTTTACGCCGTCGCCTGTCATACCTACAACAAGGTTCAGCTCCTGAGCGGCTCTTACGAGACGGCTCTTGTCGGTGGGGAGAGCTCTTGAAACAACTCTCAGGTCGGGGAGAAGTGCTTTAAGCTCATCATCGGTCTTTTCTGCAAGCTCTGCACTGGTGAGGGCAATGTCTGTGTCAGTCCTCAGAAGTCCTGCTTCCTTGGCGATAGCAACGGCAGTTTCCTTTCGGTCACCTGTTACCATTACTACCTGAATGCCTGCATTCTGAACCTCTTTGATAGCGTCAGCGGCTTCCTTACGTACATTGTCTCTGATGCTGAGGAGACAGACAAGTGTTACTGTTCCCTCGTCGGAATCGCCGTCCTTCTTGGCAACGCCAAGGAGTCTCATTGATCTTGATGCCTGAGTGTCGATGTAATCCATAAGAGCCTGCTTGTCAGCAAGAGGCTTTACCTCACCGTTTCCGTCAACATAGGAATCGCAGCGGTCAAGAAGTCTTTCGGGTGCGCCCTTGATGTATGTAACGTGGCTGCCGTTTTCATTAACGGTTACGCTGGAGCATTTCTTTGTGGAATCGAAAGCGCTGAATGTAAGAACATTGTCCTTATTAATGCCCTCAGCCTTGCCTGCTTCCATAAGATATGTCATAAGAGCACGGTCGGTGCTGTTTCCGCCGATGACCTTGCCCTCGGCAGCAGATGCGCTGTTGTTAACTCCTGCACCGATGATGATGTTATCTGCAAGTGCAGCGGGAATCTTGTCAAAGCTGTCATATGTCTCACCATTGCCTGCGGAAAGCTCAACAACGGAAAGCTTGCCCTCGGTGATAGTACCTGTCTTATCGCTGAAAAGAATGCTCAGGCTTCCTGCGGTCTCCAGACCGTTTATCTTTCTTACAAGAACGTTGTCCTTAGCCATTTTGAGGCTCTGGAAGGAGAGAAGAATGGAGGTGAGCATAGGAAGTCCCTCAGGAACTGCGCATACTATAATAGTTACCGCAACTGTTACAGCATTAAGGATAAGATGTATCCATTCAAATACGCCGTTGGGGATATCGCCCGTGATGAGCGTTTTTGCCATAATGCCCACAATGATGCATATAGCACCGATGTAGCCGAATGTGGATATCTGCTTTGCAAGCTTGCCAAGCTTTACCTGGAGAGGAGTTTCTCTTGTTTCCTCCTGCACTTCAAGAGCCAGCTCACCGAAGAGGGTCTTGTCGCCGACCACCTTAATTTCCATATATCCCTCGCCGCCGCAGACAACTGTGCCACGGTATGCATAGTGCTTGTTGAGGAGGTCTTTTGTGTTGTAGCCCTCGCCGTTTTCATCGGGTATTTTCTCGGCTTCCTCAGTCTCGCCGTTAAGAGCCGCCTGATCTACCTTGATGCCGCCCATAACAAGCTCGCCGTCCGCAGGGAGCTTGTCGCCCGCCTGGAGATATACGATATCGCCAACAACAACATCGCTTACGTGAATTTCGGTAAGCTTGCCGTCACGAATGACCTTTGCGGTCTCCTTAGCTTCTTCCTCGGCTTTGAGAGCAGATGCCTTGCCCTCCTGCTTGTTTTCGCTGAATGCGGAAACGCCGTTTGCTATCATAATTGCGATGAGTATTCCCACAGGCTCGAACCATTCTGCCTGATGGAGGAAAAAGAGTACAACCTGTACCACAAGGGCAACCAGGAGTATCATTATCATAGGGTCCTTGAATCCCTCAAGGATCTTCTTCCACAGCGGGTCAGGGGGAATCTGTGTAAGGGTGTTGGCACCGTTTTTCTTACGGCTTTCCTCCGCCTCTGCCGCAGTGAGTCCCTTGGGGAGAGTGCTCAAAGGCTTTTCTTTAACTTGCATATTAAGCGTCCTTTCCTTTTATGAAATATTGTTTTGCGCCGTTATCAGTCACTGTGCATTGTTTTTCTGCGCAGTGCACTTGGTATGAATTATACAGCAAAATGTAAAAATTGTCAATAGCGGGGAGACTTTGCAGATTATATTTGAGGGTATTTAAGATTAAAATTTGATTAAAAAAGTCTGCCCGGGTTTTGGGGCAGACCTTTATCGTAATAAATCAGCTCTGATTTTCCTTTTCAACCATATTCTCGCCGCAGTACATTTTTCTGAGCTTGGGCTTTTCGATCTTTCCCGTAGCATTTCTCGGAACGGGCGCAAAGATTATCTTCTTGGGACGCTTGTATCTGGGCATTCCGAGGCAGAATTCATTTATCTCCTCCTCGGTACATTCCTCGCCGTCCTTAAGCTCGATTATCGCAGCCGCAATTTCGCCAAGACGCTTATCAGGCAGACCGATAACGGCAACGTCCTTTATCTTGTCAAACTTGCTCATAAAATTCTCGATCTCAACAGGGTAAAGATTTTCACCGCCGCTGATAACAACGTCCTTTTTGCGGTCAACGAGGAAATAGAAGCCGTCCTCGTCCTGACGTGCCATATCGCCCGTCCACAGCCAGCCGTCGTGGAGCACCTCTGCGGTCGCCTTGGGGTTGTTGTAGTAGCACTTCATAACTCCGGGACCCTTTACCGCAAGCTCGCCCACCTCGCCCTGAGGAACTTCATTGCCGTTCTCGTCGATTATCTTTACCTGCCAGCCGTAGCCGGGAATGCCGATAGCGCCGACTTTATGTATATTCTCCAGTCCAAGATGAACGCAGCCGGGGCCTATGGATTCGCTGAGACCGTAGTTTGTGTCATACTGATGATTTGGGAAGTAGTGCTTCCAGCGGTTGATAAGGCTCTGGGGAACGGGCTGTGCACCGATGTGCATAAGTCTCCACTGGGACAGATCGTAATTTTTCGGGTCAATTTTTCCCGTGTCAATGGCTTCAAGGATATCCAGTGCCCAGGGCACAAGGAGCCATACTATTGTACATTTTTCCTTTGAAACGGTGTCAAGAATGGTCTCAGGGCTCACACCCTTTAACAGCACAGCCTTGCCCCCTGTGATAAGGCTGCCGAACCAGTGCATTTTTGCGCCTGTGTGGTAAAGGGGCGGTATGCAGAGGAAAACATCGTCCTTGGTCTGATGATGATGCTTCTGTTCAACGATGCTTGCGTGCATAAGGCTTCTGTGGGAATGAAGGATAGCCTTGGGGAAGCCTGTTGTTCCCGAGGAGAAATATATTGCAGCGTCGTCGTCATCGCTTATTGCTATTCCGGGAGATACGCTTGCGCAGTTTGAGGTGAGCTTGTCATAATCCTCCGCAAAGCAGGGACAGTCGCCGCCCACATAGAAAAGAATGCGTCCCTTGCTGATGTCCTCCGCAATGGTCTCCACCCTGCCGATAAATTCGGGGCCGAACACCAGCACATCTGCCTCCGCAAGGTCAAGGCAGTATTTTATCTCTTCCGAGCTGTAGCGGAAGTTCATAGGTACGGCAAGAGCACCTGTTTTGAGGATACCGAAGTAAATGGGCAGCCATTCGAGGCAGTTCATAAGTAGTATAGCCACCTTGTCGCCCTTTTTAACGCCTCGGCTCAGAAGAAGCTGAGCAAAACGGTTTGCCTTTTCGTTGAAAACGTGCCAGGTTATTTCACGGCGGTAGCAAAGATCGGAGGTGGGCTGGATAAGGTCAAAATCCTTCCAGAGCATACGTCTTGTTTCCTGTATCTGAGGGTTTATCTCCACGAGACATACGTCATTTCCGTATTTGCGTGCGTTTTCTTCAAGCAGTTCTGTAATTGGCATTGATATCAACCTTTCGGACATTTTTCCAAGTAATTCAGCGGTTTCAAGCTTTAAATATTGTGCGCTTTAAACCGCTGCAAAATCTGATAAGTAATACTTTATCTATTTTAATAT
>ERZ1026848.2138-NODE-2138-length-10214-cov-10.123930_pt1 | contig 10214 bp, 8 predicted proteins | sample MGYA00380154_ERZ1026848 | MGnify/ENA primary metagenome ERZ1026848 (study PRJEB33269, sample SAMEA4719790) | human gut metagenome | biome: human-associated habitat; feature: organic feature; material: feces | place: Cameroon | collected 2013-10 ...
GTGCAGCGCCACGACAACACCATGGTGCAGGGCATCGTGCTGCTGTACGCCTGCGTGGGCATCGTGGGCCTGATCCTGGGCGATGTGCTCATGGTGCTCATTGATCCCCGCATCAACTTTGGCAAGAAAGAAGGTGGCCGCTGATGCTTTCGTTCCTGAAACGGGAAAAATCCAAAAAGCTGGAAAACCAGCTCAACACCCTGCAGAAGGAAGGCCCTGCTGCCTGGGCAGACCTGCCGGAGGACGAACTGTTCACCCCCGCCGGGTTCCACGCCGAGCAGGCCGAGGCCACGGCCAGCTCCAACTACAGCTACTGGGGCAGCACCTTCCGTGCTTTCTTCAAGAACAAGGCAGCCGTGGCCCTGCTCATCGCGCTGGTGGCCGTGGTGGCCTTTGCCTTTCTCCAGCCTTATCTGCCGGGGCAGGCAGACCCCAACCTCTGCGCCGTGGACCCCGTCACCGGCATCCAGTACCGCAACATCGCTCCCGGGCAGGACGGCTTTATCTGGGGTTCCAACTCCATCGGGCAGGACCTGTGGGCCCGCATCTGGGCCGGTGCCCGCACCAGCCTGACCATTGCCTTTTTCGTGGCTCTCATCGAAGCCGTGGTGGGCATCACTGCCGGTGTGCTGTGGGGCTATGTGCGCGGGCTGGATTTTCTGTTCACGGAGCTGTACAACATCTTTGACAACATTCCCACCGCCATTGTGCTGATCCTCATCTCCTATGTGGCCTCCCCCAGCATCTGGACCATGATCCTGGGCATGTCCATCAAGGGCTGGATCGAGATGGCGCGGTTCATCCGCAACCAGATCCTCATCATCCGTGACCGTGACTACAACGTTGCCTCCCGCTGCATCGGCACCCCCACGGTGCGCATCGTGCTGCGCAACCTGCTGCCGTATCTGGTGTCGGTGATCATGCTCCGCATGGCCCTTACCATCCCGGAGGCCATCGGCAACGAGGTGTTCATCACCTACATCGGCCTGGGCCTCTCGGTGGAAACGCCCTCGCTGGGCAATCTGGTCAACGACGGCCGCAAGGTGATGATGCAGGCCGGTCTGCGCTACCAGCTGCTCTACCCCACCTTGATTTTGAGCTTTGTCACCATTGCGTTCTATCTGATCGGCAACGCGTTCTCGGACGCCGCCGACCCGAAGAACCACCTGCAGTAAGGAGGAATGCATGATGAACGAAAACGACTGCATCCTCTCGGTGCGGGGGCTGGATATCCGGTTCAACCTGCGTGGCCGGGTGCTGCACGCCATCCGCGGCATCGACCTGGACCTGTACCGGGGTGAAGTGCTGGCCATCGTGGGCGAGTCCGGCTCCGGCAAGAGCGTATTCACCAAGAGTTTCATGGGCCTGTTGGACACCAATGGCTCCATCACCGGCGGCACCATCGACTACTGCCCTACCCCCGGCGCAGAGCCGGTGCGCCTGTCCGGCCTGAAAACCGGGAAGGACTGGCTGCGCATCCGGGGCCGCGAAATTGCCATGATCATGCAGGACCCCATGACCAGCCTGAACCCGCTGAAAACCATCGGCGACCAGATTTTGGAGGCCGTGACCCTGCATCAGGGCCTGAAGGGCACCGAGGCCAGGGCCAGAACACTGGAATACCTGCGGGACGTGGGCATCTCTGACCCGGAAGTGCGTTTTAAGCAGTACCCCCACGAGTTCTCCGGCGGCATGCGTCAGCGCGTGGTGATCGCCATTGCGGTGGCCTGCAGCCCGAAGATCCTGATCTGTGACGAGCCCACCACCGCGCTGGATGTGACCATTCAGGCTCAGATTTTGCAGCTGCTCAAGGAGCTGCGGGCCAAGTACCACCTGACCATCGTCATGATCACCCACGACCTAGGCGTCGTGGCCAACATTGCCGACCGGGTGGCCGTGATGTACGCCGGCGACATCGTAGAGATCGGCACCGCCGACGAGATCTACTATGACCCCCGCCACCCCTACACCTGGGCACTGCTGTCCAGCATGCCCCAGATGGGCATAAAAGGCGAGGACCTGTTCAACATCGTGGGCACCCCGCCCAACCTCTTTGCCGAGATCCGCGGCGACGCCTTTGCGCCCCGCAACCCGCAGGCACTGAAGATCGACTATGTCAAGCGCCCGCCGTACTTTGAAGTTTCGCCCACCCACAAGGCCAAGACCTGGCTGCTGGACCCCCGGGCACCCCACATCGAGCCGCCTGCTGCGGTGAAAAAACTGCAAAAGGAGGGCTTGTAAGATGGCCGAGGAAAAAGAAGTCCTTCTGGAAGTAAAGGACCTGAATGTGACCTACGGCTCCGGCCGCAAGGCCTTTGCCGCCGTACAGAACGCCAATTTCCAGATCTACAAGGGCGAGACCTTTGGTTTGGTGGGCGAGTCCGGCTCCGGCAAGACCACCATCGGCCGGGCCATCCTGCGCATTCTGCCCACCTCTGGCGGTGAGATCCTGTACAAGGGCCAGAAGATCAACGGCAAAATCCCGCGTGCGCTGGACAAGCAGATCACCCGTGAGATCCAGATGATCTTTCAGGACCCGCAGTCCTCGCTGAACGAGCGCGCCAAGGTGAGCTACATCGTGGGCGAGGGCCTGCAGAACGTGCGGCCCGACCTCTCCGCCGCCCAGCGGGAAGAAAAAGTGCGGCAGGCTTTGCTGGACGTGGGCCTGCTGCCGGAGTTTGCTTCCCGCTTCCCCCACGAATTTTCCGGCGGCCAGCGGCAGCGCATCGGCATTGCCCGTGCGCTGATCGTGGAGCCGGAATTCATCGTGGCCGACGAGCCCATCAGCGCTCTGGACATGTCCATCCGCGCCCAGGTGCTCAACCTGCTGCGCCGCCTGCAGAAGGAACGCGGCATCACCTACCTGTTCATCGCCCATGATCTCTCGGTGATGCGCTACATTTCGGACCGCATTGCAGTCATCCACAAGGGCAGCATCGTGGAACTGGCCGACGCGGAGGAGCTGGTGGCCCACGCCATCCATCCCTACACCCGCAGCCTGCTGTCCGCCATCCCCATGCCGGACCCCCGCCGGGAGCGCAATAAAAAGCTGTTGGTGTACGACCCCGCCATGCACGATTATTCCACCGAAGTGCCCCAGTGGCGGGAGCTGCGGCCCCAGCATTGGGTGCTGTGCAGCACTGCCGAGGCAGAGGCCTGGCTGGGCAACAAGTAAGTTTCTTTGCCGCAAAAAACAACTTTCTTCCAGATTTCAAGAGGCAAAACCATCGGTGTTTTGTTTCTTTTTTACTTCTCACAGTTTGTTCATTGACTTTCCAACTGTTGTCCACTACAATACAGGCAGGGCTGTGTGCCCTGGCCTGTTTGACCCTTGGCCCGGAGCTTTGGTCTGCCGGGCCTGGAGAAAGTATAAAAAAGAAGAAGAACGAATCATAAGAGAAAGAGTTTGATCCTATGTCAACTACAGCACATGAGGCAGTTTACGCATCCGTCGCAAAGCCCTGGCTGAAGTACTACGACGCCAGTTACATCGGCCAGCCCCTGCCGGACTGCACCACCTTTGAGTACCTGTACCAGCAGAACAAACAGCACCTGAACGAGCCTGCTCTGGAGTACTTTGGCCGCAAGATCACCTATGCCGACCTTTTTGTCAATATCAAAAAGACCGCTGCCGCTTTCCGTGCCATTGGCCTGAAGAAGGGCGACATTGCCACGGTGGTCAGCGTCATGACCCCGGAGATCATCTACGCCTTTTACGCTGCGGACCTGATCGGTGCCACCTTGAACCTGGTGGACCCCCGGTACAGCGTGGAGGGCATCCACGACTACATCACTGAGGTGGACTCTCACCTGCTGATCTGCCTGAGCGTGACCTACGACCGCTGTGTCCAGGCTGCCAAGCGCACCCATGTGGAGCGCATCTTGGTGGTGTCCCCTGCCGACTCCTTGTCCCTGCCCATGGCCATAGGTTATAAGCTGAAGAACCCGGACAAGAAGAACCACTACTTCTCCAACGTTATCCGCTGGAAGGACTTTATTGCCGGGGGCCAGGGCCAGAGCACCGCTGCCGACCCGGTGGACCCCATGGACCATGCCTGCGTGGTGGTCCACACCGGCGGCACCACCGGTTCCCCCAAGGGCGTAATGCTCACGGACCGGAACTTCAACGCCATTGCCAAGCAGTTCAAGACCTACGAGTTTTTGTGCCACCGGGGCCAGACCCTGATGAACATCATGCCTCCCTTTATTGCCTACGGCTTTGCCTGCGGCATCCATCTGCCCCTGACCCTGGGCATCAAGGTGGTCATCGTTCCCAATGCGGACGCCTCCAAGCTGGGCAGCCTGGTGCTGAAGTATAAGCCCCAGCTTATGTTTGGTGTGCCCACCCACTACCAGCAGCTGGCTACCGACATCCGGCTCAAGAAAAAGGACCTGTCCTTCATCCGGATGTACGCCGCCGGCGGTGACGCCATTTCGGTGGGTGCTGAGAAGAATGTCAACGAGTTCCTGGCTGCCCACAACGTGGAGTTCCCCATGGCCAAGGGCTACGGCATGACTGAGGTTTCCTCTGCTGCCACTGCCGCCGCCGGTTCCATCACCAAGCCCGGCAGTGCCGGCATCCCCCTGGTGGACACCATCGTGTCGGTGTTTGAGCCAGGCACCACCAAGGAGCTGCCCATTGGGGAGCAGGGCGAGATCTGCATCTGCAGCGAGTCCATCATGAAGGGCTACTACCACAAGCCGGAGGAGACCGCCGCCGTCAAGCAGGTCCACCCGGACGGCCGCACCTGGGTGCACACCGGAGACGTGGGCTACATCGACGAGGATGGCTTTGTGTTCGTGGGCTCTCGGATCAAGCGGCTGATCATCCGCCCCGACGGCTTCAAGGTGTTCCCCTCCATGATCGAGAACGCCATCAGCCATCACCCTGCCGTGCGGCAGTGCTCTGTGGTAGGCTGCGTAGCCAAGGACCACGCCCAGGGCCGCCTGCCCTTTGTGTTCGTGGTGCTGGACCCTGCTGCCGCTGACAAAAAGCGTCAGATCCTGCGGGAGCTGCGGCAGCTCTGTGTGGAGGAACTGCCGGAGTATGTGCAGCCGGTGGCCTACAAGTTTATCAGTGAGATGCCCCTGACCCCTGTGGGTAAGATCGATTACCGCAAGCTGGAAGAAGAGATCAGCCCCCGGGATTATTAAGCTTTGCCTGTTACGGTCGTGCCCTGTGCACGGCCGTTTTTGATTTATCCGACATTTTTTGAAAAACGTGCCTTGACATTGCCCGGTTCTCTTTTTATGATAGAAGAAAACCCCATTGGTCAAAAAGGAGGAGCATTATGAGAAAACGCCTTGTCAGCCTGCTGCTGACCCTGGCTCTGCTGGTGCTGCCGGTGGTCTCTGCCGGGGCTGCCCAGCCAGACCCCACCCTGGTGCAGACCCAGACGGAAACTGCGGAAGCAGCCCAGCACCAGTATTCCTACATTGCCCTGGGCGACAGCATCGTAGCCGGCATCGGCCTGCCGGATGCGGTCTACCAGCGGAACGGCCGGTACTACGATGTGTCCGGCAACTACCAGGGCTACTCCAAGGATTGCTATGTGGCCCGGGTGGCCGAGGGCCTGGGCCTGAGCCGGGACCAGACCGCCAACTACGGAATGCCTGCCCTGATGAGCGGCGACCTGCTGGAGCTGGTACGGACAGGCTCCTGCCAGAGTGCCAGCATCAATTTCTCTCTGCCTGACCTGCGCCAGGAGCTGAAGCACGCTCAGGTGATCACGGTGGAGATCGGTGCCAACGACGTACTGGTGCCTATCATGTACGGCATTGCCTCTGCCATGGGCGGCCCCCAGGTCTTTGAGGCCCTGCTGCCTATGCTGGAGGGCGACTTCCGCCAGATGGACGCCTCCTCCTTTGCCGCCCTCCGGGAGAACCTGGACTCTTTGAACATCACGGCTCAGCAGCGCAAAGCCCTGCTGAAGCTGCTGGACAGCGGCATTGCAGAGATCTGCACCCAGAGCCAGGCCTCTACCCTGGCCAACCTTGAGGCCCTGCTCCAGGAGCTGAAGGCCCTGAACCCCGACGCCCAGATCGTTCTGGTGGGCTACTACAATCCCGTTCCCCTGCTGCCGGCTCCTGCCAACCCCTTTGCCAAGCACTTCCGCACCCTGAACCGCTCGGTGCAGAAGCTGGCCCAGCAGTACGACGTGGCTTTTGCCTCTGCCGCCTACACCCTGGTGGCCAACGACGCCCACCCCACCGCCTGCGGCCACAAATATCTGGCACGTCAGATCCTGAAGGCTCTGGAAAAGTAATTTTTTCTGAGTTTGCCATATAGGGGGTTCCTTATGAAAAAACGGATTGTCAGCCTGCTGCTGGCAGCCGCCATGCTGGTGCTGCTGGCTGTGCCCGCCTTTGCGGAGGACGGGCACGCTTATACCTATGTGGCCCTGGGCGACAGCATCACTGCCGGCATCGGCCTGCCGGATGCCGTCTACCAGAAAAACGGCAGCTTCTATGACGTGTCCGGGAACTACCACGGCTATTCCGGTGACTGCTATGTGGCCAAAGTGGCCGATGCCCTGGGGCTGGACCGTGACCACGCCATCAACTACGGCATGCCCGCCCTGATGAGCAACAATCTGCTGGAGCTGGTGCAAACCGGTGCCACCCACTCTGACAATGCGGATTACACCCTGCCCGGCCTGCGGGAAGAGCTGCAGACCGCCGACCTCATCACGGTGCAGATCGGCTCCAACGATGTCCTGATGCCGCTGATGGGTGCCGTTGCAGCGGCCACCGGCGGCAAGGCCTTCAAACTGCTGCTGCCCATGCTGGAAGGCAATTTCCGGGAGATCAATGCGGATTCTCTCAACACCCTGCGGGAGGGCCTGCAGGCGCTGGATCTGACCGCTGAGGAGCGGAAAGCCACCCTCCGGCTGCTGGATTCCGGCATTGCAGAGCTCTGCAGCCAGAGCCGCACTTCCACGCTGGCAAACATCGAGGCCACGGTGCAGGAGCTGCAGGCACTGAACCCCAACGCACAGATCATCCTGCTGGGTTACTATAATCCCGTTCCCCTGATGCCGACCCTCATCAACCCCTTTGTCGATCATTTCCGCACCCTGAACCGCGCCCTGCAGGAACTGGCAGGCCGGTACGGTGTTACCTACGTTTCCACCACCTGCACAGCGGTGGCCAATGACGCCCACCCCACCGCCTGCGGCCACAAATATCTGGCACGTCAGATCCTGAAGGCTCTGGAAAAGTAATTTTTTCTGAGTTTGCCATATAAGGAGGTTCATTATGAAAAAACGTATTCTCAGCCTGCTGCTGGCAGCCGCCATGCTGGTGCTGCTGGCTATGCCCGCCTTTGCGGAGGACGAGCACGCTTATACCTATGTGGCCCTGGGTGACAGCATCACCACCGGCGTGGGCCTGAAGGACACCCACTTTTCCAGCACCGCCAAGAGCTATGACGTACAGGAAAACTACCACGATTACTCCAAGGACTGCTATGTGGCCCGGGTGGCCGACGCCCTGGGCCTGGACCGGGACCATGCCGTGAACTACGGGATGCCTGCTGCCATGAGCAGCAACATCCTGGACCTGGTCAGGACCGGCTCCACCGCCTCCGGTTCCGCCTACTACGACCTGCCTACCCTGCGGCAGGAACTGGCAGACGCCGACCTGATCACCCTGCTCATCGGCTCCAACGACACTGTGCTGCAGCTCATGGGGGCCATGGGCAGAGCAACCAACGGCAAGGCCACCAAACTGCTGATTCCCCTGCTGACGGGCACCATGCGGGAGCTGAATCTCCAGAACCTCCAGACCCTGAGAAAGGGCCTGGAAAACCTGGACCTGACCCCGGAAGAACTGAAGGCTGCCCTGAAGCTGCTGGATTCCGGCATGGAGGAGATCTGTGACCAGACCCGGGGCCAGACCGTGGCCAACGTGGAACAGATTCTCCAGGAGCTGAGAGCCCTGAACCCTGACGCCCAGATCATTCTGGTGGGTTACTACAACCCCCTGCCCTTCCTGCCCACCTACGGCAGACACTTCCGCCTGCTGAACCGCTCCGTCAAGGCCCTGGCCCAGCAGTACGGCGCAGACTATGTATCCATCCCCTATACCTCCATTGCCAACGACGGTCACCCCACGGTGTGCGGTCACAAGTACATCGCTCGCCAGATCCTGAAGGCCGTCCGCAAGTAAACGTTTCGTTTTTTCAAGGCCCTGCCTGTCCGGCAGGGTCTTTTTGCTTTCCTGCGTTTATTTCCGGCATTCAGCTTCAAAAGCTTCTATTTTGACAACTTTTTCCTGCGATTTTCCACGTTTTGTCAATTGACATTTCCCCTTCATTTCCTTATCATGGAAGCAGTTCCGCAGCCTTGAGATGTTGCGGGGAAAGAGGGAATGATGACCATGAAAACAAAACGCATTGCAAGCCTGCTGGTTTCCGCCGGGCTGCTGCTTTCCATGGCGGTGCCGGCCTTTGCTGCCCAGACTCCGCTGGCCCCTGAGGCCGACACCCTGCCTGCCGCTGTCCAGGAGACCGAACCGGAGGAAAAAACAGAGCCGGAAGCATCTTCTGCCCCGGAAACTGAGCCGGAAGAAGCCCCTGCAGAGACCACTCAGGCCCAGGAGACTACCAAAGCCTCCCAGACCGCTGAAACGGCCCAGAAGGCCCCTGCTAAGGACTTTTTGTATGTCGCCATCGGTGACAGCGTGACTGCCGGCGTGGGCCTGAGCGGCCTGCAGTACAAGCTGGTCCAGAACGGCTTCGATATGTCCGGCAATTACAAAGGCTACGATGGCCAGTGCTTTGTGGGCTATGTAGCCGACCAGCTGGGCCTGGATCGTGACCACGCCATCAACCTGGGCCTGCCCGCCGTGATGACCCGCGACCTGGCCGACCTGATTGAGACAGGTGCCATGCCCGCCATGAACCAGTATTCCGGCGTGCAGTACACCTCGGTGCCGGAGCTGAAGGAATATATCCAGAAAGCGGACCTCATCACCTTGCAGATCGGTGCCAACGACGCCCTGATCCGTACCATCGTGGCCCTGGGCGAGGCTACCAACTGGAAAAGTGAAAAGCTGGCCAACAGCATGGTCACCGGAATGTTCCGCAACCTGACCCCGGACAACATCGACTACTTTATGGACTGCCTGAAGCAGCTGACCCTGACCCCCTCGGAGTTCCGTGCCGTGATGTATCTGCTGACCACCGGCATGGGCCAGATCTGCACCTCCACCTACGCCGATACTGTGACCCAGCTGGAGCGTGTGATGAAGGACCTGCGTGAGCTGAACCCGGAGGCCCAGATCATGATACTGAGCTACAATAACCCGGTGCCCCTGATGCCCTCCTGGAGCCGCCACTTCCGTCGGCTGAACACCGCCGCAGCCAAGCTGGCCGCCCAGTATGATGTGACCTATGTGCCCATCCCCTATACCCGCACCGCCAACGACGGCCACCCCACCGTTTCCGGCCACAAGTACATTGGCCGCCAGATCCTCAAAGCCGTCAATTACTGATCCATAAACATGCAGCAAAAAAGGGCCTGTCTCTTAGCTGGGGGTTCGTAAAACAGTTTTCGAGAAATGACACGGCAACTGCCAGTCAGGATTGGTTACGAGTACCCGGCTAGGCCGAGGAAGCATCAAGTCCCATGTCCGCACCGCAAAGGTGTTGGCATGGGGCTTTTTGCATATCGGGGTTCTGTACACCTCTGGCAAGGTGTAACACACTAGACTTTGTATCAAAGTCGTGTGCCAAGGGTGCTGCGCCCCCTTTGGAATCCCTGCTCACATCGCCTGTGGGCGATGTGGATTCGCCGCACAGAAGGACTCCACAAAGGCGCACCCCGGCTGTTTGCGGCGAGGAAAAGGCACTTCTACGGAAGTGTAATAACCCACTATGACACTTTCATCCCTGCGGTCTGCAAAGTGTAGTGGGCTCTCCGAGGGGGGGACGGCTGTATAGGGTGTGTTTCAGGCGAATCGCTGCGTACGTGCGTACGGGATGTTGGTACGCACGTACGCAGTAAAATGGCCAAGTTCTCCTATATAGGGGTGTTCTTTCATTGGCAAATATGGTATACTCGGCTTAGTCCGGTAAATCGAAATTTGGGGAGGTAAAGAGTGTATGAAAAAGAAACTGCGTATTCTGGTTATTTTAATTGCTGTGTTATTGGTAGGTACAGTAGGTTACTATTTCATGCCAAAGAAATTCGGTAAGAATGTAAATCCTTCTG
>ERZ1026848.2140-NODE-2140-length-10203-cov-12.310307_pt1 | contig 10203 bp, 14 predicted proteins | sample MGYA00380154_ERZ1026848 | MGnify/ENA primary metagenome ERZ1026848 (study PRJEB33269, sample SAMEA4719790) | human gut metagenome | biome: human-associated habitat; feature: organic feature; material: feces | place: Cameroon | collected 2013-10 ...
ACGTGGTAGTATAGTAGTATAATTACGAAGATATTTTTATAAGGAGATTTATCTCTGTTTTCAAGTCACCATAAAGAATCAAGACAGTTATCCCAACTCTGGGATGGCTGTCTTTTTTTATATATTTACATACATTTGTGTTCCCATAAGTCCTTATAACAGGCTGGGAAGAAAGGAGAAAAAGCATGAGTATCGAAAACAGACTGCCTATCCCTCTGACTGCGGATGGAGTTCCTGTCGGCATTGGCGACACCGTCTATGCCATTTGGAATGAGGTCCGCAGAAACACCCGTGGCAAGTTCTACCGCGCATCCACCATTGCCGTGTATCCCGTCAAGGTCACTTCCGTGCTGTTCACGGAGAGCTTTGTCGAGCATCGCGTCATGTGGTCTGGCGATGGGTACGCCAACATTCCTGTCAAGGGCAGCAGCGATTTCGTGAAGCCTGTTGAGGGCTGTGTCGGAATTGAGCTGGGCGGCTACAACACCTTTGCCAGCAAGGAGAAGGCTGAGGAGTGTGCTGCACAGGACGACTGGCAGACTGGCGTTACCTTCTTCAAGGGTATGCCCCCTATGCCTTCCTGCCTCTACAACGAGCTCCGGCAGAAGAGCCGCGACTTCGAGTACGGCTACGTGGCTGAGGAGGTGACGGGCAATGAGTAAGTACGTCGTTGCTATCATGTCTGCTGCTGAAGTCGGCGCTCTGCACCACATCATCACGGATGAGCTGGAAAACGGGGTTCTCGACGTCGAGAATCAGGCTTTGCTGAGTAACGCTCAGGCGAAGCTGGGCGAAGCCCTGCGGACTGCGGGCGAGTCCCTCTCCCCTGCCGTTCCTGCTTCCAAGCCTGTGAAGCCTCATTCGCCGGAGTCTTTCCGTGCCTACGAGTGCTTCAAGCTCCAGTGGATGCTGGACCACAAGCACACGCTGCAGGAGCTTCTCTGCGAGCTGGATGCGTATTCTGAGGACTGCGGTGATGCCGGCAGTATGCAGGAGCTTCTGGACGTGTGGGAGAAGGACAGTGGCTTCGGCGGTGAGATGTGGCCCTGCTACGAGGAGTGGCTGGAGTGCGAGGCGAAGGAAGAGCCTGCGGAAGCGCACGAGCTTTCTTCCATCATCTGCGGCGCCACCGCCTGCGTATATCACGATGGGAACGGCGGCTGCCTGCTGCCGAGGCTGATTCACCGGCTGCCTGACCGTAATCTTGAAGATGCGGTGTATGGCGAAAGCTGCTGCACGGACTTCCTCCCCGCCGAGCTGAACGATGGGACTAAGGAGGCTGCCCATGAGTAATGTCGAAAGGCAAAAACTCATCGAGAACGCCATGGCTCACTATCGTGCTGCCATGGTATCCGGCGAGCCCAACGAACTGAAGGCAGCTCTCAACGACATGGAAAATGTCTATTATGCCGTCTGCCTCTGGTCTGTTCCGGGGACGGACGAGCTTCGGAAAGCTATCATCAGCTTGTCGGAGTGCGTAAAAAGCTACTAAACCTAAAATTGAAAGGAGACACGAAAATGTCTGAGAATGGTTGCCGTGTATTCCCCATCATCACCGATGTGGTGCAGAAGGAATATGAGAAATGTTCCATGAACACCAAGTCCTCAGACCGGACGCCGGAGATTTGCGGCTACTATGGGCGTGCTTGCCGGCAGATGGATAAAGACGAGGGAGCCAATCGGATGGGCTGCGTAAGGTGCCCCTTGGTGGATGTTGCCAACGCGCTGCGGGATGAAAGACCTTATATGAGCGTCTATCAGCTCACGCCGGATATGCTGTCCGTGCTGAAGCAGAAGCTGTTCTACGACAGCGAGTGCGATGAGTTCCAGCGCCTCTCTGATGAGGAGCGCGACTCTGTCGCCAGCATCGCTTTCTACGACCAGATTCCCAACGAAATCGTGTTCCACGCTTTCGAAGGCATCAGCTTCGTGGATGAGGACTTCTTTTGCGGCGGATGCGAGGAGTGACGCCGTGCTGAAGTACATAACGCACTGCGATGAGGTCGAACTCGTCCATGTGACCACAGAGGATAGACTTGGCTCCATTCTGGAAACTGGTATCCGTCCCTCTGCATTCGGCGATATGGCCGTAGGCGAGGACGACGGTGCTGGTGTCTATGCTGTCCGCAACGACGCAAGGCTGATTCAGAAGGTGCTGGACTACGTCGTGGACACGGAGACCTTAGGCTGTGTCTATGCGGTCAAATTCCGCTACAAGGGCCGATATAGGGAGTGTGTAGACTCCGTGGAACATAGCTCCCACGGAGGCTATATTCTCATTCCCAAGTCCGAGTGTCCATCCGGTATCCCTGCCAAGGACATCATCAGCTATATCCGGCTGGTGCCAAAAAAAGAAAGGAGATTTTAATATGGCTGAATTGCATGAGACTATCATGGGCCGCAAGTTCTTTATGAGCGATTTCCCTTCCCTCGTAAAGAACGTTGAGCGTGTGGCTGCTGCGCTGGAGGTTCAGAATAAGGCTGCCGAGGAGCAGGCCAACCCCAAGGAAAAGGCCTTCCCTGCCATCCTGATTCATTCCACCTGCCCGCTCCATACCGACGGCACTACTCATACCGGAGCGTACCGCTCCAAAATCGTTGTTGAGAAGTTCGACAACTACCTTGCGGCTCAAAACGTCATGGACGAGGAGCTGCGGATGGTATTCGGCTGGGAGAAGCTCCCTGACGAGCCTCTCACGACGAACTACGACATCGGCGGCTTGGAGGCTTGGGCTCTCCATAACGGCGTGTCCCACTCGTGGAAAATCGTTGTCGTGGAGGTCGAGGTTCCGAAAAAGGAGGCGGGGTAAGCCATGGCGAAATGCGCTTTTTGCGGTCGTGAAATGCTGAAGGCCAAAGGCTGTCGCAAAATCACCATTCGCTTCGTAGATGGCTCCCGTGCTGACCCCATTAAGGTCGGCGCACCGGGCGACTTCTACTATGGCTGTGAAGAGTTGAACAACCCGAACTTCCGCTGCGGCGATTGCGGAGCCATGGTCGGTGGTTATCATCACCCCGGCTGTGATTGCGAGCGCTGCCCGAAATGCGGCGGTCAGCTCATTTCCTGCGATTGTCAGGCCGATTAACCCCTATTTTGAAAGGAGAGAGTCTGTAATGGCTCTCTCCTTTTTTTGCTTTATGAATACATTGAAAGGAGAACAGCACTATGAACAAAGTCTTTTTCGACTCACTTGCGGTTGAAGTCACCCGTCGGTGCAATATGCACTGCGCTCACTGTCTGCGAGGCGAGGCGGAGAACAAGGACATCTCCTACGAGGTCATGGACGCATTGCTGCGCCATGTGGACGGCATCGGTGTCGTGACATTTACCGGAGGCGAACCGTCTCTCAACTGCCGCGCCATCGACCAGTTCCGTGAGCTGTGCCTGAAGTATGACATCTCTGTGAATGGCTTCTATATCGTCACAAACGGTAAGGAGAACGTAGAAGAGTTGGCTGTTGCTTCCCTGCGGTGGTATAGCTACTGCGCCAAGCAGGAGGACATAGAAATCTGCGGTCTTGCTCTTTCCGACGACCAATTCCATGAAGATATTCCCAACGAGAATATCATGCTGCTGAAGGGTCTCTCCTACTTCCGTGAAGAGGACAAGCGCACTGATTGGGACAGAGTCAACCTCATCAACGAGGGGCGTGCAGAAGACCTGTTTGAGACAGATTATCCGAAGCGTGAGCTGGGCAATGAGCGTATTGCGGTCGAGAAGTGGCCGGATGGCAGTGTGATGGTAAACGAAGGCAACATCTGCCTTACGGTGGATGGCAACCTTCTGAATACCTGTGACTGCTCCTACGCACACCAAAGCCAGCACATTATCGGCGACGTTTACCACATGGACGACTTCTTCGACGAAATGGTTGCTCTTGCGGAGGTGTCCTGAAATGGCTGCCTCTTGCTCTTACGATACATCCGCAAATGCATCTCCGACAAACAAGGAACATCTGCTGACAGACCTGTTGGATGAAATTCAGAACGTTCTGGAAGAAGGGTTGCATACCTACTGCGAGGAAGACCCTCTCGGTTTGAAGCGGCATGACATCTCCAGAAGTTCTCTTGGCTACGTAAGGCAGACGGAGACCATTACCTGCGTGTCGGTTCGCATCGTCGCAAACCGCGACTCAATATACCGTACGGAAATCGAACGCAATGAGGCAAAGGCGGATTTGGAGCGTATTGCGGAGACTGTTGCCAATCGGTACGAGTCCCGTTCCTTCGTTTCCTGCAACACTTCATGTTCCACTGTGGACATGGTGTTGCACGCAACGACCAACACGAACCAAGTCTGCTCCATTCCTGTCTTCCCGTTTGAGGTTTGCTTTTTCAAGACGCCCTACTACAATTCGCCGGAGCCCACCGAGAAAATCATGTGGGACGCCTTCTGTCGAGCCAGAGCAAGGTCGTCCAAGAAGCCTGAGAAGCGCGAGCTGCGGCCCGACGATTGGGGTAAGGAATTCCCGTATGGGAAATACACCTACAAAATTCTCGGCCCCTCTGTAAGCCAGAATGCTACGGACGGAGAGAATTACATCGACGTCCTGCGAACAAGCGGCTATCGCGCTCTGAAATTCAGCGGACGAATTAAGCGACAGGAGCTGGAACGAGCGCTCTATGAGATGGAGTACGAGGATAAATCCGAGTTGGCCATCGAAAAGAGCCATGCGGAGGAATCCGAGTTCTATCGGAACAAGCGCTTTATCCAGCAGAAGCTCGTAGCCAGCGGAATAGATGTTGTCTACCGTGAAGTGTTTTCAATTCGAATTAAAACACAACCCCACGAGTTCCAACTTGTAGGCGTCATCAAAAAAGCGCGTAAGTATCCGTTTCTCGCCGAGTGCATTGATGAAACCGGTGAATATGCCGGCAAGAGATGTAGGCTTTCTTATAACGCTGTCATTGAAGCTATCAAACTCAACCGCAAATGAGAATATACCTGAAACGCTTGAAAGGAGAAGAATTAAAATGAATCGCAGAATTACTGAAAACAAGAAGTTTAAGACCTTGTACGTTATCAGCATCTCTTTGCTGATTGTGTGCATCATCGCAATTTTTGGCACCATCGGTGCTGCGAGCATGGACAATTCCATGTCCGGCGGCAGCCTCGTGGTTCGGTGCCTCCTGTTCTCTGTAGCAGGACTTTTGAGCTGGGCTGCTGCCCGTGGCTTCAAACACCGGATATGGCGCCTACTGAATGAGGAACTCAACCATATCACCCGCGATATTTCCCATCATTTGAGATACGACGGTGTGCTGGACGAGAACCTCTAAATAATTAACCATGAAAAAGCTCCCTTGTGGGAGCTTTTTCTTTTGCAAATACCCGCATGGAGATGGGGAAAGCCGTTGACAAAATACCGAAACATGGTAATATATTAGTATAATTACGAAGATATTTTTATAAGGAGATTTATCTCCGTTTTCAGTCACATCATCATATTCAAGGCAGTTGTTCTCGCTTGGGAACGGCTGTCTTTTTATATATTTACTACATTTATATTCCCATGAGTCCTTATCAAAGGCAGGGAGAAAGGAGAAAAAACATGGATTTACGTGCCATAGACACCATGATTCCGAGACCAGTTCTAAAGCACGGAAAGTACCACGCCAAGGCTCTCGTCATGGAGAATGTCCGTGATACCATCATTGATGTTGTCCAAGATGAATTCAGTAACGAGCCCGACTGCGAGGGCGACCCATTCGGTGTGAAGCGTTGGGGTGTTGACCCGACTACACTCTGCCGGACGACTATGACATTGTCCTACGGTGGAAGCAATTTTGCTGCTGCACTGGCAGATATCAAAATCTCCGATGACGATGATTTCTGCTATGCCACACATTATGCGGTAAACATCTTGTTTCACGAAAAGATACCCCCTCTGAAGTACCTTCAGGCGGTTTTTCTGGATGAGATTCAGGGAAAGTTGGAGAGAGCCCTGAAAGTTGCTGCTGAACAGTGGTCGGCACGTTGCTTTGTGCGAGTCAGAGAGGGGCGTCAGTTTTCCGTTAATAGCTCAAAACTGGAACTCGGATTGCCCAAAGTGGGGGAATCTGCAATTCCCGCCCTTCACTTCGCTTTCACTTTTGTTCACTCGACGTATTTCGACAATCCGGAGATTCCAGACGAGAAAATCTTTTGGGATGCCTACTGTCGAAAGGCAATGGTTGACCGGAGAGTAAGCAAAGAGTCGCTTCCGAAACACGAGCTGTGTGCAGCGGACTTCGGTCGTGAATTCCCCCTCAAGCCGGGGAAACCTCGCAGCCCCATTGTCCGTATTCTCAGCATCAACCATGAGAAGCCCAATTCCTCTGTCGTACTCGAATACGTCAAGGGAAAAAACGCTGGCAAAAAGGTAGATGTGAGGGCTAAGGACATTGAACTTGCACTTTACGAGGATGACTTCGAGGACAAAACTGCGTTGTCCGTGCTGAAGGCTAAAGATGAGGAGGCGTTGTTTTACAAGAACAAAATAAGTCTCACAAAACGCATGGTCCACTCATGGCAGACGAGTATGTCGTCTTGGACTGAAATGATTGAAGCGTGGAAAGAGCTCGATGTAACCTACAGAGAGATTTTCGATACGCTCGGTACGAGTTTTGTGCTTACCGAAATCTTTCCGAATGCACGGACAAACATCTTCGGTGCTGTCTGCTGTGATGCAGACTCCCCCGAATATGGACACCGTGTTCTTTTCGGGTGGGACCTCATCGAGCGCATGGCGGAATGCAGGGACCCTGATTGATTCAGGCACGGGAGAGGTTCGCCTCTCCCCTGCTCTGCGCGGTTCGGGCAGCGGTGCAGCGTGCGTCGCCGCCTGAGCTGCCCGAAGACAAAAGAAAGGAGAATACCATGGATTTAGATGCTTTGGATACCGCATACGGTGCCGAGCAAATTGACACCGATTTGCTGGAGACGGACATCAGAAGCCGGCTTGAATATGCCCTTCGGAACGAGACCTATTGCGGACGAGACCCGTTCGGTAAGAAACGCTACGGCGCTGATGCTGGGAATATGTGTTATGTCTTCGGTAAGGAGTACAACATCTTAAAGTTGGTCATCAACATTGCGTTGGATGGCGGCTACGGAATAAACCCGCTGCCTCGTGACGTGGCTGCGGCCATTCTGAGGGACGTAAGTGCTGCAATAAAACCTATTGCAAACAAGCACTCGGCACGAGCTATCATCAAGAAGCAGCCGTTTTGCTCTGCGGCACTGGGTACTCGTTCAGGCGCCTTATTCCAATCAGCCGCATTATACGTCTACATCATATCAACGCCCTACGCCAAGGATACCGGCATTCCTGATGAGAAAATCATCTGGGATGCCAACAGAGATATTTGGTGTAAACGCTGCGGTAAGATTCGGGATACGCGATTTGCTGCCGGCCAGAAAACTGATTACACCATTCAAAATTCCGATTTCGGGCGAGTGTTCCGTCTTGGAGGCTCCCTGTATCGTATCATCGGAATGGGTGAAAACAGCATGGACGAGGTACTCGTGCAAGGTGTAGACGGTCAAGATAAAGGCGATACCATGGAGGTAGCTTTGTCCCTCGTTGAACACGCCCTGTACCTTGCAGAAATGCAGAATGTCAGTGTTTCAAGGGATGCGGAAACTGCTTTTTATGAAAATAAGAAGCACATCCAAGCTCTACTGGACCGTGTTGGCGTGGACGTGATGTATCGTGAGATGTTTGAGCTTGATGGCTTGACCTACGCACTGGTCGGCATCATACCTACCAAGGCCAAAGACATCTTCGGTGCTGTCTGTGTGGATGAATCCGGCGAAACCTTTGATGATGTTCTGTTCTTCTCGTTCGGGGACGTCATTGAAGCAATTCGCGCCGAACGCGATGGAGGAAAACTCTGAAGAAAGGAGAAACAACATGAACCTGCACACTCTCGATACCACCGTTGGTGCGGGTACAATCAGCAACAAAGACGGACTTTGCGAGTTTATCAAGCAGGTTATTGAGTGCAATGTGAAGGGTCAGGCCTATTGCTGTAAAGACCCCTTCGGAAAAGAACGCTACGGAAATGACCCCGACCTTCCCCGCCCGTGCAAAGTTTCGTACGAAAAAGCTAATATCACAGAAGTCACACTCAACCTCATCGTAGACGCAGACAATCCAAAGTACGTTGAGTCATGTGTTGCTGAGATGCGTGATGATATTAAGGCGGCTTTGTGGTATGTGGCGGACACGTATAAGGCGCGGATTTTCGTGCAAAAGCCGTCATTCGGAACAAAGCACAATGGTGCTGGACGGAGATTCAGGTTTGCTGTGTTCGGTATCGAGTTCATCCGGACGCCGTACCACAACAACCCCAACGTACCTGATGAGAAACTCGTCTGGGATGCCCGATGCCTGCGATTGCAAGAGGATATTGAAGATGAAAAAGGACGCACCAGCGGCCCTCCTCATATGCCTTTCTATCCGCTAAAAGCAACCGATTATGAGCGTGAGTTTCTCTATGAGGGTGCCATGTATCGTATTGTTGGCTTTGCGGACGAGTTCAGTTATTTGGACGTGCAACTGCAGCCTGCGGGAAGTACGGGAGACGAAGGCATCATAGTGGTTCCGTTGGCAAATCTTCGGCGACCTCTTTTTGATGATGACGCCGATATCCCCGCACGAAAGCTGAAGGCGGCAAAGGAGGAAGAAGTAGACTTTTACGAAGGCAGGGATTGTATCAAAGCTGCCCTCGCTCGTGATGGAGTGTCTCTTATGTATCGTGAAATGTTCCAGTACGCCAAGCGCACCTATGCATTAACTGCAATTACACCGGACGCGCAAAGTCAATCTTACATCTTCACCGCTACTTGCGTTGAGGACGAAGAAGGAAAAGCTGTCGGTGAAAAGCTCAAGCTCACGTATCAAGAGGTAATTAAACGAGTTATCGCCGACCGCAGACAGTGGGCTTAAAAATCAAGAAAGGAGAACGCTATGGATTTGAAAACCATTGACACAGCAGACGGCACAGGACGTGCAGAGGGTTCATCCCTCTGCACGGCACTGTGCAACTACGTCTATGATGCGCTGAAGGACAAAGACTACTGCTGTAAGGACCCCTTTGGCGAGGTCCGCTGCGGCAACCGTCGCATCAACATCTGCTATGTTTCCGGTGAAGCTGCAAATATCACCCATGTATCGCTTGCAATCTGCCTCAACAATATGCTCTTTGCAGATAATAAGCGGGGGATGAAGTTCTGCTGGACGGATATGTATGATGATGTCATGGCTGCTGCGAAACAGGCTGCGGCGAAGCACAGTGCGCGTGTGTTTGCACCGAAACAGGTGCTGGGCACTGTGCCACGTATTCAGACGAGTTGGTCCAGTATGTCGAAAAACGCCTACTCAAATGCGAAGCCTGATTCATTGCCGCGAGTCGAGAAAACCTATGTTGCAAAGTTTTCCTTTGCCTTCTATCGGACATCCTACTATGCCGACAAGGATATTCCTGATTCCAAAATCATCTGGGATGCATTCTGCCGGCAGAGAGAGGAACACTTCAGGCTTCATAAAGCGGATAAAGCTATCATGCAGCCGGTCTATAAACTGAAGTATTCCGATTACGGCAGGTTGTTCTCTTATATTGAAACGACATACTGCATCAAGGGTATCGACAAAAATAGCCTCTCCATCGGAGTATCCCTCCGCCAGATGGACGGCAAGGAACCCGGCAAGACCGTTGAATGGCCTTTCAACCGCGTGGAAGAGATTCTGCGTGATATTGAGGACAGCATGGCTGCTGACCAGCATATTGAGTCAGGCAAGGAAGAGGAGGCTATGTTCTACAAGAACAAGCAGGTCATCCAACGCCGACTCGACGAGGAAGGCATCGACATCGTCTACCGTGAGATGTTCGACTTCTGCGGCTGCAGCTATGTCATCACCGCCATCCACCCTAAGGCACGAAAGCACGTCTTCACGGCCATTTGTCTTGGCGATGATGAGGGGAAGGAAAAGGCTCACAAAAAGGCCTTTGGCTGGGAGTTGCTCCGCATTATCAGCGCACACAGATTTACCGACTGAAAGGAGAGACCTTACGACCGAAAAGCGCCCCTACGGGCGCTTTTCTTCTTTTCTTCAAAGGCATTGACAAAATACACGAATGTGGTAGTATAGTGGTATAATTACGAAGATATTTCTATAAGGAGATTTATCTCCGCTTCAAAGTCACATCATCATATTC
>ERZ1026848.2145-NODE-2145-length-10188-cov-4.732754_pt1 | contig 10188 bp, 8 predicted proteins | sample MGYA00380154_ERZ1026848 | MGnify/ENA primary metagenome ERZ1026848 (study PRJEB33269, sample SAMEA4719790) | human gut metagenome | biome: human-associated habitat; feature: organic feature; material: feces | place: Cameroon | collected 2013-10 ...
CTATCCTCTTCGTCGGCAGCGTCAGATGTGTATAAGAGACAGATTTTTCACAATTTTACATATCCTGTAAAATTGCCGTTTATAAGCTATAACACTTGACTTCGGGGCAAAACAGCAATGTAAAATTACACAAAAGAATTGTGAATACAAAGTGAAATACGACTGCCGACGACAAAATATCAGACAATTGTATATTAACACTTGCACGTAAATATGTGCAATATGCTGAAGCATCTGTTAAAAATGACGGAATTGACAAAATCGGGTTGATTTTTTCGCTGTTTGAGTTATAATTATTACAAAGTGTAACCACTTTGTAACCTTTTTGTCCTGCATCATTATATATAGAAAAAAGCAGTGACAAAGCCACAAGCATTTTCTCTCTGCTGTCTGCATTTTTGTCAGTAAATCCCAAAAGTTAAGCGGAGCTATTGATTTAAAAGGGAAAATGTGGTATAATATCAAGGCTGTATTATTGCAGACTGTTTGTGAAGGAAGGAGATAATTATGGCAAACGATCACAAGCCCGCCGCTGTTATTGAAAGCGTCGGACATCTTGTATGCCGTACTGCGGGTATTTCTGCAGGCTATGCCGCTCATATTCTCCGCTCTGCCCTTTCAGCAGTAAAGCGTTCCTCAGCACCTTTCGGACAGGACATCTCGGTTTTCTTCAGAAATGCCGCTTCCGTTCCTGTCGCATTTATAAAGTCTAAGAAAGAAAACGTTTCCGAGGTCAGTGCAAGATTTAAGAGACGTTCAAAGATATTCGGTATCCGCCGTGCCGCTGTTATGCAGTGGAAGGAACACCGCCTTGCGGTAAAGAGGAAAGGCAGCGGCTTTGCAAACGCTGTGGATATCCTTTTCCCCGCAGCTTCCGTATGTCTCCTTGCGTTCTGTGTAAACAGCGTTATGTCAAGAGATTACGGCGTTGCCGTTGAGTATGACGGTGCTCAAGTGGGCGTTGTAAGCGGTGAAGACGTACTTGGCGAGGCGCAGTGCGTTGTTGCCGACAGAATAAAGTATTACGATGTTGAGAGCGACTATTACGTTACCGCCGCTCTTGCGATAACCCCTCTTACCTCCAATGACAGCGTTATTGACGAGGCTGCCCTTGCGGAGAATATGGAGGGCAGGATATCCGAAAAATACGACGAGAAGCCCGTTATGGAAATGGCCGATGCAGCTGTTCCCGCAGCAGAAGAAGCCGAGTTTGAAAGCGGCAAGGTAAAGGCATATGCGGTAAGAGTTGACGGCGAGCTTATCGGAGCTGTTGAAAATTATGACCAGATCGAGAATGTTCTTGACAGCATCAAGGCTCCCTATGATTCGGGCGAATACGAAGAAATAACCTTTGACAAGGACGTTGAGTACGACCTCGAGGAATATGTTGACGAAAGCGACATTGTTTCTGAGAGCAGCGTTCTCAAAACTCTCACAGGCGTTGAGTCCGCTCCCGAATATTACGAAGTCCAGCCCGGCGACAACCTCTGGAAAATAGCCGAGAGCAAGGGTATGACACTCAGTGACCTGAGCAGCTGCTATGCTACATACAACGGACAGGTCGTTGATGACCTTGAGCATCAGGTACTCAGAGTAGGAACTCTTATTCAGATAGAATCCGAAGTTCCATATCTTCAGGTAGAGTGCAAAAAGGAACAGACCTTTAGAAAAGAAATTCCCTATGAGTCCATAACAATTGAGGACTCCACGATTCCCGCAGGACAGGTGGTAGTTGACACAGAGGGTCAGAACGGCGAACAGCGCTCAAGAGCTTTAGTTACATACCGTGAGGGCACAGCCGTAAGAAAGCGCACCCTTGAAACTGTTGTTGTAACCGAGCCCGTTTCCGAGATAATCAGAGTGGGCACAGGAACATCAGACCCTGCTATAAATTACAATGCTCCCGAATTTATCTCCGAGGGCGGCACAGGCGATTATTTCTGGCCCGTTGACGGCGGATATATTTCCTCCCATCAGGGCGACGGAAGAGGTCACAAGGGAATTGATATCGCTGCTCCCTACGGAACTCCTATCTATGCTGCCGCAAGCGGTGTTGTCACCGACGCAGGCACAGGCTGGAACAGCGGCTACGGAAACTGCCTTGTTATCCAGAATGATGACGGCAATGTAACGGTATATGCTCATCAGGCTGAGCTTGTGGCACAGCTTGGAGATACTGTTGAAAAGGGTCAGCTTATCGGATATGTGGGAAGCACAGGCGATTCCACAGGAAACCACCTCCATTTTGAGGTGCGCAAGGACGGAAAGTATTACGACCCCGAGCTTTATGTTTCCCAGTAAAATTAACAGCTAAATATCAGGCAGACGACAGAACATTTCCGTCGTCTGCCATTTTGCGTACATACAGGAGGACAGGCACTTGGCAGAAAGATCACGTCACAATCAGTCACATAGCGTATTCGCAGAAATGCTATGCAGATACATAGAAAAAAGCGGAATGAGCGTAAAGAAGCTGTCGGCGGTAACAGGTCTCGGCAGAACAGCCATTCAGCACACAATGGCAGGCAAGCTTATGCCCGCAAGAAATTTCACGGAAAGACTATGTTCAGCCCTGCCCATTGCCCACGATCAGCGTGAGGAGCTTCTGGAGCAGTATGCAAGAGAAAAGTCGGGTGACGCTGCCTACTACAACCGCAGCTGCATCAAGGATATGATAGAAACTCTCCCACAGTACCGCATATCCGACAGCATAACCGAGATATCCGCAAATGCTGATGTCCTTGAAAACTGCACATTCAGGTGCGTTTCGGGAATAATGAACGTGGGGAATATTCTCCGTGCGGCAATGGTGACGGAAGCCGCCGAAAGCTCCCCCGAAATAACGGCGGCAATGCCTTTTCGGAATACACTGTTTTTTGAGATGATACTCCAGATATTCTCGGCATCTCAGTCGGGGCTCCGCTTTGAGCATTATTTCAGAATGTACACCTGCCCCGAGGGGGAGAAAAATACTAACATAGACGTGCTCAAAAACGTACTCAGAATGGCAGTCTGTGCGCCAATTGACTATTCCCCATATTATCACTACGTTGACCGTGAATGGGGCGAATATTTCCTTGCCGCATATCCATACTTTATGGTGACAAGCAGATATTCCGCACTTGTTTCCTCCGATTTCAGCTCCGCCCTGCTCACCGATGACAAGGGGCTTCGTGATGAGCTGCTTTCCCACGCTGCAAAGATAAAAAGCCGTTCATCGCTGCTCATCTCGCAGGTAGATCAGGCTGAGATGTACGGACTTTTCGCCCGCAGCACCGGATATTTTCACAGCAGCATTGAATATCAGCCCTGCCTTACGGGCTTTATCACCGAGGATATCGTAGACAGGCGGCTTTCTATGGATATCCCCGACAGAGAAATATTGCTTGGCACCATTAAGGAACAGTTTTTCTCCGCTCCCAGACAGGACCCCGAACATATCAGGATACACTTCACCAAAGAGGGACTTATTTCCTTTGCGGAAACGGGCAAAATGACAAATATGCCCGGAACGGTGCTTGACCCATTAAGCCCAGAGGAAAGGATATCCTTCCTCCGCTCTATGAAACAGATGCCGGAGACTTTTATTCTGCTGTCCGAGGGCTTTACAGTTCCCTCATTTATGCAGGTCATATGCCTTTCAAACGGCACGGTCATAATATCCTGCCTTATGGATGAAAAGAAATTCTGCTGCCTGCTCACCGAACAGGGGCTGAGCGCAGCATTTGAGGACCTTATCGACAATCTCACCGAGCTTGGACTCACAGAAAACAGTGAGATACTTGAAAAAATGATAGACAGCTGCATTGAAATGATACAGCAAAATGACGAAGCCGCAGAACTTGATGCATAACAGAAAGGACTAAAGCTATGCCCGAACTTTACGAGACCGCAGCACAGGAAATTCCTGTAAAAGCTGTTCTTATAACCGTTGACACAGGCGAATTTGATGCCGAGCTGTCGCTGAAAGAGCTTGAAGAGCTTGCCCACACCGCAGGAGCCGAGGTGGTGGGACAGGTGATGCAGAAGCGTCCCTCTCCCGACACAGCCACATATATCGGCTCAGGCCGCCTTGCAGAGCTGACCGCAGAGCTTGAAGCCTTGGGCGCAGACCTGCTCATATTCGACTGCGAGCTTACCGCAAATCAGACAAGAAACATCGAAAACATCACCGATGTGAGAGCCATTGACCGAACCACCCTTATCCTTGACATATTCGCTCAGAGGGCGCTTTCCGCCGAGGGACGCATTCAGGTGGAGCTTGCACAGCAGAAATACCGCCTTGCCCACCTTGCTGGAAAGGGCATTTCAATGTCCCGTCTGGGCGGCGGAATAGGCACAAGAGGTCCCGGAGAATCAAAGCTTGAGACCGACAGGCGGCACATCAGGCGGAGGATCGAGCTTCTTGAAGATGATTTAAAAGAGATACGCCGCCGCAGAGACCTTATCAGAAAGCGCAGAAAAAAGGACAGCGTTCTCACTGCTGCCGTGGTAGGATATACAAATGTGGGAAAATCCACCCTGCTGAACGCTCTCACAGATGCGGGAGTGCTGGCTGAAAACAAGCTTTTCGCAACCCTTGACATAACATCACGCTCCATAGAGCTGCCTGACGGACGGAGCGTTCTCCTTACCGATACGGTAGGACTTATCCGCCGTCTCCCACATCACCTTGTTGAAGCATTCAAGAGCACTCTTGAAGAGGCTGCAAATGCGGATATTATCCTGAATGTCATAGACATCAGCTCCGATGATGCATACGGACAGGCTCAGGTCACAAACGAGCTGCTTTCCGAGCTTGGCTGCGATGATATCCCGAAAATAAACGTGCTCAACAAGTGCGACAAGCTGCCCGGCTGGGAAAATATCCCCGATGACAGCACCACCGTCAAGATATCCGCCAAGGAGCAGACAGGCTTTGACAGGCTCCTTGAAGTAATTGCCGCAAATCTCCCCGAACAGGCGGTAAGAGGCAGCTTTGTTATCCCCTATGACAAGGGCAGCCTGCTCAATACTATCCGTGCCGACGGAAAAATTTTCTCCGAGGAATACACCGAAAAGGGCACTCTCATTGATGCCCTTGTGGACAAAAAGGTGTATTATCTCGTTGAAGAATACCGCTGTGAGCAGTAACGGAGCTTTGTATGGTCTGTTTTGCCGTTATACTGATGATTCTGGGCATTGCCCTCATAATATTTTCTGTATGGGCTGAGAAAAAGAGCCTTGTGTACTCGGAAGTGCTGCAAAGCTTTATATCTGCCGCAAAGGAATACTCCGCCGCAATACTTGACATCACAAATGAAAAGGGAAAAAAAGCGGCAATAATACAAATACGCATCGAGGAGCAGAAACGCACTCTTGTCCACCGCTGCACCGAGCCTTTCAGGGGCGATTATAAGCGTGGGGACAGGATAACCGTTTATTTTATCGAGGGAATGCCTGCGGACAGGTCTGTTATCAAAGGGGACAATACTTACGAGCGTTTCATCGCCGCAGAGAAAAAATACCGCCTTGCCGAAAGGCTCTGCGGAGGGGCTGCCGCTGTCATAGGCATCATTCTTCTTATTATCAGATGAAAAACTTGTGAAATAGTGGAAATTTACCGAAATATGTGTTATACTTAAAATATATTATTTTTATTCGGAGATGATAAAGTGTCAGACCAAAGAAGAACAGAAATTGCCAAAGGGATAGGTATGACCGTTCTTACCGACCCCAAATTCAAGACCAGCAGCATAGTGGTGAACTTTGTGTGCAAGCATTCAAAGGAATCAGCTGCCGCAAATGCCGCTGTTGCCTTTATGATAGAGAATACCTGCAAGAGCTGCCCCACAGTCACCGATTTCAGCAAACGGCTGGGAATGCTCTACGGTGCTTCCGTGAACACGGGCATATGCCGATACAGCGACAGCGCTCAGCTGACCGCAGCAGCCTCCTGCATTGCGGATAAATATGCTTTAAACGGTGAGGATATCACCTATGAGACCGCAAAGCTCCTTACCGAATGCATTTTTGAGCCTGTCACCGAGGTGGTAAACGGCGAGGAAATGTTCCCCGAAAAGCAGTTTGCACTGAAAAAACAGGAGCTTATCGACAGCATTGACGCCGATATCAACGACAAGCGCACCTATGCTCTGAAAAATGCAGGCAGGATAATTTATGAAAATGAGCCTTCGGGAATCCCCATAAAGGGCGAGCGCTCCGACGCTATGGCTCTTACTTCCGCCGAGGCTTACAGGGCTTATAAGAATATTCTGAAAACCGCACGTATCGAGATAGTTCTCGTCGGAAACAACATTTCCGACAGGTGCATTGAGCTTATGACCGAACGCTTCTCCAATATGGAGCGTGAGGGCGTTTATGAGATAATCAAAAATACATCTCCCGCCAAGCCAGAAACCGCCGAAAAGACCGAAAGGCTTGAAGTGGCTCAGAGCAAAATGGTTATGGCGTATAAGACCGATATCACCGATTACGGCGTATCAAGGCTCTTTTCCGCAATTCTCGGCGGCACTGCCTTTTCAATGCTCTTTAAGACCGTAAGAGAAAAGCTGAGCCTTTGCTACTACTGCTCCGCAAGCACCAACCGCAGAAAAGGCGTTCTCTACATCGACAGCGGCGTTGAAAGCGAAAACATTGAGCCTGCAAGGGCTGAGATAATGAGACAGGTAGGACTTGCGGTGAGCGGCGAATTTTCCGATGACCTTATCGAAAAGACCAAGCTCCTCCTTACCTGCGCATCGAAATCGGGATTTGACTCCCCCCGCTTTGCTGCGGACTGGATAGCTGACGGATATCTTGACGGCAAATATTTTTCTACCGAAGAAGCTGCCGAGAAGATAAATGCCGTTACCCGTGAGCAGCTTTGCGAATACGCAAGGTCACTGAAGCTCGATACCGTATATGTTCTCACAGGAAATGAGGAGTAAATGATGAAAAAAGAGATCATTACAAACTCCCGGACAGGGGAGAAATACACGAAAATTATCCACGACAGCGGACTTGAAATACTCATCTGGAAAACCCCGGGCTACAGCGTGAAGCACGCAATTTTCGGCACACGCTACGGCTCCGTGAACACCACCTTCAAGACCTCCGACGATCCCGATTTCGTCACCGTTCCCAACGGAATTGCCCATTATCTTGAGCACAAGCTCTTTGAAAATGAGGACTGCGACGTTTTCGACCTTTACGCAAAAACAGGCGCATCGGGAAATGCATACACATCTTTCGACAGGACCTGCTATCTTTTCAGCTGCACCGATAATTTTATCCCCTCTCTGAGAATACTCCTCGACTTCGTTCAGAAGCCGTATTTCACTGAGGAGACCGTCCGCAAGGAGCAGGGAATCATCGGTCAGGAGATAAGAATGTACGATGACAGCCCCGACTGGAGAGTATTTTTCAATCTCTTGGAGGGCATTTACCACGAAAATCCCGTTAGAATAGACATTGCAGGCACGCAGGAATCCATTGCTCAGATAACCGCCGACCTGCTTTACCGCTGCTATTACACCTTCTACAATCTTCACAATATGGTCCTCGCCATTGCGGGAGATGTGGACGAGAACGAGATACTTGCTGCGTGCGACGAGCTTTTAAAGCCCTGCGAGAACAAGAACCTTATCTCCATCGTTCCCGAAGAGCCTGACAGGGTAAAGGACAGCTACAAAGAGCAGCGTTTCGAGGTGGCTGTGCCGATGTTCAATCTCGGCTTCAAGTCCAAGCCTGTGAGCAGCGAGGATATCGTTCGTGAGACTGTTATGTGCAATATAGTGGAAGAGCTGCTTATCGGCGAGACCTCCTCACTTTACAAAAAGCTTTACGATGAGGGAACGATCAATTCCTCATTCTATTTTGAGACATTCTCAGGTGACGGATTCTTCGTTCCCATTTTCGGCGGTGAATCAAGAGACCCCGAAAAGGTGCGCTCCGCTCTTGCAGAGGAGATAAAAATGCGCTCTGAAAAGGGCTTTGATGCCGAGACCTTTGAGATATCAAAGAAGTATTATTACGGCTCCCTTATCAAATCCCTTGAAAGCCCCGAATCCGTTGCATCTGCACTTGTAAATGCAGGACTCAGAGGAACGGGCGATGCATTCTCAGTTATCGAAGCCGCTGCAAATGTGACACTCGATGACCTGAAAAACTGCCTCAAAAAACGTTTTGACACGGATAACTGCACTCTTTCCGTTATCCGCCCCATTGAAAAATAATCCCGAAAGGACTGAATATTACAAATGAACGAAGTCGGAAGACTTTACGGAAACAATATCGTTTTTCCCGGGCTGGGCATAGACATCTCCCCGGACAACGAAGCATTCTCCCTTTTCGGGCTGTCTATCAAATGGTACGGCGTGCTCATAGCCTTCGGAATGCTGCTGGCAATGATATACTGCTTCAAGCGGACAAAGACCTTCGGCATTGACGGAGACCGCCTTACTGACACAGTTTTTGCGGGACTTATCGGCGCAGTTATCGGCGCAAGGCTTTACTATGTGGTACTCCACGCCGAGAGCTTTCACGACATAAGGGACGTTTTCGCCATAAGAGACGGAGGACTTGCCATTTACGGCGGTATCCTCGGAGCACTGCTTTTCGGCTGCATAACGGCGAAAATACGAAAGCTTAAAATTCTCCCCACCCTCGATCTTGCCTCAATGGGTTTCCTTATCGGACAGGCTGTGGGCAGATGGGGCAACTTCTTCAATCAGGAAGCATTCGGCTGCAACACCACTCTTCCTTGGGGAATGTCGGGCGGAAAGATACAGCAGTATCTTTTGAGTCATCAGGCATCCCTTGCGGCGCAGGGAATGGATATAAACCCTTATATTCCTGTTCACCCCTGCTTTCTCTATGAATCTGTATGGTGTGCTGTTGGATTTCTCATACTCCACTTTTACCACAAGCACCGCAAATTTGACGGCGAAGTATTTTGTATGTACGTTCTGTGGTACGGCACAGGCAGATTTTTCATTGAGGGTCTGAGAACGGACAGCCTTTACATCGGCAGCGTAAGAGCCTCTCAGATGCTTGCACTTATCAGCGCAATAGCCGCCCTTGTCATCATCATTGCAATGCGCATAAGGGTGAAGAAAAAGGGCACTGTGCTTTATTGTGATACAGATGAATCCAAGGCTATCCTTGAAGCTGCGGCAAATGCCGAAAAGGACGCCGAGGAGCGCAGAAAAACCAAGAAGCACAAGGAGCTTACCGAGGAGCAGAAAATCGTTTCCGAGGACGAAAGCGACGAAAATACAGAGGATAAATAATATAACGGAGGGACTAAAAATGGCAAATCTTATCGACGGCAAGGCAGTATCCGCAAAGGTCAAGGCAGGCGTAAAGGCGGAAGCCGATGCGCTTAAGACAAAGGGCATATCTATAGGTCTGGCGGTAGTGATCGTGGGAGACAATCCCGCATCGAGAGTTTATGTTAACAACAAGAAAAAAGCCTGCGCAGAGGTGGGATTCGAGTCATTCGAGTATGCTCTCCCCGAAAGCACCACCGAAGCAGAGCTGCTTGAGATTGTTGACAAGCTCAACAACGACAGCCGTGTAAACGGAATACTCGTTCAGCTCCCGCTCCCCAGGCAGATAAACGAGACTGCCGTTATCAACGCTATCCGCCCCGAAAAGGACGTTGATGCATTCCACCCCGAAAATGTGGGACACATTATGATAGGCGACTACTCATTCCTCCCCTGCACTCCCGCAGGCGTTATGGAGCTTATCGCCGACACAGGCGTTGATGTATGCGGCAAGAACTGCGTTGTCATCGGCAGAAGCAACATCGTTGGCAAGCCTATGGCAATGCTCCTCCTCCACAAAAACGGCACCGTCACCATCACCCACTCCAAGACAAAGAACCTCAAGGAGATATGCGCACAGGCGGATATCCTTGTGGCTGCTGTGGGCAAGGCGAAGTTCGTTACACCCGATATGGTCAAGGAGGGTGCTGTTGTAATTGATGTGGGAATGAACCGAAATGAAGCAGGCAAGCTCTGCGGAGATGTTGATTTTGATGCCTGCAAGGACAAGGCGGGCTACATAACCCCCGTTCCCGGCGGCGTTGGCCCTATGACTATTGCTATGCTTATGAGAAACACCCTCACTGCCGCAAAGCAGCAGAATAATGTGGGCTGATTTTTGGGTATTGACATTTTGAAAAATTAGGTGTATAATATA
>ERZ1026848.2147-NODE-2147-length-10187-cov-11.854027_pt1 | contig 10187 bp, 10 predicted proteins | sample MGYA00380154_ERZ1026848 | MGnify/ENA primary metagenome ERZ1026848 (study PRJEB33269, sample SAMEA4719790) | human gut metagenome | biome: human-associated habitat; feature: organic feature; material: feces | place: Cameroon | collected 2013-10 ...
CCTCGTTCGGGACGAGGAGGCCGTGGGTTCAAATCCCGCTGCTCCGACCAAAAAATGCACGTTGATTCGCTAAGAATTTTCGTGCTTTTTTCTTTATTCGGCAGAATGACGAGCCGGGTTTGAAAAAGTGCCAAAAATTATTTCAGGCGCAAACAGGAAATCTGTTGGAGGCTGACTCTGACAGACTTTTTTGTAAAGCTGAACGAGGAAAATGTCGAGGACAGTTCCACCGGGTGGTGGGACTGTCTTTTTTTGTGTGGCTGCTGGCAAGCAGAAGTTGACGCCAGATTGACAACCTATTCGAGCATGGGGGACCGGCTGGGACGTTTCTCCTTAAAATAAGCGTGTTGTTGAAAAGAAACGCTTCATGCAATGTTTTTATCTGAGAAAACCCGCTCTGTTTATATTGATTTCCCTCTGCATCCATGATAAAATAACAGGAGAATTCGTACAATTATGTCGAAAATGATTGCAATGGAGGCTACCCTTACGGAGATCAGAATACTCCTTGTGTCAGCTGTATGGCAGATGGTTATAAACGGAGCCGATGATTGGCTTGACAAAAAGTGCCCGGAAGAAGTCAGGCAAAAACAGTAATTGCATCATAACTTCAGAACGAGCGAAAAGTTGGAAAAGATAGGAATTATGTGTGATACTATGGAGCAAAAGAAGGGCAATCGGCCATGAAGAAGGTTTTGCTGATCGCAACAACACGGCTTACCATGGACGGTTTGACAGAGATCCTGCTCCGGGTAGCCCGCATAGCGGCACGGGAATATTTGGTGGGCTTTGCACTGGGTGAAGGCTGCAGTGCGGATATCCAGCCGCAGCTGGAAGCGATCGGCAGCGTATATCAGCTGCCTTCCCGTAAAAAAAAGCTGCCCTGCTATATGGCCGCACTGGCAGCATTGGTCAAGAAAAAAGGCTATGAAGTTGTGCACATCCACGGCAACAGTGCCACGATGGCATTTGACTTGTTGGCTGTATGGGCTGGCGGCGCGACAGTGCGCATTACGCATTGTCATAACTGCGCGCACCAGCCTGCCCTTAAGCAAGCGACCCTTGGCAGACTGCTGAACCGTTTGGTTACGGATCCGGTGGCGTGTTCGCGTGCGGCGGGAGAGATGCTATATACCCGGCCATTCCGGGTACTTGTCAATGGAATAGACTGCGAGCGTTTTTCCTTTTCCCCGTCCGTACGAGAACAAATGCGGGCGAAATTGGGGCTGCAGGACTGCTTTGTGGTTGGCCACATTGGCCGTTTCAGTCAGCAAAAAAATCACACTCGGCTTTTCCGCATCTTCAAAACAGTCTTGCAGCAAAAGCCACAGGCAAGGCTTCTGCTTTGCGGCCAAGGAGAGAATTTCGAACAATCTCAGCAGGAAGCCAAGGCGCTTGGCATTGCGGAGATGGTGCTGTTTTGCGGTAATGTGAATAGGCCGGAAGATTATCTGCAGGCGATGGATGTATTTGTGATGACCAGCCTGTTTGAGGGATTGCCCATTGTGGGTGTAGAAGCGCAGGCCAGCGGTCTGCCCTGCATTTTTGCTGACACGATCACGCAGGAAGTGAAGATCCTGCCGCAGACTCAGTTCCTCGCACTTACACAGCCTGATGAAGCATGGGCAGAGCGTATTGTCCAGACAAAGCCGATGGAACGCAGCCTTGCGGGACATTGCGTAGAGAGTGCTGGATTTGCAGAAGAAAATCTGTACAGGCAGGTCTGTGCGCTGTATGGAATGGAGGAACATCATTTTGCGAATATCAGTGGTCGTGACCACCTATAACGGAAAAATGCATCTGAAAAAGCAGCTTCTGTCGTTGTTGCAGCAGGAGCGTGCACCAGATGAGGTGCTGATCTTTGATGATGGCTCCACGGATGGCACAATTGAGCTGGTACAGAGCTTCATCCGCAAGAATTGTCTGGAGAGCTGGCAGTTTTATGTCAATGCCAAGCGCAAAGGCTGGAAGCAAAACTTTATGGAGGGTCTGCGAAAAGCCGCAGGGGACATTCTTTTCCCTTGCGACCAGGATGATATCTGGTACCCGAAGAAGCTTGCAGAAATGACCGCAGTGATGGAACAGCACCCGGAAATCAAACTCCTTGCCTGCGATTACCGTGTGCTCTACGAGCCCGGAGCCCTAAAAGCAACGGTTTACAAGAAAACACCTGCAGAAACGCAGGGCCTGATTACAAGATATGGATTTACCAAACATTTCTTTATGAACCCTTATCCGGGCTGTACTTATGCGGTGCGGCGCGACTTTTTTGATGAGGTCAAAGAGCTGTGGTTTGATGGTTCGCCCCACGACGAATTTCTATGGCTTATGGCCGCAGTGCAGGACGGCGCATGGTTTTACAACCGTGTGCTGATGGATTATGTGCGGTATTCTGATAATGCATCCGGGGTGCGCTACAAAGATGTTGCCCTGCAAAAAGAAAACCTGCGCTATATCCACAAACAGCTTTGTGCCCTGCAATCTTTTGCGGCAGAGCACCCGGATGCCGTGCCGGTAGAACGCTGCAAAATGCTTGCTGCGGCGCAGATCTGGTGTGCAAAGCGGCAGAAGCTCATGGAAACACGCAGTCCGCTCCGCTGGCTGGCACTGGCACCGTGGTGGGGGTACTACAATTCACCAAGAAACTGCCTGAGTGATTTGTGGCTGGTGGTGTTTGGGGCATTTAAACGAAAGTGAGAAAGATGGATAAAGTTTCAATAATTGTTCGGACCTGTGGACGACCAGAGGTTCTACGAGGAGCACTTGAGAGCATTCGAAAGCAGACCTACCCAGATGTTGAAACTGTAGTGATTGAAGATGGACTTGAGATTTCACGTCAAATGATATGCACGGAATATTCTGACCTGCAACTAAGATATATTTCAACAGGGAAAAGAGTTGGACGTGCAAAAGCTGGAAATTTGGGTATGAAGGTAGCACAGGGAAAGTACTTGAATTTTCTGGATGATGATGACGTGTTATACCCAGAACATATAGAAATACTACTGCAAACATTGCAGTCAGCAGAGGAAAAGGCCGTTTATTCCGTTGCCGAGGAAGCCGCCGCAATTTATCGGAAAAGAAAAAGGACTTTTTATGATGTCCGAAAAAAAGTCCGATTTCGAGAGCCGTTTAACCGTATGTATTTGCTGCATACGAATTATCTCCCAATCCAATCTGTGATGTTTGAAAAGAGTCTTTTTGAGCAATATGGTGGCTTTCGAGAAAATGTAGACTACCTGGAGGATTGGGATTTGTGGGTGCGTTACGCGGCACACACAAATTTCAAAATGGTGAATGAAATTACCAGTATGTATCGTGTGCCATTAAATAATTTCCGGCGAGATCGAAAGCTTAAACATGCTTATAACGATGTACAGAAATATTTCTCGGAATATGTAGATGTGCTGAACTTCGGAGAATGTCACCGAGAAATTAATGATTTTATCAGACAAAAATATACGCCGAGATGGAAAAAAATGCTGTCGGCTTTTCTAAAGAAGTATTGGAAGGCATGGTAGCTTTTGGGGCTTCTATTTTAAATCTATGGTTGTGGAGAAAAACGAGTGATTAATATGTTGAAAATATGTTTTAAAGAAAGAAAACTTTTATTTGAACTTGCAAAGAACGATGTGAAATCAAGATTTTCATCTTCTGTGTTAGGGGCAGCGTGGACTGTTATGCAGCCATTAATTAATATGCTTGTAATTTGGCTTGTATTTCAGGCAGGCTTTAAGTCATCTAATCTGGAAGGAGATATTCCTTTTATTGTGTGGTATATGCCTGCATTTTTGTCATGGAATCTGTTTTCAGAATCCGTTAGTCAGGCTACTAATAGTATTCAGGAATATAGTTATCTTGTAAAAAAAGTGAATTTTTCAGTAGAAATCATTCCTGCAATCAAAATTGTTTCGAATACCTTGATTCATCTGTTTTTTATTGCCTTTATTATTTTTGTGAATCTGTGCTATGGCAGGTTGCCGAATTTTTATTATCTGCAAGTTATTTATTATGCTGTTTGCTGTATGGCTATTTCTTTAGCAATTGGTTTGCTGACTTCCGCTGTTACACCGTTTACTAGTGATGTGGCCAATATTGTATCAATTATTATTCAGACAGGTTTTTGGGTGACACCGATTTTCTGGGATCCATCTCAATTAACAAAAGGTGCACAGATGCTCATTCGTTTAAATCCGATATATTATATCTGTAATGGATATCGTGACTGCTTTGTTTACCAGATTCCGTTCTATGCCCATAGGGTCAATACTTTATATTTCTGGGGGATTACAATTGTGCTTTGGTTAATTGGAAGCCGGACATTCAATAAAGCAAAGCAACATTTCGATGATGTATTATAAGGGGTAATAAAGAATGCCAGAAAAATCAATTGTAGTACAGCAAGTTTCTAAAAAATATGATATTTTCTCAGAACAAAAAGATCGCATCAAAGAAATTTTGAGTTTTTCAGGGAAAAAGTACCATAGTGAATACTATGCGCTGAATAATATCTCGTTTGATGTAGAGCAAGGGGAGACCTTTGGCATCATTGGTACAAATGGATCAGGTAAATCTACATTACTAAAGCTTATTACTGGCGTAGCACATCCGTCTAGTGGAAAAATTACTGTGAATGGAAGAATTTCGGCACTATTAGAGCTTGGTGCAGGATTCAATCGAGATTATACAGGAATCGAGAACATTTACCTGAATGGTACCATGATGGGATTTACCAAAAAGGAGATGGATAAAAAAATTGCTGGAATTGTTGAGTTTGCAGATATTGGGGACTTCATTTATCAGCCTATAAAGACATATTCTAGCGGTATGTTTGCTAGACTGGCGTTCTCGGTTGCAATAAGTATTGAGCCGGAAATTCTTATTGTGGATGAGGCACTCTCTGTCGGAGACGTTTTTTTTCAGAATAAGTGCTATAGAAAATTTGAAGAATTACGTGCAAAAGGAATTACGGTATTATTTGTATCACATGATATTGGTACAATCAAGCAGCTCTGTTCTAGAGTTTTGTGGATTGAGCATGGAAAGCAGATGATGGTTGGAGACAGCGTGGAGGTATGCAATCAATATTTGAATTTGATTAATAATAAACGTAGTACAGATTACGAACAGGAAAAGCAACGTAGAAGTTCTGAATCAATTAAAATCGGGCAAGGGGACGCCGTGCTTGATGCAGAGAAATTTGACATTGATGATTGGCCTGGTATTACATATTCAAATGAAAGCGTTTTAAACGATAACGTCAAAATAGTGAGTGCTTTCTTAAAAAATTCCAAAGGAGAACGCGTTTCCGCATGTTGCGCTGGAGAACAATATAATTTATCTGTAATTTTTGAATCAAAAGTCGATATTCCAGAATGTATCACTGGCTTCGTTCTTGAAACGGTAAAAGGATTGTGGATTATTAACTGCAACAGCGAATCAACAGGATTTAAAAAGCCTTTTACCGTAAAGGCTAATACATATAATCGAGTGGATTTTACATTTGAGATGCCACCGATTGTTAACGGCGACTATGTAATATCGATTGCTGTTTCTGAAGGTTCGAGAGACAATTATAAGGTTTTAACGTGGCTGTATGGTGTTCTCTATGTTCAGATAACGAATGTTGGCGGAAACGGTGGAGTTATTATGCTGGATTGCAATACGAAAATTTATTGCAAAGAGGTTGATAAATGAGCAAATACGACTTTGGTTATAATATCGAAGAGAACCGCACAAATCGGTGGGCTTTCGAAAATGTTGAAGTCAATTCCAGAGTTTTAGAATTGGGCCCCGCTGGGGGAACTCTAACAAAATCACTATATGAGAAAAAGAAATGCCACATCGATATTGTAGAGTTAGACGAGCAGGATGGAAAATTAGCGGCACAGTATGCTGAAAAGGCGGTTGTCGGTACAAACGGAAATTTAAATTTGGACTACTGGTATGAGGTCTTTTCCGAAAATAGATATGACTATATTGTTGCGCTGGATGTATTAGAACACCTTGCTAACCCAGAACATACACTACAGAAAGCATCGAAGCTTCTGAAGCCAACTGGTAAGATTTTGCTTTCGGTTCCAAATGTTGCACACAATGCTGTTATCATTGAGCTATTACAAAATCGCTTTACATATGGAAGACTTGGGTTACTTGACAACACCCATATTCACTTTTTTGCATATGAATCTATTTGTCAGATGCTCAAAAATGTAGGACTCTATATTAATAAGCAGGAAGCGGTATTGAAATGTGTTTCGGATACAGAATTGCCTTCAAGATATGAAGATCTTGGAGCTGAGTTAGGACATCTTTTGAAGCAGCGCAAATATGGAGAGGTATATCAATATTTGCTAGAACTTTCATTTAATTCGGAGCAAAAAACAATTGATCTATTAGGAAATGGACAAATCAAAGAGCCGGTTTATGCGAGGATTCTTCCTGACGGAGAATCTCAAAATGAGATTTCGGTTGAAATTCAGGAAGGATGGAATGAAGTTACTGTTGAGTTGCCTAAAGATTATTTAATGAAGAGCATTCGGTTTATACCATATGAAGGTTCAGGAATCATTGAACACCTACAAATAATAGGATATGGAAATTCTGAAAGTGAAATGTCGTACAATTGGACGTCAGCACAGAAATTAGGTGATGAATCGTTCTTTGTTCATATGGGAAACCATATGAATGAAATGAATTATTTGATTAATGAAGAGTACTCAGCATTAAAAATTAAATATAGGCTTGTTCCCTTTTACGGGGAAAGAGAACTGTATGCGGCAGAATGTTTTCAAAAAGAAATAGTGAAAAGTGGAAAGCGAGAAGAGGCTCTTCAAGAAAAATTGAGGGAAACGGATCTCGTTTCAAAAAGGAAAATCACAGATCAAAAAGCTGAAATAGAGAGTCTTCGGCAAGATAAGATATTGTTAAAAGAGCGCATTCAAAAGGAAATGGAAGAAAATGGAAGACGAGAAGAGGCTCTTCGACAAGACAAGACGCTTTTGAAAGAACATTTTCAAACTCTCCAAGTGCTTGTTGAAGAGATCAAACATGGAAAGCTATGGAAAATTTTTGATCTGATTCGAGAAGTTGAAAAATAAAAAGATGATGTAGGAGGATGACTAGAGTGAGTGCGGCACTGGTTAGTGTAATAATGCCATGCTATAATGATGGTAGATATATTAAGGAAGCTATCGACAGTCTACGAAGGCAGACATATTCCAATTTTGAATTGATTATTGTTGACGATGGATCCGATGATTCGGAAACAGTATCAATTCTTTCTACTCTTAATGATGGAAAAACTACGGTTCTCCATACAAATCACCTGCGACCGGCGGGGGCACGAAACTATGGAATTGAACGTGCAAGAGGAAAGTATATTCTACCGCTGGATTCAGATGATACCATTGAGCCAACTTATCTGGAAAAAGCCGTGAATGTACTTGAAACGCAGCCGGATATCGGAGTTGTATATTGTCAGGCAGATCTTTTTGGTGAAAAAAGTGGTCGATGGGAATTACCGGATTATTCACGAAGAGCGATGTTGCTAGATAATATAGTATTTGTTACATCAATGTTTTACCGATCCGACTGGGAAACTGTTGGTGGCTTCAAAACAAATATGGATGCTGGAATGGAAGATTACGATTTTTGGCTTTCGATTTTGGAGTTGGGAAGGGAAATTTATCAGATTCCAGAGGTGTTATTTCACTATCGTATCAAACCTGTCTCACGAACAACTTCATTTCAAGAAAGTTGTCCGCAAGTGCAACAGATTTATCGACGCATTTTTGAAAACCATAAGGATTTCTATAAAAATAATTATGATGAAGTCATTCCTATTATGAGAGATGCTCTGATTGAACAGATTTTTTTGCGAAAAAAATTGGAAACTGAATTGAAAATGGTTCAGGGCGTGAAAAATATTCCGATTTTAGGGAAGTTTATAAAATGGATTATCGAACATAATTAAGGAGAAAAAATATGATTATTTTTACATCGATCTGTGCAAACTATCTGCATAAAGCAAGATGCCTTGCAGAATCAGTGAAAACTCATATGCCGGATGCGCAGTTTTTTGTATGTTTGACAGAGCGAGAAATGCCGAACTGCGCAAACTTCGATGCGTTTGATCAGGTGATTCTGTCCAAGGATATGTGGGAAGGAAACTTTGACCAATTTATCTATAAACATGCGATTGTTGAAGCATCAACTGCAGTGAAAGGTCAGTTCTTTCGTTATCTGCAAAAGAGCTATCCAAATGAAAACAAATTTATTTATTTGGATCCGGATTGTTATGTTTACTCGGATTTTGTAGAATTAAGAGAACTTTTGAATACGAAACCCATCGTTCTTTGCCCTCATCTACTTCAGCCGGGAAATATTGATATGGAACTATCGTCTACAGCGCACGGAGTTTATAATCTTGGTTTTCTTGCAGTTAATAATTCAGATGAGGCAAAAAGATTTATTAATTGGTGGGCAGAACGTTTATATCTGTTTTGCTATGATGATATCCAGCGTGGGATTTTCACGGATCAAAAATGGATTGATTTGGCACCGTGCTTTTTTGATACATATATTTTCAAACATCGTGGATATGATTTTGCACCATGGTCATTATACGAGTGCGGCATGACCTGCGAAAATGGAAAGTATTTTATCCAGGGAGATTCGCTGCGCTTTATTCATTTTTCAGGCTTCGGCGCATCAGCAGAAAAGTGCATGAGAGATTGGTTGCCAGAAGATGAAGTTCCGTTTCATACTTTGTACAGAGAATATGCGCAGCAGCATGAAAAAAACAATGCAGATGATGTCTCACATACTGCATGGACGTATGGTGTCTGCAAAAATAACGAGAAAATTGATGATTCGCTGCGTTTGCGCTACCGTAGCAATTACGATGTGATGTTTAGCATAGATAATCCATTTGCTATGAGCAATAGTGAAATGCGGCGTAGGCTAATAGGTATTGCAAAACCACATACTTTTGGCGCTAAGGTAAATAAAGCGGTTTCTCTACTGGTTCATGGCCAGTGGCAGGAATTTGCTGAACGGTTTAAAAAGCAGTTTTGATTAACGATATGCCCTCATGCTGAGTTCACAGTATGAGGATATATCGTTAATGGTAGCTTTCCTGATTTTGGAAGGAAACCGCACACCCGCCCCAAAAAACCATGTCTTTTCCCATTTCCTCTAAACTTTTTTCTGATTCTCTTGTAACAGAAGGGCGTGAAAATGGCGATTGACAGAGCGACAAAATTCCCTAAATGGGCTGAAAACAGGAAAATTCGGGCGGGCAGACGTAAATACGATTAAAAAAAGAAAATCGCATGGTCTTTCTTTCGAAGCAGCAGGACTTGAACAGGGCAGACCGCTGTCTGCAAAAAAGTGGCTCAGAAACACCGACAAGTGTTTCTGAGCCACTAATATTATATCGTTTCCAGCAGTGCGGGCAGCTGGGCAAGGTCGTCGATGACGTAGGGACTGGCCTTTTCCAGCCGGGCGCGGGACTGGTGTCCGCCGGTGTACAGCACACAGACCGCACCAATGGCTGCAGCCACCGCAGCGTCGTGGTCGGTGTCGCCGACCATCACGCAGGTCGCAGGATCAATGCCGGTGCGGCGCAGATAGTCGGTGCCAAGCTGTACCTTGCTTACGCCGTAAATGTCCGCAAGGCCGAGCAACTCGGTAAAAAAGCCTTGCAGACCCCGGGCGGATACCTGCTCGATCAGGTAATCACGGCGGGAGGCAGAAAGCACAGCCTGCTGCCAGCCCATGCGGGCCAGCGTTTGCAGGGTGTCAACGGCGTGTGCCGTTACAGCGCAGCCGGGCACACCGGCGTTGTAGTGCTCCATAAAGCGGGCGGCAAGCTCCGGGTAGGGATGCCGTGCAAAGTCGAATCCAGCGCAGCGGTAGTAGTCCTCGATGGGAAAGCCGAACAGCTCCCGGTAGGCAGCCAGATCGTACCGCTGGGGGTAGCCGTGGGTCTCCAGCATCCAGTTCAGGCAGCTGTGGGTAAAATCCACATCGTCCATCAGGGTACCGTTCCAGTCCCAGAAGATCATACCGTTCGGCTGCATGGAAACCTCCTTGTGTTATTCCGTCGCAAACACCTTGCGCAGTGCGGCGTTGCTCTCGATCAGCTTTACCAGCACAACGCCCAGCACGGTGCAGCTGATCAG
>ERZ1026848.2149-NODE-2149-length-10174-cov-5.774286_pt1 | contig 10174 bp, 1 predicted proteins | sample MGYA00380154_ERZ1026848 | MGnify/ENA primary metagenome ERZ1026848 (study PRJEB33269, sample SAMEA4719790) | human gut metagenome | biome: human-associated habitat; feature: organic feature; material: feces | place: Cameroon | collected 2013-10 ...
TCTTCGTCGGCAGCGTCAGATGTGTATAAGAGACAGACCATATATAACGTGCTACGTCAAGTATAAAACTGAATTTATTGCGTATTTACTCAATATAAAAAAGTATAAACATAAACACATAGCACCGTTTAACTATGCTTTCTCTGTACCATAAATGTAAAACAGCTATCTGCTTGCCGACAGATAGCTGTTTTGCTTTGTTTTTTTGATTTATGAGTTTTTAATATGACTACGGCGCTGCCTTGATAGCGCCGCAGCCCGTTTATAAAAGAAGGGGAAATAATCTGTTTAAGCTTTTAGAATTCAAAGCGCAGGCCGGCACTTGCCTTCCACTTACGCTCAAAGTCGCCGCCAAAGTCCTTGGCAAAGTCTGCATAGATATGGCAGTTGTCGTTCAGATCATAGCTGCCGCCAATGCTCATTTCCATCCAGGTATCCTTGCCGTCGAATCTGGTGTGCTTGGTGCCGCCGTCCTTAGCGAAGTAGCTTGCGCTGATGTCGCCGTTGAATTCATGTGCACCGTACAGGCCAACGTATACGCGGCCTTTTTCGCTCTTAGCGCCTGCTTCAACGCCGAAGCATGCTACCAGGCTGCTGTAAGCGTCCTGGCCGATTCTCATGCTGTCATTAGGAGTATGGGCAGTATAATCCTTGCTGCCTACCTGAGACCAGGTCAGCTGTGCCTTCGGAGTGAAGTAGGATTCTTCGGTTCCGAAGGTCTTGCCATATTCCATGGTCAGGCCATATGCGTTGGCTTTGTAATCACCATGCAGCTTCAGAGTGCGGATTTCGTTGTAAACGTCGTATTCGTTTTCAACACGGCCTGCTTTAGCTGCTACACGCAGATAGGACTGGTCAGCAAAGCTCTTCACGCCGTATACGCCCAAGCTGTAGAGCTGGTTATCGCCCTTGCCGCCCAGCAGGTAGTTGGAATCGCCGTCGCGATAGTCAAAGGCTACGCCTGCATGCCAGCCGTTTGCCAGAGCCTTGTCATAGCCAACCTGTACGCCACGGTAGGTATTGTCATCCTTAACGCCCTTAACTTCGGAACTCGTTTTGCCGCCCAATGCCTTAACAAAAATGCCGTCTTCATCCGCAAGGTCTACGCCGGTGTAGGTATCCTGCATGTTATCGCGCCAGCTGTGCATGGAGGTGGTTGCAGCGCTTCTTACACCCTTCATTACCAGGGTTTCGTAATCGCCGTTGTAAATTTCGCCCCATTTTATGCTGCTGGGATCAAATTTGCCTACACCGGTTGTTTCATCCCACTTCATAGCACCTGTCTTGCCGGTAGAAGTCAAACCTTCGGCAATTCTTACCTTACCCTTCAGTTTAGCGCCATTTGCTGCATGGTCGGTATACTGAACCTTTTCTGCCAATACTTTCAATACTGCTTCAACCTCAGCCTGATTGTTGATATCAATATTAGCATTGTCAGTGAACAGGATCACGCCGGAGCCTTCTGCAGCATTCTTGATAACAGTATTGCCGGATTTGAAGTCTTGTGCTTCGCTGCCTTTATTATCGTGATTATAGATAATGGTTTCCCAACCGCTGTAATGAGCGATGTCCAGAGTCTTGGTTCTCTTGCTCATATCAAGAACACCTTTTTCAGCCTCGGTCTTGCCGCCGTTAATGGTCAGACCTGCAGCAGCTGCGCCCTTAGACATTCTCAGCAGGGACATGCCTGCAGCTTCCTCACCATCGGTCAGATGCCAGGTTGCACCGTTAGCAATATTCATAGCAATGCTGCTGTCACTGTCAACATTGTAGCCGCCAGTCAGTTCGGAATTCTTCTCAGTCAAGTTGATTATTACGCTGCCGCCGTTCGCTGCATTAACATCACCTTTGATGGTGCTGCTTGCATTGCCGCTGTCTACAGTAATGCTGCCGCCGTTGGCATTAATATCGCCATTAATAGTCAAAGCGCCGTTGTTGCTGTTAACATCTACTTTACCATCTTTGCCTGCGATGATAGCAATACCCTTGCCATTATTGCCGCCGGTAATGTTGGTGCTGCCGTTCAGGGTTACATTGCCGCTTTCAGCGTTGATACCAACATTGCCGCTGATATCGGTATTACCGTTAACAGTAACGTTTGCACCGTCAGCGTTGATCCCGGTTTCACCCTTCAGCTCCAGCTTAGCCTTGGTGGTGTCGATTACGATGTCTTTAGCAGTTGCATTTACTGCTGCGCCTTCTTTAGTCTCAATCTTAGTCGGATCTTGAGTGAATACATAGGAGCCGTCTTCCTTCAGAATGCCATTCTTCTTATAGTTGTAATCAGCCTTGGCATCCCCGGTAATAGCGTTGTTGAGCTTGCTGCTTTCAGGAGTCTGGTTTTCCGGATAGGTAAAACCCGGAGTAATGGAGCCATCCTTTAAGCTGCCCTTGCCGTTCTTGCTGCTGAAGGAGATATCGCCGGTCTGCATAGCCTTGCTGCTTGCAGTCAGGCCGTCGGCAATCTTTACATAACCGGTCAAGTTATTTTCGCCATTTACATAGTTGCTGTAGGTCAGCTTGCCTGCCAATGCGTTCAGTACGTTAGCTACACTGTATTCGTTATCCATTGCAATACCGCTGTTATCGGTAATCATGGATACTACAGAGCCTTCTGCCGCATGCTTGATAATGGTGTCGCCTGCTGCGTAGTTATCAGCTGCTTCGCCGTTGCCGCTGTGTGCGTAGAAGATATTGGTATTGCCGCTGTATTTATCAATAGTCAGATTCTTGCCGTCTTTTTGGAAGATGTTGCCTGCATGTGCTGCATCAGCACCGCCGGTAAAGTTGGTTACATGGCTGCCGGTAAAGCCGCTCGGAACCTCTTTGCCGTTCTTCTCGTTTGTCCAGGTTGCACCATCTGTCAGCCACAGGTTAAATTGACCATGCTTAGCGCTGTCAGCAGATTCGTTCATGCTGCTGCCGGTCCAGCTGCTCTCTGCACCCTTCAATGCCAGATTAATGCCGGAATCTTTATCCTTAGCGAAGATATCGCCATTGAATTTAACAACATTGTCACCTGCATTGTTATCCTTGATATTGACGTTGACAATGCCGGTGCCATCGGCCTTCAGTGCATAGTATTTTTCCGCACCGGTATCCTCTTGGATTTCCAGGTTGCCGTTCATATTGACAATGCCTCTGTTGCCTGCATAAATACCGTTGCTTTCCTTCTTGGAGGAGGTGGAAATAGCAGTATCCGCATTAATGGTAACAGTAGCGCCAACCTTAGCCAAAACAGCCTGGCTCATACCTGTGCCGCCGTTTTCTACGCTGAGATTCAGTTTGCCTGCATTAATAGTAATATTCTTACCGCCATACAGTGTTTCCGAAGCTACGGCGCGTACATCAAAATTGCCTTTATCAACCGTGTAGGATACATCCAAGGTCTTGCCCTCGGCGTTAATCGTAACCGGGCCGCCCTTAGAGCCGATAGTTGTCAGCGCAGTTTCCTTGCCTTTGTTGAAAGCAATAGTTGTATCCTTGCTGAAGTTATAAATACCCTGCTCTTTTTCGATACCAAGATCCTGATAGGTCTTTTCAAAATAACCGGTAATCTTATCAGTAAAGTAAGTATCATCCACAGGAGTATAATCGTAGAAGCCCTTGCCTGCTTCATTGAAGCTGATATCGCCTGTCTTCAGAGCTGCAGAGGAAGCAGTCAGACCGTCGGCAATCTTCACAACGCCAGTAAGGTTCTTTTCACCGCTTACGAAGTTGCTGTAGGTGAGCTTGCCTGCCAATGCGTTCAATACGCTTGCTACGCTGTCCGCGTTATCCATAGCAACATTGCTGTTATCGGTAATCAGGCTTACTGCGGAGTCTTTTGCCGCACTCTTGATAATAGTATCACCGGCCTTGTAGTCGGCTGCTGCTTCACCATTGCCCTCGTGTGTATAGAAGATATTGGTATTGCCGCTGTATTTATCAATAGTCAAGCTCTTGCTGTCATTTTGGAAGATATTGCCTGCATGAGCTGCATCAGCGCCGCCGACAAAATTCGTTACATGACTGCCTGCAAAGCCATTCGGCATTACCTTGGCGTTCTTCTGATTATTCCAGGAAGCGCCGTCTGTCAGCCACAGGTTAAAGCTGCCATAGCTTGTCTTGTCATCACCGGAGGAGGTAACCTCATAAAGGCTGCGTCCTGTCCAGCTGCTGTCTTCGCCCTGCAATGCCAGATTAATAGCAGAGGATGTAGTGGTTGTTTCATCCTCCCAATAATCATAAGATTCGGCAGATTTGGTAAAGATATCGCCTTTAAGCTTAACAGTGCCTGCTCCTGCTTTGCCATCCTTAACATTGACGTTGATAACGCCGGAGCCGTCAGCATTCAGTGCATAGTATTCATTAGCCTTGGTATCCTCTTTAATATCAAGGTTGCCGTTCATAGTAACGATGCCGTTATTACCTGCATAAATACCGTTGCTGTTATTTTGAGCAGACGTGGAAATAGTGGTGTTGGCATCAATCGTAACCTTACCGCCTACTGCATAAACACCCTGAGCGCGGAAGCCTGTAGTATCGGCGCTGAGCTTCAGGCTGTCAGCCTTAATGGTAATATCCTTGCTCTTACCAAAGCTGTTGCCGGTAGCTACCGCGCGTGCAACATTATCGCCTTTAGGAACAGTATAGAACACATCAAGAGTTTTGCCGTCAGCATTAATCGTAATCGGACCGCCGCTGGATTCGATAGCACCAAGCTCAGACAAGCCTTTAGTAACCTTAATGGTTGCATCCTTGGTAAAGGTATAAACACCTTTTTCTTTTTCGATGCCTGCCTCTACATACTTCTTGTCATTACCGCCGGTAATCTTATCGGTAAAGGTATTTTCAGCTGTCTCATCATACTCATAATATCCCTGACCCGGTGTCTTTGTGCCGGTTGTTTCGGTAGAGAAGGAAATATCGCCGGTTTTCAAAGCCTTAGAGGAAGCAGTCAGGCCGTCGGCAATCTTCACATAACCCTTGAGGTTTTTCTCACCGGCGGCAAAATTGCTGTAGGTCAGCTTGCCTGCCAACGCATTCAGCACCTTCGCAACATTTCCAGCGTTATCCATGGAAACATTAGTGTTGTCGGTAATCAGGCTTACTGCAGAGTTCTTGGCAGCACTCTTGATAACAATATCGCCTGCTTTATAGTTTTCAGCTGCTTCGCCGTTGCCTTCATGTGCATAGAAGAAGTTGGTGTTGCCGCTGTAATTTTCGATGGTTATGTTCTTGCTGTCTTTTTGGAAGATGTTGCCTGCATGAGCTGCATCGCTGCCGCCGTGAAGACTTGCCAAGGTACTGCCGTCCCAAGCAGGATTTTTGTCAGCCATGGTTGTAGAAGTTACATGGGACTGCTGTTCGTTAGTCCAGGTTGCACCGTTTTGCAGATAGAGATTGAATTCGCCGACATCATGCATATCATAGCCATATTGATGCTTGTCAGTCTTATATTTTTCATGAGCAGCAACGCCTGTCCAGGAGGATTTATCGTTGGTCAGCGCAACATTAAGAATGCCCGCGTCTTTAAATTCAACAACCTCTTCGCTGCCAAGGGAAGGCGGCTTCATGCCATGCAGACAGTTTATATACATATCACCGCTGATGGTGGTAGTAGTGTCACCGGCAACGCCGTCCTTCATGTTAATGTCCAGCGTACCTCTTTCAACGCGTACTGCATAGTAGTTGTGAGATTTATCACTATCAACTGCCGCTGCAATGTTACCGCCGCCAACGGATACCTTATTGCCATTTTCCTTCAACAGAATTGCACTGCCATGGATACCGGTAATATCAACCGGGCCGTTAACGGTAACGGTAGAGCCAAGACCGGTTACACCGATACCGGAGCCGTTGATACCGTTTGCTCTGTCATCTTCTGCTTTGACATTGCTGATTTTCAGCGGACCGTCGATAACAACATCGGTATTCTGACCGCGTACCAGAACGCCGCCTACAGCTGCACCCTTGGTAGTAACGTCAGTAATTTCTACCGGACCGGACACGTTCAGCTTAGCAGCAGTTCCTTTAACGAAAATACCGTAAGCACCGTAGGTATCATTATTGGCAGCAGTAATTGTGAGCTTTTGGTCGGCAGTCGGATTAGCAACTGTAATATTCGCACCGTTAGCCACAAAAATACCTGCAGCCTGTGCGCCCTTTTCTACCGCAGAGCTAAGAGCCAGGCCCTTGCCTGCCATTTTTACATTCATCGGCACAGAAGCTTCTTCTGCATAAAGAGCAGCAGCAAACTTGCTGTAGCCTTCGGTAATAGTAGGCTCGGTTACCTTGACTTCAGCAATGCCGTCGGCATTAAGCTCACGTGTTTTGCTGATATCCTCGGACTTGCTGATAGCGCCGGTATTGTACTCAGGCTTTTCACCGGACGGTTTATAGTCATAATAGCCCTGACCCGGGGTCTTGGTACCGGTTTCTTCGGTAGAGAAGGAAATATCGCCGGTCTTCAAAGCTGCGGAGGAAGCAGTCAGGCCATCGGCAATCTTCACAACGCCGGCCAGATTGCCGTCTGCGTAGCTCTTGTAGAACAGCTTGCCTGCCAGATTATTCAATACGCTTACAACATTATCCTTGTCCGCAGCGGCATCGTTATCATTCCAGCCGGAGGTAATGCCTGTATTGTCGGTTACAAAGGTAATGGCAGAGCCTTTGGCAGCATTGGTAATATTAAAGTCCCCGCCGATAATATTGGTAGGATCAGAAGCATCATGCTCATAGAAAACAGTAGTATGACCGCTGTAATTTACAACAGAAATAGGATTATTGTCCTTCTGATAAATCAGGCCTGCGTTTGCTGCGTTGCTGCCACCATGCAGCGTTGCCAGCGTGCTGCCGCCCCACTCTGCTTTAGAAACAGTGGTGGTAGTTACATGCGATTGCTGCTCATTGGTCCAGACTGCACCGTTTTGCAGATAAAGGTTAATCTGGCCGATATCATGCATAGTATTGCCGCCGCTGCCATAATCGGAATTATACTGGTCATAGGCTGCAACACCCTTCCAGAAGGAATCCTTATCAGTTAAAGCAACGTTGAGAATGCCTGCATCCTTCCAATCTATCAGCTCGCCGCCGCTGTATTCCACAACCTTCTTGCCATATTGGCCGGTTGCATACATATCACCGGTAATCTTAGTGGTTGTATCGCCTGCAGCGCCGTCCTTCATATTGATGTCCAGCGTGCCCTTTTCTACGCGTACTGCATAGAAATTATGTGATTTATCGATATCCTCTGCCGCAGTAATATTACCGCCGCCGACAGATACCTTACTGTTAGCGCCAACCAGCTTAATACCGCTGCCGCGTACACCGGAAATATCTACCGGACCTGTAACAGTAACGGTGGATTTATCGCCGGTTATGCCGATACCTGCAGCATTCATGCCCTTGCCACGTTCTCTTACGCCCTTGACATTGCTGATTTTCAAAGAGCCGTCAATTTTAATCTCGCTCTTTTCACCCTGAATACTGATGCCGTTGGCAGCATCACCTTTAGTAGTAACATCGGTGATTTCTACCGGACCGGAAATATTCAGATGAGCATTGCCTTTAGCATAAATGCCATGAGCACCGGTGGTACTTGTATTATTAGAAGTAATGGTGAGCTTTTGCTCTGCAGACGGATTAACAACATTAATATATGCATTATCGTTTGCATAAATAGCAGCAGCCTGACCTGTGCCGGTTGTTGCACTCAAAGCCAGTCCCTTGCCGCCCATATCGACAATCATCGGGTCGGAGGAATAGGTTGCTTCGCCTGCATAAAGAGCGCTGGCCAGCTTAGCATAACCGCTGTTTGTTGTAGGCTCGGTTACATCAACATGCGCTACGCCATTGATATCCAGCTTACGGGTTTTGCTGATATTCTCAGACTCAGCAATAGCGCCTGTTTTGTAATCAGTCTTATCTTCTTCCGGAGTATAAGCATAGAAGCCCTGGCCTCCCTCGGCAAAGGTAATATTACCGGTCTTCATGGTAGCAGAAGAAGCAGTCAGACCTTCTGCAATAGATACACTGCCCTTAAGGTTGGTATCGCCTGCCATATACCACAGCTTGTGTGCCAGAGAATTCAATACTTCGCTGACATTGTTTTTCTCTGCAGCGGTATCAGCAGCGTCAAAGCCCTTGGTAATGCCGTTGTTGCCGGTATAAAGCATCATCTCGGTGCCTTCCTTGGCATTAAGAACCTTTACATCACCGCCGATAATAGTTCCCGGCGTTGTGTCAGCATGGTCATACCACACCTTGGTAACACCCTCAGCGTTTGCTATATGGATAGAATCGTTATCATTTACCTTGATAATGCCGGCAGATGCCTTATCCTTACCGCCGACAAGGCTGCTCAGATGGGAAATACCGTCATATTTTTCATAGTACGGCCTGCTGTAATCAGCAAGATTGCTTGCATCAAGGCCATCCTTACGGGATGCATTTTCATAAATCCATTGTGCGCCGTTCTGCAGCCACAGATTTACTTCGCCGGCTTTTGCAGTACCGGCATTGTCAATTACCCCCTTCCAGGAGGAATCCTGCGTGGTCAGGCCGATGTTAAGGCGACCGTTTTGATAAACCATAGCCTTTCCGGCCTCATCAGAAGCCTTCATTGCCAGCACGTTGCCGACCATTTCTACCTTGCCGTTTTGTGCTTCCAGGTTCTTTACATTGACGTTAATCGTACCGCCGTAGCTTGCCAAAGCATAATATGGCTCGATGAATTCGCCGAAGCCTTCAACAAAATTCTTTTCCCTGTATGGCGTAATAATTTTGGTAGAATTGCCAACCAGTGAAATTGTTCCTAAATCATAAGGTGCTACACCTTCATAGCCCTGATAGACATCGGTTCTTACAGCCGTACCGCGTACCGCAATATCCACATCACCGTTAATAGTGATATCGCCACGGCTATAGTCAACAGAAATACCTGCAGGCTGCCAACGTGCGCCTGTATAGTTGGCATCGCCGCCCATGCTGGTTGAACCGCCGGGGCCTACATTGCCATGAACATTCTTGGTAATGATTCCCCAAGGATTTTCTGCATCATCCTTACGCATCTTTACGTTGCCGTTGATAATCAGGTTGCCCTTATTGGCTGCCGCAATACCGACAGAAGAATATTCCGAGGCTGCTGTGATATCCAGATTACTGTTGACAATAATATTGCCTTTATTAGCAGTAATGCCGTTTACATTAGCCCAAGCATTGCTCTTATTGTTTGTCTGATAAACATGCAGCGTGCCATAGCTGCCATCTGCACCTATGTTGTTATAAACTGTATCCTTTCTGGCAGTAATACCATCCTTATTTTTTACCGTAAAGGTATGGTCCTTTCCTTGGAAATCATAGGTAACAACACCGTCGATTTCCTGTACGGTATTACCATCTTGACTAAGCATTTCACTATCTTTTGCAACAGTACCGAAAAGACCTTTGTCATAGTCAGCGGCATAAACCGGTGCTATAAGAAAGCTCGATGCACTTGCAGCCAAAAGAATACCCGAAACAAGGGACTTCCAATTTTTTTGACTCAGTTTCAAGATATATTCCCCCTTATCAAAAAACTCTTGGAAAAGCAAAAGCAACTACTGTTTCTGCTTACTCCTTTGCACGGAAACAGTTTCCGTACAACTGTATATGAAAACCTTGCAAACTGCTACTCATCAATACAGTCTGTGATTTCATAACCTGATGTTACTCTTATCAGGCAAACGCTGCTATCATGACAATAATTTTATGACAGCGCTGCCAAAAGATTTCAAAAATTATTTTATAATATCGGGCAGAGCTTACAGCCAGCTTATAACATACTTATCTATAAAAACAAAAGCACAGCTTAATATGGCTTAAGCTGTGCTATATCCGTTTCTGTTCAGCACAAGATCAAGCAAAAAGGACACTTAATTTATTATTATAGCCAAATTACTACTAATAAATAATTAATAAAGTCCGTTCTCGTAGACCTTTACTAAACACCTGTCTGTCAGTACCCTGGCTTAAAGTCATCATCTCTGCATTCCTTTGTAAGAGGCTAGTTTTTTTCCTAATAATGCAGTGACTCTTTTTTACAGTTGCGGAACAGCGTTGAAATCTCATCAAACTTCCCTGCAAAGCATTCATCCGCGTGGGATAAAGCTTCCAGACTAGGATTATATTCTATTGTAATCGAGATATAGAT
>ERZ1026848.2151-NODE-2151-length-10167-cov-13.707773_pt1 | contig 10167 bp, 8 predicted proteins | sample MGYA00380154_ERZ1026848 | MGnify/ENA primary metagenome ERZ1026848 (study PRJEB33269, sample SAMEA4719790) | human gut metagenome | biome: human-associated habitat; feature: organic feature; material: feces | place: Cameroon | collected 2013-10 ...
GGAGAGAGCTTCAAAAAATTCGTTGTTCGCTGCTGCCATTTTTCGGGTTCCTCCTGTAATTTACTCTCTATTATAAATCCGATCAGTCAAACAGATCTTCGTCGTCGCACAGCTGCACGCTGGATGCGGCGTTCACCTCAAAGGCCACGGGGCCGTTGTCGGTGTCCAGGGTCACGGTGGTGCCCTCGCGGCCGGTCAGGATGCCGGCCAGCTCGCGCACGCCGTCGGCGTTGGGGCGGATGAGCTTTGCCCGGATCTTCTGGCCCTTGAGCTGCTCGTAGTGCTCCGGGCGGGTCAGCTTGCGGCCCAGGCCAGGGCTGCCCACTTCCAGATAGTAGCTCTGGTCGATGGGGTCGGCCTCGTCCAGGATGGGGTCCAGTGCGTGGGAAACATCTGCGCAGGTATCGGTGTCCATGGTGCCGTCCTTGTCGATGAGGACGCGAAGATACCAGTCCGGCCCTTCCTTTTCAAAAACGACATCCCACAGGCGCAGGCCCATGCCCTCCACGGTGGGGCGGACAAGCGCTTCGACTCTCTGGGCGGTATTGCCGCCAGACTGCTTCGCCATAAAAAACCTCCAAACAAACAAGAAACGCGGACCTTGCGGCCCACGTTTCAGGTTAAACTATATCGTACTACTAGAATATAGCATACTCTTGCGATTTATGCAAGCATTTTCGCAATTTTTTTGCAGTTGCGCGCCCTTTGGGGCTTTTTACAGCACCCAGACACCGTTCTCGAACAGCTGTACAGTGCGGCCATCGCGGCATTTGCCGGTGATGCGGCTGTCCTCTGCACCCACCATCACATCCTCGTGCAGGGAGGAGTGGTTCATGCCGCGGGCTGCCAGCTCTTCCTTGGAAAGGCCGGTGCCGCCCACGGTGGTGCCGGGGTAGCTGTCGCCAAAGGCGATGTGGCAGGCAGCGTTCTCGTCAAACAGGGTGTTGTAGAACAGCTTGCCGCTGCGGTTGATGGGGCTGGAGGCGGGCACCAGTGCCACCTCGCCGATGTGGCGGGCACCCTCGTCGGTGTCCAGCAGCTGGCCCAGCAGGTCGGCACCTTCCTCGGCACCGTGCTCCACCACCTTGCCGTCCTTGAAGGTCACATGGAAGCCCTTGATGAGCTGGCCGTTGAACACATAGGGCTTGGTGCCGTACACGACGCCGTTCACCTTATCTTTATGGGGCGCGGTGAACACCTCCTCCGTGGGGATGTTGGGCAGGAAGGTGACCCCCTTCTCGTTCTTGCTCGCGGCGCTCTCCCACACGGCCTGGTCAGCGATGCCCACGGTCAGGTCGGTGCCGTTGCTGCTGGCAAAGTGCACGCTCTCCAGATCCAGGGCGTTCATCTTGTCCCGCAGGGCAGACAGCCGAGCCAGATGCTCCTGCCACTCGCCCACCGGGTCACCGCCGGTCACGCGGCAGGTGTCAAAGATCAGCTGCCACAGCGCCTCGATGGCGGCATCGGTGTCCAGCTCCGGGAACATCTTCTTGGCCCACGGCGCGGACGGGATGGCCGCGATGGACCACTGCACCCGGTCGTTCATGGTGTACTCGCGCCAGGGCTGCATGAAGGCGCGGTTGGCGCTGTTCACCCGGCTGATCTTGGCCCCGTCCAGCCCGGCAAACACCTCCGGGTCGTCGGCGATGAGGTGCAGCACGCACACGCCGCCCTCGGTCTCGGCGTAGTCCAGATAGCGGCGCAGCTGCCAGCCCTTGTGGTCGGTCAGGGCCTCTTCGCTGCCCAGCTCCATGCGGGTGCGGGTGACGGCGTCGTCGGTCCAGTTCACCTGCACATCCCGCGCACCCGCCTCAAAGGCGCTGCGCACGCACAGCCGTGCCAGCGGGGCACCTTCCAGCGCACAGTTGATGATCAGCACCTGGCCCGGCTGGGGGTTGACCCCCACCCGGACGATGAAATCGGCATATTTCTTGAGAAGTTCGTCAAAGTTTTTCACAGCTAAACCCTCCTGTGGTGTAAAACATCTGCCCCCAGTATACCGCCCGGCGTGGGTTCTGTCCACTCTCCGGCGGAAAAATCACGTTCCGCCGCCCGGCAAAACTTTTCACTTGATTTTTAGCAGAGAATCCAGTATAATATATAAAGTTCTGAGCATCAGCCGGTGTGTCGGAATGGCAGACGAGGGGGACTCAAAATCCCTTGTGCTAATAACACGTGTGGGTTCGACCCCCACCACCGGCATCCGAAGCAGCCTGGAATCGAACGATTTCGGGCTGCTTTTCCTTTTTTCAGAAAACGCTGCACCGTAACCGCCTGGGCACCCTGTACTGCCACGAGGGCGACTGGAGCTGGATCTACTCTTTCAACGGCCAGTGTGCCGACGCCGTAGGCACCGCGCTCTGGCAGTGGCTGGGGCAGCAGCGGCGCTGAACATTTTTTGTCAAAAAGCATTGACAACTGCCAATGCGCATGATAGAATCACAGATGATTTTGAGAGACGATGCAGAATAGGGTCTTTTCAAAGCAATTTTCCCATGGACCGCCCAGCGGGGCTAAGGCCATACGGACAGCCGGGTCCACTGCCGACCGGCGGTGCAAGCCGCCATTATTGATTGAGTTAGAAGCTCAAATTTTATAAGTTGGTTCCTTTACAACCATGAAATTGTGCAGCCAGTGCGCAGACTTGTGAAACGGTCAATGTGAAACGGTCAATAAAGAGCAGTAAAAGCAGAATTGCTATATAGACTCTCATCATCCCGTCTTTTTGGATCATGCTGAAACGCGGCCCGTGGCTCCGGCACATCTTGTCCGGGGGCTTTCTACGCGCAAAAAATGGCTTTTTTCCAAGCGCAGGTCTGCACTTTTTGGTGCGGCACCTGCGCTTTTTTGTTTGTCTTGGAACCAGGGACGGAGGAAAAAAGATGAGTGAGAACCGTACACGGTTCCGGCTGGACCAGCGCCGCGCGCCCATTTACGAAGCGCTGGAGCGGTTCCGGCAGATGCGTGTAGTGCCCTTTGATGTGCCCGGCCACAAGCGAGGCCGGGGCAACCCGGAGCTGACCGCCTTTTTGGGCCAGCAGTGTGTGGGCGTGGACGTGAACAGCATGAAGCCGCTGGACAACCTCTGCCACCCGGTGTCGGTCATCCGGGAAGCAGAAGAACTGGCCGCCGACGCCTTTGGCGCAGCCCATGCCTTTTTAATGGTGGGCGGCACTACCAGCAGTGTGCAGAGCATGGTGCTCACCGCCTGCAAGCGGGGCGATGAGATCATCCTGCCCCGCAACGTGCACCGCAGCGTGCTGAACGCGCTGGTGCTCTGCGGCGCGGTGCCGGTTTATGTGAACCCGGAGGTGGACAAGCGCCTGGGCATCTCCCTGGGCATGAAGCGGGAGCAGGTGGAAAAGGCCATCAAGGAACACCCCAACGCAGTGGCCGTGCTGGTGAACAACCCCACCTACTACGGCATCTGCTCGGACCTGCGGGCCATCGTCAAGATGGCTCACGACGCCGGGATGCTCTGCCTTGCCGACGAGGCCCACGGCACCCACTTCTACTTCGGCAACGGCCTGCCGGTGTCGGCCATGGCAGCGGGGGCGGACATGGCGTCCGTCTCCATGCACAAGAGCGGCGGCAGCCTGACCCAGTCCAGCCTGCTGCTCATCGGGCCCAACGTGCATCCGGGCTATGTGCGGCAGATCATCAACCTGACCCAGACCACCTCCGGCAGCTACCTGCTGATGTCCAGCCTGGATATCTCCCGCCGCAATCTGGCATTGCGGGGGCGGCAGGTGTTCCATCAGGTGGCCGACATGGCCGAGTATGCCCGCGAGGAGATCAACGCCGTAGGGGGCTACTACGCCTTTGGCAAGGAGCTGTGCAACGGCAACTCGGTGTTCGATTTTGACACCACCAAGCTCAGCGTCCACACCCTGGACATCGGCCTGGCAGGCATCGAGGTCTACGACATCCTCCGGGACGAGTATGATATCCAGATCGAGTTTGGCGACATCGGCAACATCCTGGCCTACCTGTCCATCGGCGACCGGCCCCAGGAGGTGGAACGGCTGGTCAGTGCCCTGGCAGAGATCAAACGCCGCTACCGCACCGACGGCTCCGGCCTGCTGAGCCAGGAATACATCGACCCCGTGGTGGCAGCCAGCCCGCAGGAGGCCTTCTACGCCCCCAAAAAGAGCCTGCCCCTGCGCGAGACCGAGGGCATGGTGTGCAGTGAGTTCGTCATGTGCTACCCCCCGGGCATCCCCATCCTGGCCCCCGGCGAGCGCATCACCAAAGAGATTTTGAACTACATCGAGTACGCCAAGGCCAAGGGCTGCAGCATGACCGGCCCCGAGGACCCCGACATCTTACACCTGAACGTTCTGGCATAAGGAGGAGCGAATATGGAATTCTGGTTTTCCGAGTTTCACACCCCGGACGTGAAGCACAGCATCCGGGTGAGCAGACAGCTCTACTCCAAGCAGAGCGACTATCAGCGCATCGACATCTTTGAAACCCCGGAGTTTGGCCGGGTGCTGACCCTGGACGGCAACGTGATGCTGACCGAGCGCGACGAGTTCATCTACGACGAGATGATCGTCCATGTGCCCATGGCGGTCCACAAGGAGGCCAAGGATATCCTGGTCATCGGTGCCGGAGACGGCGGCGTTGTCCGGGAGCTGACCCGCTACGACCGGGTGGAGCGCATCGACCTGGTGGAGATGGACCCCCAGGTGGTGGAGGCCTGCCGTGCCTACCTGCCCGGCAACGCCTGCCGCATGGACGACCGCCGGGTCCACATCTACTTTGAAAACGCCCTCAAGTTCATCCGCCGCTGCGAGGAGGAATACGACCTGATCATCGTGGACTCCTCCGACCCCTTTGGCCCCTCGGAGGGCCTGTTCACCCGCGAGTTCTACGGCAGCTGCTTCAACGCCCTGAAAGCCGACGGCATCATGGTCAACCAGCAGGGCAGCCCCTTCTACGCTGAGGACGCCAGTGCCATGCAGCGCAGCCACAAGCGCATTGCGTCCACCTTCCCCATCAGCCGGGTGTACCAGGCCCACATTCCCACCTTTGCCGCCGGGTACTGGCTGTTTGGCTTTGCCAGCAAAAAATACCACCCCATCGACGACCTGGATGCCGCAGCCTGGAAGGCTTTGAATATGCGGACCCGGTACTACACCACCAAACTGCATATCGGAGCATTCTACCTGCCGGCTTTTCTGGAGGAGATGCTGCGGGAAGTGGAGGAACACTGATGCACCCCAACGTTGAGAACTTTATCGGCTGCGACAGCAGCTACCGCGCCGCCAGCATCGTGCTGTACGGTGCGCCTTACGATTCCACCACCAGCTACCGCCCCGGCGCACGGTTCGGCCCGGCGGCTATCCGGCACGAGAGCTATGGTCTGGAGACTTACAGCCCCTACCAGAACGCCGACCTGACCGATTTTGACGTGTTCGACAGCGGCGATCTGGAGCTGTGCTTCGGCTCCAGCGAGCTGGCGCTGGCCGATATCGAGGCCCGGGCAGAGGAGATTTTGAAGGACGGCAAGTTCCCGCTGCTGCTGGGCGGCGAGCATCTGGTCACGCTGGGCGCGGTGCGGGCTGCGGTGAAGAAATATCCCGACCTGCACATCGTCCACTTCGATGCCCATGCCGACCTGCGGGACGACTATCTGGGCGCGAAGCTGAGCCACGCCTGTGTGCTGCGCCGCTGCCACGAGCTGGTAGGGGACGGCCGTATCCATCAGTTCTGCATCCGCAGCGGAGACCGGGCAGAGTTCGAGTTTGCTGCCCAGCACACCGAGATGCATAAGTTCGATTTTACCGGCCTTGCCGAGCTGACCGCACAGCTGTGCGAGAGCAAGGTGCCGGTGTACCTGACCATCGATCTGGACTGCCTTGACCCCTCCTGCTTCCCGGGTACCGGTACCCCGGAAGCTGGCGGCGTAAGCTTTTTGCAGCTGCTGGATGCCATCCGCACTGTGACCAAGGCCAACATCATCGGTGCAGACCTGAACGAGCTGGCTCCCACGCTGGACACCACCGGCGTTTCCACCGCCACCGCCTGCAAGGTGCTGCGCGAGACCCTGATCGCGCTGGACAAGGGCTGGCCGGGCTTTCAGGTATAAATACGAAACTACCATTTTACAGATAAAGGAGTAACCGATATGAGCAAAGTTCTGATCATCGGCTGCGGCGGCGTGGCCTCCGTTGCCATCCACAAGTGCTGCCAGGTGCCCGAAGTGTTCACTGAGATCTGCATCGCCAGCCGCACCAAGGCAAAGTGTGACAAGCTGGCCGCCGAGCTGGCCCCCACCACCGCCACCAAGATCACCACCGCCCAGGTGGACGCCGACAAGGTAGAGGAGGTTATTGCCCTCATCAAGGCCTACCAGCCGGACCTGGTCATGAACATCGCCCTGCCCTATCAGGACCTGACCATCATGGACGCCTGCCTTGCCTGCGGCGTCAACTACATGGACACCGCCAACTATGAGCCCGAGAACACCGACGACCCGGAGTGGCGCGCCATCTACGAGAAGCGCTGCAAGGAGGCCGGCTTCTCTGCCTACTTTGATTACAGCTGGCAGTGGGCCTACGCCAAAAAGTTCGAGGAAGCCGGTTTGACCGCCCTGCTGGGCAGCGGCTTTGACCCGGGTGTGACCCAGGCATACTGCGCCTACGCCAAAAAGCACGAGTTCGATACCATCGACACCATCGACATTCTGGACTGCAACGGCGGCGACCACGGCTATGCCTTTGCCACCAACTTCAACCCGGAGATCAACCTCCGCGAGGTGTCTGCCCCCGGCAGCTACTGGGAGAACGGCCACTGGGTGGAGATCCCGGCCATGAGCATCAAGCGGGAGTACCACTTTGATCAGGTGGGCGACAAGGACATGTACCTGCTGCACCACGAGGAGATCGAGTCTCTGGCTAAGAACATCCCGGAGGCCAAGCGCATCCGCTTCTTCATGACCTTTGGCCAGAGCTACCTGGACCACATGCGGTGCCTGGAGGACGTGGGCATGCTGTCCACCACCCCGGTGAACTTCAACGGTCAGGAGATCGTGCCCATCCAGTTCCTGAAGGCTCTGCTGCCGGACCCCGCCAGCCTTGGCCCCCGCACCAAGGGCAAGACCAACATCGGCTGCATCTTTACCGGCAAAAAGGACGGCAAGGATAAGACCTATTACATCTACAACGTCTGCGACCACCAGGAGTGCTACCGCGAGGTGGGCAGCCAGGCCATCAGCTACACCACCGGCGTGCCCGCCATGTGCGGTGCCCTGATGCTGCTGACCGGCAAGTGGACCACCAAGGGCGTCCACACCGTAGAGGAGTTTGATCCGGACCCGTACCTGGAGGCCCTGGATCAGTACGGCCTGCCCCGCAGCGAGAGCCACAGCCCGGCTCTGGTGGACTGATGCGGCTGGAGGATCGCCGCCCGCCCTTTGCGGGGCTGGCAAACCTGACGGAACAGCAGCTGCAAAGTCTGCCCACCCCCTGCTACCTGCTGGACGAGGCCCAGCTGCGCCGGAACGGTCAGATCATGCTGGAGCTGCAGCAGCGCACCGGATGCCGGGCCCTGCTGGCCCAAAAGGCCTTTTCCAACTTTGATGTGTACCCGGTGCTGGCCCCGTATCTGGCAGGCACCGAGGCCAGCGGCCTGTACGAGAGCCGCCTGGGCCGGGAGGAGCTGCCGGACAAGGAGAACCATGTGTTCTGCGCCGCCTACCGGGCAGACGAGTTCGCAGAGCTTCTGCAGTACGCCGACCACATCGTGTTCAACTCCCCGGGGCAGCTGGCCCAGTTTGGCCCGGCAGCCAAGGCCGCCGGCAAAAGCGTGGGTCTGCGGGTAAACCCTGAGTGCTCCACCCAGGAGGGCCATGCCATCTATGACCCCTGTGCCCCCGGCAGCCGCCTGGGCACCACCCGGGCCCAGTGGGATGCCGCCGTGGCGGCTTACCCGGAGCTGCCGGAGCTGCTGGATGGCCTCCACTTCCACACCCTCTGCGAGCAGGACGCCGACGCCCTGGCTGTGACCCTGAAAGCGGTGGAGGCAACGTTCGGGGACCTGCTGCCCAAGATGAAGTGGGTGAACTTTGGGGGCGGCCACCACGTTACCCGGCCCGGCTATGACCTGGCCACCCTGGAGCAGTGCATCTGCCAGGTGCAGGAAAAATACGGTGTGCAGGTGTATCTGGAGCCGGGAGAGGCCTGGGCGCTGAACGCGGGCTACCTCGTCACCACGGTGCTGGACACCCTGTGCAACGGGGATACCAGCCTGGCCATCCTGGACACCTCTGCGGCCTGCCACACTCCGGATGTGATCGAGATGCCCTACCGCCCGCCCCTGCTGGATGCCGGAGACCCCGGCGAAAAGCCCTGCACCGTGCGGCTGGGCGGCCCCACCTGCCTGGCAGGGGATGTGATGGGAGACTACAGCTTCAAGGCCCCTCTGGCCCCGGGCCAGCGGCTGGTGTTTGGAGATATGGCCATTTACACCACCTGCAAAAACAACACCTTCAACGGCATGCCTTTGCCGGATATCTGGCTTTTACGGCAGGATGGCAGCCTGGCCCGGCTGGCCCACTTTGGCTACCAGGATTTCCGCTGCCGTCTGGGGGGCCGGGGAGACGGCACCTTGGGCACAGCATCTGTCTAAATTTAAGGGCACTGTCTCTGCCAGAAAAACAGCCCCTGCCTCCGGGCCGGTGGCAGAAAATTCCAAGCGGCAAAGGTTCTTTGCGAAGTTTGGTATGGCAGTTACAATAGTGCAACAAATATCACCTGTTTTCGTGACTTTTTCACGAATCAGCCTCTGATTTTTTAGGGAACTCCCCCATTGACAGCCCGGGCTTTTGTTCGATATAATTGAGACAAGGAAAGCGTCCCCGGCCGGGGATGCATCTTCGTGAATCACGAAACATATCCGCAAAAACAACCAGACTGGAGGGAGATCCTATGAAAAACCTGAAGAAGTTCGCGGCCCTGTTACTGGCAGGTGCCATGGCCCTGCTGATGCTTACCGCCTGTGGCGGCGGCGGGTCCGCTGACAAGACCGAAGAACAGAAAGTGATGGAGAAAATCGGCAGCCAGAAGGGCGTCACAGTGACCAGCGATGCAGAGCTTCGTGCAGTGGCTGAGAAGAACCTGAACGAGGATCTCAAGGTCGTCTGGAAGCTGGGCAACCATGCATTTGTGGGCAAGATCCACGTGGATGACTTGGGCCAGGATCTGGTCATCACGGTCACTGCCAAGTACGATTATAAGGACACCCTGCTGAGCGATATTCTGCTCACCCTGTCGAATTACATCAACACGAGGGTCGATGCCAGCGTAAACCAGAACGGCATCTGGTCTAAGGTAGGCGTTGTGATCAAGCATAACGAGACCCAGAGCTACATCGGTATCGCTATCCGCATTAAGAACTACTACGGTACGATGGGTAAATAATAATTCTTCATCCTTTCCCCCGGAGTGTGGCTGCAAAGCTGCCCTCCGGGGCTTTTTTGTGCCTGTTGGCAGGGGAGAGGCCCCGGCCCCTTTTTGCGTTGTGACAAAAGCTGCCGGCTAACCTCCGTTTCACTTCTCCCGCCGGGCCTGACCGCCCTGCGGCAATGAGCTGCCGGTAAAGCAAAAGCAGCCGCGTGCCTTCCAAAAGGTACGCGGCTGCTTTTTGTCTGCCTTGTCCATAGACACAGAAAACCGCCGGAGGTTTCCCTGCCGACGGTTCTCTGTATGATGATAGGAGGATCAAAAAATGATCGTCACATAATTGCAGCTTAGTTCAGGATGGTCTGCTCGGTCTCGATGTCGAACAGGTGGACCTTGTGCGGGTCAAAGGCAACGCGGACAGTGTCTCCGTTGCGGGCCTTGGAGGTGGGAGCCACACGAGCGGTCATCTTGTTGCCCTTGTACTCCAGGTACAGGTAGATCTCGGCGCCCATCATCTCAGACACTTCGACCTGAGCATCCAGCTGGCAGTCGGTGTGCTTTGCCATGAACTCGGGCTCGTCGTCGATATCCTCGGGACGGATGCCCATCTTGACCTTCTTGCCAACGTAAGCATCCAGCTTGCCGTCGGCGGTCTTTTCCTTAGGCAGGGGGATCACGTCGCCGCCCAGGTCAATGCCGTACAGCTCGCCCTTCTTGATCAGGGTGCCGTCCAGGAAGTTCATCTGGGGGCTGCCGATGA
>ERZ1026848.2158-NODE-2158-length-10140-cov-10.846505_pt1 | contig 10140 bp, 5 predicted proteins | sample MGYA00380154_ERZ1026848 | MGnify/ENA primary metagenome ERZ1026848 (study PRJEB33269, sample SAMEA4719790) | human gut metagenome | biome: human-associated habitat; feature: organic feature; material: feces | place: Cameroon | collected 2013-10 ...
GGATCGGACAGCCCGCGGGCTGTCCGATCCTGCTCTTATCATAATGAATTTCTTTAGCCCTTATACAGCCCGAAGAGCTTCAGCAGTTTCTGCCAGAAAGTCAGCGCCACGGGGGCGGCCTCCGGCTCTGCCGCCGGGGCCGGGGCCTCGATGGCCACCGTCTGCAGGGCGAACTGCACGGCGGAAACATCGGTGTTCTCGGCAGAGGTAAAGCTCTCCACCTCGCTGCTGCCGTTCAGACCGGCCAGCAGGCTGTCCAGCTGGTCGCCCATGTCGATCCCGGAAACATTGCTGCGCAGCTCTCCGGTGCCGGCGGTCAGCTGGGCGGCACCGTCGGTCAGCTGCTGCACTCCGGCTTTCAGCTGGGCCACACCGTCGGTGTAGGCGTTCAGGCCACTGTCCAGTTGGCCGTACTGGCTGGCCAGCTGGTTCACGCCGTCGGTCAGCACCGAAAGGTTGCCCAGCATCCCGGTCAGGGCATTGGCCAGCTGACGCACCCCGGCATCGAACTGCCCGTACTGGCTGTTCAGGGTGCTGCTGCCCGCGTGCAGCTGGGCCACACCGTCGTGCACCGTGTTCAGGTAGGTCTCCATCGCGTCGATGTTGGCGCTGGAGCCCTTCAGCAGCAGGATGACGTCCTTGAGCTGGGGCATCACCCTGGCCAGCTGTTCCAGCTGCTCCATAGCTTTCGCGTTGCCGTCCTTCAGCTGGTCCAGGTCCAGCCCGTTTTCCTTCAGGATGGCCTTGTAAGCGTCGTAGCTCACCTGCTCATCCAGCTGGGCGGCACCGGCGTCCAGCTGGGCAATGCCGTTCTGGATCTGGGTGGAGGCGTCCAGCAGGGTGGTGAGCTGGTCGGTGGAGGCCGACACGCCGTTCAGGGCGGTCTGCATCTGGGTCAGGGCCGCCTTGACCTTGGCGGACCCGCCGGTCAGCTCGCCGGACTTGCCGTTCAGGGTGTCAAGGCCCGCCTGCACCCGGGCAATGCCGTCTGCCAGCGCGTTGGCACCGTCGTCCAGCTGTACCGAACCGCTCTGCAGCCGGTCCAGCATACCGGTCAGGTCGGCCCCGTCCAGGTCGAGGTTCAGCCGGAGCTTCACGCCGTTCAGCGAGATGGCGTTCATGGCAAAGTCGGTCACGTCGGCGGTCACGGTCACGTCGCTGTCCGAACCTGGCAGCAGGATGTAGGAGAGCTGCTTGTTGCTGCCCACATTGGCCATGGTGGCCCCATCAGCCACGATGTTCTGTGCCCGGTCGGTGTCCAGCGTCATGGTCACCTGCAGGGCATACTGGTCAAAGAAATCTCCGGTGCAATCCGGGTTGCGGCTCACCTGCAGGCGGATGGTCAGCGCACCGCTTTTGCCGCCCAGCTCTTCCGGGGCGATCTCGGCCCCGTCCAGCGTGTAGGTCAGCTTCACGAGCCACGGCAGCGCGGTGGCGGTGTCCATGGTGCCCTCATAGTAGAGCTTGCCGTCCTGTGCTACGGTAGCGGTGACGGTGTCGCCGCTGTGCTCCAGTGGGTCGGTGGTGGTCATGTTGCGCACAGCGGTGTAGCTGCCATGGTCGGTGACGGTGTCCCCCGCCTGCACGGCAAAGCTGTTCACAGCGTACACGCCGGTCACGGTGCCGGACGCATCCAGATTGGCATAGATGACCTCTTCCTTGGCGGAGACCGCAAGGGCCGGCAGCGCCGCCCCGGCCAGCAGACAGCCTGCCAGCACCAGCGCCGCTGCCCGGCGCACAATCTTCTGTTTCATCTCGTCAAGCCTCCTTCGGCTGTTTTTTCGGTTTGATGATGAGCGGGTCGGCCAGATACAGATAGCCCGGCAGAGCCAGCAGCACGATGGCCAGCGACACCAGACCGCCCACGCCCAGGAAGTTGCCCAGCTGGCCCAGCAGCTGGTTGGTGGAGATGGCCCCCATCAGGAAGCCCACCACCGCCAGCGCACTGCCCGTGGTGATCACCGAGGTGGTCACGGTGGACACGGTAGCGGCAATGGCCTGCTTTTTGTCCAGCGTCTCGCGGAACTCCTGATACCGGTCCGAGAACAGGATGGCGTAGTCTACCGTCGCACCCAGCTGGATGGTGCTGATGATGAGGTAAGCAATGTAGAACACATGGCGGCCCCGGAAATACGGGATGGCCAGATTGATCCAGATGGCCGTCTCGATGCTCAGCACCAGAATGACCGGCAGCAGCAGCTGACGCTTCATGAGCAGCAGGATCAGGAACACCGCGCCGATGGCCAGCAGGTTCACCTTGACCATATCGGCGGTGATGGTGTCCATCAGGTCGTAGGTGCTCACGCCCTGCCCGGCCAGATCATACGCATCCGGGTAATACTGCTGCACTGTGGCACGCACTTTTTCCACCAGCGCAAAGGCCGCGTCGCCCTCGGTGTCGGCGTTCACGGTGAGCACCATGCGGGTGCAGCCGCCGGACACCAGCAGTTTCAGGGTGTCCGAAGGCACGAACTCCGGCGGGATGGATGCGCCCGCGTTGTCCACATAGGACAGGATGCCCGTCACCTCCGGGATGGCGTGCAGCGCATCCGAAAGCTCGGCCTGGGTGGCGGTGTCGCCCTCCGGCACCAGCACCACCCAGGTATCGCTCTTGCCGAACGTCTCTTCGATGGCGGCGGTATCGGCACCCAGACGGGTGTTGGTGCCGAACATATGGGCGGCACCGTAGTAGTATTCGTTGTTGTTGGAGGCCAGATAGCTGGGCACCATGATGACGGCCAGCGCCAGCGCCGCCGGCAGCATGATGCGGGACACAAACCGCCCGAACTTGTCAAAGCTGGGCAGCAGAGGCTTGTGGTGGGTCTTATCCATCCACGGGTAACACACCAGCGTCAGCGCCGGCATGAAGGTGAACACGGTGACAAGGCTCAGCACCACGCCCTTGGCCAGCGCAAGGCCCAGGTCCGGGCCGATCTGGAACTGCATGAGCACCAGCGCCAGAAAACCGATGACCGTGGTCAGGCCGCTGGACAGGATGGACCCGGTGGATTTGCACAGGGCCTCCACCATGCAGTCCTCCGCGCTGGCGTCCGGGCGCGCGGCCCGGCACTCGGCAAAGCGGTGGATGAGGAACACCGAGTAATCCAGCGACACGGCCAGCTGCAGGATGCTGCCGGCGGCGTTGGTCACAAAGGAAATGGTGCCGAACATCAGGTTGGTGCCGTTGTTGATGAGGATGGCCGCCCCCAGACCCGCCAGCACCAGCAGCGGCTCCACCCAGGAATCGGTGGTCAGGATCAGGATGAACAGCACATACACCACCGCAATGGCCGCGATCTTGGCCACCTCGGTGACGGTGGAGTTGGTCGCCACAGCAGTGGACACCGCGGTCCCGGCCAGGGCATTGTCCTCCCCGATCAGGTCCTGGATGGCGGCCACAGCCTCCAGACGGTTCGCATCCTCCACCGTCACGGTGAACAGCGCGCAGTTGTCCTTATAATAGGTCTCCACCGTGGCGGTGTCCTGCATCTGCAGCGGCACGGTCACGTCCAGGCTGTCGTCCAGCCAGGTCACGGCCTCCACGCCGTCGATGGCGGCAAGTTTTTCTTTGTAGTCCAGCGCCTCGGGCACCGTGACGTCCCGCACCATGACCCGCATGTTGGGGATGCCGCCGGTAAAGGCGCTGTTCATCTGCTCCAGTGCAATGGTGGAGGGTGAGTCCGGCGGCAGATAGTCGTTGATGTCGTAGTCCACCTGCACCGCCCGGGAAGCAAACACGCTCAGCACGGCGGCCAGCACGAACGCGGCCAGCACCGCTCTGCGCCGGTGCACGATGGCGGTATAGAATCGTTTCAGCAAAACAGGAAAACTCCTTTCCGGAAAAATCAAAACTGTTTATCATTTTAACAGGTCTGATAAAAATGGAAAAGAGATATTTTATGAATTTTCGCTTTTGGGCGTATTTTTTGCTCTTGACAAATAAATGGATTCTGCTATACTTTTTTTCGGTCATCGGAGGACCGTTTCCAACGTAATTTGGACGGGCCGGATAAGATGCCGTGCAGACAGCGCCCCGCCGGAGGCTTCCTTGCCGTAGTGAGGAAGAAGAGGAAGGCCGGGCGTGCACTCACGGAGCTTATCCGGCCCGTTTTGTTTCCTGTCGAAAGGAGTTTTTTCGTGTCCAAGCAAAAAATCCAACTGTCGGATCACTTTACCTACCCGCGCCTGCTGCGGTTCGTGCTGCCCGCTGTGGGCACCATGCTGTTCACCTCCATCTACGGCATCGTAGATGGCCTGTGCGTGTCGAACTTTGTGGGCAAAACAGCCTTTGCGGCGGTCAACCTGATCATGCCGCTGCCCCAGCTGCTGGCCACCATCGGCTTCATGCTGGGTACCGGCGGCAGCGCCATCGTGGGCATCACGCTGGGCGAGGGCGACCAGAAAAAGGCCGACCGCTACTTTACCATGTTCCTGCTGGCCGCCGCCATCTCCGTCTCGGTGCTGGCCGTGCTGGGGCTTGTGCTGCTGCGGCCCATTGCCATCCTGCTGGGTGCCAAGGGCGAGCTGCTGGACTACGCCGTGCGCTACGGCCGCATCCTGATGCTGTCGCTGCCCACCTTTGCGCTGCAGAACATGTTCCAGAGCTTCTTTGTCACCGCCGAAAAGCCGCACCTCGGCTTTTACTTCACGGTGGCTGCCGGCTGCACCAACATGGTGCTGGATGTGCTGATGGTGGGCGTCTGGGGCTGGGGCGTAGAGGGTGCCGCCATTGCCACCTTCCTCAGCCAGATCGTGGGCGGCCTGCTGCCGATCTTCTACTTCCTCGACCGCAAGAATACCAGCCGCCTGCACCTGCGCAAAACGCAGCTGTACAGCAAGGTGCTGCTGGACGCCTGCATCAATGGCTCCTCCGAGCTGATGACCAACCTGTCCATGTCGCTGGTGAACATCCTGTACAACTACCAGCTGCTGCGCCTTGCCGGGGAAAACGGCGTGGCCGCCTACGGCGTCATCATGTACGCCTGCTTCCTGTTCATTGCCGTGTATGTGGGCTACGCCTTCGGCAGTGCGCCCATCGTCAGCTTCCACTACGGTGCAGGCAACCGTGCCGAGGTGCACAACCTGTATGAAAAGAGCCTGCGGCTCATTGCGGTGGTGGCCGTCACCCTGACCGCCGCATCCATGGTCATCATCCCCTATGTGGCACGGTTCTTCGTGGGCTACGACCCGGAGCTGCTGGCCTTGACCAGCCGAGCCTTCCGGCTGTACGCCCTGAGCTTTGTCATCATGGGCTTCAACGTGTATGCCTCCTCCTTCTTCACCGCGCTGGGCGACGGCGTGACCAGTGCGCTGATCTCCTTCCTGCGCACGCTGGTGTTCCAGATCGCGGCGGTGCTCATCCTGCCCGCCATTCTGGGCATTGACGGCATCTGGCTGGCCGTGACCGCCGCCGAACTGGCTGCCCTGGCCGTGAGCGCGGCCATGTTCGTCACCAAAGACAAGGTATTCCATTACCGCAAGGCGTAACCTTCTCCCCTGCTTTTTGCGAAACGGCGAAAAGCAGGGGATTTTTTTGGTGATTCTGGCTCTGCCGCCGGGGTGAAAATCGTGCTAGAATGGGCATAGCTTTTATTCACCGTTTTGTGAGGAAGAACTATGACGTTATTTCTGACCAGCAGTCCCAGCGGCTGCCCCTTTGAGCCCGGCCCGGCCATTCCGGTACTGGACAGACGCAATCATTTTCTGGAAAACCTGCGGGCCGTGTGGCCGGACCACCCGGTGCGGGGCCTTGCCATCGCGGCAGACCCCCACGCTTACGCCCAGAACGACGAGATGTGCCGGGTATTTCTGCAGAGCTTTGCGGACGCCCACCTGCCCCTGACCGAACTTGTGCCCTGCGACGCCCGCAATCAGGAGGAGATCGGCACCCTGCTGCCCCGCAGCGGCTTTGTGATGCTGTGCGGCGGCCATGTGCCCACCCAGAACCACTTTTTTGCCCAGCTGGGCCTGCCGGGGCTGTTCCACAATTACCACGGCATCGTGCTGGGCGTGAGCGCCGGCAGCATGAACGCCGCCCGGCTGGTGTATGCCGCCCCGGAGGAGCCGGGCGAAGCCGCCGACCCCGGCTACTGCCGCTGGCTGAACGGCCTCGGCCTGACCGAGACCCGCATCCTGCCCCACTACCAGTTCATCCGGGAGCACATCCTGGACGGACAGCGGATGGAGGACATTGCCCTGGCCGACAGCAGAAAACGGCATTTCCTCGCCCTGCCGGACGGCTCCTACCTGATGTGCTCCGACGGGCACGAAGCATTGTACGGCAAAGCCTGGTACTTTGCGGACGGCACCCTGGAGGAGATCAACGAGGACGAGGACGTTCTGCCGCTGCGATAAACAAACAAAAAAAGAAGCACGCCGCAGCGTGCTTCTTTTTTGTTTCGGATGCTCTGGCGCACACCTCATTCCGCCGACAGGCGGACAAAGGGTGCAATGGCGTTGGCGTCGCCGTGGCGGACGATGGAATAGGTGATATCGCAATAGGGCTGGATGGCGGTGCTTTTTTCCACGGTGGAGATCAGCAGCACCTGCAATTGCAGGCGGCGGAACAGCTCCATCATGGGGCGGATGCGGTCGCTGGTCATCTTGCTGAAGGCCTCGTCCAGCAGCACCAGGCGGATGCTGTTTTCGCTCTTTTGGTAGATCTGCAGCAGGCTGGCGCAGATGGCCACATAGAAGGGGGCCTGGTTCTCACCGCCGGAGGAATCCCGGCTGACCCGGGACAGGTAGGCCTGCTGGCCGGTGACCTGGTTGGTGACCTTGATATCATAGTCCAGGTAGGTGCGGTAATCCACATAATCCGACAGGGTGGTGCCGCCGCTGCGGCCCTCCTGCCGGGCCCGGGTGTTCTCGTCCACGTCGGCCATGATCTTTTCCATCAGCGCATCCACCTGCCGCTCGTAGGCGGGGTCGGCGGTGGCGGCAAGGTTGTCCAGCGAGTCGCCCTCGGTCATCTGCTGGTTGCCCTTGTCCACGATGACCTGATAGAACGCAGCCAGCTGCGGGTCCCGGCTGGGCTCCAGCTCAAAGCGGTAGACTTCTTCGCCGTAGGTCAGCTGTTCCATCACCTTGTTCAGCTCCCGGAACTGCCGCCGGGCATTGAAGATGTCGTCCTTCATGCGGAACAGGATGTCCTTGCGGAAGCGGTCCTTGCAGTCGCGCTGGGCCTGCTCCAGACGGGCGGCGTAGCGTTCCAGGTCGATGCGCACAAGGCTCTCGTGCTGGGCACGGTACTGGTCCAGCCCCGCCAGACCCAGCGGGTAATCACAGACGTAGTGCTCGTTGTAGGCCTTCTGGGCGGGTTCCAGCGTGCCGGTGAGGTAGGCCGTCAGGGCATCGTCCAGCCGGGCCTGTGCCTTTTCGGCGGCCTGTGCGGCGGCTGCGGGCTTGTCGGCCGGAGCAAGGGCCTGCATCCGGGTGCGGGCCAGCGGCTCCAGCAGCGGATGGGCCGCAAAGAACTTCCGGGCCGCGTCGGCGCTCTGCTGTGCCGTCTCCCCGGCCTTTTTCTGTTCGGCTTCGCAGGAAGCGATCTGCTTTTCGCACACGCGGATGTCGCCGCCCACCTGCTCCACAGCGGTGCGGGCGGCTTCCCAGGCGGCTTCCCGCGTTTCTTCCTCGCGGTACATCTCCTGCAGCAGGGGGTTCTCGCGGTATTCGGCCAGCTTGCCCTCCTGTTCGGCCACCGCATTCCGGGCTTTTTCGGCGGCGGTGCGGGCCTCCCACAGGCCGGCCAGCTGCTGCGGCGCGGTGCCGCGCTGGAAGTTCTGGTACTGGTCGTAGGCGGTTTTCAGGTTCTGCTCGGTCTGGGCGGCGGTGCGGGTGCGCTCGGCCAGAGCTTCCAGCTCTTCGGCCAGTGCCCCGGCGCGGGCGCGGCGGGCTTCCAGGCCGATATAACGCTGCGGGGTGCGCAGGCGCTCCAGCCGGAAGGGATGGTGCCGCAGCAGGTCGCGGGTGGCGCTGTCCGGGTACTGTTCCAGTGTTTCAGGGGTGTCGCAGCAGACGATGCGCCGCAGGATGGTGTCGGCGTACTGGGCCGCCAGCGGGTTTTCGCTGGTGACCTGTGCCGCCAGACTGTCCGCCGGGGCAGTCTCGGCATGGCGGTTGGCCTTGCGGATGCCCGGCGTGTCCAGCAAGCTGATGGGCCCCACCTTGTCCTTCAGGGCCACAAAGGCGCTCTTGGCGGCCTCGTAATGGGCGGGCGGCACAAGGATGTCGAACCGGCGGTCGCCCAGGCAGGCTTCCACGCAGTCCTGCCAGCTCTCGTCCGCCACGGCCAGCAGCTCACAGAAGATCTTGGCGTCCGGCTGCATGCCGCGGCTCTTCAACTCCGCGTTCACGGCATCCCGCACACGGGTGGCGGCATCGCCGTGGGGGTACACCCACTTGCCGCCGGACACGGCGTCCAGCTCGGCGCGCTTGTCCGCCTGCTCTTTGCGCAGGGCGGCGGTGTTCTGCCGGGCCGCAAAGTAGGCTTCTTCCAGCGGTTTTTCCTGCGCGGCAAGCCAGTCGGTGAGCTGCGGCAGGGTGTCGGCGGTGAGGTTTTCCAGCTTCCAGCCGGAAGCAAACCCGCTGCGGCGCAGGGCCGTGAGCAGGGCTTCGGCCTTGGATGCGGCATCCTCGGCCTGCGCAGCTTTGCGGGCGGCGGCATCCTGCGCCGTCTTGCGGCGGGACAGTTCTTCCTCCATGGCATCCAGTGCCCGGCCCTCGCCGCTGGCACCGGCTGCGCTGTGGGCGGCAAGGTAGGCGCGGCGGGCTTCCGCCTCCGCGTTCTTAGCCTCGGCATAGCGGGCGTTCAGGGCCTCCAGCTGACGGTGTCCGGCGTCCAGATGGCCCTGCCACACGTCCTGTTCCCCGCCGTCGGCAGCAGCACGGGCCAGCAGGGCCGCGCCCCGGTTCACAAGGGCTTCGGTCTGCTTTCCGGCGGCTTCGCGGCCATAGTTCACGATCTCTTCCAGTGCATCGGCGCGGGTCTGGGCTTCGGCCAGCACAGCGTGCAGGTTTTCCAGCTCCAGCCGGTCGCCCTGCAGCGCTTCCAGATCCAGCTCCGGCTGCGGCAGGATGTACTGGTACAAAAATTCCCGGAAGTTGGGGATCTCGTCCATGCTGGTACCCATCTGGAACACCTCATTGAACTTTTTGCCCAGCGGGCTGGACGCCCGCCCGATGCCCAGCGCCCGGCAGATGCGGTCACGGGCTTCGCTGGGGCTGCGGGTGTAGGAGAGTCGGCCGACGGCGGGCTTGAAGTCCTCCTTGGCGCTGGGGGCACCGGTACGCGGGTCGATGAAGGGCAGCTGTTCCAGCGTGCAGCCGTCCTCGGAGAGGTACCAGGTCTGGTCGCCGGGGTGCAGCTCCTGCATGGGGCCTTCCGACTCCACCCGCACCGCGATGACAAAGGGGGCGCGCTTGAGACTGTCGTAGAACTCCGCGCCGATGTAGGCCACGGTATGGCCGGGGCGGCGGTAAGCGTTTTCCCCGCGCTGCTTGGCGTGGACCGAGCCCTGCAGGGTGCGGCCGCTCTTCTTATTGCCCAGGGCATTGAAGTTGCGGTTGGTGGTCAGGCAGTAGCGGATGGCATCCAGAATGGTGGTCTTACCCACGGCGTTCACGCCGATCATATAGGTCAGGCGGGCGCAGTCAAAGGTGACGTTTTCAAAGTTGTGCCAGTTGATGAGTTTCAGGCGCTTCAGTTCGATCATGCTTCTGCCTCCCCTGCTTCGGTGTCTGCGCCCTCCGGGCGCTCGTACAGGCCAAGCTCGGTGCGGGTGCGGGCGCTCTCTGCCGCTGCGTCGGCAAGGTCGGCATCCGGCAGGGCCAGCAGCACGGTCGGGAACACCTCGATGCGGCTGTCCAGCCCGGAGAGCCGGCCCACCGGTCGGGCCAGATTGTACCGGCGCAGGGTGCGCATCAGCCGTTCCAGCGTCTGCTGGTCCAGTCTGCGGGGCAGGTTCATCTTCTGCAGCTCGGTCTGCACCTCTTCCACGGTCACCAGCACCTGATCGGCGCTGGCGGCAAGGCTCTCCCGCTTTTGCAGGTAGAGCAGCCGCAGCACCAGCAGCAGGATGCTCTCATATTTCAGCAGCCGGGCCTGGCTGCCCTCGTGCTCGTTGACCAGGGCCGCCGCCT
>ERZ1026848.2159-NODE-2159-length-10140-cov-4.060783_pt1 | contig 10140 bp, 7 predicted proteins | sample MGYA00380154_ERZ1026848 | MGnify/ENA primary metagenome ERZ1026848 (study PRJEB33269, sample SAMEA4719790) | human gut metagenome | biome: human-associated habitat; feature: organic feature; material: feces | place: Cameroon | collected 2013-10 ...
GTGTTAACCTTGGCGTTGCATCGTCCATCACAAATTTGAAACGCAAGACAAGCAACTGGTTCGGTTTCAAAACCATCTCATACTTTTTCTCGGCACTGTTGCTATTGTTCCAACGCATGAATTTCAGATACGTATTTGACATGAGCGGCGAACACATCGAGCAAAGCGCCATGAGCATTTGCATCGGTTCGGCACACGGATACGGACAAACGCCAAGTGCTGTGCCATACAATGGCCTGCTTGACATCACGCTTGTATCAAAGCCTGCCATATTTCAGATATTTCATGGACTGTGGTTGCTGTTCACAGGACGTTTCCTGAGTCACCGCGGTGTAAAAGTGTGGCGCACCCGCCATGTCGAATTTACAAAGCTCGGCCATGCCCCCTTGAGCTTTGACGGCCGCACATACCATGGCCACGCCCAATCCATCAACATCGGCATCATGCCCGAGGAGATTGAGTTCTTGATACCATAACACTTCGCCCTTACAAAGGGTTATATACCCCATAACAAAGGCGTGTTTCGCACCATCACGAAACACGCCTTTGTTGTATACAATAAGTCTTTGCATCGGTTATTGTTGTCCGCCTCCTGCATTAGCGTCTCCGCTTGCGCCCGAACTATTTCCGGTTCGCATCACGTCATCATTTTCGATGCTTCGGTCTACCTTCTTCACCCCCGACTTTAGTGAACCAAGGCGGTAACTTACGCCAATGCTCAAACGCATCATGTCATTGCGAGTATCTGAAACATAGCGCATTTGATTAGTGACAGTTGAGGTACGGAAGTGAGTATAACGTCCGATAAAGTTGCCAGCTTGCAAATTAATGCCCAAGCGGTCCTCCTTCAAGAATGAACGACTCAAGCTCAGACTATAGAAAAAGAAGCCTGGAGCCTTACCCTGCAAAGTAACCTGACGTGTGTTGCCGCCGAGCCAAAGACCAAGTTTGAGTTTCCACGGCATCGTTTGCTGCAATCCGCCCCACAAGTTTGCTGAAAAACCAAAATTATGACTACCCAACACATGGGCCTTATAATCAGAATAACTTGCCGAAGCGTTCAGATTGATTGTAGTACACTTAAAAACAGTCCAGTTAATATAGGTTGACAGCATCGTCATCTTTGAATGTTGAAATCCGCCATAAGTGGTGTTGGCCACACCATTCTCATCAACAAAACTATACGACACCATACCATTGTTGGAGAATGAATAGTTGAGTGACGCATTAAACGTGAGTTTTGGACCAAACATGCTATAAGTTAAATCCAGATTATGTGATTTTTCACTCTTCAAGTCTGGATTGCCATACGTTACAGCCTCAGGCGAATAAGACACCTTATAAGGTGAGAGATAGCTAATGTCCGGACGTCCTATACGCATATTATATCCAGCCTTCAACATTTTGCTGTCGCTCAAATTAAAGCCGGCACTTATCGAAGGCACCCAATCGCTCATGTGTGTGCCAAAAGCCTCGCGCTTGCCATCGGGATAGCTCACATCTACCTTGTAATACTCATATCGGCTTCCGGCCATTGCGGTCCACTTGCCCTTTTTCAAGTTATATTCCAGATAAGCGGCGGTAATGTTACCCGTATGGCGGTAGCGCAATGAGCGTTCCTCGTCAAGTTGCATGTCGGCATCACTACCAGCAGGGCGCGAATACTCCACACTGTTGCTTCGGTTGACACGACGAATATACTTCACGCCCGTTGCCAGTGTGTGGTTTTTCTTCTTGTCTAAAGGCGTGGTAAAATCCACCTGTGCCGTATGTTCGTATGACAAATTGTCTGGGTCTGTGTCAAGATCCTTCAAACCAAAGTTTTCGGGCAGATTGGTCAACTGGTCATTCCACGTCTTTACCTTTGTCGTTTGCGGACTGTTGTCGTAGCGGTATGACATAGTCAGTTTGGTGTCATCAGTAAAAGCGTGCTGGTAATCGGCCGAAGCGTTTATGCTGCGATACAGGCTCTTTGTTTTCGATGCCACATGATAGCTGTAATAAGGCGATCCGTCAACCCTAAACATCTGGTTCAGCGAAGTATTGCTGTTACGCCCGTTCCAGCCATGAATGCCGGCCGACACACTCAACAAGTCCTTTTTAGTAAATTCATAACTGGCGTCGAGGTTACCAAACTGAAAAATGCCGTGCGACGACGATTCCGTGTCCGATTTCAACAAATGACTGTCATTTTCGCCATACAATTCGCGTTCAACGTTGGTAGTGGTATTAGGTTGATCGTGATACCCCGCACCATAGTGTGCCGAAATCATGAATTTGCCAAACTGTGCCATTCCCATCAACGACCCCATTTCGCCACGATTACCAACCGAAGCATTTGCCGTCACGGTATAGCCCGACGTCGAAGTCTTGGTGTTGGTTATGATATTAAGCACACCAGCCACCCCCTCGGCATCATATTTTGCGCCAGGATTGGTAATAACCTCTATCTTTTGAATAGCCGAAGCCGGATAAGCTTTGAATATCATAGACGGATTGGCACTCATCATTTGGTTGGGCTTGCCGTCAACATACACCTTAAAGCTGGCATTTCCGTTCACCTTGATGTTATCCTCACCATCAACCGTCACCATCGGCACCTTGCGCAACATTTCAAGCACAGTGTTGGTTTTAGCGTCAGGATCATCGGCTATCGAATACGTCAGTTTGTCCAGTTCGGCCTTAACCAATGGGCGTTGTGCCGTCACGGTAGCAGCCCCTAAAGTAGAGTTATATTCCTTAATGTACAGCGTATCAGTATCAACCACACGCTTATCTGCCGCCAACGCTATCTGCCGGCGTACGGGAGCCTTACCAATCGACATAAGCTCAAGCACGTATTTTCCAGGCTTTGAAGCAGTAATGCTAAATTTGCCATCAAGCTGTGTGGTGTTAGCTTTCAGCGGTTTCATTGACGGCACTCCGAGCAGTCGCACCGTGGCGTATGCCTCTGGCTGACGGGTCAAGGAGTCGCACAATGTGCCTTTTATGGTATAATTGCTCTGACCATACACTGCCACGAGGGGCGAAAAAGGCAATAATAGTGTCAATAGGGTGGTTTTGTTCATTTAAGTCTATGTTCTATATTGTGTCATACAATCAGCAGAGGCCGTTTCCTATGCAACATAGGTCTGGCCTGTAGCTTATAAGTGGGTGTTCAAAATAATTTTATACAATCAGTAGATGCCACTTTCAATGTAAAAATAATTTTGAACACCTACTTACTTATCAGACGCGCCTCATTACAGTTTTGCTACACAACAAAGGTGTAAAAAGTTATCGCACCTCCATTTTGATGTCCTCTATCTTAAACATTTCATCAAAATAAGGCAACCAATGATTTTCGGCTATGCCAAGTTGCAACCCATAAAAGCGGGTGCCTTCATGCCTCAAACGCTCTATTTGCTGAAAATACGTTGGTGGCGGCAAAGGAATGCGGAAGTCCGTTACCCAAAGCACGTCGGCACCAGCATAACGCGAATTGCCATTCAGCAACGCAAACATGGCATCGAGTGCGCGCCTGGCATCGGTGTCACCCGCAGCACGACGGTTGAAAAATTGCAAGAGTTGCGTGCGGTCGTTGAGCACATCGATGGGTTGTGCCTGCACGCTAAAAGCTATCAAATAGCAATTACGCCGCTTCGATGTGCACATTTCACACAAACTCATCATGAGCGAAAGGGCCACCTTGCTTGGCTCGCCCATCATACTGCCCGACATATCCACACATACAACCATTGGGCCGCACGGCCGCGCTGGCTTGGTGTGCAAACCCCGTGCCGCATTAAGCGTGCGACTCTGGTAGTCAAACGTTTGCAAACGCCCCGTCACATATTTCTGCAAAAAGACGTCCTCCATGTCGGCATCGGCATATTGCGCCAACTCTGTTGGCAACAAAGCCCCCAAGTCGCGCCCCACACTGATGCCTGTTATGTCGCTTTGCGAGGCATGGCGCATTTGCTCCTCATTTCCCTGGCTGTAGCCTATGCGCTTGTGGCCCAAAGCATCGGCCACCCGTCCCATGCGGTCGGTTATAGTCTGCAACACGGGATAGCGACGCTGAAAGTCGACCACCTGCTGCAAACGCTCGTATTCCACCACATTCCAACGACCGCCCATCAGTGCCCACGACTGATAAAAGCGCTCTTGGTTCACACCATGCTGCTGCACATATTGGGTAACAGCCTTCAGATTGTTGTGCAACAAGCGGTTCTGCAACTCGCGCCGGCTCTCCAAAAATTCGCGTTGGTGCAGAGCCAGACGCAAGTCCAAATTATTTTGCCAATCATTGAGCAACGTTTGCCATAAAGCATCATCGTCTGATTGCCCTTTTTCGCCAAATTCACGATTGTAAAAGCCCTTGTCAAACCCCTGTGCTGCATATTTGTCGTCCATCATCTGCACCAAGGCCTGCCAGTTGTCGCGCCGCTTGATGTGGCTCCATTCTGCTGCTTCGGCTATTTGTTTGCGCTCATAGCTGCACCGCTGCATTTGATAGGCAGCCTTTTGCAAGTTAAGACTGACGAATTGCGCCATTGTATCTACAAACACACGCGCAGCCACCTCGTCATTAAGCACCAGTGCCTTTACCTGCACATCGTGCATGGCTGTACACAGGTATTGTGCCAGAACATCACACTCGCACGTAAGGGCATCGGGCTCCTCGCCTGAGTTGACAAAGGCGTGGAGCATTTTCATATAAAAGGCAGGCTCATTCGTCATACAGCAATCGGCGTATATCAACGCGGCACAAAGCCACTTGCTTGTAAATTGCCTGCAAGTAAGCCTCAACCTCCTTGCGGTCGTCGTCACTCACAAAGATGTTCTGCTCCAAAGCCCGTTTCAAGGAGTCGGCGTCATTACATACCTGCTCCACATCGTCCTCGTAATGTGCATAAGTTGTGGCTGACGCCACATCAGCGTTTGACGCCACATTTGCATTATCAAACAACCCACCGATACTGCCATCTGCCGGATTCATTACAGCTGCTCCCACATGGCGCATTTTGAATGCTATACCATTTATATATATGTGACCGCTGTCGCGGCACAGCGTCACCTGCTCGCGGTTTTGACGCGGAATGCCGGCCATGATGTCGGGCGAGAACAAACGCACTATTTGCCGCCCGTTGTGCGTTGGGTCTTTATAAATCACCCCTTGTGCCGGCGCTGCCAATTTGCTGCGTACCGGCATACGCTTAAAGTCTGTTACAAACACATAGGTATGGCCCGTACCATGATTTTCAATCTGATAAAAGAAGCGGTCGACAATCAGCAAATCGTCATCGCGGTGGTCATTCTCGCGCACAGCTTTGGCCAAAGCCTCGTTGGCACGGCGGGCACGCAAGTCGGCCTTCACACCAGCAGCCAAGGTTTCGAGGCGCTGAACGTGAGGGGCGAATATTGACTTTATAACGATTGACCTGACGGCTGCTATCTCAACAGGCTCATTCCACAAGCAATGATACATTGTCAGCAGGTCGACACGCGTGGCCGAAGTGCGCCCCTGTAAATAGGCCGAGGTGCGCAACAAGGCAGCAATGTGTTTCCAACGACGGTCGCTCACATATATGCTACGTGGCAACTCCGTATTCTCAATCTCTACACGCTTAAACTCTTGGCGGATACACGATATGGCCTCGAGCAAATTCTGGCTCAAAGCCACATTGCATGCCTCACGTTGCCAAAGGGCATATTCATCTGCGGTAATAGGCTCTGCCACCTCCTCGTCGGCACATGGCTCGTCATCGTCGCAGCATAGCATTTGCCTGAAAACCGATTCACTCTGTATGCAACGGCACACCACGCGAATAACAAAGCGGTCCCACAGGGCTTCGAGTCCTTCGCCTTGGGCCGGAAGTTCGTTCGAAGCTGCCACCAGCAATTTTAGCGGCAAGTGCTGCTCTTTATTACCATTGCGGAACAATTTTTCATTTAGCACCGTCAGCAGCGTATTCTGTATGGCTGGACCTGCCTTCCATATCTCGTCAAGAAACACTACATCGGCCGTGGGCAGAAATCCTTCGGTTGCCCTTTCATACACATCGTCGGACTTGAGTCTTGCTATGCTTACGGGACCAAATATCTCATCGGGGGTTGAAAATCTCGACATTAAATATTCAAACGACGTGGCACCGCCAAAAGCCTTTTTCAACCGACGTGCTACCATCGATTTTGCCACCCCCGGAGGGCCAAGCAACAAGATGCTTTCCCCCGCCAACGCTGCCAACAGCGCCAGGGCCATTTCTGTATTTTTTTCGTAAATGCCCCGCTGCAAATAGCGCAACAGATGCGTCATACGTGATTGTAGTGTATTCATTATGGTTTGTGCATAAAACAGCCTATCCAGCTAAGTCGATGCAAAGGTAGCACTAATAAGTAGGTGCTCAAAATTATTTTTACATTGAAAGTGCGTTATCGGGACGCATCTGTCCACCGCGTTCTCAGTCACATTACCCAACCAACTTAAAGCTATTTCTCAAATTACCAAACTAAAAGCTTTATTGCATAGCAGTGTAGTTTGTTCTGACACCACGATCCGGCTGTCAACGCACCACATAATTAACTTTTTGGGTATTTGTCTGCACTCTGCACTTTTCGATGTTTTTCAGCTGATATTCAACGTATTACGCAGTGCATACAACTATCATAACCATGTGCACTACCATCTGCACGCCTACCTATGAGTGTAAACAATAACGGGCGAGAGTTTTTTCTGTCATGGGCGACAGAATATCCATTCGGAGCAACCCAAGATCCGCCCTCCCTAAAGCGTAAAACCCACCTGAGCGTACTATTACGCCGCCCCACCGTTAGGGGGTAGTGTAGACGGCAGTGCAGACAAAATGCAGTGTTGTCTACACTCATAAACTATGTGATTATCAATCGGTTACAAGCAAAAGTGCAGAGTGCAGACAATTTGAAAATTTTTCGTCAGACAGGCAATACAAGCCTCTGATTTGTGTGCACTACACTTGTCTGCACGCGTCTGCACTTGTGCACGCCTGTCTGCACGTAAAGTGCAAACACTGCAGCGCAACCACCGGAATGTGGACATTGTAAAACATTTCCTATCTACAACGGCACGCCAAATTGCATAAATCGCCGTTACACCTGCATATTTGAATAAAATTACTGCATATTCTTGAGCATTTTAACCTTATTCCGTATTTTTGCATAAGACAAATAACTAAACATGACGACTAACAAGAAAACGCCTTCGGCTCTATTATCGCTCCTTCCCATCATTGTACTTGTACTGATGCTGGTAGCCACTGTACGCACCTATGGCAGCGACTCGCTATCGGGTGCAAGCCAAGTTACACTGCTGGCCGTATCAGCTATTTGCGTGCTGATTGGTACCTGTTTCTTGCGCATTCCATGGAAGGATTTTGAGAATGCTATCACGCACAACATCTCAAGCGTGACAAGTGCCATACTCATTTTGCTACTTATTGGCGCCCTCAGCGGCACATGGATGGTGAGTGGTGTGGTGCCTTCGCTCATCTATTATGGCATACAAATTATACACCCCGACATATTTTTGGCTTCAACTTGCATCATATCGGCCATTGTCAGCGTCATGACAGGCAGCTCGTGGACCACCATAGCCACCATTGGCATAGCCCTCATGGGCATTGGACGTGCCCAGGGATTTGACGACGGCTGGATTGCTGGTGCCATTATCAGCGGTGCATATTTTGGCGACAAGATATCGCCATTATCCGACACTACGGTGTTGGCTTCGGGGGCCGTCAACGTGCCTTTGTTCAAGCACATTCGCTACATGCTCATTACTACTATACCCTCACTGAGCATCGCGCTGCTGATTTTTGCCATTGCAGGCTTTGTACAAGATACCAACAGCACACATGAGATATCACTGTTTACGGCCACCATTAAAGACCGTTTCTGCATAACTCCTTGGTTGCTGCTTGTGCCTGTGCTTACGGGATTTATGATAGCCAAACGTCTGCCACCTGTTGTTACGCTGTTTTTATCCACACTGTTGGCGGTTATTTTTGCTTTGATTTTTCAACAACAAGTGCTGCACGACATTGCTGGCGACAACTTGTTTAAGGGGGCCATGCAGAGCATTTATGGCAGCACATCCATACCAACTGACAACCCCGTACTCACATCGCTTGTGGCCACACGTGGCATGGCAGGCATGATGGGCACAATTTGGCTGATAATCTGTGCCATGTGTTTTGGCGGTGCCATGGAGGCTGGCGGCATGGTGCGCGGCATCACCCGACTGTTTGTGCGCATGATAAAAGGGCGCACCAGCCTGGTAGCCTCAACTGTGTGCAGTGGTTTGATGCTTAATTTGGCCGTGGCGGACCAATACATCTGTATATTGCTTACCGGCAACATGTTCAGACGCATATTCGACCGTCAGGGATTTGAACGTCGGTTGCTGAGCCGCACCACCGAGGACAGCGTGACAGTTACCTCGGTACTTGTGCCATGGAACACGTGCGGCATGACACAGGCCACTGTGTTGGGGGTGCCTACCATGGTTTATCTGCCTTATTGTTTTTTCAACATCATCAGTCCTGTCATGAGCATAGCCATTGCGGCTTTGGGGTACAAGATATTCCGAACCTCGGCAAGGCAACAGGGTGATGCCTCCAAAGCATGACATTTGCACAACTTTGGCGCGACACACGCACATATTTGCGCATCAATCCTCCTTTGAACGTCCATAACCAGCAGCAGGTTCGGCTGCTTGTAACAAACACGAGGTCGTTTCGGCATGATGATATGCCGAAACGACCTCGTATTGTTGTAAGAAATAGCGGTTGAGTTTCAAATAAAGCGCATCGAGTGTACCGACACGCACTGCCGACTTCAACTCACACTCCCAAATGACTATTACATGCCAACCCTGATGCTGCAGTTGCGCCACATTGCGCACATCACGCTGGCGGTTGCGGCTGATTTTGTCGCGCCAAAACGCTGTGTCTGTCTTTGGCAAATGATAGTATTTGCAGGCTTCGTGCCCATGCCAAAAACAGCCATTTACAAATATGACTGTGCGATACTTGCGCAACACAATGTCGGGGGTGCCGGGCAAAGCCTTTACATTTTTGCGGAAACGCATGCCGCATGCAAACAAAAAACGGCGCACCATGCGCTCTGGCCGCGTGTTGCTGCTACGAATGTGCGACATGCAGCGGTGCCGCTGCTCGGGAGTCAGCACGTCAATGCTTTTGGGCAACAACTGGACCATACTTAGCTTATTTTGCTATGCCGCGCTTGTTGAGCGCCTCAGCATAGCGCTTGGCGTTTGCTGTATGCTCCTCGTAAGTGGCAGCAAAATTGTGCGTGCCTGAAAAGTCCTCCTTGGCACACATATATATATAGTTGTGGTGTGCGTAGTTGAGCACCGACTGTATGGCATTGAGCGATGGTATACATATAGGGCCTATGGGCAGGCCGACATTGCGATAAGTGTTGTATGGGCTATTGACACTCAAATGGTTTATCATGATGCGACGCAACGCAAAATCGTGCAGAGCATACTTTACGGTGGGGTCGGCCTGCAGTTTCATGCCCTGGTGCAAGCGGTTGAGATACATACCGGCTATCATCGGACGTTCGCCCTCGTTGGCAGACTCCTGCTCTACAATTGATGCCAAGGTGTAAGCCTCGTCGGGGGTGAGGCCAGCTGCCTTGGCCTGTTGCTTGCGCGCCGATGTCCAATAGGCATCGTGTTCTTTTTTCATACGCTGCAGCAATTTCTGCGGTGTAATGTCCCAATACACCTCGTAGGTGTTGGGTATGAACAAGCAAGGCACTGTGGCGGTGTCGACACCTAATGGCGCAAGCACCTTGTCGTCCTTAAACGTGGCGGCCAATGTGGCTGAGTCGGCCTCGAGTTGTTGCGACAACCGGCCTGCAAGGTCGTTCATGGTGTGCACCACGGGTATGACAAGCTCGACGGCGGTCTGGCGGCCACCACGCAAATTACGAATTAAGCGGAATGTGCTAACACCATCGCCCGTGGCATAACGCCCCGGGTGGACATGCGCACCATAATTCACCACGAAAGCGCAAAGCTTGAGTCCAACCATTTGCGAGGGTTTTGCTGCCTTGTCGAGCTTTACATATACAGAGTCGGGGGTGTCGTCGCTG
>ERZ1026848.2165-NODE-2165-length-10118-cov-7.902713_pt1 | contig 10118 bp, 9 predicted proteins | sample MGYA00380154_ERZ1026848 | MGnify/ENA primary metagenome ERZ1026848 (study PRJEB33269, sample SAMEA4719790) | human gut metagenome | biome: human-associated habitat; feature: organic feature; material: feces | place: Cameroon | collected 2013-10 ...
AATTTATATAATAATGTATCAGAGTACAATTTTACACCAAAACGGCAGCAAAAGTCAAGTTTGCCGAGGTTCGGGAGGTAAAAAATATGAAAAACAGAGGATTTTTATTCATCATTTTGATAGCTGTTCTGCTTATCTGCCCGCTCGCCGCTACAGGCGGAGCAAAAGTGCCTGAAAAGAGCGGCAATGATATCACGAAAACGAACACACAAGATGACGGAGATTCGATACTCGTGCTCTCCTCTTCGACGAAGAAGATAAACGAAATAGATATGTTCGAATATGTGGTCGGCGCGGTGGCGGCGGAGATGCCGCCGACATATCATTCGCAGGCTCTGCGCGCCCAGGCCGCCGTATGCTATACATATGCGGTCAAAAAGCGTTCCAGTCCCGACCCCACGCTCGGCGGCGCGGACATAACCGACGACAGCGCGGTGCATCAGGGATATTTGGACGCGGCGGCGCGCAAGGAAAAATGGGGCGACAAATACGAGACATATGAAAAGAAGATAGAAGAGGCTGTCAAAGACGTTTTCGGCAAAACGATAACCTATGACGGGGAGATTATAACTGCGGCGTTTCACGCGATAAGCTGCGGGCAGACTTTCAGCGCGGAGGAGGTCTGGGGCAAGGATGTCCCCTACTTAAAGAGCGTCACGAGCGCGGGCGACAAGCTCTCGCCCGACTACTCATCGACGCTGACGCTGACGGCGGATGCGTTCAAAAAGGCGTTCGCCGGCTCGGGCGCGGAGTTCGGCAGCGACACAAAAAAATGGATAGGCGAAATAAAAAAGACGGACAGCGGATATATTTCCTGCGCCGTGATCGGCGGAAAAGAATTCACGGGTGCGCAGATGCGCGAAAAGCTGGGGCTCCGCAGTGCATGCTTCGAGATAAAATTCACGGGCGACGAGTTCAAAATTACCGTTCACGGCTACGGCCACGGGGTCGGCATGAGCCAATACGGCGCGGACTACATGGCGCGGCAGGGCTCCGACTGGCAGGAGATAATCAAACACTATTACACCGGAGTGGAGATAAAATAAAAATCGGCGCCCGTGCAGCTCTGCGCGGACGCCGAAGTTTTATTTTTTTAATTCACGCCTTTTTTCGCCGCGGCCTGCATGACTTTGTTAGCTATGGGCGCCGCCGCGCTGATACCCTCGCCGCCGTGTTCGACAACAACGACGACTGCCAGCGGGAGATCCTCGCGCTCGGAGAACGCGACAAACCATGAATGGGGTTCGCCGTCCGTGACCTGCGCGGTGCCGGTCTTTCCGCCGAGCTGAAGTCCAGGGAACTTGCCCTCGCCGTAGTGGGTCGTGACATTCTTTCGGAGCATATCTTTGATTGTGTTCGCTATGTTTTCGTCGAGATATTTGAGCGTCGGCGAAGTCAGCGAGCTAAATGTGCTATCGCTCTTGAGCAGCTTCGGCGCAGGCGCGCTGCCGCCGTTCGCTATCGCGCCCATCATGGTGAGCATCTGGCAGGGATTCGCGAGGGTCTGATACTGACCGATGCCAGCCCAGCCGCGGTCAACGCTGACTGCATCTTTGAGGGTAAAGTAGCTCTTTGTGACGCTTATTCCGTCTATTGTAATACGCTTGTTAAATCCGACCTGCTCGGCGGTCTTTGTCAGAGCGTCGTTGCCGAGCTCCTCCGCGATGCAGGCGAAGGTGCTGTTGCAGGATTTGCTGAGCGCCTGCTGGAAATTGAGCTTTCCGTGGACGGAATTGCACTTGACGATACCCGTCGAAGTCTTATATTGACCGGTGCAGGTGAATGTGCGCGAATTTATATCGGGTATATTTTCGAGCGCGCTAATCGCCGTTACGATTTTGAAAGTCGAGCCGGGAGTGAACACGCCTGACAGGAAGCGGTTGAGATATATTGCCTCGTATTTTCCTGTTGTGTCGCTGTCGATATCGGTCGGCTTGTTATACGGGTCATAGGTCGGGGTCGAGACCATGCAGAGAATCTCGCCCGTCTTGTAGTTATATACGCCGACCGCGCCCTTTCTGCCGTTTAATGCGTTATACGCCGTGACGCAGAGATCGGCATCTATAGTGAGGGTTATATCGTTGCCCGCTCCGTTTCTCTTCAAATCATATACGCCGTTTAAGAAGCTGTAGCCCGTGAGCTGACCGCGGAACGCGCTGTGCGCTCCCGTTGAGATAAATCCCTCGAGGTCGCCGACGGCGTGGAGGGTCGCGCGGCGCACGGTGCTGTTTGAGTTATATTTTCTCTCGCCGTTCACCGTCTGAGCCAGCACCTTGCCGTTGCGGTCATATATCGTGCCCGCCGCGACTATCTGACCCGACGAATATATATGCTTGTTGGCGCGCTTGAACACCCATGTTTCGGCGTTGATGCCGAATGTTGCCGCGAGGACTATGACGCCCGCAAGGAAAATTGCCACGAGCGCAAACATGAGCTTTGAGCGTTTTGCTATGCCTTTCATTCAATCAGTCCTTTCCGCGGGTTACGAGTCAGAATCGAGATAATATTTCGAGCCTATCCAGGTGCGGTTGTCCGCCGCCTTGATGAATGCTATCAGCGCCCAGCAGCATATCGCGCTCGAACCGCCTCGGCTGATGAACGGGAGGGTGACGCCCGTAAGAGGCAGAAGATCGGTGACGCCGAAAACATTGAGTCCCGTCTGGAAGAGCAGGAGGCAGCCAGCCGCTATGCCGGATATTGCATAGAAAGCCGAGCGCGAACCGCTCGCGCAGCGGATGCTGTGGAACGCGATAAACATGATACAGAGGATAACGAGGATACCCATGATAATGCCCCACTCCTCGCAAATCATGCCGAACACCAAATCCTCCGTCGCTGCGGGGACTTCTTTGAGCTTTCCGTCGCCGATGCCGACGCCGAGCAGTCCGCCGCTGACGCTGTAGATGAGCACGCGCGTCTGCTGATAGCCCTTGCCGTACATATCGTCCCAGACATGGCGGTAGGTCGCAAAGCGAGCCATAACAAAGTCGGAGCGTATCAGCACAACGAGTCCCGCCGCCATCGCCGCGCCGACGCACAGGAGCACTATCGTGCGGAAGTCGCCGGAGCGCATGAACGCGAGAACTATGAACGTAAAGAAGAATATCAGCGCCGCGCCGAGATCGCGCATCAAAAACAGCAGCGCCACGCAGACGACGCAGAAGATAATATATTTTGTGAGCGAGCGAGTGGTCTGCAATTTATCGAGAGTCGCCGCACCGACAAAGACGAACGCGACTTTGACGAACTCGGACGGCTGGATAGACATTCCGCCGATACTCAGCCAGTTGAACGCACCCTTTATGTTGCGCGCGAGGATAAGAGTCAAAACCAGCAGACCTATTGCTGCCACAGCCATGGGCGTTCTCATCACCATGGCGCGGTCGACATTCGAGATGAGCCAGAGCAGAGCGACAAAGCAGAATATGCCGAGCATATCCGCGACGAACTGCGTCTTGACCAAATCTTTATTCGCGCCCGCAACGGTGACAAGTCCTATACCCGTCAGGAAGAACGCTATCATTTCGAGCGCCGGGTCTGCGCGTTTTCTCGCTATCGACATCGCGATGAAATAAACCCACTCGACGGCGAGATATGCGCCGAAGAATATGAGACACTCCGTGCTCAGCGAGCCGTCATCGTTGAACACGACCTGAGCCATCGATATGACCTGGAACGCCGTGAGCAGGATCAGCGCAGGGAGCCACCATTTTGTTCTCTTCATTGTCTTTTTCATGCGCTCTCCCCTCCCGTCGTTCTGAAAGTGAGCGTACTGCCGCAGATATTGATCGTGTCGCCGTCATCGAGCTGGGTCATACGTCTGACGGGTCTGCCGTTGAGTAGAGTGCCGTAGGTCGAATCCATATCCGTAACGCTCCATTTGCCCGTTCCGTCATCGAACACGAGCATGGCATGATGAGCCGAAACATTCTGTCTTTTTAATTTTATCTGCACATCGTCTCCGCTGCCTATCATGCAGGTTATAAGACCGTCAATTCTATATGCATTGCCGGTCTTTTCGTCGATTATATAATCCGCGTACTCGTCCGCAGGGGCGGTCTCTTCACCGTCCGCCTGTTCGATATGCTCCTCGGGAGCCTGCTCGGGCTCGATAGCCGCATTCTCGACGAATACGAACACCGCATTGCCGAAAACTATCGTGTCCCCGTCAGCAAGAGCGCGGGGCTTGTCTATCTTCTCGGCGTTGATATATGTTCCCGTCTTCGAGCGCGTGTCTGTCACGCGCCAGCCGTTCTTATGCTTTGAGAGCACGGCGTGAAAGCGCGAGACGGTGTTATATCCGAGGACGATATCGCACGCCTTGCTGCGCCCGACCGACACTTCGTAGCCGGACAGCGGCAGGCGGTCGCCGTTCGCCTCGTTGACAAGATATCCGGTGACGCCGATCTTCTTATTGCCCTTGAGCAGAGAGGGCACGCAGAACGCCGCAACAAGCAGCGCGAGCACGGGCATTATCCACCGCGCCGCATCGCCGAATATGAGAGATATATCTATATCCATGAGTCCACCTCCGATAATCATAACGACTGACGAAAAGTTATTCCTGCTGTCATTTTACTTTTTTCGCAGTCAAAAGTCAACCGCGCGCCCGTACTTAGTTCGTTCATATTTGGGCGATACCCTTGATTTTGTTCGCGATATAATGTATTCTATTATCACAGCGCAAAAAGCGCAAAGGATGTTAAAACAAATATTCTTAAAGGAATGATGATAAAAATGAAAAAAGCTATTCTGTGTATTTTCATGTGCCTTGTGCTCATGCTGAGCTTTGCCGCCTGCAAGAACAAGGACAGCGGGTCGGACACCACGGCTCCCGCCGAGAACACCGCGGAGGACACGACTTCGAGCCTTGAGGACATAATCAGCGCCCTAAACGGAGTTGACTCCACGGATTCCTCGAACCCCGCGAGCACCACCGAGGCGACCGAGCCCGAGACGATGCCCGAGGGCAAAGAGGTCAAGAACAACGCCGCGAAGTCCGACATCAAGAAAACCCGCTTCTACGCCTATTTCCAGAAAAACTCGAAGCGCGACTCATTCACCATGACCGCGACCTGCTCTTCGAATATGCAGGGCACATCCGCAAACATGCCCATGACGGTCGTCAAGTCCGGCAAGAAGTCTTATATGAGCATGAAAGCCCCTGTCGGCAACGGCGTATCAATGACAATGTCGTTCATTTCGGACGGCGACAAGTTCTATATGGTATTCCCCGAGGGCAGGATGTATCTCGCCGTTGACGCGGGCGAGGCAGGCGATGTCAACGAGGCTATGAACTCCATTTCGGCGATAGACTTCGAGGGCATGGAATATGTCAGGACCTCGGAAGTCAAGGCTGACGGCAAGAAATACATCTGCGAAGAGTACAAGAGCAACGACAGCACGATAAAATGCTATTTCTCCGGCGACGACCTCGTCAAGATGGAGATTCTCAGCAGCCAGGGCGTGCTCGTCTGCAACGATATCAAATTCTCCTCAAAGGTCGACGAGAGCGTTTTCAAAATCCCCTCGGGCTACACCGATATATCCACTCTCTACGGCTCGAACGGACAGTTCACAGGTTTTTCAAAATGAGCGTAAATAACAAAAATGTGATAATAACCGGAGCTGCCGGCGGCATAGGCCGTGCGGCGGCTCTTGCCTTTGCAAAAGACGGATTCGGCGTGCTGATAAACTACCGTACTTCCGAAGATGCGGCGCTCGCCCTCTGCCGCGAGATAAACGAAGGAAACGGCAGGGCGGTCTGCTTCAGAGCCGATGTGAGCGCGAGAAGCGAAGTGGACGAGATGACGGACTTCGCCCGCAGGGAGCTCGGCAGAATAGGCGTGCTTATAAACAACGCCGGTATCGCCCAGCAGAAGATGTTCTGTGACATCACCGAGCAGGATTTCGACCGCATGATGGGCGTCACGGTCAAGGGCGCGTTCAACTGCATTCAGGCGGCTCTGCCCGACATGGTTCACGAAAAGAGCGGAAAGATAATCAATGTTTCCTCCATGTGGGGCGTGTGCGGCGCGTCGTGCGAGGTGCATTATTCCGCCGCAAAGTCGGCTCTGATCGGGCTGACGAAGGCGCTCGCGCGCGAGCTTGCGCCGTCAAACATTCAGGTCAACTGCATAGCCCCCGGCGTTATCGACACGAAGATGAACGCCTCCCTCGGCGAAGAGACGCTCGAACTTCTAAAAGAAGAATCTCCCATGGGACGCTTCGGCACGCCCGAAGAGGTAGCGCACCTCATGCTCTTCCTCGCGGGAGACGGTTCGGATTTCATAACCGGGCAGACGATAGGCATAGACGGCGCTTTTATCTGACGCACACATTGTGCTCAATTTTTCCGTTCATTTTTATAGTTTTTGTATAATTCTTCTTGATTTCTCATTCTTTTTATGTTAAAATCAATTGAAATGTACACAAACAAAGCCGCGGAGGGGTTTTTCGCGGCAACAAAATCTGTTTGGAGGAAACGATATGGCTAACTGCCCCAAGTGCGGCGCGCATCTCAAGCTGACTGACTGGCGCCCCACCTGCCCTCATTGCGGCATCAATCTTATCTACTACGGAATGGAGGAGCGTCTGCTCGAGGATGCCGACAAGGCCGAGAGCGAACACGCCGTATTCCAGAAGAAGCTTGACAGGCTCAAGGCTTCGTTCATCGGATCTCCCCTGACAATAATCAGAATCGTGCTCAGCCTTCTTCCCATCGGAGCGCTCATGCTTCCGCTGGCGAATGTGTCCTTCTGGGGACCGTTCTTCGAGAAGAAAGTGTCGGTCAACGCCATCACGATATACAACGCAGTGTCCTCGCTCGATTTTGACGCGCTGTTCAAGTATATCGGTTCGAGCTTCTTCGGCAACACTTTCCTGCTCTATTTCATTTCGCTTGTGACGATTCTGCTTTCGGCAGTGCTCATCCTCGTCAGTCTCATTATGCTCACGATGGCATGCTCAAAGCGCGGCAATCCCCGCAACATCACCCTCAACAGCATCATGCTTGTGCTCGCGACGGTCTCGATAGTCTGCTTCAACTTTTTCGCAAAGGATCTCACGAAGTTCTTCCCCGACGTTTTCAGCGGTTCGGTCGGCTTCGGCGCATATGTGTATCTTGGAACGATCGTCGCGCTGCTCGTCATCAACATCGTTATCGCGAAGGTCGGCGTGAAGGTCAAGTACACCGAGACATTCATCGGCGGTATCCCGTCTGAGGAATACTTCGAATATGTCAAGCAGGGCATGAGCACCCACGCTATCAGAAAGATGATGGCAGAGATCGATGCAAACAACAAGGTCGAGCTCGCCATGAAGGCAAAGGAAGAGGCCGACAAGCTCGAAGCAGAGGCAGAGAAGCTCTCCGCAGAGGCGAAGGCCGCAGAAGCTGCAGGCGCTTCCGATGCGGGTCACAAGACTCAGCTTGCCGCCCAGGCAGTCGATGCGGCTGCGAAGAAGGCCATGGAGGCTGCGGAACTCGCAAGAGAAGCTACCGCCGCCATGGAGTCCCTCAAGCAGTTCAACGAGCCCGGCGCAGAGACAGAAGAAAAGGAAACTGTCTCTTCAACAGACAAATAAAAGCAATATCGGATTTTCAAAGCCGTACAGTATCCGCTGTGCGGCTTTATTTTTATAATCATAATCATTGCAACCGCGCGGTTTTTATGCTAAAATCTACTGAGTATCTTTCGGAGGTGGCAAGTTGTATTTATCGGCTGAAAAACTGAAGAGCGGTGCTCTGCTCGCCCCGATGGCGGGCGTGGCGGACAGATCCATGCGCGAGCTGTGCATGGAGTTCGGCGCAATAGGCTGCATCGGAGAGATGGCGAGCTCAAAGGGCATAAGCATGAACGACCGCAAATCCTCCGAGCTTTTGAGTCTGAGCGATGCCGAACGCCCGGCGGGCGTTCAGATATTCGGCGATGTGCCCGAGATAATGGCAAAAGCCATTGATACCTGCATGAAATATTCGCCCGATTTCATTGATATAAACATGGGCTGTCCCGCGCCGAAGGTTGCGGGAAACGGCGGCGGCAGCGCGCTGATGAAGCGTCCGGAGCTCGCCGCAGAGATAGTTGCTCAGTGTGTGAAGGTCTCCCCCGTTCCGATAACGGTCAAGATGCGCGCCGGCTGGGACGCGGAAAATATCAATGCGCCGGAGCTTGCCGTGCTCTGCGAGCAGGCAGGTGCGGCAGCGATAACCGTACACGGCAGGACTCGCAAGCAGATGTATGCGCCGCCCGTCGATCTCGATGTGATAGCTGAAGTGAAAAGACGCGTAAAAAGTATCCCCGTCATCGGAAACGGCGACATAGTCGACGGCAAAAGTGCCGCGGATATGTTCGTAAAAACCGGCTGCGACGGAATAATGGTCGGCCGCGGAGCGCTCGGCAGGCCGTGGGTATTCACTCAGATAAGCGAATATTTAAAAAGCGGAACTGTTCTCCCCGACCCGCCGGTAGACGAGCGCATGGACATAATGCTTCGGCATATCAGCGCGCTGATAGCGAACAAGGGCGACTATATCGGAATCCGCGAGGCGCGCAAGCACTCGTCGTGGTACATTCGCGACATACACGGGGCGGCGGCTTTTCGCCGCGAGCTCGGCACGCTCGAAAGCTTCGAACAGCTTGAAGCGATAGCGAAAAAGGTAGTTGAATCTGCCGCTGAATAAAATAATATATAAAACGGGAAACCGCCGGAAAGCAAGAAGCTCTCCGGCGGTTCCCCAAACCATATCTCCTATATACCCTTCCGCGCCGATTGCACGGAACGCAGTTAGTATAACACCAAATGCATATAGCAGTCAATATTAAAAAGCACCGCCGAAAAACTCAGCGGTGCCGTTTTATTTTTTATCTGTTGAAGCTGTCGAGAATGATGCTGAACTCATCATCGGGATTTATCTCGGCGGGTCTCTTGGCGATATAAGGAGCTTCTTCCTTCTTCGGCTCTTCGGGAGCTGCGGGTTTTGCGGGCTGAGCGATGCTCGTCTGAACATACTCGGTCTGCGCTGCCGGAGCTGCGGGAGCCTCTGCCTTGGGCTGCTCTTCGGGATACATCGCCGACTTCGGCTTATCTTCAAAGCCGGTTGCGATAACGGTTATCATCATCTCGTCGTCCATGCTGTCGTCGAACGCAATGCCCCATGTGATATCCGCATCGGGATGCGCCTGCTCGGTGATGAGCGCAGCTGCGCCCTCGATATCATCAAGGTCAACATCGGGAGCAGCGGTGAAGCTGATTATAACGCCCTTTGCGCCCGAGATCGAAGTCTCAAGCAGCGGGCTGGAAATCGAGCCCTTTGCCGCCTCGGTAGCCTTGTCCTTGCCGGAGGCCTTGGCGAAGCCCATGTGAGCATAGCCCGCATCCTTCATTATCGAAGTGACATCCGCGAAATCGAGGTTGACGAAGCCGGGAACTTTTATAAGCTCGGAGATGCTCTTGACACCGTGGAGCAGAACCTCATCCGCCATCTTGAATGCCTCGACAAAAGTCATCTTCTGACCGTTGTTCATCGCCTTGAGCTGTTCGTTGGGTATGACAATAAGGCTGTCCACATTCTCGGCAAGGTTCTCTATGCCCTTCTGAGCCTGGAGCTGCTTCTTCTTACCCTCGAACTTGAACGGACGGGTGACAACGCCGACGGTGAGTATGCCCATATCTTTGGCGATTCTTGCAATGACAGGAGCGGCGCCTGTGCCCGTTCCGCCACCCATGCCGGCAGTGATGAATATCATATCAGTGCCCTTGAGCGCATCGGAGATAACATCGCGGCTCTCCTCCGCCGATTTTTCGCCTATTTCGGGTCTGCCGCCTGCGCCCTGACCCTTTGTCAGCTTCTCGCCGATCTGGATCTTGTGCGTTGCGCTGGAATGAGTAAGTATCTGCTTGTCCGTATTGACAGCAATAAATTCTGCGCCGAGCACACCGCTTTCGACCATGCGGTTGACGGCATTTCCGCCGCCGCCGCCGACGCCTATAACTTTTATCTGCGTGGTTATCTCGCAGTCATTGTCGAGTTCAAACGCCATTTCGTAACCCCCAAACTGATATATAAAAAACGGTTAGTTTTCAGATCTGTCTCTTATACACATCTGACGCTGCCGACG
>ERZ1026848.2170-NODE-2170-length-10108-cov-4.766338_pt1 | contig 10108 bp, 6 predicted proteins | sample MGYA00380154_ERZ1026848 | MGnify/ENA primary metagenome ERZ1026848 (study PRJEB33269, sample SAMEA4719790) | human gut metagenome | biome: human-associated habitat; feature: organic feature; material: feces | place: Cameroon | collected 2013-10 ...
GACGATAGAAGGTTCTGTATCTTGTGGCATTAGAAACAGCACCCCAGGAAAGAACGGCTCTTGAATCGCCTGCTGTAACAGTGAGTTTGGGAGTAACGGGAACAACAGCAGCTGCCTGAGGAACAGCCTTTACGATGTCAGAATTGCTCCATGCACTGAAAGTGGAGTTATTTCCCGCAAGAACGAGGAAATCATACTGCCTGCCGTTGGAAAGACCTGTGATAGTGTTTGAGGTCGTTCTTATATCGCCCGAAGAAGTCCAGGCAGAAGTACCTGTGAGACGATAGAAGGTTCTGTATCTTGTGGCATTAGAAACAGCACCCCAGGAAAGAACAGCCCTTGAATCGCCTGCTGTAACAGTAAGTTTGGGAGTAACGGGAACAGCCTGAGGAACAGCCTTTACAATATCAGAATCATTCCAGGAGCTGAAAGTGGAGTTATTTCCCGCAAGAACGAGAAAATCATACTGCCTGCCGTTGGAAAGACCTGTGATAGTGTTCGATGTAGACTTTATATCGCCCGAAGAAGTCCAGGCAGAAGCACCTGTGAGGCGGTAGAAGGTTCTGTATCTTGTGGCGTTTGAAACAGCGCCCCAGGAAAGAAATGCTCTTGAATCGCCAACAGTGACGGTAAGCTTGGGAGTAACGGGGGCAGCGAAGGGGAGTGTTAAGGTGTGATCCTTGTAGCTTGTATACTGAGGTGCTGTGGCAAGACGGTATCTGAGAGTGCTTCCGTCAACAAACAGACCGTAAATGTATCCCTCGCTGAGTTCGGATTTGGATAAGCTGTAAAGTGCTGCGGCATTATTTCCATTAAGGTCACAGTACATAATGCTTGTGGGGGTGTTGTAAATAAGATAATTGCCGCTGTTTACGAGAGAGCCGAAATCACCTGCCCAGTAAGAGTTGGAGCTGCCCCATACAGACCAGTTGCCCGAGCCTGTAGCACGAATGGTCTGGGTGTTGTTGTTTGCATCGGCAGACATTATGTTTTTGTCATGACGGTAATAGAACCTGTTGTTTTTGATAATAATGGGTGTGGTGGTGTTTTTCCAGAAATAGGAGTCATATTTTGTGCTTACTGCATAATTAAAAGCAGAGGCATTGTTCTCATAGGGAAGCACCCAGTCGGTGGCATTATGGTTCGTAAGACCCATTTCCGTGTCGCTGAGGAGAAGAAAATCGTGGTGGCTGCTGCCCTCTACATCAGGAACGGGGTCATTCCAGGTGGTGTCGATATGATACCAGCTGTTGTCGATCTTTACAAGGTTCCAGGCGTGGTTGAGAGAATCGCTGCTGACAAGCTTGCAGTCAATGCCCAGCTTGTACATAATATACCAGAATGCTTCTGCATAGCCCTGACAAACGGCAGTATTTTCTACAAGGAGATTGTAAGCACTGTATTTGGTATATGTAAGGTCGTATTTTTTGGTAGATGTGAAATAATCGTTTAAAAAAACGACCTTGGTCATATCGCTCCAGTTTTTGTCCATCATAGCGATGACATTGTCCGCAGCCTTGTCCATAGTTTTGTAGTTGGCATCAGAGCCGCAGCGCTGCTTGACATAGAAAAGGTAGTTTGACGTGTAATCTGATGAATAGAGCTGAATATCATTTGTAAAATAAGAGGCAGCTTTTTCATCGGACAGGTACTCGCTGAGGATATCCTCGATATTTTTCTGTATCGAATAGCCCTCAGGCATTCTGGGGTATTCATACTGCACTGTGTATTCAGTGCCTGAAACGGAGTCAGTGTCGATTGCAGCGGCGGGGATACCTGCGATACCCGCACCCATCAGTGCTGCAAGGAAAAACGACAGAACTTTTTTTGCTTTCATTCTTATGACCATTCCTTTCCCGAGGGCTCTTTGCATATGCATACTCCCTCAAAAATCTTATTTTGTCCCGGACTCCAGAAATTCCCGTATCTGTCTGTCCATTATGTCACCCACATCGCCGCCGTTCATATATCCCACTGACCACTCAGCGATCTTTTCAACAGCGGTCTCAACGCTCCATACAGGCTTCCAGCCGAAAACTGATTTGAGCTTTGAGCAGTCCAGCTTTAAGAAATTGGCTTCGTGAGGGCCGCCGTCAGACACGTTTTTCCAGGAGATATCAGTACCGGACGCTTTTCCCCATTTTTCGCAGAAAAGAGTAACGAGTTCACCCGTAGTGCGGCAGTCCTGATCGTCGGGACCTACGTTATAGCACCCTGCAAGGGATATATCCTTATACTGTTCCTGAGCGATCATTAGATAAGCCGCAACAGGCTCAAGAACGTGCTGATACGGTCTTGTGGAGTAGGGATTCCTTACGATAATGTCTCGCTTGTCCATAGCGGCTCTTACGCAGTCGGGAATTATCCTGTCAGGAGCAAAATCGCCGCCGCCGATAACATTTCCCGCACGGCACGTGGTTACAGCGATCACTCTTCCGTCAGCAGTTCTGCCCGATGCGCCGCCGAAAAAGGAGTTTTTGTAGCTGCTTGTAACAAGCTCGGAGCAGGATTTGGAATTTGAATAAGGGTCATAGCCGTTCAGTTCTTCATTTTCACGGTATCCCCACTGCCACTCTTTGTTGAGATATACCTTGTCGGTGGTGACATTAACAAATGAGCGTACCGAGCTGCATCGGCGCACTGCTTCAAGGATATTTACCGTTCCCATAACATTGGTTTCATAGGTATAAACGGGGTCTTTGTAGGAATCACGGACTATGGGCTGTGCAGCCATATGAATGACTATCTCGGGGCGAACCGCCTCAAATACCTTTGTGAGATGCTCAAGATCACGGATATCACCGATGACCGAGTTCATATTTTCTTTTATGCCTGCCAGTTCAAATAATGCAGGCTCTGTGGGAGGATTAAGGGAATATCCTGTGACCGCTGCCCCCGCATTGATAAGACAGCGGCACATCCAGCTGCCTTTAAAACCCGTATGTCCTGTTATCAGGACTTTTTTGCCTTTATAAAAATCAGGGTCAAATCTCATTGTATCTGCTCCTTTTTATCAATATGATTCCGCTTAGTCAAGAAGTTCACGTATATCTTCAAGAATAAGCTCAGGTTTCAGCCTGTTTTCGGTCATAACTGCGTTCAGGTCATAGCGGTCAAGAAATTCCTTTTTCAGACCGTAATTTTTCACCTTAAGATCAGAGCTTCCGTAGAATGACGCTATCTTCTGACCCCAGCCGCCGTCAAGAACGCCGTCCTCAAGAGTGATAATGATGCCGTGCTCTGCTTTCAGGCTTCCGAGCAGATCAGCGTCAAGTCCCGTTATATATCTGGGATTGATGAGCGTGGGAGTAAATCCGAGCTTATCCTTTATCATTTCCGAAAGCTCCTCTCCCATCTGGAAAAAGCTTCCCAGAGCAAGAACAGCGACCTTTTTGCCCTTTGTGACTGTCTTATATCTGTTAAGGCAGCTGTAATCCGTGTCAACATCGTCCTTTGCATAGAACACGCCGTTTCGGGGAGCTCTTATAGCAACAGGGTGCTCAGTTTGGTCAAGGCTCCAGTCGGTCATAGCAAGATATTCCTGCTTGTTTGTGGGCGCAAGATATACAAGATTCGGGATATTTGACATCATTGGGATATCGAATATTCCTATGTGTGTAACATCATTCACAGCATACACGGAAGCATTTACCACGATAAGAGTTACAGGGGCGTTATTTATGCAAAGTTCCTGAGATATCTGGTCATAAGTCCTTTGGAAGAATGTAGACATTGTGCAGAAAGCGGGCTTGCAGCCGTTTTTGGCAAGGCCTGCCGCCATAGCTATGGCGTGCTCCTCAGCGATGCCCACATCAACAAACTGGTTTCCCGCCTGCTTTCTGTGCTCGGCAGTAAAGTTCAGTGAATCGGGTACAGCGGCTATCATTGTCACAACATTGGGGTCTTCAGCCATTTTTTCAAGCAGATGGTCACGCATAACACGGTCATAGCGTTCGCCGTTAAAGGGATTTTTTTCAGCTCCGCTGTCAATGTCAAAGGGACGTACCCAGTGGGTGCTTTCCTTGTGACTTTCCGCAAAATCATAACCCTTGCCCTTTACCGTGCACATATGGACAACAACAGGGTGATCAAGCTCCTTTGCTGCTCTGAGGGCGTTCACTGCCTGAGTTATGTCATTGCCGTCCTTTACGAAAATGTAATCATAGCCGAATGCCTTGAAAAGATTATTTTCAGCCCTTCCCTCAGTGCTTCTGAGTAGGGCGAGATTTTTGTAGATGCCGCCGTGATTTTCCGCAATGGACATCTGGTTGTCATTGAAAAGAACGATGAAATTACCCTCAATGTCAGAACCGCCGAAATCAAGTCCCTCAAAGGCCTCGCCGCCGCTGAGTGAGCCGTCGCCGATAACGGCGATGATGCTTTCCTTGCTGCCCCTGATATTCCTTGCCTTTGCAAGACCGCAGGCAAGGCTTATTGAAGTAGCCGTATGACCTACTCTGAACAGGTCGTGGTCGCTTTCATCGGGATTGGTGTAGCCATTTGCGGAGTTGTATTTCTCCTCAACGGTAAAAGCGTCCTTTCTTCCGGTAAGTATCTTGTGGGTGTAGCACTGGTGGGAAACGTCAAATATTATCTTGTCCTTGGGTGAGTCAAACACATAATGGAGTGCAATTTCCGCTTCCACCATTCCAAGATTTGATGCAAGATGACCTCCCTTCAGGGAAGCTTTTTTTATAAGTGCCGAGCGTATTTCGGCAGCCAGAGCTTCACATTCATTCAGTGAAAGTTTTTTCAGGTCTGCGGGACTGTTGATATTTTCAATATACATAAGTGTTCCTCCGAATCAAAGATCATCAAGATATCCGTATTTTTTTCTGTCAAGAAGAGGGAACATATCCTGACAGGGATTTCCTTTGGGGAGAGTGGGACAGAGCGGCTCATAGCTGTCTGTTATGATCTCATAAAGCAGTGGCATATTATTATCAGCACAGGCTGTTTCCTGCTCTGTCGTGTAATTTATGCCGTAGCTTTGTGCAATCTTGGCAAAATCGGGAGTGCTGTAGCCTGAGTCTGCATCGACGTGGATACGCATATCCCCCAGTACATTTTTTTCGTGGTCTGTTATCATTCCCGAGCGCCGATTGTTCAGCAAAACTATTTTAACAGGCAGCTTCCGGTTGGAAATATACTGCAGTTCCTGCAAATTGTACTGAAAGCCCTGATCGCCGCACACGCATATGACTTCACCGCCCACAGCATAATAAACACCGATGGCACGGCCAATTGCAGAGCCGAGAGTGCCGAATGACTTTGAGCAGCATATGCTGTCACCCGAACCGCTGCGCTCATATGCTCTTGAAAACAGAAATTCATTGTTTCCAACGTCACAGACATAATGCTTTCCCGCAGACTGCGCTGAGATAAATTCAGTCAGCCTGTCCACAGTTTCGGTGCAGTCCTCGTTAATAAGCTCTTTTTTGAGACATCTGCATACATCGAGCCAGCCGTCATAGCTGTGTCCCGGCTCATATTTTGTACAAAGCGTTTCAAGAAACACTCCGCCGTCACAGACAAAAGCCTGTTCTTCGGGAATATGCCTGCTCAGCTCGTTTTCATCAATATCCACCCGAAGTATCCGTGCATTTTTTATAATGGGAGAAAAGCTTGCCGAGTCAAAGGGGAAAGCCATTCTGTTTCCCACAGCGATTATAAGGTCTGCCTTTGACAGGATAAAATTGCTGTACCGAACACCGTGGCTGCCGATATATCCGAAATAATTGGGCGAGCCGCCGAGGAGGTCTTGAGAACCTCTGCTTGAAAGTACGGGAATACCGAGTTTATCAACAGCCTCTCTGAGCCTTTCCTTTGGAAAATAACGCAGTCCGTCGCCGATAAGCAGCAGTGGACGCTTTGCGGAAGAAAGAAGCTCCGCCGCCTTGCAGACCGCAACAGCATCTGCATTATTTATGGGAGCATCACATTCCTCGGGCAGGACTGAGACTTCCTTGTCAAAAACAGCTGCCGCAAAGTCCAGCAGCACAGGTCCCTTTCTGCCGCTCACTGCAATGTTCATCGCTTTTTTCAGCAGCACAGCCGCTTCGTCGGGAGTTTCGGCATTGGCGGCAAATTTGGTGAATCCCGAAACAGCGCTTACTATATCAAGCTCCTGATTCTGATTGAATCTGACATTATCCTGCGTGCGCCTGCCGTGAGCCGTGATAAAAAGCACAGGCAGTGATTCCTGATATGCTTCCGCAATACAGGTCACCATATTTGTTATACCGGGACCTCTTGTTGCATAGGCAACACCAAGCTTTCCGCCTGCCTGTGCATAGCCGAGAGCAGCAAAGCCTGCGTCCTGCTCGTGATAGCACAGGTGAGGGGTGAATGCAGGCTCTGCCCTTTTCATAGCGGCAAGAAGCTTTAATACGACTCCTCCGGGAATGCCGAATGCGTCATAAGTGCCCTGCTTTATAAGTTCATTTACAAGGTGATCGGAAAAAATCATAATAAAATCACTTTCCTGTTGTACTTGGCGGTGGGAATGATGAAATTCACTCTTCCTTCAGTGCATATCTTGCGGCTATCTCAGCCAAAGCGTGATCCTTTCGGTCAAGCTCCTTTTTCAGCTCATTTATCTGAGCCTCAAGCTTTTCGGTATCCTGCGGCTGAGGTATCCTGCTCTCATTAACAGGGGATCTGGCAGCCTTGTCTGTTTTTTCGCACAGCTTTTTTATAGAGCCCAGACGGAAAAACGGCTTTTCTATAAATTTCCTTCTCATAAATTCAATAACTGAGCAGAAAAGGTATATTCCCACAACGCATATTCCTGCACGAATGAGGAAATGTCTGCTGTAATACCACTCGCTTGTTTTCAGAAGAGACCAGGTGGTTTTTCTGAAGAAATGGCCGTCGTGGATAAGCAGTACAGCGAGAGTGGTGCTTGCAAAAAGGTTTATTACCCTGTTGGGCTTGATCTTTATGCTCTTGAAAAAGAAGAAAAGGCTCAGGCCGCCGATAATGTAGAGCAGTCCTGATTCTCCGCTTATAAGAGGGATCGTGTAGTTAAGAAACTCAGGTTTGTTTTCACCCCATATCTGATTCTGACAATTGCATACAACAATAACGCCCCAGTTGACAATGAAAACAAACAGCATAAGAAATGGGTTTTCAAGGGATTTTACAGGGTGGGTCTTGATGTATCCCAGCAGGAAATAAAAGAACACGAACAATGTCACTCTGCTGTAGCAGGACTGCTCGGTAGTTGTTGCAGATCCTACAATTTTGGCCGCTATGGTAAAAACAGTCAGAACGCCGATTATAAAAAGATGCTGCTTGTCATTTATATTTCGTGAAACTATCGCAAGGAACGGCATAAGCAGATAAAATGCAAGATATGTTGCGGCATATCCCTGAACAGAGCCTGTCAGGGGCAGAAATGTTCCGAGAAACTGCAGTAAAGGAATGGAGGTGCCGAGCAGAATTGCCGCAAGGGCAGTGGTAACGCTGTAAAATATTACCTGAAAGTAGGTCTTGAAAAATCTTTCCGCTCTAAAATCGCTGCCTGCAAGGAACCAGGCGCTTATGGCGATAAATGCGTCAAAGCCTACCTTTCCGCCGGGCAGGATAATGTATCCCAGCCATTTGTTCGGAAACATTTCGGGAACGGAAATCAGTCCGCCGTGCAGAACAAGGTGATGAGCGATTATCATAAACATACTGATTATCCTGCACAGCTCTATATTTGATTCTCTTATTTTTGGCACTGCTGCTGTATTATCCATCATACACCTCTGTTGTTTTCAAGAATGGCTTTAAGATTTTCAGGTGTATATCTGTGCCGCATATCATCGGGCATATCAGAAAGTATCCTGTTTATCTGCGAAAGGGACATATTATATTCAAGCCGCATAGCTGCCGCATATTTGTATGCTGTTTTGTGGACAGCGGGAACAAGCCTGAGAGGTGAATATCCCCAGGCCTCGGTATCGTGGCTGCGGAATTTTTCAAGTATATCGCAGACATCGAGAATGGGGTCAAGGTCATATGACTTGCCGTATCTTTCATTAAGATATGGGATAATAACCTCAGTTTGGAGATTTCCCGCACCCTGTCCCATACCGTAAGCACAGGAATCAACGATGCAGTCACGGTCCATAAGCTTTTCAACAAAGTATTTTGCATTGGAGAAAGCATTTTCAAGGTTATTGTGAGCGTGAAAACCGATCCTGACGGACTTGTCAAGATCCTCCGCAAAGAAGCGGTAAAGTCTTTCGGTGTCACGGTCGTCCATATATCCGAAGCTGTCAACGAAGTAAAGGGCGTATGCACCCATTTCATTGGCAGACTCTACAAGCATTTTCAGCTCGTCGTCAGTATAGCGCATAGTGAGCATAGGCTGGATAAAGGTTTTGTAGCCTTTTTTAGCGAGTGCGGCGCAGAAATCCACCGACTGCTTCAGCTGTGAATATCGGAGTATTACTCTTATTCCGTCAACAAGCTCGGGAGAATGTTCAGGTATCTTTTCCACAGGGGTATCAGGGTCAATATACATACCCGTGTATATCTGAGCGGGGTCTCTGCGCTCGGGCAGAAATCTGCACAGCTCCTCAAGGGTGTTGTAAGCCGCAAATTTTTCTCTGCTGTGGTTTATTTCCGAAATGCAGCCTATTTCAATTATGTCAGCCCCTGAATCTCTGACAAGCTCTGCTATTTTCAGCTTTTCGCTGTCGGTAAACGATTCTGTTTTGATACCGCAGTGATCGTTGTAATCAAGCCCCTGTCCACCGTCACGAAGTGTACAGTCAAGAAGCCGCAAAGAACCTTTCAAACTTCTATACCTCCTGTTATCTGAAATATTTTTTTACCGTATCGGCGATGCCGTCCTCAAGGCTTACGGAAATATTCCAGCCAAGATCACGAAGCTTTGTGTTGTTCAGCATAAGTCCGGGCTTTCTGCTGCCCTCGAAGGGCTTTATTACAGCCTTTATCCTGCTGTCGCCGTATAATTTGTTGGCAGCGTCGGCAATAATGGGAGCGATCTCGTCCATTGCTCTGAAATTGCCCTTGTCGCCGTTTGAGGAGATGTTGTAGGCTTCTCCTGCCGAGCCTTTGAGCGCAGCAGCGATAAGACCGTTTACAACATCATCAACGTGGATATTGTCTCTTCTTCCCATTCCTGAGCCGTTCATAACGATATTCTGTCCCGAAACGGCATTGCCTATAAATTCATAGAATGCGGTAGCGGGCATATGTGAGGTGTGACCATAAACATAGCCTATCCTTACTATCACCGCATCAGTGCCATACTGGATATTATAGCTTCGTGCAATGACTTCTATCATTCTTTTTGATTCGGAATAGGGGGTGTTTGCAGTGTGCAGAGCATCGGCAGTGCAGGTGCATTCTTCCGATACAGAGGTATCTTCGGCAAAAACGCCGCCGTATACCGTTGCGGAGGAAAAAACTATCATTCGTCCGCTGCCCTGTTTTCTCAGATATTCAAGGCAGTTTATGCAGCCGTTCAGATTGGCGTTTATGGTGTTTACGGGATATTCACGTATCTCAGCACCTGAGATCGGGCTTGCTGCGTGGAAGATAAAGTCAAGCTTTCCTGTGCCTTCGGGAAAAGCCGCAGAAATGTCATTTTCACATAAAATGAGCTTTTCGCTTGGTGAAGGGAATGTGCTTTCAAGCCTTTTAAGGCTTCTGCCCACAGCAATGACCTCGGCACCTTCCGACAAAAGCCTTTCAGTGAGGTGACTGCCGATAAGTCCTGTTGCGCCTGTTATAAGAACTCTTTTGCCGTTAAGATCATTCATTGGTTTTTTCCTCTGTCTCAAAATTGATGCGTTCCCTTTCAACAACAAGGGGACGGTGCATAATTCGCTGGTTTATTGTAAGTATGTACTCGCCGATGAAGCCCAGGAATATAAGCTGAACTGCACCGATAAAGAAAATTCCGATAAGGATAACGGGTATGCCGAAATCAAATGCGTCCCAGTGGACAAGCTTTCTTATCAGATAAACAAGTGCGATTATGAAGCATATCGCAGCAAGTCCGAACCCAAAGAAAGTGCACATACGCAGTCCGATCTTTGTGTATGATGTGAAGCTTTTCATAGCCATATCATACAGAGTAAAGAAT
>ERZ1026848.2171-NODE-2171-length-10105-cov-9.852637_pt1 | contig 10105 bp, 18 predicted proteins | sample MGYA00380154_ERZ1026848 | MGnify/ENA primary metagenome ERZ1026848 (study PRJEB33269, sample SAMEA4719790) | human gut metagenome | biome: human-associated habitat; feature: organic feature; material: feces | place: Cameroon | collected 2013-10 ...
GTATGCGAAGTGAAAAGCAAGGCGCACACGAAGCGGATGCAGTGATGCAAAGATGGTGTTAAATATGGTTCCAAACAAACCGTATTAAATCACACTCTTATCAAATTGTCAAGCCATACTAAGCAGAACTTTGTTGCGCAAAGTAAAAGAGGTTAGGAGAGTGAAGAATTGAAAGTAAATGGTTTCAAACTGGCGCGTATTAAGGCGGGGCTTTCTCAAGAAGAGGCTGCGGCAAAACTTGGAGTGAGCCGCGTTACCGTATCCAGTTGGGAATGTGATCTGTATAAGCCTTCGGCAGATACGTTACTGAAGATCTCGGATATGTACGGCTGCACGATAGATGAGCTTCTCAGGGGAGGGCTCACGAAATGAACGAGATGCAGGTATTCAATAGCCCAGAGTTTGGGGATATTCGCGCCGCGGAGGTCGGCAACAACGTTTGGTTTGTTGGCAAGGACGTAGCTTTGATTCTTGGTTACTCCAACCCTAACGAAGCACTGGCCGATCATGTGGACGAAGAAGATAAACTCAATAGCAAAACGCTATCGAGTTTTCCGTTGGAGCTTGGGCAGCGCGGCGGATGGCTCATCAACGAAAGCGGTCTATATTCTCTGGTTCTATCCAGTAAATTGCCCTCCGCGAAAAAGTTCAAGCGGTGGGTTACATCGGAGGTGATTCCCTCCATCAGAAAGTACGGCGCATACATGACCCCGGAGGTCATTGAACGGACGCTGACCGACCCGGACTACATCATCCAACTGGCTACCACACTCAAGGAGGAACAGCAGAAGCGCAAGGCACTGGAGCGGCAAGCGGAGGCAAATAGACCGAAGGTGCTGTTTGCGGATGCTGTGAGCGCGTCCCACACGTCCATCCTTGTGGGTGAGTTGGCGAAGCTGCTGCGGCAGAACGGCGTAAACATCGGGCAGAACCGGCTGTTTGCATGGCTTCGGGACAACGGCTACCTGATCCGCCGCAGCGGGACGGACTACAATATGCCTACGCAGCGGTCGATGGAAATGGGACTTTTCAGCATCAAGGAAACGGCCATCAGCCGGTCGGACGGCTCCGTTACCGTCAGCAAGACCGTAAAGGTGACGGGTAGAGGGCAGACGTACTTTGTGGACAGGTTTTTAAGCAACAGGGAGGGGAGAAAATGCCGAGAGTGAAGCCCTTGGGGGTGAGTGCAGTAGATCAAAGTTTGAGCAGGATGCTACGGGGTGGCATGGGAGCAGAGCGGGTGACGCAGAAGGAGCTGGCGGCTACCATGAAAATATCCCTTTCGACGCTGCACCGAAAAAAGAACTCTCCGTCGGAATTTACGTTACGCGAGTTGGACAGGGCCTGCAAGAAACTTCATATTCCTGTTTCGGAATTATGCGAGTGCCTGCTGTCGGCAAAATGAGCTGGCGGTGCAGGATATGCGGCGTGAGGTTCGACGCGCCGGTGATCCGGGAGAGGAAAGAGAACCTGGACGGGGAGAACGGCATAGAGGTGCGCCGGGATATGTATTGCCCAGTGTGCGGAGAGCCGTACATAGAGGAGGACGATGATGAGCAGGACGCGGAATGAGCGCCGGCGCGACCGGGGATGGAAGATACTGCTGGGCGTGAGCGCCTTTCTGGCGTGGGGCATCATCGGAGAGGTGGAGAACGGCGGTCCGCTGTGGCTGCTGCTTCTCGCAATAGCCGCCCTGGTGGGCGCATGGACAAGCTGTAAAGCTCTGGGGCTTTTCAGGTAAGGGAAATGGAGAGAACATGGCGGGAATAAATCTTACGGCGGAGCAGGTATTCGCCATCAACATGGCGCTGGCGAAGGGGCAGCGGATAGAGATCATCCCCCTCAAAGACCGGATAAAGGTCGTCGCGGTGAAGCGGGACGAGCTGAAAACCAAATAGTGTACCCCGCCTAAGTCAGTTGGCGGGAAGGGCGGAGCGTCGTCGAGTGGTTCGGAAATTCCGAACAGCTTGGCGGCGCTCTTTTTGTTTGCAGGAAGGAGATGGAGAAAAACGGAACGGCTGCACTTTGAGAACCGGGAGGACTGGCTGGCAGGACGTATGCAGGGTATAGGCGCCAGCGAAGCCGCAGCGGTGGTGGGGATGTCCCCGTGGATGTCGAAATTGGAACTGTGGCGGCTGAAGGTGGGCGCGGAGAAAGCCAAGGATCTGAGCGGAAGCGCGGCGGTGAGCCGCGGCGTGCGGATGGAACCGGCACTGCGTGGCCTGTACACGGCCATACACCCGGGACGCACAGTGGACTACTACCCCTACGACATTCTGTACCAGAAAGACCGGCCCTTTATCTTCGCCACGCTTGACGGAGAGGTCACTGACGAGCGCGGGCGGAAGGGCATTTTGGAGATAAAAACCAGCTCACCCAACGGCAAAGCGGGATGGGCGAAGTGGGACGGGCAGATACCCAGCCACTACTATTGCCAGCTCCTGCACCAAATGCTGGCGACCGGGTACGAGTTCGTAGACCTGATGGCAAGCCTGGAAAACATGGACGGCGATCTGAGCATACGCACCTATCACTTTGAGAGGGCGGAGCAGGAGGCGGACATGGCGTGGCTGCTGAAACAGGAAACGGACTTTTACCAAAACAATGTGCTCAACGGGGTACCCCCGGCGGCAATATTACGACTTTAAGTGAAAAACGAAAGGAGAATTGAAATGGCAATTCGAGTGACCGTGCTGGACATGGACACGGGAGAGGAGCGCGTATTCGTGCGGAACGCCTGCGGCGTGATATGCGCGGCGGTGATGCCCAAGGAGGGCGCGGAGGACAAGTACGACGGCGTGGCCACCGCCTATGTGGGAGAGAACGTGCCCATCGGCACGGCGGGACTGCTGGTGCGGCTGGCGGAGAACGCCGTAAAGCTGGTGACGGAGAAGGACAGCCGCATCCGGCAGAAGATGGACGAGGATGACGCGGCGTGGGCCGCGGCAGAGGCGGAGAAAGAAGCCGCCGCAAAGAAGAAGCCCGACCCCAGGAAGGGCGGCAAGCGCACGGCCAAGAAGGAGGGCAAGTGATGAAACTGAAACTGACGATGACCAACGCCGAGACCGGCGAGGTGCTGCGGGAGGAGACCAACCTGGACTTCGCCATGATGGCATACGGGCGCAGGATCGAGGAGGGCGTGGACATGGCGTGCCGAACAGAAGCCCGCAATGTGAAAACGCTGGAGTATGCCTCCTTCCTGTGCGGCGTGGAGGACTCCATAAAGAAAGCGGTGTGCGAAAACAAAATGGAAGAAGCCTACACCCTTATGAAGATGAAGATCAAAACGTTGATGGACAGCCTGGAACGCGCCAGGAAGAAGGACGCCGACAAGGCGGAGGATGCCGGCAAGAAGGAGGGGGAGCAGGGATGATCGTAAAGGCGATGTATCACAAGCCGAAGCTGAACGGCTACGGCGGACAGGCGTACACCTTCCTCACCGACCTGCCGCTGCGCCCGGGAGACAAGGTACTGGTGCCCGGCGCCGAGGGCGCGGAGAAGAAGGCCATCATCACAGAGGTGGACCTGCCGGAGAGCGCCATTGACCCGGCGTGGGCCGACAGGGTGAAGCACATCACCAAGTACGACGCGGAGGTGACGGCATGAGCGCGGCGGAATTTCGCATCACCACGGACCTTGCGCCGCTGCGGCAGTTCCAGATCGAGGCCAACTTCGAGGAAACGAAAGCGTGGCTGACGGAGAACCTGGAGCCCCTGCGGACAATGGCGGTGACGGCGGAGAGCATGAGCCAGTGCAAGCAGTACCGCGCCTCCATCCGCAAGGTGAGCGCCCGCATCGACGAGAGCCGGAAGATGGCAAAGGCGGCGGCGCTGGAAGCGTACAGCGGCTTTGAGACCAAGTGCAGGGAGCTGACCGCCCTGTGCGAGGAAGCGGCGGGTGCGCTGGATGTGCAGATCAAGGCGATGGAGGAGGCGGCGAAGCAGGAGAAGAAGGACCGGCTGGCTGCGTACTTCGCCCAGGTGGTGGGCGACATGGCGGAGTGGCTGACCTTTGACGATTGCTTTAACCCCAAGTGGCTGAACGCCACCTACGCCGAGAGCACGGCACAGATGGACGTATGCGCGGCCATCGACCGCTGCCGCGCCGATTTGAACGCCATTCGTGCGCTGCACAGCGAGTTCGAGACCACGCTGCTGGACGAGTACACCCGTACCCGGAACATCAGCGCGGTGCTGGTGAAGAACGAGACACTGAGCCGCATGAAGGCCGCCGAGGAAGAGCGAAAGCGCAAGGAGGCGGAGGCTGCGGCGAAGTACGCGGAGGCACAGCAACAGAAGGCGGCACCGCTGAAGCCGGAGTGCATCGGTGAGTCTGACGAGTACGAGGTGATCGACATCGTAGGAACGGTGGAACCCCAGCAGGCGCACCCGGTCAACGACCTGGTGGACGAGGAGGAGCGTGAGCTTACCGGTGCGCCCAGAGTTGCGGACGCTATCCGCTCTACGGAGAGGGAAGCGTTGGAACACGCTGTAACGGAAGAAGAAACGATCTACACGGTGGATTTTCGCGTATACGGCCCGAAGTGGAAACTGATCGGATTGAGGGCATACATGGAAGAAAACGGCATCCGGTTCATGCCGGTGCCGCAGGAGTAAGGAAGGAGAAGAAACATGAAAACGCAGAATCAGACGGGCTTTACGCAGATGGCGCAGACCAAGAAGCCCACATTCAGCATGGCGATCACGGCGCCCAACACCCAGCAGATGATCTCGCGGGCGCTGAAGAACGACAAGATGGCGGCGCGGTTTACCAGCACCCTGATCGGCGCGGTGAGCGCCAGCGAGACGCTGAAAGCCTGCGACCCCGGCACCATCATTGCCGCCGGCCTGCGTGGCGAGGGCATGGGCCTGATCTACGGACATGGCTACTACATCGTGCCCTACAACAGCGTGGCGACCTACCTGATGTCGTATAAGGGCTACATACAGCTGGCCATGTCCACCGGATACTATGCGGACATCGATTGCGTGGAGGTGCGCGAGGGTGAACTGGAAGGGCGCTCCCGCCGCACGGGCAAGCCGGTCATAAATCTGGCCAAGTACGACACCGACGAGGAGCGCGAGAGCCACAAGATCATCGGCTACTACGCCTACTTCGAGCTGAAAGATGGTACTTTCCGATACGATTTTTGGGGCATGGACAAACTGCTGCGCCACGCGGACCGGTACTCCCCGGCCTTCAAACTGGAGAAGTATAACGCCCTTGTCAATGGCGAGCTGGATGCCAAGGAGCAGACCAAACTGCTGAACGGTACGCCCTGGTACGACGTGAACGGCGGGCAGGACAAGATGTGCCGCAAGACCATGATCCGCCAGCTGCTGAACAGCGGCTATGCGCCGCTGAGCAACGAGGTACGCAGCTACTTCAACGAGGACAGCGATGACACCGTGATCGCCACGGGGGACGGCATGGAGACCGAGCCGGTCATCCCCACCACCGGGCACGTTGTGGAGGACGAGACCCCCGCCGCAGAGCAGGAAACAGCCTCCGCCAGCACCACAGTGCCCCCTGAGAGCGTTGCAGAGGCGAAGGAGTATAACGACACCGCCCCCACCCGCAAACGCGCACAGAACGCCGCAGAGGGCAAAACGGAGGCCAAGGACTACTCCGCAGGGTTCTTTGGGGAGGGTGAGCAGTAATGCCGCTATTCGTTCGGAAGCGTCTGGACGGAGAGGGCAAGGCTGACGGAAGCCAGTACATGATCTGTACCGGCTCCGTCAGCCGGGATCCCCGGATAGGCGCGATACCCAAGAACAACCTGCCGAAGGTGGAGTTCGGCATGGGCTACGACAGCAAGCAGTTTATGAACGTGTGCGCCGTGGGTGATAACGCCGCCACAAAGCTGAGCGCGTGCTTGGAAAAGGGAGATGCGGTATGCGTGGTGGGCACATGGCGGCAGAGACCGTACACCACCAAGGACGGTGAGGAAAAGGTTTGGAGCGAGCTTCGCGCCGAGATGGTAATACCACTGGGAGCGCTGGAAACGCTGCTGCAGGTGCCGGTGGAGATATTCCTGCGGCTGGCTGACCTGCTGCCCCAGTTGGAAAAGCTGTGCGCCGGGGGAACTCCCGCCGGACAGCCCAGCGGGACGCAGAGCACGGCACCACAGAGCGCGGCGGCACTGCACGAGATGGAGGAGGACGAGCCGCTGCCGTGGGATCAAGGCGGCGGGGACGCGGACTACGAGTTGGGCATTTGAGGGAGGAGTGATTCACGTGGCGGAAGAAAAGCGGTATTTCTGGCTGAAACTGTACGACGACTTTTTTACCTCGAAGCGCATCAAGAAACTGCGGAAGATAGCCGGTGGAGATACCTACGTCATCATCTACCTGAAAATGCAGCTCATGGCGATGAAGCACGACGGCACACTGAAATGGTCGGGGCTGGAGGAAAAATTCGCCGATGAACTGGCCCTGGACTTGGACGAGGACCCGGCAAACGTAGAGGTCACACTGCAATATCTGCTCTCCTGCGGGCTGGCAGAGGCATCCAGTGACCTGACGGAGGTTTTTCTACCTTACGCGGTAAAAAATGTGGGCAGCGAAGGCGCTGCGGCCCAGCGGATGCGGGACTATCGGGCACGGAAAAGCAAGGCTTTGCCCGCGCCGGAGCGTAACGATGTTACAACACCGTGCGAAATCGGTTACGGAGAGAAAGAGATAGAGTCAGAGTCAGAGATAGAGTCAGAGATAGAGTCAGAGATATATACAGGCTCTAAAGAGCCTGTGTGTCGGACAAGTGATGTCCGACGCATCGTGGCAGCGTGGAACGAGACCGGACTGACGCAGGTGATGAAGGTAACGGCGGAGACCAAGCGGGGACGGGCGCTGAAAGCCCGGATCCGGGAAAACGGCGTGGACGGGGTGCTGAAAGCCATTGAGAACGTGAAGAACAGTCCGTTCCTGAAAGGGAAGAACAAGCGCGGCTTCGTGGCCAGTTTCGACTGGCTCGTCACCAGCCCGGACAACTTCCAGAAAACCCTGGAGGGGAACTACACGCAGGAGTTCATCCCTGAAAACGACGTTCCCACAGTTGACCACGCCAGCGAAGCCTATCAGATCGCGCAGTACCTGGCGAAGGAGAAAGCCCGCGACAACCCCGGCAGGGCGCAGCCCACGGAGGCGGAGATGCAGAAGCAGTCTGCGGCGCTGAACGAGCTGCACGACCAGAACGGCGTGGCGTGGGAGACCGTGGACAACGTGCTGTATTTCGCGCTGAACAGCCAGTGGTGGGGGAAGAAGGTGCAGAGCACCTACGACCTGAAGCGGTACTTCAACGAGATATTCGCCGACATGGTGAAAGAACAGGGTGCGGTGAAGGAGTGAAGAACACATGGAGATAGGCGTGATCAAGAAGGACGCCGCCCCGGAACCGGCGCTGTGGCAGCAGGACTACTCCGCAGATGCGGAGTGGGCGGTGATCGGCTCGATGCTGATAGACGGCGCGTGCGTGAAGGATGTGCTGGGCGCGGTAGAGCCCGATGACTTCTTCATCAGCACAAATCAGGAGATATTCACCGCCATACGGCGGATGCACGTGGCGGCAAAGCCCATAGACGGCGTGACAGTGGCAAGCGAATTGGAACGGGAAGGCCTGTACAGCAGCGAAACGCGCAACTACCTGCTGCAGTGCATGGAGATCACCCCCACCAGCGCCAACGTTCTGGAATACGCCGGGATCGTGCGGAAGAAGGCGGAAAAGCGCCGCTTCACCAAGGCTGTGATGGAGGCGCTGGCCACGGATGAGGATCCGCAGGCAGCGGTGGCGGCGATATGCCACCAGAAGATGCGGCAGCGGCGGGGCGGACGGCTGAAAACCATGTCGGATGCCATGAGTGAGGCGGTAAACAGTATAGCGGGCAAGAAAGAGGGGCGGATAGACACCGGGTTCCCTCTGCTGGACGCCACGCTGAAGGGGCTATGGCCGGGGCAACTGATACTGGTGGGAGCCAGACCTGGCTGCGGCAAGAGCGCTATGTGCATGGAGATGACGGAGGCCGCCGCCATGAAGGGAAACGTGGTGCTGCACATTACGGCGGAGATGCTGGCCGGAGAGGTGGGAGAGAGACTGCTGGCCAAGCGGGCGGACGGCGTGACGATGGATCAGCTCATAGACGGGATGCCGGAGGACGAGGAGCTGTGGGCCAGCGTGATGGAGGCCGCCAGCCGGGAGAGCCGCCTGCCGGTGTACTTCTACGACGGGCCGGACGTGACGGTGAGCCGCATACGGGAGCTGGCGCTGGGCATAGACGACCTGAAGATGATCGTGGTGGACTATTTGGGACTGATGATTGGCGAAAAGGACAAAAAAGCCGAGAACCGAAACCTGGAGCTGGGAGGTATCAGCCGGGAGCTGAAGCTGCTGGCATCGGAGCTGGAGATACCCATTGTGGCGGCGGCGCAGCTGAGCCGCACGGTGAACGAAACGGACAAGCCGAAGCTGAGTTCCCTGCGCGACAGCGGAGAGCTGGAACAGAACGCGGTAAAGGTCATATTCCTGTGGAAAACGGACCCGGGGGACGAGACACAGGTGGGCTGCACGGTGGCGAAGAACCGGAGGGGCCGCACTGGGGACGTGAACTTCTACTTCGACGGGTCGAAGATGACCTTTACGGAACTGAGCTATCGGACAGACAACGATGAGATACCGGACAAGTTCCACCAGCGGCCACGGAGGCGGCGGCTGGAAATAGGCACGGTGGAGGGGGACTGAACCGATGGGACTGACGATGGATGACATAGGCCGCTTCGGGCAGAGGGCACAGGCGCAGATATTGCAGAAGGTACAGGCCCAGCAGGCGGCGCAGAAAGCAGCACAGGAGACGGAAAAGGCAAAAAAGCCGAAGAAGGGAAACAAGCTTCACGCCGAGAAAGTGGACTTGACCATGCCGGACGGCACGCCCATGCACTTCGACAGCAAGCGGGAGGCGCGGCGGTACATGGATCTTTGGCTGATGCAGAGAGCCGGTGAAATATCCGGGCTGCGGACGCAGGTAAAGTACGAATTGATACCGAAGCAGGTACACAAGGACGGCATGAAGGAGAAAGGCATAGACTATGTGGCCGACTTCGTGTATGAGCAGGGCGGCGAGACGGTGGTGGAGGACAGCAAGGGCTTCCGCGACACCAGCAGCGCCGCATACAGGCTATTCGTGATGAAAAGAAAGATGATGCTGTATTTCCACGGCATCACAGTGAGGGAGGTATAGAACACCATGTACGCAATGCAGGGAACGATGAGCGTCGGCGCCTTTATGCGGAGCCTGGGCAGCGCCAAGGCCCCGTGGCTGACGGTGGATGCCGCGGCGGAGAGCCGGCGGCAGGAACATTGCGGAGAGACAGGACGATTCTTGAGCGGCGCGGTGGAGGACAGCCAGCATGAGCCGCAGGAGCGCATAGACCAGTGCATGAACTGCCCGTATCCGGAGTGCATGAACTGCTGGGAGCAGGCGCGGGACCGGAAGCGCAAGCGGAAGCAGTCGGCGCGGGAACTGGCGGACAGCCTGCGCCTGCGCCGGTGCGGGGAGGTGTAAGGCCATGACGACGGTGTATATGATCGTTTCGCGGGACAAATATCGGCTTCCGCGCTGGTGGGGCACGAGTACGGCGGAGCTGGCGCGGCGTTCCGGGCGGTCCTACGCCAGCACAAGAAGCGCGATATGTAAGGCGAATCGAAACGGCGGGCGGTTCGGGTGCTATGAGGTGGTGCACATTTCGGAGGATGACGGGAATGGGTAAGCAGCATTTGAGCCGGGACGACCGGATCTTTATGGACGGCAAGCGAAGAGGTACGCAGGAGAACATGGACATGGTGGCGATGGTGCTAATAGACAAATGCGGCTGGCACGTCTTTGAGGAGACAGCGGACAGCCGGGACACCCACAGCATCGCGTACCTGTACGAGTGCCTGGAGAAGCTGGCAGAGGAGATCAACGAGGGCCGCATCAAGCGGAAGCACATCAAGGACGTGCTGAAGGACGAGTGCGGCGTGGTGTTTGGAGATTGAGACATGATCCATTTGGGCGATATTTGCAAAATCAACGGCGCGGAGATCGAGCCGGTGTGGTGCATCACCGGCGGCAGCC
>ERZ1026848.2178-NODE-2178-length-10096-cov-4.067922_pt1 | contig 10096 bp, 7 predicted proteins | sample MGYA00380154_ERZ1026848 | MGnify/ENA primary metagenome ERZ1026848 (study PRJEB33269, sample SAMEA4719790) | human gut metagenome | biome: human-associated habitat; feature: organic feature; material: feces | place: Cameroon | collected 2013-10 ...
ACAAGCCATACGTCAAATGGGGTCTGACGGCGCTGGTCGTGATCTTTGTCAGCATTCTGCTCGTCGTGATCTTTACGGATCTGCCGGGTTTCTTCGGTGTGCTGACGGCGCTGGAGATGATTCTGGAGCCGCTGATCTTCGGCGTGGTGATCGCGTTCCTTCTGAACCCGATCGTGCGCTTCGTCGACAGCCGCCTGCTGCCGCTGCTGGAACAGAAGACAAAGTGGAAGCCCGCGTTCATCCGCAATCTGAGCCGTGCGGCGGGCATCTTCGTCGGCGTTGTTGTGGCAGTCCTGATTTTATACGCGTTCTTCTCCATGCTGCTGCCGCAGCTGTATGAGAGCGTCGTCGGGATCGTGGACAACGCGGAGACGTATTATACCAGCATCGACCGCTGGGTCACGAACATCCTCGAGGACAACCCCGAGATCCAGAGCTATGTCGACTCGGCGCTCAGCAAGATCTATGATTTCATCAACAACTGGATCACCACGACGTTTTTGCAGGACGTGCAGAAGCTCCTGACCACGCTCACAAGCTCCGTAGTCGCCTTTGTCAAGGGCTTTATGAACTTCCTCATCGGCTTCGTCGCGTCGATCTATATCCTGTGGTCGAAGGAGACGTTTCAGGCGCAGAGCAAGAAGATCATCGTCGCGCTGCTCTCGCCGAAGGGCGCGGATCACGTGTTCTATCTTGGCCGCAATATCTACCGCGTGTTCAACGGCTTCGTCATCGGCAAGATCGTCGACTCGGCCATCATCGGCGTTCTTTGCTATATCGGCATTCTGATCCTCAAGATGCCGTATCCGGCCCTGATCGCCACGGTCATCGGCGTGACGAACGTCATCCCGTTCTTCGGGCCGATCATCGGTCTTGTGCCGTGCGCGTTCCTCATTCTGCTGGTGAACCCGCTGCAGGCGTTCTATTTCGTCATCTTCATTCTGGTCCTGCAGCAGGTGGACGGCAATGTCATCGGGCCGAAGATCCTCGGCAACACCGTCGGCATCTCGGGCTTCTGGGTGCTTGCGTCCATCACCATCGCGGCCAGCCTCTTCGGCTTCGCAGGCATGATCCTGGGCGTGCCGGTGTTCGCGATCATTTATCTGCTCATCTCCGACTCTGTCAACAATAAGCTTCGCAAAAAGAATCTGACCACCGACACGACGGCCTACGGCCCGATCAGCGAGGTCGCCGAGCTTCCGGAGCAGGACAGAACCGCCGCACCGTAACCGCCCGTACATGGAGAATTTCTCATGCAGGATGCACTGACTACGTTTTTTTCACAATTTGAGCCCGTTCCGTGGCTGTGCTATCTGTTCCCGGTGCTTGCGCTGGGGATCCTGATCCGCTGCGCGGTGAGTCTGCTGACGTTCCGGCCGGAGCCGGAGGTCTGGGCATGGCTGACCACGCCGGATGGCGCGCACATCCCTGTCACGCACTGGGAAAGCCTCGTCGGACGCGGCGCGGGCTGCGACGTGCAGCTCGGCTATCCGACCGTCTCGCGCACGCACGCAGTCTTAACGCGCTACGACGACGGCAGCTGGACGATCTCGGACGCGCACTCCAAATCCGGCGTGTTCGTCAACGGGAGGCAGACGGCGCTGTCCGCGCTGCGCTTCGGCGACGTCATTACGATGGGCGGCGTGAATTTCACGCTCATCCCCCTGACAAAGGAACAGGAGCGCATTCAGGCCGGGACCCGCACGCGGGCCGGCCATGCCGTGCATCAGGTGCCGACGCTGCTGCTCCTGACGCTGTTCCAGCTGCTGACAGCCATTCAGCTCATCCTCGGCGGCTGCGATCCTGCGCTGGAGCTGACCGCCTTCGGCGGACTGATCGGACTGGAATGGGCGCTGTATCTTGCCTTGCGCGCGTTCCGCAGAACGGGCTTCGAGGCGGAGACGCTGGCGTTTTTCCTGTGCACGATGGGCCTTGCCGTCGTGTCAAGCTCCGCGCCGGAAAGTCTGATCAAAGAATTGCTTGCAATCGTTGCGGGCGTGTGCGTGTTCCTCGTCGTCTGCTGGTCGCTGCGCGATCTGGAGCGGGCAAAGACCGTGCGGTATCTCGCGGCTGTTGCAGGCATCGGCCTGCTGGCGTTCAATCTGCTCTTTGGCGTGGAAAAATTCGGCGCGCGCAACTGGATCCAGCTGGGCGGCGTGTCGTTCCAGCCGTCGGAGTTTGTCAAGGTCTGCTTTATCTATGTCGGCGCGTCTACGCTCTCGCGGCTGATGGCAAAGCGCAATATCGTGCTGTTCATCGCCTATTCCGCCGTGATCTGCGCGTGTCTGGCGCTCATGAAGGATTTCGGAACCGCGATCATTTTCTTTGTCGCGTTCCTTGTCATCGCGTTCCTGCGCTCCGGCAACTTTGCGACCATCGCGCTGGCCATCGCCGCGACGGGCTTCGCGGGCGTTCTGGTACTGCGGTTTTTACCCTACGCGCGCAACCGCTTTGAGGCGTGGGGCCATGTGTGGGACTATGCGCTCACGACCGGGTATTCCCAGACGCGCTCGATGATGTGCATCGCCTCGGGCGGCCTGTTCGGCCTCGGGCCGGGGAAGGGCTGGCTCAAATACGTCGCGGCATCAGACACCGATCTGGTCTTCGCCTTCGTCTCGGAGGAATGGGGCCTCATCATGGCGGTTCTGATGGTCGCGTGCATTGTCATTCTCGCCTGCTTCGTCGTGCGCGTGCGCTCCGCGCCCGCGGGCAGAAGCTGCTTTTATACCATCGGCGCCTGCGCGGCTGTGACGGTCATGGTCACGCAGACGATCCTGAACGTGTTCGGCATGGCGGATTTCCTGCCGCTCACGGGTGTGACGTTCCCGTTCGTGTCGAACGGCGGGTCGAGCATGGTCTGTGTCTGGGGCCTGCTGGCCTTTATTAAGGCCGCCGATACCCGGCAGAACGCCTCTGTCGCCATCCGCGTCCCGCACGGCGTCACGCCGCTGCCGGAGGAGCCTGACGCACAGGAGGCTGCTGAGGAGCCTGCGGCGGAGAACCCTGACGCCGTCTGGCAGCGTCCTGCCGGAAAGGAGGCGTGCAGATGAAAAAGGTATCGCGCCGCGCGCTGTTCGCGCTGGCTCTGGCCGTTGTGCTTGCCGTGGGGACGCTGGCCTTCTGCGTCAAATACGCGGCAAACGCCGAAAAATGGGTCACGTTTTCCGGCAGCCCGCACGTCTATACCGGCACGAATCTCACCGGCGGCAAAATTTACGACCGCTCCGGCGTACGCATCCTGAATACAACGGATGGCCGCGTGTACAGTGCCGATGAAGCCGTGCGCGAGGCGACCGTCCATCTGCTGGGCGACCGCTACGGCTATATCAGCGCGCCGTTGCTGGGCAATTTTGCCGAGCAGATGATCGGCTATGATAAGATCACAGGCCTGAACGAGGCGTCCAAGGGCACGGCCAGCGCAAGGCTCACCATCAGCGCCGAGGTGCAGAAAGCAGCCCTGCAGGCGCTTGGCAGCTACCACGGCGCAGTGGGCGTCTATAACTACAAAACCGGCGAAATTTTGTGCGCTGTGACCAGTCCCAGCTACGACCCCGACAACATCCCCGATATCGCGGGCGACGAGACAGGCGCGTATGACGGCGTGTATCTCAACCGCTTCTTTGACGCGGCCTATACGCCCGGCTCCATTTTTAAACTCGTGACCAGCGCCGCAGCGCTGGAAAAAAGCGCGTCCGCGCAGGCCGGGACCCATACCTGCGCCGGGAAAACCATCATCGGCGGACAGGAAATCATCTGTATGTCCAGCCATGGGACGCTTGCCATGCCGGAGGCGCTGGCGCATTCGTGCAACGTCTATTACGGTGAGCTGGCCTCGGCCCTCGGTAAGGACGCTTTGCAGGCGGCCTGCGATAAGCTCGGCCTCAACGGAACGCTCACCTGCGACGGCTATACCGCCCGGTCGACCGTCGATCTGTCAGACGCGGACGACGGCAGCGTTGCCTGGGCCGGGATCGGCCAGTATACCGACCAGATCACGGCGATCCAGTTCCTGCGCTTTATGGGCGTGATCGCGAACGGCGGAGAGGCGGCGGAGCCGTATCTCATGCAGAAAATTTCCCGCGCGGGCCAGACGGTCTATGAAGCGGAAACGAAGACGACCGGGCGGCTGTTGTCCGAAGAAACAGCCGAAGCGCTCGGAAAGATGATGCGCGGCGCGGTCGTGAACCAGTACGGCGCGTGGCAGTTCGGCTCTTTGACGGTCTGCGCCAAGTCCGGCACGGCGGAGCGCGAAAACGGCCCGGCAGACGCGATGTTCGCGGGCTTCGTGGAGGATGAGGCATATCCGCTCGCGTTCGTCGTCTTCGCCGAACGCGGCGGCTCCGGCAGCCAGACAGCCGCGCCCATCGCCGCAAAGGTCCTTGCCGCGTGCAAGACCATGCTGGATACCCCGAACCCGAACGGTTGAGCGCTTGGACAGCCGGCAGGCGCGAAAAGCAGTCGTCCGCCGGCAAATCCATGCAGCCACATAAAGTATAAACGTAGGAGAATCCCACTATGACTGATTTCCACACGCTGATCGACAGCTATCAGAACTGCGCCTGCGGGCAGGCGCATGAATGTGCCATCCGGGATATCGAGATTGGCAGCGGGCTTGTGTCCGAGGCCGGCGAGATCCTGAAGAAAAACGGCTTTGGCCCCCGGCTCCTGCTGGTAGCCGACGAGCAGACGCTTGCTGCGGCGGACGGCATCGAGGCTTCCCTGTCCGGCTTTACCGTCCTGCGCCATATCTGGCCGTCCATCCGCGTCGCGACCATGCAGGACGTGGAGAAGATCGAGGGGTATTTTGACCGCGTGGACGGCGTGCTTGCCGTCGGCACGGGGTCTGTCCATGACCCGTGCAGGCTTGCCTGTGCGCGGCATAACGTGCCGCTGTGCCTGTTCGCAACAGCCCCCTCGATGGACGGCTTCGCGTCCTATTCCGCGCCCATTGTCAACGGCAATTTCAAGATCACCTATCCCGCAAAATGCCCCGAGGTCATCATCGGCGACACGAAAATTCTCGCGGACGCTCCGGCAGAGCTTAAATCCGCGGGCTTCGGCGATATGATCTCGAAATATATCGCGCTCATCGACTGGCAGGTATCGAATCTTCTGACCGGGGAATCCTATTGTGAGCGCGTCGCCGCCCTGACGCGGCGGGCAACCGACCAGATCTTCGCTATGGCCGGGAGCGTGACGAAACGCGACGAAAAAACGGCGGCGGCGATCTTCGAATCGCTGCTTCTGACCGGTATCGCGATGAGCTTCACCAAGACCTCCCGCCCCGGCAGCGGCACGGAGCATATCATGGCCCATTTCTGGGAGTGCATGGAGCTGCTGGACGGCAAAACGCCCAATTACCACGGCGAGGACGTCGGCGTGACGACGCTCATCATGCTCCGGTATTACGAAGCGCTCTCCCGTCTGCCGCAGGTCACGGCCCATCCGGAGGTCTGCAATTGGGATGAGATCTACCGCATCTACGGCCCATTGGCCCCGGATGTCCAGAAGCTCAACACCCCAGACACCATCACAGACGGCATCGCCCCCCGCCGCATCGAAGCCTGCTGGCCCCAGATCCGCCGGATCGTGCAGTCCGTGCCGTCCTATGACGCCTGCCTTGCCGCCATGCGGCAGGCCGGGTGCAAAACAACGATCGGGGAGGTCGGCAAAGCGCCGGACTTCGTCGAGATCAGCTTCCGCTTCCATCCATATATGCGCCGCAGGCTGTCACGGAAGCGTGTGAGCCACATGCTGGATCTGCCGGAAGACCTTTTTTGAACAGACTCGCTGAGAAGGAGCATAGAACCATGGACCACTATGATGAAAAAATGAACTACAGCTTTGAGCCTGTCGCGCCCGAAACGCCTCAGCCGCCGCTGGAACAGGCAAAAGAAGAGATCCGGCGCAGCGGCAAGCACACCGGACTCAAGATCGCGGCGCTGCTGGCCGCGGTGGCGATCATCGCGGCTGTCGGCGGCTCCGTGCTGACGAAGACCATCGACGCCATTGGGCAGAAAAACCTCGCCGAGCAGGAAAAGAACGCCGCGGCCAGCGCCATGGCCGAGCAGTCCGTCGAGCAGGAGCAGCCCGCAGCGCCGGAATCGCAGAGCAATGCCGCCTACCGGCTCGAACGGACGCCCCTGCCGGAAACGCTCAAGTCCAACGAGGGCGACAAGACGCTCACGCCGGCACAGGTCTATAAGATGAACATCGGCGCGGTCTGCGGCATTTCCACGCAGGTCACAGCCGACCTCTGGGGCGTGGAAACGACCGGCATATGCACGGGCAGCGGCTTCGTCCTGACGGAGGACGGCTATATCGTTACCAATCACCACGTCATCGCGGATGCGGACGAGGGGACCGTCGTCGTGCAGTTCTATTCGGGCGAGGAATACCCCGCCGCCATCGTCGGCACGGACAGCATGAACGACATTGCGCTTCTGAAGATCGAGGCAGAGGGCCTGCAGACCGTCACGGTCGGCGATTCCGACGAGGTCGAGGTCGGCGAGACAGTCGAGGCCATCGGAAATCCGCTGGGCGATCTGACGTTCACCATGACCGCCGGTTACATCAGCGCGCTTGACCGCGAGATCGACACCGACGGAACGGTCATCAATATGCTGCAGACCGATGCGGCTATCAACTCCGGCAACTCCGGCGGGCCGCTGTTCGATATGAACGGCAATATCATCGGCGTTACGACCGCGAAGGTATCCGGAACGACGGAGACGGGCGTGACCATCGAAGGGCTCGGCTTCGCCATTCCCATCAACGACGTGCTGCGCGTGGTGTATGACCTGCAGCAGTATGGCCGCGTCCGCGGCCGGGCCTATCTCGGCGTCACGCTGCAAAATCTCGACGCAGAGGTTGCGGAAATTTACGGCCTGCCCTCCGGACCGCAGGTCGTGACCGTGACGGAAGGCAGCTGCTCGGAAAAGGCCGGTTTGCAGCCGCACGATATCATTCTGGAATTTGACGGCCGCGAGATCAACGCGTATTCCGATCTTGTCTCCGCACTTTCCAAGCACCGGGCGGGCGATACCGTCAAGCTGAAGCTCTACCGCGCGGGCGCGGAGATCGAGGTCACGCTCACGCTCGACGAGCGGCCCGGCGAGGAGGAGATCAACGAGGCCGAGCAGCAGGCGCAGGAGGAGCTGGAGGGCCAGTCCGGGCAGGAGGAAGAATTCACCGTCCCTGACTTTGACGGCTACGGCTACGATTACGGCGGATAAAAGGCATATCCCCCTGTCCATCGCATAAGGATGGACAGGGGTGATGTTTTATGAAGCGATTTTTCCGGCAGTACGGCAGACTGACGCTGGCGCTGGCGGCGGTGCTGGCGTTCTGCGCCGTTCTGCCGCTGCTGTTTCAGCAGAGCCGGTCGATCGAAACCGGGTCGTGGGGCCTGAGCTTCCGGACGGAGGGCCAGCCGCCCGTCGGCAACGCGTCAAAGGAGGCGCTGCGGCGCTATGACGCGGTCTATCTCGGCGATGAGACACAGAAGAAGCTCTATCTGACCTTTGACGCAGGCTATGAAAACGGCTGCACGGAGCCGATCCTGGAGGCGCTGGCGAAGCACAACGTCAAGGCGGCGTTCTTCGTTGTGGGCAACTACATCGAGCAGAACCCGGAGCTTGTGCGCCGGATGCTGCGCGAGGGGCATATCGTGGGCAACCACACATACCACCATTATGATATGTCGAAGCTTTCAGACGAAGCCGCCTTCAATCAGGAGCTGACAAGCCTCGAAACGCTCTACCGGGAGACGACCGGCGAAGACCTGCCGCGCTATTACCGCCCGCCGCAGGGCATTTACAGCGAAAAAAATCTTGAAATGGCGCAGAAGCTCGGCTACCGGACGGTATTCTGGTCGCTGGCCTACGTCGACTGGTATCAGGACAACCAGCCGACCGACGAGCAGGCGTTTTCCAAGCTCCTGCCGCGCATCCATCCGGGCGCGGTCGTGCTGCTGCACTCCACGTCGCAGACGAACGCGCGGATCCTGGACACGCTGCTGAGCAAATGGGAGGAGATGGGCTATTCCTTCGGAACGCTCGACGAGCTGTTTGCGTAGCCGTCACCATTTTCGGACCTCTGCATAACATGGAATGAGCGAGCGATCAAACGCTACGTTATCTTTCAGGAGGTCTTGTTATGTCTTGTAATCAGTCCGGATTCTGCGCCTTCGGCAACAGCTGGTGGTGGATCATCATCCTTCTGCTGATCTTCGGCACCGGCAGCAATGGCTGCGGCAATTCCTGCGGCTGCGACACCGGCTGCGGCTGCTGACAGCGCTACATGACGCAAAAGGGGAGCGGCGTGAGCCGCTCCCCTTGCGTGCGTGTCAGGGTGTATCTTCCGGCTGGCAGAGCGTGAAGCAGCTGCGGTCGGTGCGGAGCAGGCCGTCGCGCTGCATATTCGAAAGCTCGGCGGACATGGCGCTGCGGTTGACGGACAGGTAATCTGCCAGCTGCTGCCGGTCAAAGGGGATGCGGAAGCTGGCGCTGCCGGCCCGGCGTGCCTGCGCGGACAGATAAGCCAGCAGCTTTTCGCGCGTTGTGCGCTGGGAAAGAAAACCCGCCTTTTCATTCAGCTGCATATTTTTTTCTGCCAGCACCCGGATGAGGTTCTGCGAAAGCGTTTTGTGCTGCGCGCAGGCCTTTTCGCAGGGGGAGAAGACGGCGCGCACGTTCAGATACAGAACGCTCCCGTCCGTGGTGCACTGCACGCTCACCGGGGAAACGGCGTGCGCGCAGGCAAACGCTTCGGCAAACAGCTCGCCCGGCCCAACGGCGGCAAGCAGATTGCGGTTGCCCCAGAAATCCTCCTGCAGGACCTCGGCCTCGCCGGACAGGATGATCCCGGCGGATGAGGCTCTGTCTCCCGCCCGCAGCAGGAACTGCCCGCGCCGGAAGCGGGCCTGCCGCGCGGACAGACACGGCAGCATCTCCCGGATCTGCGCCCTGCGCAGGCCCCGGAACAGCGCACATTCGGTCAAAATGTTCAGTTCATCCATAATTTGAATCTCCTTTGTTTGAAAAACAACATACATTTTTTCTTCAGTATCCTATACTATGACCAGAAAGTCAAGTAACTGACGATTGGATCAGCAGTTACTTAAAAAGGGGGCGATGAGCATGATCATGGACGGCTGCCAGGGCAAGCCGAGAACGCCGACCATTGAGGACCGGATCTGTCCGAACTGCGGCAATCCGATCGAGATTTTTTCCACAGACACGGAGGTCGCCTGCGATAACTGCGGCTTCATCGTGTACAACGACAAGCTCAGCTGCGTGCAGTGGTGCAAATACGCGAAGCAGTGCGTGGGCGAGGAGACGTATGAGAAGCTGATGATCATCGCGCGGCGCAATCAGGAAAAGGCCGACGCCGAGCGGCGCGCGAGATTGGAGGCCCAAAAGCAGCAGGAGGGACAAACATGAAACGGACGATCATCGAAATCGACGAGGCGGCCTGCACGGGCTGCGGCCTGTGTGCGCAGGCGTGCCACGAGGGCGCGATTGCCATCATAGACGGAAAAGCAAAGCTGATCCGGGACGATTACTGCGACGGGCTTGGCAACTGTCTGCCGGTCTGTCCAGTGGATGCGATCCGCTTTATCGAGCGCGAAGCGGCGGCATATGACGAGGAGGCTGTCAAAAAAGCGAAGCTCGAACGGCTGACGGAGAAGGCGGTCAGGGGCGTGCAGGCGGCAAAAAAGCCGGGCGCAAGCGCGCCGGACAGGCTGGCCTGCGGCTGCGCCGGGACGCAGGTACGGACGCTTGCGCAGGAGTCCGCCAGACAGGACGCGCCCGCGCAGCCGGGCCGTCTGCAAAACTGGCCGGTGCAGCTGCAGCTCGTACCGGTGCGTGCACCGTATTTTGACGGCTGCGACCTGCTGATCGCCGCCGACTGCACGGCTTACGCCTGCGGCAGCTTCCATGCGGACTTTATCCGCGGCCGCGTCACGCTCATCGGCTGTCCGAAGCTCGACCGCGCGGACTATGCGGAAAAGCTGACGGCGATCCTGACGGAGAACGACGTGCGCAGCGTGACGCTTACGCGCATGGAGGTGCCGTGCTGCGGTGGGCTGGAA
>ERZ1026848.2183-NODE-2183-length-10081-cov-3.946439_pt1 | contig 10081 bp, 10 predicted proteins | sample MGYA00380154_ERZ1026848 | MGnify/ENA primary metagenome ERZ1026848 (study PRJEB33269, sample SAMEA4719790) | human gut metagenome | biome: human-associated habitat; feature: organic feature; material: feces | place: Cameroon | collected 2013-10 ...
GAGATAGCGTAGCGTCTCGTGGGCTCGGAGATGTGTATAAGAGACAGAATTTATTTTCTCCAAAATGTAAATTTGAGCCGTCATAAATTGTATATGGCGTACACTTTCAGATTTTCGCAAGATATTTTACTAAATTTTCCATATCCTCGGGAAACGGCGAAGCAGCGATGATTTTTTTTCCGCTCACAGGGTGGATAAGCTCCATTTCACCGCAGTGAAGCGCCTGCCTGTTAATGTCCGAGCAGTCGCCGCCGTAAAGTCCGTCACCCGCAAGAGGAAAGCCCATAAAGCTCATATGCACCCGTATCTGATGAGTCCGCCCCGTCTCGATAATGACCCGAAGCAGGGTGTATCGTTCATTTCCCGCAAGTGGATATGCATTTGTCACAGCCCTCTGCCCGTCATCTCTCACAGCCCTCCTTATCGCCGAGCCGTCCTCTCTCCCGATGGGCATATCTATCCGCAGAGGCTCGGACACCCTTCCGCAGCACACCGCATAATAGACCTTTGAGATATCCCCCGAAGAAATGTTCGCTCCTATCCTGCTTTTCGCCGCCAGGCACAGCCCCGATGTGTCCTTGTCAAGCCTGTTCACCGCCCGAAAGGCAGAATCGGGAAATCTTGCCGCAAAAGCATTTGCAAGGCTGTCTCCGTAATGCCCGCAGGACTGATGAACAGGCACCCCCGCAGGCTTGTCAAAAATGATGATGTCCTCGTCCTCATAAACGCTGGGGATAATAAGCTCCACGTTAGGCTCAGGATGGCAGCCCTCAGTCTCGGGGATATGCAGGCATATCCTGTCGCCATTGTGCAGAACGTCCACCGACCTGCACAGCTCCCCGTTTCGTGTCATACCCATAGGCACACGCTTGAGAGCAATAATGACCCTCCGTGAAATGCCGTTTTTCCGCAAAAACCGTTCAAGGGTGATGCCCTCTTCACCGCAGTAAAGTTCAAGCGTCCTTTCCACCGCTGTCACCCCCGATATACCTGTCAGCCGCCGTGATAAACGGAATAATCTTTCCCTTGTCACCGTTTAATACCGCAATAGCCTTTTCAAGAGCACCTGCCGAAGCCCTTGCCTCGCCTGCATCAATGCCGCCGCCGAATCTCGCTTTCATCGCCGTCATAACGATGACCTCCGTGATGTCCTCAGGCACGCCCTTTTCACAAAGCCTTGCGGGCAGCTCCTCAGGCACGTTTTCCTCTCCCGATATCCGCAGCAGTGTCCTGTAAATATGAGCCGCCGCCCTGTCAGGGGACTGTTCAAGCCTTTTTCGCCGTGATGCAAAAGCTGCCTTTCGGTAAATGACCACCGCCGTGATGACCGCACTGATGCCGATGATGACGATGCCCGTCACCCAGACGCCCTTTGGAAGCTCCTTTCGTGGGGATATCTCATTATCCGTGTCACCGCCGCCCGAAACAGCACTTCCGCTTTCCGTAGCCTTTGCCGATGTGCCCGTGCCGCCTGTTTCCGCCTGACCGCCATTTACATACGATACCGATGTGACCGTCTCCGCAGTCTCATATCCAGCCTCGGACATTTCACCGCCATTTCCGCTTTCGGCAGACATATTTTCAGTCTCGCCTGAAGCATTTGCAGTATCATCAGAGCTTTCTGTAACGGTAATTTCCGTGTCACCCGAAGTCACCTCCGATGCAGTGGGAGCCTCCGAAAATACAGGTGCTTCCGTTGTAACAGAGGTTATCTCCGAAGCGGGAGCATTTCCGAAGCTGTCGTCATTTCCCTCAAAGCCGTCATTTTCATAGTCAAGCTCCAGTGCCATATTGCCGTACCCCGGAGTAGCCTCAAAGGGCAGCCAGCCGAAGCCGTCGATATACACCTCCGCCCAGGCGTGAGCCCTGCTGTCGGGGACGCTTACCGTGGTAAAGCCCTCATTTGACGGGAAATCCCCGATGTCCTCATCTTTAATTACAAAGCCCTCGCAGTACCTTGCGGGAATGCCCATACTTCTGCAAAGGAGCGCCGCCGCCGAAGCAAAATGGGTGCAGCTTCCCTTGTGATTTTCCGTCAGAAACCACTGCGCAAAGTCCGTACCGAAAGGCTTTTTCCCCGAATCCAGCACATACTCGCACCGCTCCGAAAGCCCCTTTCGGATAAACCTGAGCGTGTCATTAACATCGCCGCCCTCAAAGCCCTCAAAAAACTCAGAATAAGCCGTGAAAGTTTCGGGAACATCAAGGCAGTTTGCGTATGCATACTCACGCATTTTCAGCTCATCAGCCGCCATAGTTTTGTCAAGTGAAATATCCTGAGCCTCGGAAATTATAACGCTCCGCCAGCCGCTTTCGGGGAAATACACCCCATAACGCCGCCTTACGCCGTCAGTTTCCAAAAGCCCCGCCGCATTCTCGGGATAATATTTCACCGAGCTGCTTATCCCCGTGTTTCGGATAATGACGTTCTGCGCCCTGAGAGATGAAAACCTGTCAAAGTGCCGCAAAACCCTTGCGCTGAAAAATTCGGGCGATGAGATATTCGTTTCCAGAGCGGGGAGAGGCTTGCCCTTTTCCCACCGTGAACCAGTGTAATCCGTGCCCGTGAACCCTCTCAGATACAGACCGTTACAGTCAGAGGGGAGAGTGACCTCAAGCATATTTTTTCCCGTAAACTCAACGCTGTCCGTGTTTCCAAGCTTGCCGTCGTGGGTGAGCCTGCCGCTGTCGGGAGCAATGGCTTCCTTAACGTCCCTTTTGAATTTGTCCCAGGAAAAATCCCGCATATAGATGACCACGCCGTTGCGGAAATCCTTGACAGAATCGGGCCGCTTGAAATTTATGGAATTAACATAAAGCTCCGCACCGCCGAAGCTTGCAAGCATAATGACCGCTGCCGCAATACAGCTCTGAGCGGCAGTTTTCGTAAATATCCTTTCTGCGCCCTTGTCGGAAAAAATGCCGAGACGGGCAATATCCGCCGCCGCAGCACCGCACCACCCTGCTGTCAGTATCACAAAATAAAAGGTTCGGGGCACAAGTCCGAAATAAAGGCACAGCTCGGGAAGTGGGAATGTGGCGCAGACAAATATGAGCACATTCGGCTTTAAAATAAAGCTGCACACCGCAAACGCCATCACCCCGATAACGCACACCGCCGCAAGCTTTATGCAGTAGTCGCTGTGGTAATATTTGCCATTATAGAAAAATACCTCCGTCAAGGCATAAAAAGACTTGTTCTCATACTTTGAAAAAGCCGCACTCATAAATCCGTTTATGATAAACCGAAATCCACGGACGATGAGCTGAAACTTTATCGCCGCAAAAATTCCGAGACCGCCCACAGCCGCCGCCGACAGCCCCCGTGACAGGGCAGGAAACCTCCTCCTCAGCCCGAATATCACTGCAAAAAGCAGATATGCCCCCAGCGTTATCCACGCCGCAAAGCTTTTTGAGATGATGACCACGCCCTTGCTCTCGCAGGCTGTGATAAATGTGAACACCGAGCCGAAAAGTCCCAGCAGTGGCATCACACTGAGCATTATAATGTATATTGCCCTCGCCCTGCCCGTCTCAATGTGCATTCCGTGAGATACCGAAACAGGAAATGCCCCGTCATTATGGCTGCGGAGCTTTCCCTTTATGAAATTTTTCAAAGCTCCGCCTCCCGTCAGTCAAGCTTTACTTTTATAAGTCCCTCAGGTGACTGTGCATCGGGGAAATACACGCCGCATAAAAGCCTTGCGGCGGCAAAATAATCCGCACCGTCCTTTACCCTTGCCGCAGTCCCCTCAGACCGCATTATTTCGAGAATTTCAAAGCTCTCAGGCTCGTCGGGCACGGCAACATATACCTCCCCGTTTTCCGCCGAAAGATAATATGCCACGCTCATAAGCCGCTCAAAAACCGCATCACGCCTTGAAAGGTCATTGTCCGAAAGGTCGGCGGTGAGAAAAAATCTCCTGTCCGAATTTCTGCTCAGCACCTTAACGATATCCTTGTCAAACCTTGCGCTGAGCTTGTAGTGCATAAGGCTCAGCCTGTCGCCCTGCATAAATTCCCTGTAGCCGCACACATCTCCCGGATAACCGCCGAAGCTTGGCGCAGTGCTTGTCTCCGAGGGCGTTTCGGGAGCGGGCAGGCGCAGTATATCCCTTGCTTCCGAAGCAAAGCTTTCCCTCAGCTTCGGAATGATATACACCGAGCAGTGCAGCTTTTTTCTGAACCGTTTTACTGAAAAAAGTCTCAGCAGATCAAAAATTTTCACATACTCCGCCGTAATGTCCACCCGTGAGCAGTGCTCCGAACCGAGAGTCACCGTCACCGTTTCCGTCCGCAGAGCGGGAATGGGCACAGTCACCGTCGAATAGCTCACATCGCCCGTGGGATAGCAAACTGCCTTTACCCTGATCCCGGTGTTCGGCAGGGGAAAAACGGAGTTGTTCGTCACCGTGAAAGCCGCCTCACAAGGCTCTCCCTTAAAAGCGGTTATCCGTGAGCTTTTAACGGAGCATTTGAGAAATACTGCGCTGATGATAAGCTGTGCCAGGAGCATCACAGGCAGTATGAGCAGCGCAACCAGCAGCACAAATGAAAGGCTGTCCGAATATAAAAGATAAAACAGTCCCGCCCCCATAAGGACGAGGATATAAAGCACCCTTGACATACGCAGTCCTTTTACAGCTTCGGAGCCGTAACGCCGCCGCATATGCTTTCGAGAATATCCCTTACGCCGCTGTCATCGGGGACTTTTCCCTTTATCCTTGCGGGTATCACACGGTGAGCGCAGACATCGCCGTAAATATTCTCAATATCCTTTGGTATAACGTAATTCCTGCCCGAAAACATAGCGGCGGATTTCGCCATAGCCGTAACTGCCAGAGAACCACGGGGGCTTACTCCAAGCTCCAGTCTCGGGTCATTTCTCGTAGCCGCCGACAGCCTTGCGATATAGTCGAATATCTCGTCGCTCACAAATACCCCGTCCGCAGCGTTTCGGAGCAGCTTAAGGTGTTCGGCGGTCATTACCGTCCTCACCTGTGGGAGACTGCTTTTCTGCGACTTTGCCTTTAAAATAGCCGCCTCGTCCTCAGGGTCGGGATAGCCCATAGTGAGCCGAATCATAAATCTGTCAAGCTGGCTCTCGGGGAGATTCTGCGTTCCCGCCGAGCCGCAGGGATTCTGGGTCGCAAGGACAATAAATGGGTCGGGGAGGGGACGGGTAACGCTGTCCACCGTCACAGCCCGCTCCTCCATTGCTTCAAGGAGCGCCGACTGGGTCTTGCTTGATGTTCGGTTTATCTCGTCCGCAAGGAAAAGATTGCAGAAAACCGCACCCTCACGCCATTCAAATTCCCCCGTCTGACGGTTTGGCATATTAAATCCCGTCACGTCCGCAGGCATAACGTCGGAGGTGAACTGCATACGGTTGTAGCTTAGTCCCAGCGCCTTTGAAAACGCCACCGCCATAGTGGTCTTGCCAACTCCGGGGATATCTTCCAGCAGGATATGTCCCCCTGCGCAGGCAGTCATAAGAATTTTTATGATGATATCGTCCTTGCCGATAACGGACTTGCGTATCTCGTCCGCCGCCGCTTTCAGCATTCCGATAAGCTTCTTGTCAATGTCCATCTGCCGACCTCCGCTTTTTCAGACAGCAAAGCGGCAAGAGTATAGCTCCCGCCGCCTGATGAATGTATTTGGTGTTTTTCAGCCTTATCAGCTCATAGAAAGTATAGCCATATCGCCGTTTGTAGCAAGGCCTTCCTTAACGTTTGCCGCAGCGATGAGCTTAACGATGCTGCCCTTTGTTCTTCTGAGAGCACTGTCAAATTCGGAGATAGCATTCACGAAAGCCTCGTCCTTGTCCTCAGCGTTGTAGGTAGCGCAGGTGAGGAGCACCTTGATGGTGTTGAAGAGGGTGTTGAAGAAGATGAAGTTGTCCCAAAGGTTAGATGTGCAGTCAGCATAGGGCATACAATATGTCCATACATAGTTTACCATTACCTGCTCGATGTAGTGCTCTCTGCCGTTCTTGAGGAAGTCCTCGTGATATGCCTTCTTCATAGGCATATATACCTTGTCATCGTACTTGAATTCCCTCATAGCTCTGTCGCACTTTACATTGGAGAATACGGTGTCAAGAAGCTTGTCGTATCCCTCGGAAGTGGGGAGCGCACGGAGAAGTGAAAGACCGTCGCAGAGGCTGTATGCAAAGTTGGGAGTGATAGACTCGAAATATTTCATAACAGCGTCCTGATTCTTGGGCACGTTCATATCACGGAGGAAGGTTGCAATATACTTGTCCTGCTCCTCGCCGGTGGTCTTGTCGAGCATTCCCTGAAGTGTCTTGTAAGCATAGTTCAGAAGGAGCATACGCTTTTCAAAAACGAAATTCCTGTTCTGGAGGATCTGCATTGTGAGGACCTTGAACTCCCAGTAATGCTTGAGCTGAGGAAACTTTTTCACAAGCTCCTCGCCCTGCTTTGCAAATTCTGCTTCGTGCTCGGGCTTGAGGTTTGTCATCTTGAAGCTGAGAATGCCGTCAATGCTCATAAGCTTTCTGATAAGGGGCTTCTGATATATAGGGAAAACGTACTCCACAGCGCTGGGAGATGTGAGAATGTTGTACTGAACCTTTTCTTCGAGAGTCTTGTCCTCTGCAAGCTCCTGAAAATAAGACGGTGTGATTATAGGGTATGGCATTATATTTCCTCCAGTCCGAAGCCGTTGGCATCGGTTAATTTCAAAGCTCAAAAAATGTCACAAAACAATATGTCTTTATAAGTATATCACACATTCATCAAAAAATCAATGCTTTTAGTAAAAAATACTATATTTTGCACTAAAAATCAATTGTGAAATTGTTGATTTTTCAGCTTTCATTTTCGCTGCTTTCCGAGTTGTTCAGCCCGTAAGACAAAAGCATAAGGCTGTCACCAAGATGAACGTTTTCCGCAATGATATCCTTGTGCTTTGCGGTGAGATCGTAGTGGGAAAAGTTCCAGAAAGCCTTTATTCCGCAGCTTACAAGGAGGTCTGTGCATTCCTCCGCCGATTCTCTCGGAATGCAGAGTATAGCCGCCTCGGGGTGCTTTTCTGCAATAAAATCACGTATCTCCGTCATAGGGAGTATCTTCATACCTGCCACTGTCAGCCCTGTCTTGTTTTCGTCGGTGTCAAATATCCCGCAGAGGGTCATTCCGAAGCTTTCAAATTTCATATGAATGGCAATGGCACGGCCAAGGTTTCCCGCACCGATAAGTATGGCTTTTCTGTGCCTGTCAAGCCCCAGTATCCGTCCTATCTCAGAGTGGAGGTCGGGGAGATAGTAGCCGCAGCCGGGCTGTCCGAAGCCGCCGAAGCAGTTAAGATCCTGCCTTATCTGTGAAGCCGTCAGAGACATCTGCGCCGCCAGATCTGCGGAGGATATCCTTGTGCGCCCCTCAGCGATAAGCTCTCCGATAAAGCGGTAATATCTTGGGAGCCTTTTTATTACCGAGGAGGAAATATCCTCTTTTCTTGCCATAGTTCACCATTCCTTTTTGTGGAGAGTTTTGCGGTTTTCGCATTTGCGCAGAAATAAACTGCGGCAGTCCGCAGCACAGCCGCAGACTCCGCAATTATAAGTAATTATTACATCATAGCCGCAAGGCGCTTGTTTATCTCAAGGAGGAAGTCCTCGGTGTTGACCTTCTTCTTGTTTTCAAGATGAGAGAGAACGTACAGGTCGCCTGTCATAACGCCCTCTTCAATGGTCTGAACGGTAGCCTTTTCAAGCTTCTCCGCATATTCGGAAAGAGCCTTGTTGCCGTCAAGCTCGCCTCTCTTCTTAAGAGCGCCCGACCAGGCAAAAATGGTGGCAACGGAGTTTGTGGAGGTCTCCTCGCCCTTAAGGTGCTTGTAGTAGTGACGGGTAACGGTTCCGTGAGCAGCCTCGTACTCATAAACTCCGTCGGGAGATACGAGAACGGAGGTCATCATACCAAGGCTTCCGAAAGCGGTAGCAACCATATCGGACATAACATCGCCGTCATAGTTCTTGCAAGCCCAGATGTAGCCGCCGTTTGAGCGAACAACTCTTGCAACAGCGTCGTCGATGAGGGTGTAGAAATACTCGATTCCGGCAGCCTCAAACTTAGCTTTGTACTCGTTCTCGTAAATTTCGGCAAAAATGTCCTTGAAGCGGTGGTCGTACTTCTTGGAGATGGTGTCCTTTGTGGCAAACCAGAGGTCCTGCTTGGTGTCAAGGGCAAAGTTGAAGCAAGCCTTTGCAAAGCTTCTGATAGAGTTGTCCTTGTTGTGAAGTCCCTGGATAACGCCTGAGCTGTCCTTGAAATCGTAAATGAGGGAGCGGGTCTCCTTACCGTCCTTGTCGGTGCATACCAGCTCGCACTTTGAGCCCTGCTCAACCTGCATCTCGGTGTTCTTGTAAACATCGCCGTAAGCGTGACGGGCAATGGTTATGGGCTTTGTCCAGGTGGGGAGGAGGGGAGTGATGCCCTTAACGATAATGGGAGCTCTGAAAACAGTACCGTCAAGAATTGCTCTGATAGTGCCGTTGGGGGACTTCCACATTTCCTTAAGGTCATACTCGGTCATTCTCTGAGCGTTGGGGGTGATAGTCGCGCACTTTACAGCAACGCCGTACTTCTTTGTAGCCTCGGCGGAATCAACTGTTACCTGATCGTTGGTCTCGTTTCTGTGAACAAGACCGAGATCGTAGTAATCGGTCTTAAGGTCAACATAAGGGGTGATGAGGATATCCTTTATCATCTTCCAGATGATTCGGGTCATCTCGTCTCCGTCCATTTCCACCAGAGGGGTGGTCATCTGAATTTTATCTGCCATTTTTATTATACCTCCAAGAATTTTTTTATTCCGTGCATATATGTAATGTCCTGAAAAATGTCATCGCTTGTCCCCTTTGGATACAGCCGCAATGAAGCCAAGCCCCACGCCTGCGGCAATTCCCCCGAAGGGCATAGTGAATATCTCACCCGTGATGCAGCCGATGATCATACCCGCAAGAAGTCCGAGACAGCCACCCGTTACGGGAGCGGATATGCGCAGTCTTTTGCGGCGGTATTCACCGTCACGAAGCTCTTTTAAGCGCATAAGCCTGTTTCCGCCGTCCCCCGTTTCAACGTCGAAGCTTACTTCTTTAAGTATCTCACAAGGGAAATCGGGGCATTGTCCGCAGCTGTCATATCCCTTTGCCTCGGCGCATTTTCCCACTTCGCACTCCTCGTCCTCGAAAAGCTTTTCACGCTCAGAGACAGGGCGGCAGTATGGGCAGCCGGGGCAGTCATTTTCTTCCGCAAAGCGACATTCGGTGCAGTTCATACCGCACTTTGCAAGGCTTATCCTTTCCTGTTCCATTATATTTCCGAATTTATCATATAGTAAACCGTGAGGATAATGAACAGCGGCATCAGGGAGAGAATGCTGCGGAGCTTTTTGTTCATATCGGGGAGCTTTTTTTCGAGAATGTAATTGACAAGCAGGCAGATAAGAAGACCTGCTAAAAAGGATATCCGTCCGCCTGCGGTCTTGGGAAGTCCTCCCATATAGCTGCGAAGAAATATTTCGGGATTCATAGCGATCCTCCTTGTGCCGCCGTCATAATGCGGGTTTTATCAGAAAAAGGTACACAATAAAAACCAAAAAGGCGGAAAATGCCGAGATGCCCTTTCGTCTGCCGTCATTCATATCGGGACACCTGCTTTTGAGGAAATAGTATATCCCGATATAAACCGCTGTTGCTATAGCAATAAGTATAAAGTCCTCCCAAGTGCGTGGGCGGCTGCTGTGGCTGCGGTATCTGAGAAAACGGAAGATATTATCCACGGCCATTCTCCTTTGGTGTTAAAAATTGTGTCGGGGAATTATTACTTTAAGGACTCTCTTGTGTAATCGAGAAGTCCGCCTGCAAGAACGATGTCCTTGGTCCTGCCTGTAAGCTCGCAGAGAACGGGAATTTCCTTTCCGTTTGTCTTATTTACAACGGTAAGTTCAGAGCGGCCCTCGGAAACTGCCTTTCTTACATCGGCGATAACAAGCTCGTCACCCTGAGAAATGTTCTCATAATCGGACTCATTTACAAATGTGAGGGGAAGAA
>ERZ1026848.2193-NODE-2193-length-10044-cov-3.326359_pt1 | contig 10044 bp, 9 predicted proteins | sample MGYA00380154_ERZ1026848 | MGnify/ENA primary metagenome ERZ1026848 (study PRJEB33269, sample SAMEA4719790) | human gut metagenome | biome: human-associated habitat; feature: organic feature; material: feces | place: Cameroon | collected 2013-10 ...
GCATCCTTTGACCCGGACATTTACTATATCGAGGTCAAGTGGGACGGCTACAACATTGCCAACGCCAACAAGAAATACCAGCTGGCAGTTGGCTTCTACTACGGGGATACCTGGGATCCCACCAACGACTGGAGCTACCAGGGCATTACCAAGTGCAAGGATACCTACCAGGACGGCAGCGAGACCCGGACAGATTATATCTGTGTGTACAGCGGGGATACCCTGGTGGGCGGTATCGAGCCCAACGGCAGCAAGCCGGTTGTGACCACTGCGGCTACCACAGAGGGATCCGGCACCACGACCACCACAACCACTACGACAACCGACACCACCGTTCTGGGGGATGTGGACGGCAACGGCAAGGTAGAGGTCAATGACCTGGTGCGGCTTGCCCGGTATGTGGCGCAGGATCAGGAACTGACTCCCGCACTGACTGCCCAGCAGGTTACCAATGCGGATGTAAACTGCGATGGCACAGTGGATGCCAGCGACATTACCATGATCGCACGGGCGCTGGCCCGACTGACCTCTTTAGAGGATTTCGGGAAATAACCAACAGAGAAAGCAAGCAGCCATACCGGCAAGCATCCGGTATGGCTGTTTTTGCGTATGGAATGGATCAGAGCACCAGGGAGGGAGCGGCGTAGACCCGAGCCTTCAGCTCACTGTTCAGCATGTACAGTCCCTTTGCATCGGAGCCGAACAGCTCCATCTTGGTAATCAGATCGGAGGCATTCTTTTCCTCCTCCCCCTGCTCCTTGACGAACCAGTCCAGCACCTGCATGGTACGGAAGTCCCGTGCTTCGTAAGCGGCAGCGTAGATGGTATTGATCAGGGAGGTGACGTATTTCTCGTGCTCCAGTCCCTTGATCAGGGGCGTCATATTGTCTCCCCGTGTCCAATCCGGCTTGTCCACCGACGCAAAGACCACCGGCTCACTGTTGTTTTGCAGATACTGGTAGAATAGCATGGCGTGATCCCGTTCCTCCTGTGCCTGGATCCGGTACCAGTTTTCAAAGCCATCCAGTCCGACAGCAGCATAATAATTGGCAAAATCCAGGTAGAGATAAGCGGAGTACAGCTCCTTGTTGATTTGCTCGTTGATAAGATTTGCGACCTTATTGTCCATTGTGACACATCCTTTCTGAAGGGCATTGCCCGTCTTTATTCTGCCACATTTCGCCGGAAAAGTCAAGCCCGGCGGCCAAATCCGGAGAGAAGATTTACAACGGTGCATCATATTTTTTGTGCAGAATCAATAGAAAATCAACTGGTTTTGAGGCGTTTCGACTGATTTCGCCCCTCCCTTTCTTCATGCGGAAAGGGAGGCTAAAAAAAGGTGTTGACATTTGCGCCAGCCTGTGCTATAATAAATGAGCACTCTGAGATACGGAGTGTGCACAGAACGCGGGATGGAGCAGCTCGGTAGCTCGTCGGGCTCATAACCCGAAGGTCGTTGGTTCAAATCCAGCCCCCGCGACCACTTAAAAAAGCCGCTTGATTTTTTCAAGCGGCTTTTTCTGAAAATGCCGCTGTGGTGGAATTGGCAGACACAAGGGACTTAAAATCCCTCGGATTAACCTCCGTACCGGTTCAAGTCCGGTCAGCGGCACCAGAATGATGCTCTCAAATGGCTTAGTTAGGTCGTTTGAGAGCTTTGTTTTTTATCTGAAAGCAATTTTGTCCGTTGTTTGTCCGTTATTTTTAAAAATCACTTGTTTGAAGCTTTTTTCATATTGATTGCGTTTGCAACTGTGTCCATTGCACGGATCTGTGCAGCTTGGAAGGTATGAGCATAGATTTGTAAAGTCGTTGTAGCAGTTGAATGTCCTAAACAACTTTGTACAGTCTTTACATCAATGCCGTTGGAAATAAGCATTGAGGCATTGAAATGACGAAAGCTATGATTACAAACATAACGCATACCTGTTCTCTCACAGAAACGTTTAAAGTAATATCCGGGAGCAGAACCGTCCATTGTCATACCATCCCAGCGTGTAAAAATACGGTCTGTTTCAATCCATTTATCTCCAACCTTTTTACGCTGTATATCCTGCAAATCGTGCCATTTTAAAAGCATTGGCATAACTTCATCAGGTAATTTAAGAGTACGATAGCTTGTTTCTGTTTTGGGAGTTTCAGTATATGTACCTCCCTTTTTCCTTGAATAGATGGAAGTTCTGTTTACTGTAACCATATTTGTTTCAAAATCAATATCCTTCCATTCAAGACCAAGCAGCTCGCCTTTACGAAAACCTGTGTAAATTGCCAACGTATAAAAAAGCACATATCTGTAATTATCATCATCTTCCTGTTCAAATAATTCAAAAAGCTTCTGAACTTCTTCTAAAGTATAAATCTCACGCTTTTCACCGTCAGGCTTTGGAAGAGTAACTGCACGACAAGGATTGCTCTGAATAAGCTGCATTTTTATCGCATAATCAAAAATAGTTGATATCATCGAAATATGAAGCTTGATTGTTTTCGCAGAAAGCTTTCCGTTACGCTTATTACGACCGTCACAACGCTTTTCTTCCGTCATTGAAATAATGAATTTTTGAATATCACGAGCGGTAATTTTATCAAGACGAATATGACCGATAGCATCATAAATTCTCTTTGACATCCAGCGATAACCTTCAATAGTTTTAGGCTTAAGTTTAAGCTCCGCATATTCATTAAACCATTGTTCAGAAAAATCAGCAAACTTTATTGCAGATGTGACAATGCCGTGAGAACAATCTTCTTCAAATTTAACTACAATTTTGTTAAGCTCTTTTTCGACTTGCTTTGGGGTAAGCTTAGGATCAGGCTTCCAAGTCATAGCCTGCTCAACCTGTTTCCCATCTGTATTATAACCGCAGGAAACTCTTATCTGATAGGAGTTCCCTCTTTTTCTTACTGTTGCCATAGTATTTATTCTCCTTAAATAAATTTAGATTTATGGCATACCTTTGCACAAATATATTTTAGCATATTAGCAGACGAAAGTCAACATTTTTTTATTTACTGTGCAAAGGTATGCGTCTATGTTACGCAGATTTGTTCAAATACTCGATAAGTGATTTTTTCGAAACAAGAATCTTTCCACGCTTACCTTTTCCCGTGCGAATGTACGGGATCTTACCCTGTGTCACAAGCTGACGTATGGTATGCTCGGATAAGCCTTTGACAGCTTCGGTACATTCTTTTATAGTGAGCATTTCAACGGGCTCATCAGCTTTAGTTATTTCGGCTTTGCTGTCTGTTTCAAGCAACTGCGATAATAATGCAGCAATTTGTGTGATAATTTCTTCTCTGTTCATTTCCTTATTCCTTTCGTAAATAAAAATGAGAGCCACAAAGCAGGTATTTCTGCTCCATAGCTCTCATTCGCTGTTCCATTCCTCTCATTCGGAATGCCGTTATTAAATTATGTTTACCTTTCCCGACCGTCTTTATTGCGGTTATCCCTGCACTGTCGGTCAAGCCTTTCCTGTTCCTGCACCTTTTTTGCCCATTCTGCCATTTCTGTAACTCTCTGCCTGAACGGTACTTTCGGTCGATTTGCTTCCTCATATTTTTCAAGCTCAGCTTTTTGCTCCCTAACCATTCTGTCATAGTCTGTTTCGAGAGCATCAAGCATTGCCCTGTAATTTACGGTAACCTCCTTTTTTCTTGCAACAGCCGACTTGTATTCCGCCTCCATTGCCGAAAGCTCTGTTTGTGCAGCTTCAAGTATTTTCGGAAATTTCTCCAAATTCTCTTTTGTCTTTACTCCCAAATCCTTGACAAGATTTAATTTTGCCAGTTCGGAGATATCATCGGAAAGCAACGGACGTTTATCAAGTATTTCAAGATAACGCTGACCGTTTTTAATAACAAAATCATAGTCCGAAATTTTCTTCTTTATCGCCTTGTATCGCTCGATTACTTCATCGGCTTTCTCCGCAACTTTGTTTACCGTATCATCAAAATCCTGCCTTGAATGAATTTTATTCTCACTCATAAAGCAAAGTAAGTCGCAGGTTTTCCGAAGCTCTCCATATGTAACCTCCCTGAAAAAGCCTTTCTTACGATTAAAAGAAATCTGCAAACCACGCAAGCAAAGTGCGTAATCCCTCTGAATACCGCTGTATTTGAGTATTTTGTCAAATGACATTTCTCTGTCCTTGTGTTCGATTCGGTATTGCAGTTCCTCAAGTCCGTAACCGTCACCCAGATTAAAGGTTCTGACAGGCTTACGGTTTTCAAGATATGATGGCTTGACGGAAAGATATTTTCCCTGTTTGACGGTATATCCGCACTTTATGAGTTCTTCAATTAGGTCGGCAATGGTTTTTATATTGTCAAGCAGAATGATCCTGTCAATATCATCGCATAACTTCGATTTCCAGGAAGTACAGTTTTGCCTTGCAAGCCATTCGGTGTACTTTTGATTACGCCTGAACTTCGGTTTTTCAATAACGCTGAGATTATGGTCTTTCATTATCCTATCGGAAATATCTCGGCAATGCTTCAGCGTTTTCTTGTTATCTATCCAGTGTTCACCATTCAGATTGTATGCGTTTACGGCAAAGTGAACGTGAATATGGTCGGTATCAACGTGAGTGGCAGCAAGTATCTGATGATTGTTCCCGAAAACATTCTTTGCCCATTCAAGCCCGATTTTGTGTGCTTTCTCTGCGGAGATTTCACCCTTTTTGAAGGACATCACATAATGATGTATTTTTATTTTCTGCTTTCCTATGGCATTTGGCTTTTGGGAATATTTCTGTCCCGAATAGCTTTCATAGCAAAGCCCCATTTCCATATATGCGGATTTTGGTTCTTCCGAACAATTCAGACCTGTGATAAATCTTGCTGGAGTGTCCTTGCTCTCTCCCGTGATATATTTCAGAAGTGCAAGGGGATTTGCTTTTATTGACGAAATGTGCTTTATTACAGCCAAGCAGAATCCACCTCTTGAAAGGTAAAGGGGTTAAGCCTGTTATGCACATAGTCTTCAAGGGACAGGATTGCTTTTTCAATGTTAACCATATCTGTGAGAAAAATTGATTTTTCGGTGTTTACTGTTTTGGCAATTACGTTAATATCCGCAATTACCTTGCGTTCATCATTATCATCATCGGAATTATAGATAATATCCCAAAAATTGGGTTTTAGAATTTTTCCGTCAACCGCCTTTTCTCTTATGTAAGCAGCAGGAAGCTTTTTATATTTTTTTGAAAGTGTAATAATCCTGTCCCACTCATCTGGCGAAAACTTTACTTCTTTAATAATCTTTCCTTTGTTCTGTTTCATCGTCTGCACCTCCTTAATATGTGTTCACAAGCTGAGAATAGTGTTTAAAGAAAAGCCGTCTGCATTTTTCATAACGCTTTTGAAATTCACGAAGCTTTTCAAGATATTCCGAATTTGTGTTTTCTGTCACACGGATAATCATATCAAGGTCTGTGCCGATATGATTTATCCTTTTGATTGCAAAGCAGAGGGTATCAACAGGATAGTATTTCCATTCCTCACAAAGAGCAATATTTCTGATGAAGGTTGCAGGCTTCATTTTCAGAAACTCGGCTCGTTTGCAAACAGTTTCCCACTGCTTTTCGGAAAAGATAATATTCTTGCGTTTTGTTCTTTTCATATTCCTGCCTTTCTTTATGTGTATATCAATATCGGGGTTTTAGGTGCGGCAGTCCTTAACAAGCTGACAACGGTGGTTGTCACGAAAAAGATGTACTTTTTCTGCGCTTGTGACAGACTACCTACTCCCTTTTTCAATCCATTGAAAACAATGTGTTTAATGCCTGCCTGTCAGCAGCTTACCGAATTTCTCGATAACACCCGTGTTTGCGGTATCCTCGAAAACGGCAAACAGAGCATTGAGCCGTTCCTCGAAATTCTCACTGATAAAAGCCTTGTCCGTAAGCTCGGATATGCGTTCCTTGTTTTCGGCTATCTCCGCATTTTTCTCAGACAGCTCCTGTTCAAGCATTTCAATTCTGCGGTCACGCTCGGCAAGCTGTTCTTTCAGCTTTTCACATTCACTGTTAAGCTGCTCACTTTGCTTTTTTCGCTTGTCCGATTCATAAGTTTTATCACGGAGTTCATTCTCTAAACTTGCGACTTTTTGGACAAGCCGAAAATTTACATCTGTCGGCTTTAAAATTTCCTGTGCAGTAAGGTCAAGAAGCGTTTTGCCGTTCTGCCTTAAAATATGACATCTGAGCTTTTCGTGATTGCGGTTGATTTTCGCATACACAGACTGCTCGGAAACGTGATTTTGGGCAGCATACTCTTTTACGGTCAATGCTCCGTCTGTCATTTTGGGAATAACCATTGATTGTCCTTTCTGCCCTTATCAGAAATGTACCTGTTCCGACTTTTCGTGAAACACTCGATTTGCAAATTCATCAAATGAAGTGTCTTTCGGAATTTTGTCAAGAAACTCGATTAAGTCTTTTGTAGTGATGTTCAGTTTCTTGCAAAGTCTGACTATCTCCCGATTTTCCAATTGCTGAATTGTGCTGTTATACTTGGAAAGACGTTCGCCCAACTTTTTGCTCTCATTGATTTTGGCATTCTGCTGTTCAGCTGTCTTATCCCTCTTGGCATAACACTCTTCGAGTTTTTCGTAGATGCTGCGCTTTGGCTTTTTTGCTTCCGTGACGGTTGCTGATGTGGTGGTGATTGTTTCGTTCATTAATTTTTCCTCCTTGTATGTTTTGCATTTTTCAGTTCTCTGACAGAATAGCTGAAATGCTATTCTGCTCTTGAACTGCTCCCATTCTATCATACTTTTTTGTGAAAACCGATTTTTGCCCTTACATTATTTATTCTTAGCTCCGTGTAATACCTTTATGGGCAAAATGCGTATTATTCATATAATTCCATACTTTGCATTGACAAAACAGTTGATTTCAGCTATAATATTCCTAAGAAAACTTTTTGAAACAATTTCTTGCGGAAAGGGTGAATTTGGTATGATTGAGTTTTTTAAGTACGCTTGCGGTACTGCTTCTATGGGGATAACGGTGGATTTCAGCACGAAAACAGAGGTCTATTTTATCGGAAATGGTGACATTATCAGAGAATATGCTCACAGCGGTATGCCCTCGGCTCTCCCAAAGGAAATAATGAAACATAGCAATGAGTTCGGCAATTTGATAAAAGACTGCAACAGGCTTATGAGAGTAAAGCGTGAATTGAATGAGCTTATGGGAATTGCAGACAGGCTTTGTGACTTGGAATCATTCTGCAATGGTGAGTGCAATTCTGTTCTTGATGAACTATCCGACTTTTACGATATGTCCGAATATGCAAATGTTGTCAAAAACTACATAGTGTATCTTCTGTTCTGTTCATTTAAGCAACAACGTAATTTATTCAATAAAAAAGTCGGGTTATCTGTAAAGAATAACCACGACAGGGCAGAGAAACATATTGAACTTTTCAGAAATGAAGCTGATAGGTTATTCAAGCCTTTTCTTGTTGCAAGAGAGAAAAAAGAATTTTCATTTGGCAGCGGCTTATTCGGATATGAGGAAGTTACGGATTGCTCTGTTTATCATATTCGGGGCAAGGATAAACCGATTACCTTGAGTGTTGCCAACAATTCCTACATTGCTATGCTTGAAATTTATGATGATATACTTAATCGTGCAAACAAGGTCATACGAAACTGTGATAGTTGTGGTGAATTAATGATTACAGACAGGGCAAACGCTTCGCTTGTATGCAGCAGAACGAATTGCAAGCGTGACTATCACACCAAAATAAACAGCGAGTCCAGACGCAGAGCAATGGCTGAGCCTGTGCAGTCTGCTTACATCAGCTTCAATGAAAAGTGCAAAAGCTACCGTAAAAAGCTGCTGCCGTTCCCCGAACTGCTTGAAAAATTCGATGAACGGCATAACAAGTATCGAGCTAGGCTCAAAAAGGCTAAAAGTGGGTTGACAAAAAACAGTGATACAGATGATGTTGAGTATTTTGATGCTTTGTGCAAGGATGCGGCGGAGGAGATGAGGGATTATGCGATAGTTCTGAAAGGCAAGGCTAATTTGAAGACTGAATAACAAACAAAACAGCTCCGCAGGGATTTCATGTGGAGCTGCTGTTATTATTAGGGTTAATTATTCAAATGCATTATCTGTCCAAAGTTCGCATTGGGTCATGACGGTTTGTACTGCATCTTCCATTCCTTCGGGTGGATACCTGTGTTCTTTAAGCAGCTTCTTAATCAGCATTCGCATTCTTGCTCGTGCAGAGTCCTTTTTCTGCCAGTCGATTGTCTTGTTCTTGCGTAAAGTTTCAGTCAGTTCCTTTGTTATTGCAATAAGTTCGGAGTTTTCATAGAAATCTTTGATTGCCTGTGGTTTGGTAAGGGCATCGTAAAAAGCAAGTTCATCGGGGGTAAGACCGAGTTCTTCACCCTCTTTGGCAGAATTGGCGATATCCTTTGCCATTTTTAAGAGTTCCTCAATAACCTGCTCATTGGTAAGCATTCCGTTCAGATAGGCGTTCATAGTACGTTGAATTATCTCGGAAAACTTCTCGGATTTAACTACATTAGTCCTGCGGTAAACGTGTATCTGCTCGGCAATAAGCTTTTTGAGCAGTTCTACCGCAAGGTTCTTTTCTTTCATCTTTGCAATTTCTTCAAGAAACTTCGGATCAAACAGCGAAAATTCCTGATGAACATCAGAGAACAGATTGATTATTCCATCACTCTTGATACTGTGTTTCAAAAGTTCGTTGATTCTTGCGTTCATTTCAGGCAAAGATATTTTTTTGCCACCGCCTTGATTGGATATACGCATAACAAGTACACGCACTGCTTCAAAGAATGCAGCTTCAATTCGCAGGTGTTCCTCTGCCATTGACGAACAAAGTGACAAAGATTGATGCAGCATAAGTGCTTCTTTCAAAAATTCATCTTTATCTTCTGATTTGTCCGGAGCAATGATAAAGTTTACCGCACCGCTGATTGTTTTGGCTCTGTCCAAATCATTGCCGGTATTGAATTTACTGTAATCATACCCGTGGAACAGGTCTTGACAGCGAGAGAGCTTTTCAAGGAATTTCGGAAATGCAACTTTTGCTACATCGGTATCGCCGTATTTTTCCCTATCACGGACAGTATAGTCATTCATAGCCTGTTTAAGTGCCGATGCTATGCCAACATAGTCAACAACCAGACCACCCTCTTTATCACGGAAAACACGATTTACTCTTGCTATTGCCTGCATAAGATTATACCCGCTCATCGGCTTGTATACATACATTGTCGCAAGTGACGGAACATCAAAACCTGTGAGCCACATATCAACTACAATAGCAATTTTCAGAGGACTGTCATTATCCTTGAATTTCTTCGCAAGTTCCGTTTTATGAGCCTTGTTGCCTATTATGTCACGCCATTCTTCGGGATCCTTGTTGCTTGCTGTCATAACAACAGCAACCTTTTCTGTCCAGTCGGGGTGTATGTCAAGTATCTTGTGATAGATTTTCATTGCAATTTCTCTTGAATATGCAACTATCATCGCCTTACCTGTGAGAAGATTTGCTCTGTTGTTTTCGTAATGGTCGAGAATATCGGTAACAAGAGTATTTATTGTAGCATCATTGCCGAGAATGGCTTCCATACGGCTTAATTCACGTTTGCTTTGCTCAATAACGCTTGCATCGGCATTTGCCGCCATTAAGTCATATTCACTGTCAATCAGCTTAATTGTTGTTTCATCAAGTTTCAGCTTAACTACACGGCTTTCATAATAAACAGGACGTGTTGCACCGTCTTCAACTGCCTGTGTCATATCATAAATATCAATATAATCGCCGAAAACCTCACGAGTACTTCTATCCTTTGAGGATAGAGGAGTGCCTGTAAATCCGATAAATGTTGCGTTCGGAAGATTATTTCTGATGATTCGTGCTGTGCCGTATTTCAGTTTACCTGTTTCTGCTTCAACGCTTTCAGCAAGTCCGTACTGACCACGATGTGCTTCATCTGCCATAACAATAATATTTCTTCTTTCAGAAAGTGCATCAAAGGACTCCTCAAAC
>ERZ1026848.2202-NODE-2202-length-10020-cov-4.981535_pt1 | contig 10020 bp, 4 predicted proteins | sample MGYA00380154_ERZ1026848 | MGnify/ENA primary metagenome ERZ1026848 (study PRJEB33269, sample SAMEA4719790) | human gut metagenome | biome: human-associated habitat; feature: organic feature; material: feces | place: Cameroon | collected 2013-10 ...
CACTATCCTCTTCGTCGGCAGCGTCAGATGTGTATAAGAGACAGGTGAGTGTGTTGTGTATGAATCTATACGCACAAAAGAATGATTCTATTAACGTGTTAGTACCGGTGGCAGACGCCTTTACTGGTAATGTGATAGAAAATGGCAAGGTTGAGGTACTGGCTTTAGATTCAACATTTATAGCAGAGGGACAATGGCGTTATTCTGAAGATAATAGCGGCGCACGTACTGAAACTTGGCTGAATTTACGGGTTCCGGGTAATGGACGTTATCTGCTACGTTTAACACAGAATGATTATTTTACAACATATCAGCAGATAGTTATACAAAGGTCGAAACGTGCCGCTGATGGTTACGTTACATTGAAAGATAAAATCAAGATGCGCAAGCGTCCAGATGCAATGAAAGATAAGCAACTGGGCGAGGCAGTGGTAACAGCCACAAAAATCAAGATGGTGATGAAGGGAGACACCATTGTATACAATGCAGATGCTTTCCAACTGTCAAAAGGCTCAATGCTCGATGCACTCATAGAGCAGTTGCCAGGTGCAGAATTAAAAGATAATGGCGTAATTACGGTTAATGGAAAACAGGTCAGCAGTTTGCTTGTTAATGGTAAAGACTTTTTCCGCGGTGACCCTAAAGTGGCACTTGAAAACTTGCCAGCCTATATGGTGAACAAGGTAAAAGTGTATGAGAAGGAAACCGATTTTGAGAAATTCTCAGGCATAAAAGAGCGGGAACGCCCCTTGGTGATGGACGTAAATCTTAAAAAGCAATATAGCATTGGTTGGATAGCTAATGCCGAGGCAGCCTATGGCACAAAAGAAAAATATTTAGGCCGTCTGTTTGCTTTGCGTTTTACCGACTGTTCGCGTATTGCCATGTATGGCAACATCAACAATACCAACGACACACGTCGTGCAGGTTCAAAGGGTGATTGGACACCAAGCAGCTTGCCTGAGGGGGTGCAAACGAGCCGTACCGGTGGAGCAGAGTACTATTACGAAAACCGTCAAAAGACTTTACAATGGACCAGTAACCTCACAGTGAGTGATGTAGATAACAATACATCGACTTTTACGAACAGCGAGAGCTTTTTGCCGTCAAATAACTTCTACTCTCAGAGCAAGCAAAATGGTGACCATGACTTTACTACGATATCGACAAACCACGAATTTGTAGTAAACAAAGCTGGACGTCATAAAGGTGGCGTAAACTTTTATGGCTATAAAAATAGTGCCAACTCCTTGAATCTATATGGTGGGTTCAATAGCGACCCTTATGCATTAATACAAGCCGGTGCGCTCGATTCATTGTTTATGCCAGGTAACAATAAAATCAAAGAAATAGCACAATATCGCCGCCGTGAACAAAGTATGCTAAAGGGGAAATATTGGAGTGTAACAGCACCTTACAATTTGTGGCTATTCCCTTTCAAAGAAAAAGGCATATCCGATTTCTTCTCGTTAAACGTTGTAGGTAGTTATGACAAATACACACATGATGCTTTTAATACGTATAATTTGCAGTACCTCAATGGTACATCAAATGATGAGTACAGAAACCGCTATCAGCCTAAAACAGAGAGACACTATAACTACAGCGCAGATTTGACCTACCTCACAGTGTTTGGCGATTTTCAGCCCAGCATAATGTACGGGTATTCGCAAGATTATCGCAGTGGACGTGATGAGTTGTATCGCCTTGACAAGTTGGACAACTGGAGCCAGAACAGCAACGCTACGCTTGGCACCCTGCCTTCTGCCTCTTCAGAGTTGCAGGACGTACTTGACTTGCAGAATAGTGTATATTCATCATTGTGGAAACGTTTGCACCAACTGAATTTTGAAGTACGTTATCGTAATAAGGCCGCTAATAATACCGAGGTGACTGTTGCGCTTCCTGTCAATATAGAACTGGACCACTTGCTATACAATCGCAGTGGACGACATTTTGATTTGCATCGCACCAAGCCTCTCTTCATGGCCAATGGTGTAATGCAACAAGTATTTCGTAAAGAAGGTGCGTGGGAATGTGTCAGTTTGAGACTGAACTACAACTTCACACGTCGCCAGCCCGATCTTGTTAAAACCCTCGATGTGGTAGACGATAGCAACCCACTCTATATACAGAATGGTAATTCGGGCCTGAAGACTACAGCCATGCACAATGTAATGTTCGAGATATATGTGCGGCAAAAGCGGACTTACAGGTTCAACTTCTCATATAACCGCACGCACAACGCGTTGGCTACAGAACGCACCTTTGTGCCTACAACTGGCGGCTATATCGTGCGCCCTGTAAACGTTAACGGAAATTGGGCTACCGATGGCAAGTTCAATATCACGCACAATCTTGGTAAAAAGAAACTCTTTACGCTGAGCAACAGCACCTCTTACACATTTAGCCACAGTGTAGATATGGCAAACATTGCAGGTTCTGTAAATAATGCCCTCAGCACTATTAAGAACCTCTATCTGCATGAGCAACTGTCGCTCGATTATAGCAAGAATGGCTGGAATATCGGTGCCAAGGCGCGTGCCAGTTACAGCCATTTAGCAGGCAACCGTGCCGACTTCAATACCATCAATGCGTGGGATTACAATTACGGCATCACGGCCCGCATACCCATACCGGGTGGTATAGGTTTGAGCACAGACTTCACCATATTCAGCCGCCGTGGCTACGACGACCCAAGCCTTAATAGTGACGATGTGGTGTGGAACATGCGCCTGGAGCGCAGTGTGCTGAACGGCAATCTCACCTTTGCCGTTGACGGCTTCGACATTCTGCATAACTTGTCAAAGGTGACGCGCACCGTCAATGCCCAAGGCCGCATAGAAAGCTACTCAAACGTGTTGCCGTCGTACTTCATGGCGCACGTGATATACAAGCTCAATATTCAGCCCAAGAAAAAGAAATAATAAAAAAAGCTTGCGCGAAGGTGGGTGGAATGAATGTTCTGCTTACTTTTGTGCCAGTCACACAATTATTTACAATTAAGGGTGGTTCTAATAATCCCTATTTCAGAAAGTAGAACTCTAAGAACAGAATTTTTAGAACCATTCTAAAATCATTAAGCCATGGTCGCAGTGCTGTTTGCATAGTACTGCAACCATGTAAAATCGTAATTAAAGTATGCAAAGACATTTACTCTTATTATGCTTCTTGATATGTTGCGCGACAGCAAATGCTGAAAAAACAGACTCAATAAATTTCCTGTGTAAGGTGGCAGACGCGTTTACTGGTGATTATATAAAAGATGGCGAGGTCGATATATTGTCAACAGACTCTACATTTCTATGCAAGGGGCGATGGACCTACAGCGATTCTAATGGCAAAATAGAAGCCTCGTTAGTGGCAGGCAAATTGCCGAATAACAATAAATATATCCTCAGACTAACGCATAAAGATTATGTTACTACATATTATGCTTTAAGTTTGCATCTGCCCAAACGAAGTGGCGATTTTTATTATCCAACAGAGAAAATATTGATGCGCAAGCTTCCCATGCGTCAAAAAGAAAAGACGCTTGGCGAGGCCGTGGTAACAGCTACCAAAATCAAGATGGTGATGAAGGGGGATACCATCGTGTACAATGCAGATGCTTTTCAACTCTCGCAAGGCTCGATGCTCGATGCACTCATTGAGCAACTGCCTGGAGCGCAGCTTAATGAGGACGGTGTAATAACGGTCAATGGCAAGCGTATCAGTAGTCTGTTAGTTAATGGCAAGGACTTTTTTAGGGGTGACCCTAAAATAGCCCTCGAAAACTTGCCTGCTTATATGGTGAATAAGGTCAAGGTGTATGAACAACAGACAGATTACGAAAAGTTGACAGGGCGGAAAGAATGGGAGCGCCCTTTGGTGATGGACGTGAACTTGAAAAAAGAGTATTCAGTAGGTTGGATTGCCAATGCTGAGGCTGCTTATGGTACTGAAAATAAGTATTTGGGGCGCGTGTTTGCCCTGCGCTTTACTGATTGCTCGCGCTTGGCCTTCTTTGGCAATATCAATAACACGAATGACACGCGGCGTGCAGGCTCAAAGGGTGATTGGACGCCCTCGTACCTGCCGAATGGCTTGCAGACAAGTCGTACTGCTGGCGGTGAATATAATTATGAAGACCGCCAGGGCAATTTCAAATGGAATAGCAATTTTAATGTGTCGCACACCGACAACCATACAGTCACAAGTACAAACAGCGAAAGTTTTTTGTCCTCAGGAAGTGCTTTCTCACAGAGCAATGACGACTCACGCAGCCATTCCATTGATTTCAAAACGGTACATACCTTCTCTTTGTTTAAGGGATCTGCTTTCCATAATGGTAATGTAAACTTTGATTACGACAAGAACAAATACCAGACTTCCAGCATGGCGGGAGAATTTGAGCAGGACCCTTTCAACTTAGTCAGTGCGGGTGCGCTCGATTCGTTGTTTACCCCTGGCACGAATGCCTTGCAGCAGATAGCACGTTATCGTCGCAGCCAAATGGCGCGTAGTTATGGCGAAAACTGGAGCATAAGCGCGCCATATAGCTTGATGTGGGTGCCTTTCCGTAGCAAGGGCATAAACGACTCTTTTGACTTCAGCATATTTGCACAGTACGATAAGCACAGTTTTAACCGTTTCGACAACTATGACTTGCGCTATTTCAAAACGGGTGAAACTGATTACCGCAACCGCTACACCAATTATCCGTCAAGGCACTACAACTATAACGCCAAGTTAGGCTACACATTCCACATCAAGGAGTTTGAGCCAGGCATTTCATATCAGTATGCACAGGATTACCGTAGCGGCCGCTACGATTTGTTCCGCCTTGATCGCTTGCCAGATTGGGCAGAGGGTACCGCGCACGAGCTTGGGGCATTGCCCTCGTCAAACACCGAAATGGAACAGGCCCTTGATATACAGAATAGTGAGCATTCACAAAAGTGGCACCGCACACATCAGGTTGCACTCGATATCAGGTACCAGATTCCCAACAAGCCAATGACAAGGTTTCTGCTCTCTTTGCCCTTGCGTTTTGAACTTGACCATCTGCTGTATAACCGTAGTGAACGGCATTTTGACCTGAACCGCACGCGTCCGCTATTTATGCCAAGTGCGTCTTTCCAAAAGTCAATTCCTGGCAAGAATAAAACGTATTATTTTTTGTCCTTAGACTATAATATGTCACGGCAACTGCCGAGCTTGCAGTATGACATCGACTTGGTGAATGATGCTAATCCCCTCTATGTGCAGTATGGCAATAATGGGTTGCATGCAAGCACTACGCACAGATTAAAGTTGTCGTCTATGGGTATGGACTATCAACACTATCAAACACTCTATAATGTAGAGTTCTCATACCAGCGTACGCGCAATGCTATTGCCACTGAACGTACATACATGCCTGAAACTGGTGGCTATAAAGCGCGCCCAGTCAATGTGAATGGCAACTGGAGCACAGATGGTTCATTGTGGCTAACTCGCCAATGGGGAAAGAAAAAGAATGTGGCATTCTCTACAAACACTTCTTACAACTTTAACCACAGTGTAGACATGGCAAACATAGATGGTGCCACATACAATGCACTCAGTGTGTTCAAGAACCTTTACCTGCACGAGCAACTCTCGCTCGATTATAGCAAGAATGGCTGGAATGTCGGTGCCAAGGTGCGTGCCAGCTACAGCCATTTAGCAGGCAACCGTGCCGACTTCAACACCATCAATGCGTGGGATTACAACTATGGCATTACAGCCCGCATACCCATACCGGGCGGTATAGGTTTGAGCACAGACTTCACCATATTCAGCCGCCGTGGCTACGACGACCCAAGCCTTAATAGTGACGATGTGGTGTGGAACATGCGCCTGGAGCGCAGTGTGCTGAACGGCAATCTCACCTTTGCCGTTGACGGCTTCGACATTCTGCATAACTTGTCAAAGGTGACGCGCACCGTCAATGCCCAAGGCCGCATAGAAAGCTACTCAAACGTGTTGCCGTCGTACTTCATGGCGCACGTGATATACAAGCTCAATATTCAGCCCAAGAAAAAGAAATAGTAAAAAAGGCTTGCGCGAAGGTGGGTGGAACGAATGTTCTGCTTACTTTTGTGCAAGTCACACAATTATTTACTCAACTTTCGGATTCAGCCCGCCCTTGCTAAATCCGAAACTTGAGTCAACTAATATTGAACACCTACTTATAGATGAAGTTTACCCGACAGTTTGACCAAATGGATTGCGGTCCGTCTTGCATACGCATGGTAGCCTCGGCCTATGGCAAGGATTACCCCTTGTCGTACTTGCGTTCGCTTTCACACCTCACACGTGAGGGCGTGAGCATAGCGGGCATACGCGATGCGTTGCAACAGATAGGTTTGCGCAGTGCCACATTCGAAATGACGTTTGAGCAGTTGCGCGAGCACTGCCCCCTGCCAGCCATATTGCATTGGGAGCAGAACCACTTTGTGGTGCTGTATGATGTGCGCCGCAGCCGTGTCACGGGTAAATGGAAATACTATGTGGCCAATCCGGCCTATGGCAAGCACACATTCGACGAGGAAGGCATGGCGCGCTACTGGCTTAATGGTACCAAGGGCGTGGTAATAGCCATAGAGCCAACAGAGCAGTTTGACAAAATACCCGAAGTCAAGCAAAAACACAGTTTGCTGCGCTTTGCCCGAAAATATGTGTGGCCCTTCAAACTCGAAATGTCACAGTCGGCAGTCGGCATGTTATTGGGCATACTGCTCTCGTTGGTCACCCCCTTCTTGACACAGACCATGGTGGACGACGGTATAGGTTTGCGCAACATGAGCGTGATACTAAGCATCATGGTGGCGCAGATGTTTATATTTTTGGGCAGTTTCAGCATGAACCTCATCAGTAGTTGGGTGAGCCTTTATATGTCCACGCGCATCAACATTCACATCTTATCTGATTACTTGACCAAATTGCTGCGGTTGCCCATGACATTTTTCGAAACAAAGAGCGTGGGCGACTATCAGCAGCGCTTGGGCGACCATGCCAGGCTTCAGGGCTTTGTCACTTATGGCACATTACAGACCTTTTTCTCCATCGTGTCGGTGCCATTCTATTTGGTCATCATTGGGTGGTACAGTCCCGTCATATTAGGTGCTTATTTGCTGCTGACGGCTCTCAGCACCATGTGGATGGCCTACTTCTTCCGCCGCCGCAAGGCACTCGACTATGAGCAATTCAAGGTGAGTAGTGAAAATCAGAACAAGCAATTCGAACTGTTGCAAGGCATTACCGACATCAAGCTCAATGCTTACGAGACATATAAGTTGAATGAATGGCGTGAGTTGCAGGAACGTCAGTACCGCATGAGCCAAAAAGTGTTGCGCTTGGGACAGGTGCAGGAAACAGGTTTCGCACTGATAGGCCAGTTGCGCAACATCTTTATCACGTGTTGGATAGCCGTCGAGGTGGTAAATGGTAATCTTACCCTTGGCATGATGATGAGTATTTCAGCCATCATAGGTCAGGTAAATGGCCCCTTGTCGCAGCTGATAGGCTTTTTACAGCAACTGCAAGATGCCCGCATCAGTCTCGAACGTTCAGAGGAGGTACACCTGTGTCATGACGAGGACAATGAGGCACAGCAGCAAGTGCCGGCTGACCACCCGCTTGACATCGAAGTGTGCGACCTCAGTTTCTCATACACAGGCAGTGTCGGAAAACCCGCATTGTCGCACATCAGCTTGAAAATACCAGCAGGCAGTATGACAGCCATCGTGGGCGAAAGCGGCAGTGGCAAAACCACACTGATGAAACTGCTGTTGAAATTTTATCAGCCCACCTCGGGCCACATATTGTTAGGCGGATGCGATCTGCAACAATATGCTGCCCACTCAGTGCGTCATGCTTCAGGCATCGTCATGCAAGACAACTTCCTGTTTTCAGACACCGTCTTGCGCAATATTTGTTTAGGCGAGGCTGAGAGTGCCGAAAAACTGGCCGAGGCCACACACGTTGCCTGTCTCGACGATTATCTGTCACGCCAACCGCTTGGTTTGCGCACCAAGGTAGGCAGCGAAGGCATGGGTGTGAGCGGTGGCGAAAAACAACGCATCATGATAGCCCGTGCTGTATATAAAAATCCGCAGTATCTCATGCTCGACGAGGCCACCTCATCGCTCGATGCCGAAAACGAGCGGCGCATAACCGAGGCCATCGACGGGCGTTTCAAAGGACGTACACGCATTGTTATTGCCCACCGCTTGTCGACAGTGAAAAATGCCGACCAAATAGTGGTGTTGCGCCATGGACAGGTGGTGGAGGTTGGTACTCACGCCCAACTCATTGCGCACAAGGGCTATTATTATGAACTAATCAAGAACCAACTTGAGTTGGCCGATGGTCAGTGAGTAGGTGTCAGAACTACGCTGAATACTCACTTAACTCAACTTTCGGATTTAGCAAGGGCGGGCTGAAAGCCCAAGTATTTACTTAGCCCAGGGCAACGCCCTGGGTGAAATTGAGCAAGGTTGTGACGCCCTGTAAGGGCAGAAGTAGAAGCACTTCATCATACTTTTGCCCTTACAGGGCGTCACGTTTCCGCTTGCTGTTAACCCAAGGTGCTGCCTTGGGCTATGGAATTCATTGGGCCTTCAGCCCGTTCAAGTTAAATCCGAAACTTGAATTACTTAATATGCGTTGCTGGAATTTGTAAAAAGTTGACAAGTAAACCAAGAATTCCGCCAACGGGTTACTTATTAGAACCACCCTTAATCCAAAAAAAGTATTGTTATGCAACGCTTCATTATACGTTATGGTGTGTTCACCATATTACTGTTGATGCTTGTGGGCATTTACCTTATAGCATCGCGTTACCACATACGTAGCAAGCAGCCCGTCACACTCGTGGTGCAGGCTGATGGTTTGTGCAAGGCATATACAGCCCCAGGCGCTAATAGCTTGTTGACTATGGGCGACACGTTAGTAGTCAGCCAAATGCCTTGTGGCGATTGGCCCTTCGTGTTGAAATCAAAAGTGCGTGAACCACAGTCCGAAGTACTTATGTTGCAGCCAGTCAATCCAGCTCAATTTATGGCCAACACGCAGGGCAATACGTTGTTGAATGGTTATGTGTTTGATGGCGAAGAGAGCATGTTGCGCCTTATTTGGCAAAAGGTGGTGAGCAGATAAACTTGCACACCTGCATAAAGCGCTACGGCGTAGCCCTTATGTTCTTGCGGGCACATGGACGCAAATCCATGCCCGTATGTCTTGAAGCACTTTTGTTCTTATGTCTTTTTGTTCTTATGTTCTCCGCGTTAGCGGCTCGCTACGGCGTCAGCCCTTATGTTTCTTTGGCCACGCGGACGTTAGTCCGTGGCCAGCCGCGCAGCGGCCTTTTGTGTATCTTATGTAAACTTATGTTGCTTATGTTTTCCGCGCTAAGCGGCTAACACAAACGTTATATCTTTTGTTCTTATGTCCTTATGTTCTCCGCGTTAGCGGCTAATCTCATGGAGCACCACATTCTTCTGACATCATCACTTTCTGCGCCTCACGCAGTACAATGTAGCCTTGCAGCTGCACCAGCTCACGCCCCAGAGCCACGGCAGTGAACTTCTCCTTTCTCCGTCTGGTCGCGCCGTTGCACCTCGGGCGTGCGGTCAGGCACATTATCGCGCATGTCGCACAGTTCGCCCATTAGCGTGATGGCTTGTGCCGTCAGACTGCAGTCCGTAGTGCTGCCAGTTGTTTGTGGTGCGCAGTCAGTGTCGTTGCCCATGCTTTTTTGCGGCTGGGGTGTTTCTGCGTTTTTAGTTTGTGGTTCCGGACTCTGTCCGATAGCGTCTATCAGTTTGTCAACGCCACGTTTCACAATGGCATCGGCATAGCGCAGCATTTTGTTAAGTATTCGTTTCATGATTGTCATACAATTTGGTTTGGTACAAAAGTAAAGTGCTGCAAAGATAACACCAAGACATTGCAACCATCAAAAAAAGTGTACAATTTGTACACAAATATTTGTTCTCTACCCGTATGCCTACA
>ERZ1026848.2208-NODE-2208-length-10008-cov-3.570180_pt1 | contig 10008 bp, 8 predicted proteins | sample MGYA00380154_ERZ1026848 | MGnify/ENA primary metagenome ERZ1026848 (study PRJEB33269, sample SAMEA4719790) | human gut metagenome | biome: human-associated habitat; feature: organic feature; material: feces | place: Cameroon | collected 2013-10 ...
AATATAGACCGAAAAGAATGAAAAAGAAGATGCAGGTTATTTTTTGAAGGTTTCTATATGAAATGCGAAAATAGAATAAAAAATTATGGAGGAAAGAATATGGAAATAAGAAGAATTATTTCGTTGGTTGCGGCTTTCGCGACGGGAGCGCTGATGTCGATAAACTTGGCGCCTGAGGCTTGTGCACAGGCTCAAATCAATACGAAAAAGATGAAAATCGGAGACTTTCCGGAAAAGATAATGAAGGTCGTGCTCACAGGCAATCCTATGATTGACAATGTACTTCAGGACGAGATAAGCTCAGAGTGGAGGATTTCACCCTACGAGTTCTGCACGCTGGACGATTTCGAGGCGAACAAGACCAATCCGGACTTCTATTTTATGATTTTGAGCAAGTCCCAGTTCAAGAAGGAAGCCGAACCGGGAATAGAGTTTCTGACAGTCGTCAAGGGCGGCAAGGATGCCGAAAAGAGCATTGACGAGATGCTGGAGGCATGCACGTTCCCTGTACGGGCGGCACAAATGCCGAGCGGACGCGAGTTCGATTTCCTGCCATACATCATAGGTGCGATGCAGGGCTACATCCAGAAATCAATGACTGACGACCGTGTAGGCTACGCAGGACTCGGAAAATATGCCGTAGGCCTTAGCGGAACCGCCGGAAAGAAGGTTGTATTCGCGAGCGGTGACGTGTCTCCAAAGATGCCGGAGACAGTGCGGGAAAAGGCTCTTGCAGCGGGCATCGAGATTGTGGACGACGATGAGGCAGACGAACTGCTCGACACGGGAGACACGAACTGCGTGATTTCCTACACAGTGGCTCCGAGCAATCCGGAATTCGGTTCCTACTGCTACAAGATGCTCTTCGGCGCCGGTGACCACAAACTCTACTATTTCAAGAAACAGAGCGTCGGCCGTGACGGAGACTGCGGGTTCATAGCCTCGGAGTTCAACAAACTCGCGGCGATAAGAAGATAGGCCTTCTCGGAAGTCCGGAGGAGGGTGAACAAAAGACTTTTTGGTCACCCTCATGGGGATAACGGCAGATGCAAAACACAACGAGGAATGATAGTTTCAAAGGCTGAAAACGGGCTGAGGTATGCAGTGCTCCGTGAGGGTAAACGTGTCGCATGCTGCGCATTGAGCGTGCGCTGCGGAACGAGAGAGGAGGATGTGCGCGGATGGGAAAAGTCTGCGGGGAAATTCCATTCCGGTACGGCACATTTCGTAGAGCATACGCTTTTTAAGGGGACGGAGACCAAGAGTTCCACAGTAATAAACAGCTACCTCGAACGCCTCGGAGGGGAGCTGAACGCCTACACGACCAAGGAGGAGATTGTCCTGCACGCAACAGTGCTGAAAGAGGACATCGAGAAGGCTGCCGGACTGCTGATGGAGATGGCAACGCGTGCTGCCTTTCCCGAAGACGAGATTGAGGTGGAGAAAACCGTGGTCATCGACGAGATCGCCGGCTATAAAGACTCGCCCTCCGATGACATATATGACCGTTTCGAAAGTCTTCTGTTCGAAGGACATCCGCTCAGCGGGCGCGTGCTCGGGACTCCGTCGTCGGTAAGAAAAATTTCGACTGACGAACTCCGGAAATATGTAAGGACATTCTTTGTCCCCGAGAGGATTGCCTTTTCTGTTGTCGCCCCTCTTCCGGAGGACGAGACAGCGGCAATGATAGAGAGGCTTGTCAGTGAATACTTTCCTGCAGAATGCGATATGACGGCAACTGGAGAAAGTGTAAAGCCCGCCAGCAGTGCAGGCAGCGACATCGTTCCTCCGGCTTCAAACAATGCCACGCTGCAGATAGCCGAATTCGCCGGCAACGTTTTCGACAAGACCATAAACCGCCACAGCCATCAGGCGAACTGCATCATCGGCGCCACTGCCCCGTCGCTCTACCGCGAGAAAGAGCGCATAACAGCGGCTCTGATGGCCAACATCCTCGGCGGTCCGGCCACCAACTCCATACTGAATTCAGTCCTTCGGGAACAGAACGGTTGGGTCTACAACGTCGAATGCAACTACAGCCAGTACGCCGACACCGGCATCATGGCCGTCTGCTTCGGTTGCGACCGGGACAGGCTCGAAGACTGCGTCAGGGTGATAGACAACGAGTTCCACAAGCTCTGCGAGACGCTCCTCTCGGACGAAAAACTGAAAGAGGCCAAGAAACAGTTCGAGGGACAACTCGCCATCTCCTCTGAAAACAGCGAGAGTCAGGCGCTGTCAATGTGCAAGAGCCTAAACGCCTTCGGCACAGTCCAGGACGACGACGCCGTTCGACGAAAAATCGACGCAGTCACCGCAGCCGACCTGCAAAGAGCCGCCTCCGACATCCTCAGCCCCGACCGTCTCTCAAAACTGATATATTTATAATATTATTTTGAGTCCCTGGAACGCCGTTTCATCTTGTTCCAGTTAAGAACCGGAAGCAAAGTTGCAAAAAATGCCGCAACAATCCAGAAAACAGACACGGCAGTGAAGTCACTTCCGTTCTCCTGAATGAGGTAGCCGCTCGCGATGTCTTGAATTGCGGCCGCCACATAGCTTGACACGCCGACAACTCCGAGGGCAGCTCCTGTAGCCTTGCGCGGCACGATGTCAATTGCCATAAGTCCCGCCACGATGCAGTAGAGTTCACCCATCGCGAAATTGAACACAGCCACATAGACAGTGTTCAACACAAACCCGCCACCGGTGAAAAGGAAAAGCGACAGCATTACGATGCCAAGAAGCCCCGAAAGCAGGGCCGGACGCATCCTGTCACCCTTAAAAAGTCTGTCCGAAATCCATCCCGCGGAGACTGTCCCGACCAGTCCGCCGACAAGCGCAGCAACCGCGATGATGCTCGAAGCCTTCTCGAGCGAAAACAACTTCGCCTTCTGGAGAAAAAGCACACCCCACCCTGTTATGGCATATTTCGTTATATAGATGAATGCGGAAGACGCCGCGATAATCCATATCCCCGGATGTCTCAACACACGTTTCTGAAGGCTCAGCGTCCTCATAGAATCTTCAGGCTTCATTTCCTCTCCGGAAAGTTTCTGAACGGAAGGAAGTCCGCAGCTCTCCGGTGTGTCTTTGACTGTCAGGAAGATGATCAGGGAGCCCGCGAAACCGATGAGCGCAGCGAGCAGAAATCCCCATTCCCAACCCCAGGCGGCAACGACAGCGGCAATCATAACGAATGAAATGAACTCGCCGATGTACGGGCTCGTGCAGAATATGCTGTAGAAAGTCCCTCGTCGCAACTGTGGAAACCAGCGAGACAAGCTTATGACTCCGGGAGCCGGGCCCATGGATTGGAACCATCCGTTTGCGCCCCAAAGAAGCAGAGACGAGACGAAGAGCGCACTGTGGGAGATGTATTCCGTGGATATGCCGAGTATGGCGATTATCAGGTTTATGACCGAAGACAGAAGCAATCCCATGCCCATAAATCGACGGATGTTGCAGTAGTCGGCGATGAATCCGTTGATAAACTTCCCGAAGGCGTAGATTAGAAGAAGTCCCGACCCGATGAGACCGAGCTCTCCGGCAGTCAGAACATCCCCGTCAATCAGAGGCTGCTTCACCACACTGAGGCTCATGCGGCACACATAGTAGAGGCTGTAACCGGCTGTAACTCCAACAAATGTGCTTCGGCGCACTTTCCTGTAAGTCGGTTCAATCTCCTGTTCCGGCACCTGAAAGGCCGCCGGACGACTTATTCTGAGAAATTTATATATGCCCATCTTTGCTCGTCTGTATCATTTATTCAAGTTTCGCAAGTATTCTAACTTATTGAATTCATTTATCTATTGCCTATTCGGCCCCATTCACTATACGGAACCTTCGTCAGGGACGAATTGTAATAGCGCCTGTCTCCAGTCACTTCTTCTCCAAGCCATGCCGGACGCTCAAAGGTCTCGTCCTCGCTGCCAAGCTCCACCTCTGCAACCACAAGTCCCTCATTTTCACCGAAAAACTCATCCACCTCGAAAGTGTGCTCTCCGGCCTTCACGAGCCAGCGTGTCTTGTCGATGATGCCGGGTTCGCACAGCAACATAAGCTGTAGGGCATCTTCCGCCGAAATTTCCTTTTCCCATTCAAGACGGGACATGCCCGAGGCCGAGCCTCCGCCCTTGATTGTCAAAAATGCCTTGTCTCCGCGCATGCGTACGCGTACCGTGCGCCCAGGAGAGCGGCTTATGTAACCCTGGACAATATGCGTGGAGTCATACGCCTCAGACTTGTATTCCTCGCCGATAACGAGAAATTTTCTTTCGATTTCCTGGTGTATGGAAGATTGTTCCTGTGTCATAAACGATTGCACTTATTGAAAGGATTCGTCAGTGGACGGTGTCTTCGACAAGACCGTTTTCTTGTAATCGAAGGTAAGGGCCACCGCACGCACGACGAGATGGACAAAATATGCGGCAAGCAGCAGGTGCACGGCCATCACACCATCCGGATGAATGAAAGCTGCAAGGATGAAGTAGCTTGCAAGAAACGCTATGGTGGAAAGCACCATGACATTGCGGATGGGCCTCGCCGCCGTGGCACCGATGTAGATTCCGTCCCATGTGAACGCCACACAACCGAATGCCGGCATTACCATGAGCCAGAACATATATGGGGCACAGCCGCTAATGACGGCAGCGTCGTTGGTCATTATTTCGAGCATCCATTCGCCGCCGAAGTAGTAAAACACCATAAAAAGCAGACACACGAGCCCAGACCAGATGAAGGTGTAGCGGACTGTGAGCCTCAGACCGGCACGACTTCCGGCGCCGATGTACTTTCCGCTCATTGCCTCACCGGCGTAGGCAAAACCGTCCGTAAAGTAGGAGAAAAGTAGCAGAATCTGAAGCATTATGGAGCTGACTGCCAACGTCATATCCCCGAAGTGTGCGGCGATGACGGAGAAGCTGACATAGATGCCGATGAAGCTCAGCGAACGTATCACAAGGTCGGCGTTCATCGTGAAGTAACGTTTCGTCTCCCCTCCCTTGAAAGCGGCGCGAACCTCATACCATCCGAAGCCGGCGAAGACCTTCTTGCGGAACTTTCCAAGGACTATCGCCACGGCCGTAACCAGCCCGCAGTACTGCGCAATCACGGTTCCCCATGCGATGCCGCTGAATCCAAGTCCTTCAAACACAAATGAGCCGAGCGTGAATCCGAGAGAAAGATATATGCTGACAAATATGTTTATGCCGTTGACCACAAGGTCGGTAATCATCGGGCTCACGCCGTCCTGCATGCCTATGAACCAACCCTTGAATGCCATGAGGCTGAGGGTTGCCGGAGCGGCGATAATCCTGATGTAGAAGTATGTGGTCGCAAGTTCCTGCACTTCCGGGGTGCAGTCGATGCAAAGAAACGCAAGCTGGACAAAGACCCACTGGAGCAGCCAGAATAGGGCCGCGACGGAAAACGAGATGCCGAGTCCACGAGTGAGGATGTTAGCGCACTCGCGCGTGTCGCCTCTGCCATAGGCCTGGGCGGTCATGCCTCCGGTGCCGACCCTGAGGAACGAGAAGTTCCAATAGAGCAGGTCGAAGAGCATAGAGCCGATTGACGCACCTCCGATGAATGTTGCAGTTTCGAACCCTCCCGTCGGCTGATGACCCGCGACAGCAATGTCGACCATTCCGACAATCGGAACGGTGATGTTCGCGAGTATGCTCGGCAAGGCGAGCGAAAAAATTTCCTTGTTTATGCCTTTTGCAGATATTCCGTTCATGTCCTTACTTCACTACAATTCTTCCGCATCAGTTTCAGGCTATTTCCGATATTTCGTGTACTCTTCCAACATCCCGAGGTAGGATGCATACCGTTCCCGGCTTATCGTCCCGTCGTCGACGGCGGCCTTCACCGCACAACCAGGTTCATGAGTGTGCGTACACGGGGTGAAGCGGCAGTCCGAAGCGGCCTTCAGCATTTCCGGAAAATAGAGAGATATTTCCTCCGGCTCAAGATCCACGAGTCCGAATCCGCGTATGCCCGGAGTGTCAATTATGCACCCCTCTCCGCCGCACAACGGGTACATCTCGTAAAATGTCGTAGTGTGCCGCCCTTGGAGATGGGCCTCGGAAATAAGCCCTGTCTTCGGGTTCAACGACGGGTCCATTGCCTTTATTAGCGAAGACTTGCCCACGCCGGACACGCCGGAGAAAAGGGATATGCCCGGAGCGCCGTCCTCCGATTTTTCGAGACAAAGTCTTCGCAGTTCGTCCACTCTCCTTCCGGTCTTTGCCGAAACTTTAAGTATGCTGTAGCCTGCGCCTTCATATATCCGGTGGAAGTTTTCGAGCGCCGGAGCAAAGTCATCGCGAAACTCGTCAACAATGTCGATTTTGTTCAGAACGATGACAGGCTTCACCCCATACACCTCGCAGGTGACGAGCAGACGGTCAATAAACGGGAGCTTAACCTCCGGAAACGCGAGTGTCACGACAATGAAAGCGTGGTCGACATTCGCGGCTATTATGTGCGCCTGACGGCTGAGATTCACCGACTTGCGGATGATGTAATTTCGTCGTGGAAGTATCCTGGTGATTGCAGCAGGCGCAGTCTCGCTGGCCGGAACGCTCCCGTCCGGAAGCAAGTCCCCGTCCGCATGGAACTCCACCCTGTCGCCCACGGCCACCGGATTTGTCGCCGAACTACCGCCCAGCCGCACTTTTCCGCGCAACACCGCCGGGAACAACCTCCACGAGGGAAGTTGAGCCAGAAGATAGTGACTGCCAGTATGTTTGACGACCGTTGCTGTTCCTTCCATAATGCATTCCGCCTTCTGCAAATTCATTTTTGCCACAGGCGGTGCAAAGATACAAAATCTTTATCAGTCAGGGAAAGAAACGACAATCCGGAGCATCAAATCTTGCGGAACTGCGTCTTCAGCCCCAAGCAGAACACAGGATTCTGAGCAGCCTACAGATAACGCCTCACGCGGTGCATATAGGAGGCATAGTCAATATCCTGGCGGGAAAGGAGAAACTTTTCTTCCTGCAGAATCTGAAGGTGGAAGAGAATCATGGTCACGAGCGCGAATGCGATGTTGAGGGCATTGGCGAACGAGAGGCAGAGTCCGATGTAGGTGAGGTCAAAGCCGACGAATGCCGGGTTGCGGCTTATTTCATATACTCCGCCGGTCACAAGTTCCGTCTTTTCCTCAGGTGATATCCCTGCCCTCCAGCTGTCCCTCATCGTCAACACTGCGGCGACAAAGAAAGCCACTCCGACGGCAGTCACCGCCACTCCGCACCATGCGCAGACCTTCGGCAGGAACGAGCGTCCCCAGACAATGCTCCCCGCCTCAACCGCCACGGTGCTGTAGGTCATCACCTTAAGCGTAGCCTCAATCACCCTCTCCCGCTTAGGTTTCCCCGCCGCCCCAAGCACATCCGTCCTTATCCCCCGCCTCCTCTGCGCAATCATCTTCCCAAGATAAACAGCATAAAACAAGGCCAAAAGCCCCAATGAAACTATCTGAATCGCTGTCATAAAACAAATAAGATAAATAGCACACAAATATAATGTTTATTGTATGTGAAACAATCTTTTGCCTTTCGACATTTCGCATTTTTAGCAATATTTTCTAACTTTGCTGCCGTCAATCGACCCGAAGGCAAGCGGTGCCGGTTTGGCAAGACATATTAAAATAACGCAGCATTGCTATTATTTCGCGTTCTGCTAAAGCCTCGCAAACTTTCAAAGCAAATAATCGCCGAAATAATGAGCAGGAGAACCACGTAAGTGAGCCTCCAACCCCAATAGTAGAATGCTCGCGCCCGACTTCGGGTGTGGGTGACTTATGGGGTTAAAGGGTTTGCTTGCGAGGCTACCTGGCAGAACGCAATAAGAAGCTCACACCTTTTTGTTGCGTCTGGCCGTGACGGGCAAGCCATTCTTGCCTGCCACATCAAGTGAATGATAGTCATGCCATTAAAACTACTGTCATTCACCATGGCCGGAAACGAAAGCCTCCACGCGGCAAACCGCGCGAAAAAGGACGAATTCTACACGCAACTCGCGGACATCGAGAACGAACTTCGTCACTACAAAGAACACTTCAAGGGCAAGACCGTGCTCTGCAACTGCGACGACCCTCGCGTCAGCAATTTTTCCGTCTATTTCGTACTAAATTTCAAGGCACTTGGCCTCAAACGCCTGATTACCACTTGCTACAAGAACAACGAGCCCGACTTGTTCTCAATGAACGAGTGCGAAAGAGCTGTCTATGCCATCTACGAAGGTGATCCGGAATGTAACAGTCCGGAGGACGCCAAACAAATTCCCTATCACGAATTTGAACATTCGGACGGAGATTTCCGAAGTCCGGAATGTATCGAATTGTTGAAACAGGCCGATATCGTTGTGACAAATCCGCCGTTCAGTCTGTTTCGGGAATATGTGGCGCAGCTGATTAAGTACGACAAGAAATTTGTGATTGTCGGGCATCAAAATGCCATAACCTATAAGGAAATATTCCCTCTGATAAAAGAAAATCGACTATGGCTTGGAGTGGGTTTTAAGGGCGGTGCAGGACATTTTTATTCCAAATACGAAGATGTTGCATCGGCCGGAGACCATCGTGATGGCATGATTCGGGTCTCAGGAGTGACATGGTTCACAAATCTCGATATAGCCAAGAGACACGAAGAATTGATTCTGTACAAAAAATACACTCCAAAAGAATATCCATTATATGATAACTATGATGCAATAGATGTCAGTAAATCAAATGAAATCCCTTTTGATTATGATGGTTACATCGGGGTTCCTATTACCTTTCTATATAAGTATAATCCAGAACAATTTGAAATCATTCAATTCAGAAAGGGCAATAACGGGAAGGATTTGTCTATAAATGGGAAATGCCCATATTTCCGAATTATTATCCGCAGAAAACAACAAAACAAATAACCCAGCCATGAAAATACAACTTAAAGAAGTGACAGTCAGGGAATTGACCGCAGGATATAAGGATAACGCAGAAAACGGCGTCATCGGATATAATGGAAAACTCGACATACGCCCTCCGTATCAGCGCGAGTTCGTCTATGGTGAGAACCAGCGGAATGCCGTCATCGACACCGTGTTCAAGGAGTTTCCGCTCAACGTGATGTATTGGGCGGTACGCGACGACGGAGGATTCGAAGTCATTGACGGACAGCAGAGAACAATATCCCTATGTCAGTATGTGAACGGCGACTTCGCGTTTAACTTCCAATATTTCCACAATCTCCCGGACGACGAAAAGGAGAAGTTCTTGAATTACAGGCTGATGATATATGTCTGCGAGGGCACGGACTCCGAGAAACTCGGCTGGTTCAAGACAATCAACATCGCCGGTGAAAAACTCACCGAGCAGGAACTGAGGAACGCGGTCTATTCCGGAAGTTGGCTGTCGGACGCAAAGAGATATTTCAGCAAGACCGGCTGTCCGGCATACGCAATGGCAGGCAAGCTCCTGAACGGTTCACCGATAAGGCAGGACTATCTCGAAACCGCGATAGACTGGATTTCAAAGGGCAATATTGAAATCTATATGGCGAAACACCAGCACGACAGTAACGCCAACGAGCTGTGGCTGTATTTCAGAAAAGTCATTGACTGGGTGAATGTCCTCTTCCCTAACTACCGCAAAGAAATGAAAGGCGTAAACTGGGGCGGGATCTACAACCGCTATGGAGAAGGAAACTATGATTCGGCAACACTCGAATCCGAGGTGAAGAGGCTGATGATGGACAGCGATGTCAAAAAGAAGTCAGGGATTTATCAATATGTCTTCGACCACGACGAGCACCATCTTGACATTCGTGCTTTTGATGACAACACAAAACGCGAAGTGTACGAACGTCAAAATGGGATGTGTGCAAATCCCGACTGCCTACGTCACGGCGAAATAATAGACATCCGCGAGATGGAAGCCGACCACATCACCCCATGGAAAGACGGCGGCCGCACCGTCGCCTCCAACCTGTCTCTTATACACATCTCCGAGCC